>ERZ773008.243-NODE-243-length-38895-cov-14.065654_pt1 | contig 38895 bp, 40 predicted proteins | sample MGYA00580664_ERZ773008 | MGnify/ENA primary metagenome ERZ773008 (study PRJEB29015, sample SAMEA2738016) | human oral metagenome | biome: human oral; feature: human-associated habitat; material: dental | place: China | collected 2048 ...
TTGTTAAACCAGATACAAAGTTCTTTTGTAGGAAGAAGAATAAGATACAGATTGGCAAAGCAATCAGGATAGCGCCTGCTGAGAAGTAAGCAATCTTCAAATTCTTCACATCACTAACAAAGGTTTGTAAACCAACAGCAACTGTATAGAATTCTTTTTCACGAAGTAAGAAACTAGATAAGATGTAGTCTCCGAATGGTCCCATGAAAGCCCAGAGAGCTTGTACAGCAATCATTGGACGAACGAGTGGCAGTACAATTTGCCAGAAGCGTCTGAAGTGACCAGCACCGTCCAATTTAGCGGACTCATCAAGCGAGATAGGCACAGTATCAAAATATCCTTTCATGAGCCAAGCGTTCATTGGGATACCACCGCCGACATAAAGGAAGATGAGGAACCAACTGTGGTTGAGCGCATTTAACATCAAAGCCATAACGAAGAAGGCGGTCAGGGCAGCCATTGTTGGCACCATTTGAATGATTAAGAAGAAGATCAGACTTTGTTTTCTAGCTAGGAAATTATAACGACTATAAGCGTAACCAGCTAGTACAACTATACTTGTTTGGATAATCATTGTCAAGATAGCAATGATTAAAGTGTTAAAGTACCAAGTCCCATAAAGAGTTTCAGTAAAAAGCTTGCTAAAGTTTTCTAGGCTAAAATTAATATCTGTATCTAGCTTAAACGCAAGGACATTCCCTGTCTTGAAAGCAGACATAATCGTAATCAAGAGAGGATAGATAATGATAATAGATAAAGCCACTAGATAGAAATAAGTTAAAAAGTGGTTTAAACGGCGTTTAAATTTAATAGAATTATTCATCTTACACATCCTCCATATCAAATGCATGTAGTTTCTTGAACGCAATCATGGAGATTGAAATCACAATAAGAGAAATGATAAGTGTTACCGCAGCAGCCATTGAGTATTGAGGAGCTGCACCTGTCGTTAAACGATAAATCCATGAAATGAGGATGTCAGTCGAACCTGCACCACCACCAACTGTACCAGGACCGCCATCATTAAAGAGGTACATGATAGAGAAGTTGTTGAAGTTGAAAGTATACTGACTGATGAGTGTAGGAGCAGCAACTGCTAAAATCATTGGGAAAGTGATATTGCGGAATTTTTGCCATGCATTTGCACCATCAATGTAAGCTGCTTCGTAAAGATCGTTTGGAATGGATTGCAAGATACCAAGTGTCAATACATAAATGTAAGGGAAACCAAGCCAACCTTGCATCATAATTAGAGCAATTTTAGTCCAGGTCGGATCTGTTTTCCAAGGAATCAGATGTCCATTTAAGAATGGCAATACTTTACCAAGAAGCGGAATGACTTGGGTATTGATTGCACCGATACTATCGTTGAACATGTTACTGAAAGTTAAGATAGTGATGAATGCTGGGACAGCCCAAGGCAGTAAGAAGATAACGCCGAAAATGCGTTTTCCTTTAATAAATGGTTGGTTTGCAATAATAGCGGTAAAAATACCAATAACGATTTGGACAGTTGAGGCAGCCAGTGCCCAGATAATAGTCCAACCAAGAACGGCTCCAAAAGCAGAACGGAAAGTGCTAAGTCGCCAAATATTAGTGAAGTTTGTCACGCCAACCCAATCCAAGAGCTTGGTTGGAGGCAAATGTTGGAAATCATAGTTTGTAAAGGCGATTAAAAGAGTAACCAATACAGGGAAAATGATAGCAAAAGTCATTGCAATATATGAAGGAATAATCAATAGGTAAGGAAAACCATTAGCGTAAATTCCTTTTAACATATCTTTGAAAGTCGTAGGAACTGGATAATCATTATTCCAACGTTTCGCAATAGTATAAGCATCTTTTAGATTGAGAGCATAAAAGATGAAATAAACAATGACAAGAATAAAGTGGAATGCACCACGAATCAGCATGAAAAGAGAGTTATCGCGTCCAGGCACCTCACCGAGAGTAATTAAGTTTCCTAACTCAGGAGCAGCAATGGCGAAAAAGTAAATCAAAAATAGAATGGTAACTCCTAAAAAGATAGCCCCTTTTGCTTTTTGTTTATTATAAATTTGCCCAAGTCCTGGGATGAGGGAGAGCAGCAATGCTTTACGTGGCTGTTGTTGTGTAGTCATCAGAGCCTCCTTTGTCTAAAATATAGAACTCGACTGGTGCTGCCAATCGAGTTCTATCCTACCTCAATCTGTTTTATTTTTTACCAAATTTTTGATTGATAGTATCTTTAATCAATTTAACGGCATCATTTACAGCGGTTTTAGTATCTTTTTTACCACTTACAGCATCAAAGAGCATACTTGCTGCTGGATCCCATACAGTACTCATTTCAGAGATATTTGGCATAGGTTGAGCAGATTGGAATTGTTTAATAACAGCTGAAGTCAATTCATCATTCTTTCCTTCAGCGTATTTACGAGCCTCTGTGTTTGCAGGTACTTCGTTTGTAGCATCATAGAAAGCTTTTTGTTGTTCAGTCGAAGTCAAGAAGTTAACAAACTTTTGAGCTGTTTTGGCATTTTTAGATCCTGCAGGGATGACCCAAGCTTTACCACCACCAAAGGTTTGATAGTTTTTACCATTTGGAAGTGTAGGAATAGTGGCAACACCATAGTTCACTTTAGCTTCTTTGAATGATGCGGCTTTCCAAGGGCCTTCAATGATAGCAGCTGTTTTACCTGATTGGAATTGAGTTTGAATTAAGTTTGCGGCACCTTTAGTATCTTGCATTCCTTTTGGCCATTTTGCATACCAAGTTTTAGCGTATTCAACACCTTTGATAGAACCGTCATTTGCAAGTCCAATGTCTTTAGGATCGGTACCGTTCTTACCAAAGACATATCCACCATTACCAGCTAACAGACCATAAGTGTAGTAGAAGTTTGTCCAGTCAGCAAGGAAACCAGTTGTTTTGCCATTTTCGCTGGCAAAAGCATATTTGCTGTCTTTTGCAAGTTCTTCTAATTCAGCAAAAGTAGTAGGTGCTTTAGAAATAAGGTCTTTATTGTAGTACATTACTAATGTTTCGATAACAGCAGGTGCGCCATAAGTCTTACCTTTTGTAGTTACGAGTGCTTTTGTTGTGTCATCAGTCATTGAACCTTTGTCAAGTTTCACTTCTGAAAGTTGGCCGTCCGAACCGAGACTACCTACGCGGTCATATGGAGACATCATAACGTCTGGAGCCTTGCCAGATTGGTTGTCAAGTGAAAGATTTTCAAGACCTTTAAGTTGGTCGCCAGTTTTAATAGTAACTTTTGTTCCACTTTCTTTTTCAAAAGCTTCAGCTGCTTTCTTTACATATTTTTCGTATTGTTTTTCTACGTAAATAGTGAGGTTTTTACCATCACCAGAAGAAGCTGATTTATTATTTTTGCTACCGCAAGCTACTAGTAACAAACTAGCTAATCCTACAGTTCCAAGAACTGCAACACTTTTCAACACTTTATGTTTCATGATTTATTCCTCCTAAAGAATAAAATAATAAGATAATAATTTAATTAGTTTACGCAAACGTTTTCTTAAACTGAGATTAGTATACCATAAATAGAAAACGGTTGCAACACTTTTTTTAAAAATCTTAAAAATTTTTTATTTTTCACTCAAAAATGTTGACAAAATATAGAAGAAAAGGAGAGGATTGTCCAAAATATTTTAAAAAATAATAAAAAAAGCAGAAAAATGGTTGCGTCCATTTTGGAATTAAGTTATAATCAAATCAACGCAAACGTTTTCGTTAAATGAATGCAAAATTTAACAGAAAAATTTATTGAGGTGAAAAAGATGAAAGAGCGTCAAAGTGGTGTTCTCATGCATATTTCTTCTCTGCCAGGAAAATATGGAATTGGTTCATTTGGGAAAAGTGCTTACGATTTTGTCGATTTTCTGGTGAGAACTAAGCAACGTTACTGGCAAATATTGCCACTAGGAACAACTAGTTATGGAGATTCTCCATATCAATCTTTCTCTGCATTTGCGGGAAATACACATTTTATTGATTTTGATCGATTGATTGAAGAAGGATTGCTTGTGCAAAGTGATCTTGAAGGGTTAGACTTTGGTCAGGATCCAAGAAAAGTAGATTATGCGAAAGTGTTTAACAATCGCAGACCTGTTTTGGAAAAAGCTGTGAAACGTTTCTTAGAATGTGGAGATTTGGCAGCCTATGAAAAATTTGTGGCTGACAATTCATCATGGCTTGAAGTATTTGTTGAATACATGGCGATTAAAGAATATTTTGACTTGAAAGCTTGGACTGAATGGCCAGATGCGGCTCTTCGGCGTCGTGAAGCAGCTAGTTTAGCTCATTATCGTGAAAAATTAGCTGACAGATTGACTTATCATCGTGTAACGCAGTATCTTTTCTTTAAACAATGGTTAGAATTAAAAGCGTATGCCAATGAACATTACATTGAAATTGTCGGCGATATGCCAATCTATGTAGCAGCTGATAGCTGTGATGTTTGGGCACAACCACACTTCTTTAAAACAGATGAGCTAGGGCAGCCTACATGCGTAGCGGGATGCCCACCAGATGAATTCTCTGCAACTGGCCAACTCTGGGGGAACCCAATTTATGACTGGAAAGCAATGGATAAAGATGGTTATAGTTGGTGGATTAAACGCCTACGTGAAAGCTTCAAGATTTATGATGTAGTGCGTATTGATCATTTCCGTGGATTTGAATCTTACTGGGAAATCCCTGCTAGTTCCGATACAGCAGCTCCTGGTAAATGGGTTAAGGGACCTGACTATGCTTTGTTTAAAGCAGTGAAAGAAGAGTTAGGTGATCTGAATATTATTGCTGAAGACTTGGGCTTTATGACCGATGAAGTGATTGCTTTACGTGAAAAGACAGGCTTCCCTGGTATGAAAGTGACTCAATTTGCTTTTAATCCAGACAGCGAAAGCATTGATAGTCCACACTTAGCACCTAACAATTCTGTCATGTATACAGGTACGCACGATAATAATACTGTTCTTGGTTGGTATCGCGATGAAATTGATGATGCTACACGTGAATATATGGCTCAATACACCAATCGTAAGGAATATGAAACAGTACCTCATGCAATGTTACGGACTATCTTTGCTTCTGTCAGCTTTATGGCAATTGCAACCATGCAAGATTTACTTGAATTAGACGGTTCAGCTCGCATGAACTATCCATCAACTATTGGTGGAAATTGGTCCTGGCGTATGACAGCAGATGAATTGAATCCTGTGGTTGAAGCAGAGTTATATAGCTTGACGAAAACATATCGTCGTGTAAATAAAAAATTATTAAATCATGAAAATGAACTCTAGTGTTTGTTTTCTAGTCTAGGAGAAAAAATGTCAAACTTACAAGAATATATTAAGAAAAATTATCAAAAAGGAATTGCTGAATGTAGCAATGAAGAATTGTATATTGCCCTTTTAAACTATACAAAATTAGCTAGTGCACAAAAGTCAGTTAATACTGGTAAAAAGAAGCTTTACTATATTTCTGCCGAGTTTTTGATTGGGAAACTTTTGTCAAATAACCTAATTAACCTTGGCCTTTATGACAATGTTAAAAAAGAGTTAGCAGACGCTGGTAAAGATCTAATTGAAGTTGAAGAAGTAGAATTAGAACCTTCACTTGGAAATGGCGGTTTGGGACGTCTGGCTGCTTGTTTCCTTGATTCAATTGCGACTCTTGGTTTGAATGGAGATGGTGTTGGACTAAATTATCACTTTGGTTTGTTCCAACAAGTCTTGAAAAATAATGAGCAAACAACAGTTCCAAACTTCTGGCTAACTGAACAAAATTGGTTGGTAAAATCAAGCCGTAGCTATCAAGTACCATTTGCTAATTTTACATTAACATCAACTCTTTATGATATTGATGTGCCTGGTTACAAGACGGCTACTAAAAACCGCCTTCGTCTGTTCGATCTTGACTCAGTTGATGCAAGTATCATTGAAGATGGGATTGACTTTGATAAGACAGATATCGCTCGTAATTTGACTCTATTCCTTTACCCAGATGATAGTAATAAGCAAGGTGAATTGCTTCGTATCTTCCAACAATACTTCATGGTATCAAATGGTGCGCAATTGATTCTTGATGAAGCGATTGAAAAAGGGAGCAATCTTCATGACTTGGCTGACTACGCAGTTGTGCAAATTAATGATACTCACCCATCAATGGTCATTCCTGAGTTGATTCGTCTCTTGACTGCACGTGGGATTGAGCTTGATGAAGCAATCTCAATCGTTCGTAATATGACTGCTTATACAAACCATACTATTCTTGCAGAAGCATTGGAAAAATGGCCGCTTGAATTCTTGGAAGAAGTTGTTCCACACTTGGTTCCAATTATCAAAGAATTGGATAAACGCGTAAAAGCAGAATATGCAGATCCGGCTGTTCAAATTATTGATGAACACAATCGAGTACACATGGCACATATGGATATTCACTATGGATATAGTGTAAATGGTGTTGCAGCACTTCATACAGAAATTTTGAAGAACTCAGAGCTTAAAGCTTTCTACGATATTTATCCAGAAAAATTCAACAATAAGACAAATGGTATTACGTTCCGTCGTTGGCTCATGCATGCAAACCCACGTTTATCAAATTATATCGATAGCTTGATTGGACGTGATTGGCATCATGATGCTTCAAAATTAGAAGATTTACTTGATTTTTCTGACAAGGCTGATGTAAAAGCTGAACTTGAAAAAATCAAAGCTCACAACAAACGGAAATTGGCTCGTCATTTGAAGGAACACCAAGGTGTTGAAATCAATCCAAACTCTATTTTTGATATCCAAATCAAACGTCTTCACGAATACAAACGCCAACAAATGAACGCTCTTTATGTCATTCATAAATATTTGGACATCAAGGCTGGGAATATTCCTGCACGTCCAATTACAGTCTTCTTTGGTGGTAAAGCTGCTCCAGCATACACAATCGCTCAAGATATTATCCATTTGATTCTTTGCTTGTCAGAGGTGATAGCTAACGACCCAGAAGTTTCTCCATATTTGCAAGTCGTCATGGTTGAAAATTACAATGTTACTGCAGCTAGCTTCTTAATTGCAGCTGGTGATATTTCTGAGCAGATCTCTCTTGCTTCTAAAGAAGCTTCAGGTACTGGTAACATGAAATTCATGTTGAATGGTGCATTGACACTTGGTACTATGGATGGCGCTAATGTAGAGATTGCTGAATTGGTAGGCCAAGACAATATCTACATCTTTGGTGAAGATTCTGAAACAGTTATTGATCTGTATGCGAAAGAAGCGTACAAATCATCAGATTTCTATGCTCGTGAAGCAATCAAACCGTTGGTTGATTTCATTGTTAGTGATACAGTTCTCGCAGTTGGTAAGAAAGAACGCTTAGAACGTCTCTATAATGAATTGATTCATAAAGATTGGTTCATGACGCTTCTTGACTTAGAAGATTATATCAAAACGAAAGAATGTATGTTTAAGGATTATGAAGATCGTGATGTTTGGCTTGAAAAAGTTCTGATTAACATTGCGAAAGCAGGCTTCTTCTCAGCAGACCGTACCATTGCCCAATATAACGATGAAATTTGGCATTTGAACGCTTAGTTTAAAATCTGGGATTTTCCCAGATTTTTTATTTATGTGGCTTTCATTTCTTCTTATTCTGATAAGTGTAAGGCAAATAAGGGAATAAGACGAAACCACAAAGCAACGCTTGGAGCGATCACTTACTAGCCTGCTCGTATATCAACAAGAGTAGTTTGATATTGTCCCAGACTCCTAGTATAAGCAGAATGACATTTTTTGTAACTTTGTTTATTTTTGTTGCCTTTTTTTACTGCTTACGTTATAATAAATAAAACTGAAAACTCTTTTAAGCAGGAGGCTTATTGTGAAAAAACGACCAATTTATTTATATGTATTGCTGACGGTATCAGCCATTTTATCATCGTTTACATTCATAGGAACTTTTTTTGGCAGTGAAAAAATAACGAATACAAGTTCCTACAAAGGTTTATCTGAAACAGTTGTAAAACAAATAGTGAAAGTGACTGAAAAGAGTCTTGTCTTTCTTCATAATGGTCCCCATAAATTATTAACTATCCTTTCTATTCTGTTGTTGATAGCTGCTGTTGTTTTCATTGTTAAGAAAAACATTTTATACGCTAATTTTGCCTATATTGCCTATGTATTATTAGGAATTATTGGAACAATTTACAATTACGTAGGTGGGATGCCGCTAAACTATCTTTATCAAGATCAAACGATGCGTGCTACAGCAATTTCATCGACAAGAATTCTGACTATTATCTATTTTGCTTTTAATATTCTTTTCCTTGTTATTGTCTTTTTCAAGATGAAACGGCAGCAACAAGACTTAGCAAAAAAAGAATTGCAATAGTTGACAAAACATATCTATCAGCTTAAAATTTTAAGAGAATGATAGATATGTTTTAATTTTAGAAAGAGAGAAACTATGAAAATTTCCTTAGTTTATATTAGTTTGAGTGGAAATACAGCGAGTTTTATCAAACGCTTATCTGCATTTTTGCAAGAGAGACAGGAAAGCGTTGAGATTGAGCAAGTGGATATAAAAGATATGGTGAAAGCAGGACGACCATTTTACGCCATGTCTCAGCCTTTTATAGTTTTTTTGCCAACTTACTTAGAAGGTGGAAATGGTCTGGACAATGGCGATGTCGAAATTCTTACCAATGATTTAGGTGATTTTATTGCTTTTGAAGAAAATTATAAGCGTTGTTTTGGCATTGTTGGCAGTGGTAATCGTAATTTTAACCACCAATATTGTTTAACAGCTAAACAATATTCAGAACGATTTGGCTTTCCAGTCTTAGATACATTTGAGCTTCGTGGCTTGAATGAAGATATTAAACGAATTGGTCTAAAAATCGAAGAATTATACGGGCTATAAGACAAAAACCTATCGATATATCGATAGGTTTTTATGATACCATTAAAATAATTACATTTTTTCTGGAGCGTCAACACCGAGAAGACGAAGAGCTTCTTTTAGAACAACAGCTGTTGCATAGCTGAGAGCTAAGCGGCTGTCACGTTCAGGACTTTCGTCCAAAATACGCGTATGAGCGTAAAACTTGTTGAATGCTTGTGCAAGACTGATAGCATATTTTGCAATGAGTGATGGATCATAATTGTCAGCTGCACGTTTAACAACACGGGCGAAATCTTGCAGCAGTTTAATGATTTCCCAGCTTTCAGCATCTTTAAGGCTATATGTTGCTTCAACACTTGGCTTAAAATCAGCTTTGCGAAGGATGGATTGGATACGCGCATAAGCGTATTGGATATATGGACCTGTTTCTCCTTCAAAGGACACCATTGCTTCCAAATCAAAGTCGTAACCGTTGCGGCGGTCTGTTTTTAAATCGTAGAATTTGACAGCTCCCACACCGACAGCACGAGCAACAGTATCTTTGTTTTCAAGATCAGGATTTTTAGCTTCAATTTGGTTCTTCGCACGACTGATAGCTTCTTGAAGGGTTGGTTCAAGCAGAATGATATTACCTTTACGTGTAGACAATTTTTGACGGTTCTTTGTCACCAAACCAAAGTCTACATGAATCATATCGTCGCTCCAGCCGAATCCCATTTTCTTTAAAACAGCTTTCAATTGTCTAAAGTGGTTCGCTTGTTCTTGACCCACAGCATAAACATTTTTGACGAAGTTATAAGTACGGGCGCGGTACATAGCTGTAGCAATATCACGAGTAATGTAGAGAGTCGCGCCATCAGATTTTTTAATCATAGCTGGCGGAAGGTTGACATCATCAAGATTGACGATGCTTGCTCCTTTAGATTCTTCTAGCAATCCTTTTTCTTCAAGGAGCTTAATTCCTTCGTCCATCTTGTCATTATAGAAGGCTTCGCCGGCTAGGCTGTCAAATTCAACACCAAGCAATTTATAGATGCGGTTAAATTCTTTCAGACTTTCATCACGGAACCATTGCCATAATTCCGTAGCTTCAGGGTCACCGTCTTCTAATTTTTTGAACCAAAGACGTCCTTCGTCATCAAGTTCAGGATCGGTTTCAATTTCCGCATTGATTCGGACATAGAGTTTTAATAACTCGTCAATTGGACTGGCTTCAACAGCTTCTTTGCTGCCCCATTTTTTATAAGCGACCATCAGAAGCCCAAATTGTTTACCCCAGTCACCCAAGTGGTTGATTTTAATGGTGTTGTAGCCTAGTTTACGGAAAATATTAGAGAGAGCATCTCCAATAACGGTGGAGCGCAAATGACCAACTGAGAAGGGTTTTGCAATGTTAGGACTGGAGAGGTCAATTGTGATGTTTTCCCCATGCCCCTCATCTTGTTGCCCGTAGTTATTTCCTTCTTTTACAATTTCTTTAATAACTTGAGCTGAAATTCTTGATTTATCAAGAAAGAAGTTTACATAAGGACCTGTTGCTACCACTTTTTCAAAGTTTGTCGTATCAATCTTTTCTGCAATATCTGTAGCAATGATTTGAGGAGCTTTACGTTCTACTTTTGCTAAAGAGAAGGCAGGAAAGGCAATATCGCCTAACTCTGAGCTTTTTGGTTGTTCTAGTAAATTAAAAATAGCATCTTGGTCTAAGCTGTCAATGACCTTAGCCAATTCGCTTGCAATCAATTGTTTATTATTCATGGTTTCTCCTTTGGTCTTTTACTAGTATTTTAACATATTTTTTGACGAATCTTCAATTTTTTTGATATAATTTAGAGTATAAATATACATTGTTGAGGATAAAATGAAAAAAACTGAGCGTCATAAACTGATCAAGAAAATAATTAAAGAAGAGAAACTAAGCACACAGAAAGATATTCAGGATCGTTTGAAAGTACAAGGAGTTATTGTCACACAAACAACCCTCTCTCGAGATTTACGAGAAATTGGTTTAACGAAAGCGAAGAAAAACAATGAAGTTTATTATGTTTTAGCGGATGATACACATAAGATTGATTTGGCTGAATTTTTATCTTATCATTTGCAAGGAGTTTCTCGAGCTGAATTTTCCTTAGTTCTCCATACTCGTTTAGGGGATGCTTCTATTTTAGCTAACTTCGTGGATGCTAATAAAGGAGAGTTGATTTTAGGAACGGTAGCAGGAGCCAACACGCTCTTAGTGATCTGTCGTGATACAGCAGCTGCGAAACAAATGGAAGAGCAGCTCCTTGAGAAAATGGATTAAGAGGAGAAGATGATGAAGCTGAGATAGAAGCGCTCAGCTTCCTTTATTTATATAGTTCTAATGACAAGATGTAGTGTGAGTGGGATGACGAAATTAAGTGTCTCCGAAATATTTAATTTCTGTCCGACTCTCATTGCTATTTAATAAACGGAAAGGTTGAGAATGACAAAAGAAAAACTATCTCCGGGAATGCAACAGTATTTAGATATAAAAAAAGATTATCCGGATGCTTTTTTGCTATTTCGCATGGGAGATTTTTATGAATTATTCTATGAAGATGCGATCAATGCAGCACAGATTTTAGAAATTGCTCTGACTAGCCGTAATAAAAATTCGGAAAATCCAATCCCGATGGCAGGAGTTCCCTACCATTCGGTGCAACAGTATATTGATGTTTTAATTGAATCGGGCTATAAAGTAGCGATTGCAGAGCAGGTGGAAGATCCTAAAAAAGCAGTTGGTGTAGTCAAACGTGAGGTGGTACAAGTCATCACACCGGGGACAGTCGTTGATTCTTCAAAACCAGATAGTCAAAATAATTTCTTGGTAGCTTTAGATAAACTAGAAAATTTATATGGGCTGGCTTACATGGACTTGGTTACAGGTGAATTTCAGGTCACAAGTCTTAGTGAATTTAACATGGTCTGTGGAGAAATTCGGAACCTGCGAGCGCGTGAAGTGGTCTTAGGATATGAATTACCTGAATCAGAGCACCAAGTGTTGGCAAATCAAATGAATTTGTTATTATCACAGGTGGGAACTGCTTTTGAAGATGTTCAGCTATTAGGGGATGAATTGTCTCGCTTAGAACATCAAGTAGCTGGAAAACTGTTAGAATATGTTCATCAGACGCAGCTGCGGGAGCTTAGTCACTTAAAGCGAGTTCATCATTATGAAATCAAGGATTTCTTACAGATGGATTATGCAACTATGGCAAGTCTGGATTTAACAGAGAATGCACGTACAGGAAAGAAGCACGGTAGTCTGTATTGGCTGATGGATGAGACCAAGACAGCTATGGGAACGCGACTTTTAAGAAGATGGATTCAGCAGCCCTTGATTGACAAAGAGCGAATCCTTAAGCGGCAGGATGTCGTGCAGGTATTTCTAGATTATTTTTTTGAGCGCAGTGATTTAGCAGATAGTCTCAAAGGTGTGTATGACATTGAGCGTTTAGCCAGTCGTGTTTCGTTTGGAAAGACCAATCCGAAAGATTTATTGCAGTTGGCGGCAACATTGAGCAATGTCCCTCAGATTAAGGGAATTTTACAAGGAATTGATCATCCTGTTTTGGGACAGTTGATTGAAAACTTGGATGACATTCCAGAATTGGCAAACTTGATTCAGTCGGCAATTTCTCCCGATGCTCCAAATGTTATTACTGAAGGGAATATCATTCAAACTGGTTTTGATGAAACCTTAGATAAGTATCGAGTGGTTCTGCGAGATGGTACGAGCTGGATTGCTGATATCGAAGCGAAAGAAAGGGCGGCTAGTGGGATTAATAATCTAAAAATTGATTACAATAAAAAAGATGGTTATTATTTCCATGTCACTAATTCACAGTTGGAGCACGTACCTAGCCACTTTTTCCGAAAAGCAACGTTGAAAAATTCAGAACGATTTGGTACAGAGGAATTGGCTCGTATTGAAGGCGAAATGTTGGAAGCGCGTGAAAAATCTGCTAATTTAGAATATGAGATTTTTATGCGTATTCGTGAAGAAGCTGGCAAATATATCAAGCGTCTGCAATCCTTGGCACAAACTCTGGCAACGATTGATGTATTACAAAGTTTTGCAGCAGTTGCTGAAAAGCAACGCTTTGTACGCCCAGAATTTATTGAACGTCCTTCCATTGAAATTGATAAGGGACGGCATGCGGTTGTAGAAAAGGTCATGGGTGCACAAACCTATATTCCTAACAGCATTTCAATGGATGAAAATGTCAACGTTCAGCTAATTACAGGTCCAAATATGAGTGGGAAGTCAACCTATATGCGTCAATTAGCGATTATTGTTATTATGGCTCAAATGGGTTCCTATGTTTCAGCTGAGAGTGCTCAATTACCAATTTTTGATGCCATCTTCACTCGAATTGGTGCGGCAGATGACTTGGTATCTGGACAATCAACCTTTATGGTAGAAATGATGGAAGCAAATCATGCTATTTCTCAAGCAACAGAACACTCTCTTATTCTTTTTGATGAGTTGGGAAGAGGGACAGCAACATATGATGGGATGGCTCTAGCTCAGGCGATTATTGAATATATCCACAATCGAACAGGGGCAAAGACCCTTTTTGCCACACACTATCATGAGTTGACAGACTTGTCAACTAGCTTGACACAGTTAGAAAATGTTCATGTAGCAACTTTAGAAAAATATGGGCAAGTGACCTTCCTTCATAAGATTGAAGCTGGTCCTGCGGATAAATCTTATGGGATTCATGTGGCAAAAATTGCAGGTTTACCAAATGATTTGTTGATGAGAGCCGACCAGATACTAGCAAGACTAGAAGAACAAGCAAATGAGAAACCATCTCTCAATCCTTCTAATAAAGGAGCTAATGATAGCAAGGAAAATCAAGTATCTGAGCAGATATCTTTATTCACAGAAACAACTGAATCCCCTGTTTTAGAAAAGTTACGTCAGTTGGACATCTACAACATGACCCCAATGGAAGTGATGCTAGCTGTAGCTGAGATGAAAAAGAAGTTGTGAAATGGTGGAATCAGAGTTTGACGAGATAATCAAGCTCTGATTTTTATTAATTTTCGCTACTACAAAAGGGTATCAGAGCCGACCGAAAATCTGACAGTTCGCTTTAAGTGTTCGATCTGCAAGCAAACAACTACACTTTTTCCTTGGCCTTGAAAGGTTAACTAAGCTTAGATACGCTTCCTTTGACCGCAGCAGCGCCTGTCAGTCAAAGGAAGCATTGCTTTCTGTTTGCTCAAAAGTAGTCAGAGATGACATCCATCTCTCGTTATACTAATCGAAGCGATAATCTGCTTCCAAATGCATATTATTTTTTTGTAATTGCTTAAAGGCTTGTTGCTGAGGCAATAATTTATCTTTACATGGTGGTGGGAACGTTGTATAATGAGACTATATAGCTTAAGCTACATTGGTGTTAAATAGGAGAATGGAGAAAAAGAAAATGGAATTTTGTACAAATTGTGGCCAAATATTTGCCGAAGGTGCACATTTTTGTAGTAACTGTGGTACAGCTAAGGGAGAAACTGATACATCGCAACGAAAAACAGTATATGATGGGGAATTATATAAATGTCCGAATTGTGCTGAGATGCTAAACTCCTTTATGTCTTCGTGTCCAAGCTGTGGATATGAGCTAAGGGGATCAAAGAGCAAGAGCAGAGTGGATGAATTAGCAACCAAATTAGAGTTGGCTGAAAGTGCAGAGCAAAAAATTAGTATCATTCGAAATTTCTATATTCCAAATACAAAAGAAGATATTTATGAATTTGTCATTCTAGCGACTTCAAATATGAATTCGTATGATTATGATTATGAAGCTTGGGATACAAAGTTGGAACAAGCTTATCAGAAAGCAACTCTTTCCTTTGGGAATACTCAAGAATTTCACTATATTCATCAGTTGTATAATCAGGCTCAGAAACATAAAAGATTAAAAGCTTTTGTCAGAACTATTAAAAACTCTAAAAAATTGCAATTTATTTTATCTTTTGGAATTGGGCTGGGATTAATGCTTATTGCTAGCGTTATAGAAAAAGAAATAGATAGCAATAATTTTATAGGGCGCATTATTATATTTTTGGGAGGTATTAGTGCGTTACTTGGCTTAATTTTACTATTGGGATCATTTCTACTTCTTCCTTGGAGAAAAAGAAAATAAACAACGTGTTTAAATATTGAAAAGTTATAGGAGAAGGATATGAAATTATTTGGTATGAATAAAACAGGCGGTTTCATGGATGAAATTCGTTGTGATGAACCGTCATATTTAATATGGAAATGGCATCCTAGAGGGGTTCCACAAGGTGCAGGCGATCGAGAAAATGCTATCCGCTGGGGGTCCTCGTTACGTGTTAAAGATGGAGAAGTTGCCGTCTTTGTATATAAGCAAAAAGACGGGACGATACAAGATTATATTTTAGGTCCTCATGACCAGACCATTAAGACGTCGAACTTTCCCGTTTTAGCAAGCATAGTAGGTGCGGCTTATGACGGTGGGACACCCTTCCAAGCAGAAGTTTATTTCATCAATCTTGCGCAAATTATCCAAGTGAAATTTGCAGTGCCGTTTTTTGATGTCTATGATCCAAGGTTTTTAGATTTTGGAGTCCCTGTTGCAGTTCGAGGAACAATTAGCTTTAAAATTTCTGATTATAAGGAATTCATCAAGCTCCATAGACTTCAAACATTTAATCTTAATGATTTTCAAAAACAAATTAAGGATGCAGTAGCTCGATATACTAAAAATATTGTTGCGAATGCTCCTGCGGAACATAACATTCCTATCATTAAACTTGAGAATAAAATTGCTGTAATAAATGATGCTCTTGAAAGAGATGTCATAGAGAGGTTGGAAGCTACTTTTGGTGTCACTGTTTCAAATGTTGATATTGCGTCAATAGAAATTGAAAAGGCAAGTGAAGGTTATCGACAGCTTATTTCCGTTACTAAAGATGTCACAACGGCTAAGATCGAAGCTGAGACAACTGATTATGTTGAGCGAATTCGTATTCAGCGTGAAGAAGGACAATATGCACAGCATAAGCAAACACAATCTGCAAACTTAGGTGCATTTCAAGTCGAAAAGCAGTCAGAAGTTGGTATTGCTGGCGCTGATGCATTGGGACAAATGGGCGCTAATGATTCGGGAACAGTTTCTTTGGGAGGCGATGCAGGCTTCAACCCCGCTGCTATGATGGCAGGAATGGCAGTAGGAGGTGCTGTAGGCCAAAATATTGCTGGAGCTATGAATAATATGATGTTGGGCAACTCCCAACAACAGTCAGTTGTTTCACCTCCTCCGATTCCAACAACTGCTTACCATATTGCTGTCAATGGACAAGCATCTGGACCTTATGATAGAAATACCCTAACACAAATGTCTCTATCAGGGCAATTCCTCCCTTCAACCTTAGTCTGGAAACCAGGAATGGCAGAATGGATGAGAGCAGATACAGTTGATGATTTGAAAGAGCTGTTTATGCCTCCAATTCCGCCAGGAGAATAAAAAGAAAGTTTGTTAATTGTTATAGCTAAGTTTGAGAGGAGACGGGCTTCGTCTTCTCTTTTGCTATGTTCGATGCAATAAAGATACGAATTTTGAAAATTTTATGGGACTTTTTTCAAACACCCCAAAAGCTCTGTAATTTCCAAAGTGGATTTACGCACTACAGATATTATAGAGCTTTGTTTCTTTACTATTGATTCTGTTTCTTCAATCCATTGTTGATTTGTTCAATTTTCTTTTTGGTTAGATAAAACAAGATTGCCCACAGGATGAGATAAACAATAGTAAATTCCAAAATCAACTGTAAGATAAAAATGGGTTTGCTTGGGAACCAGCCGGCTAGAAGAGCTAGAGGAATAAATCCTAAAATCATAAGTCCATAATGGCAGATAGTTGCTTTGAGGATGCTCCAATCTTTTTTGAAAAGCTCTTTTCCTAGGCTAAAGAGCAAGCCAATAAAACTCCAGATAACTGCGCAATAGAGCACAACTAAAGCTTCATGAATATGGTGCTGTTCCATCCAAAGACCAACTGCTGAATAAGGATTAAGTGGATGATAGACAGGAGCAAAAAAGTAAGAATAGATGGTGGATAGGAGTAGCCCGATTACAGTGCCTCCTAGAGCATCTCTGAATAATGTTTTTTTCATAGCTGTAATTTCTCCTTTATGACTTTGAGATAACGGCGAGATGAATAAGTTATCTGACCGTTTTTCATTGCAATCTGAATCAGACCACTACCAGTCAATTTCAGATGATCGATATGTTCGATGTTAATGATTTCAGATTGGGAAATCTGTAGAAAATCAGTGGGAAGCAATTCCAAAACTTGATAAAGTGGAAGCCCTAAGAGATAAGTGTCTGTCGCTGTTTCAACCCAAACTTGGCGGTTTTCAGTGTAAATTCTCTGAATTTCAGCAGTATCTAATAGGTAAATCTCCTCCTCTTTTTTGGCTCGAATGGTTTTAGTGCTACCGAGATGTTGAGCAAATGTCAGTAGTTGTTGAACGGAATCCGACAAAGCAGGCGCTTCAATAATGATCTTTTCTTCTGAAAATTTTTCATCAATATGCAATTGAACTTTCATAAACATCCCTTCTTTCTAGATTGTATCTTGCCTGCTGCTGACTTTCGTTGCAAGGAGGATTCGTTTTTCCTAAGTCTATTAAACATTATTTTAGCTAGGAAAACAAGAGCTTTTGCCTAAGTGGTTGCTTTGCCTGTTTATTTGGTTGTTTTGCGAAGGAGTAATTACAATTCTTTTCGTACTAGAGTTCTGATTGAAAAACGGCTTTATGTTATAATAGTAGCTAGAATAATTACGGAGAAAACTATGTCAAAAATTATAGAACTAGGAAATAGATAGTTTTACAACTCATTGACAGCTCTTAACCATTGATATTACTGGGTTTTATCAATATTATGTAATATTAGAAGTTGTTAGAAAATCCTTAAAAGTCCACAAAAAGGTGAACAAAAAAGACCTTTACAGGTCATTTACAATATGAGTTCAGCAGGCAAGAACTAGCGTAGTGAATAGCTACGCTTTTTAGTTGCTTGTAGCCTTGCTGATAAGATTATTATACCATGTCATCACGCGCGTTTCTATTGCTGCGCATGCTGACTGTGTCTAGGCTTGTAACTTTGTTTCTAGGGCTTGAGTTAGTACTTCAGAATAATTTACTTTTTCACGATCCGCTAATCTTACTAACCATTCAGGGACAGTCACATTCTTTCTAATGGCTTTATTGTTGCGAATAAACGGGGTAGGGTCTGCTTGTATCATACTAACAAAGCCGTCGTTAACAGTTAAAGTCATGATGTTGCTAGGCCTTGGCATATCTAATCCTTCGTCTATGTAAGCAGCTAAAACACTCTCAAGCATTTCACGGGCATTTTTCAAGGCTTCTTCAACATTTGCCCCTTGTGTGCCTCCTCCAAACTCTGGAAATTCTACCCAATAAGAACCGTCTTCCTCTTTATGAAAAATTGCTGGATATGATTTTAACATAGTCTGTTACCTCCAAAAAATGAAAGATAAGGGGGATTATTTCAGCCCCAAATCTTTCAGGATTTTGCTTTCTAGCCCTCTTCCTAAATCCTTGTTTCCATGGATTGGGATAGTCACTATATAATCAAAATCTTCATGTTTGAAATGGTGATGGCTGCCGTTCTGTCGGATTTCTACCCAACCGTTTTTCTCGGCTAGCTTTGCCATTTCTTTTCCTGTAAGTGGCATAGTGTACGTTACCTCCTTACATTTTCTATTATACACATTATGCGCATAAAAGCAAGCGGAAAGAAAAAGTTTTTTAACTGATAGCATATATAAAATATTACAGTTTAGCATTTGGTTATAGATTGATAACAAGGTTCTAAAAACGGAACGATTTTGCGCCAAGTCTCCCTCGCAACTGCTCCCAAATAGTTCGGCGGGTCGCTGGGTAAACGCCCTTTGTTCTGCCGATAGTAAGGATTTTTAACCAAGCGACTTCACCTCCTAATCCGTCCCCCATGACACCCCTTAAAAATCTGAAAAATTGGCGCGCGATGTAAGATGATATCTTGTCGCGGCTCTCTTGCTTTCGCAAGGGTGCGGGGGGTGCTTTAAAATTGATTTTTTCTTTCTTGTCATCTCAAAAATTTCAAAAAGGGAATTTTTTGCAGAGAAGAGGGCAGCGTCCTTTTATTCCAAATAAACCTTACCCCGTTCAAAAAAATAGGGGGCAAATAGCCTCTGTATCTTGGTTTGTATAAATACTGTTTCAACCCGTTACTTAAGGTTTAAATACAAGCAATTCACCGGCTTTATACCATTCCGCAAACTCTAATAATGCCTTGCTTTGTTCTCTGTAAAATTCCGATTCAGACAAATCTAAGTCCATGTATATACAGATATTGCTACACTGTCTTGCTTTGCAAAATCTTCTAATCAATATTTCTTTGTACATATCACTAGAAAGCAAACTAATAGCCTTGTCTATCTCTGCTTTCTCCCTTTCTGCGTCTAGCCTTTTTACTACAAAGGTTTCAAGTCCTTTGCTTGGCTGATTGTTCTTGCTACGTGGTTGGTCTGAAAAAGCACTGGCGCTCCGCAAAGTGTATTCACTCCCAGCAATTCGACACAAACGGCGATAAGTCTGTAAAATCTTTTTAGCCTTGGCTTGAGTTGCTTTTTCGTCAATCTCTCTAAACAATTCCAGCATGTTTAATATCTCCTGTGGTACAATAGTACTATCAAATATTTAACAAAAGGAGCTAGCACAAGTTGGCTTTTTTTGCTATTTTCTGCGCGTGTTCTTTGGATTATCCATGACTCAAATAGTTATTTTCTCTTTGTTCGTTCTTTGTTCAATCACGCGCTATCTTGTTAGATCCTATATTCAATACCTTACCAAAAGCCCGCTTAATTTTCAAGTCTAGCTAAACAATAAAAGAGGCGCGCGCCTCTTTGTTATTTCTTAACTTGTTTAGTCTTTAATTGTCGAATTGAATACCGCTTATCTTTGATACTGTAAATCCTGAACGAATTCCCCTCTAAGCCTTTAAGAATGCGGCTATAGTTACGTTCGTTATACACTGTTTTTAATTCATCACCGCTTAGATTGGTATTGATAATTGTATTCTCACGATTGTTAAGTATATCAAATAATAAATCCTGTTCCCAATCGTTCTTAGGTTTAATAACCGCATTCTTTGCCCCTAGATCATCAATGATAAGGTAGTCAGGCTTTTTCAAGAGTTCCACGGCATCAGATTTAGTAAGAGCTGCATTCTTGCCATAACTCCAACCGTCCTGAATTTTATTAACAATATCTGTAAAGGTTACAAACAGAACGCTTTTAGGCTCATTTTTAGCCTTACTGCCCTCGTTGATAGCTTTAGCCATAGCAACACTTAGATGACTTTTTCCAGCGCCTGTAGAGCCTGTAATCAGCGTATTTCCATTCATACCCTCTAGGTACTTCTTTACCTGATTTTGAGCAAAGGCTAATAGTTGTTTCTCCTCTTGTGTCTCGACTATGAAATTGTCAAATGTTGCTGTTTTTAACTCATCAGGGATTACACTATCACGCATTAGGACATGATAGGTTTTTTGATAGACTTGTTGGTTTGTGGCTTCGTTAGCTAACTCTTGTTCTTCGCGCTGTATATTCTCTCTGACACATTCAGGGCAAAACTCTTGCAACTTACGTTCATCACTTCCCCTAATAGGTGTTGATATTTGCCAATAGTTCACGTTATGAATTGAGCAGACCTTATCAAGTATTTTTCTATTTTGATACTCTTTGAACTGTTCCTCCATGTTTTCACCTCCTCCTAAAACGGGACATCAGGGAAGTTGTCCTGTGTTGGTTGTGCTAATGGCTGTTTCTTAGCCTCGTAAGCTGCTTGATTTTGTTTGACTTGCTCGATAGTCTTTAATCCTTGACCTTGCCAGCGTTCAAGGATTGAGCGCGTGTATCTAATAGACCTACCGTTGTTCAATATGGTTTGTTCAAGAGCATAAAGTAACAAAGTCTGGCCGTGAGTAGCTAGCAAGTCTTCAACCTCTGTCACCATTGTGCCACTAACAGACATTTCACCAAAAGCCTCTTTTAGTTTTTCAAAGATAATATTTTTACCAGCTTCACCAGCTTTTTCCTGCTCTAGCTGTTGCTCTATCTCTATCTCTTTCTCTGTATCTATATCTATCTCTGTCTTACACGTAGTTAACGTGGTAAGATCATCAGATAACATTGTAAGATTTTTATTTTTTTCTCGTTGTTCTCTGCGGTATTCCCGCATATAGGCGGCTTGGTTCGTTTCCTGTTGTACCATGGCTTTAGCTTGTGGTAGCTTTGCATTTTTATCCTCATCAATTTGAATTAAACCGCATTTTGTAAAATATGCCATAGTCATTTCAATATCATCTTCTGAAACATCTAGCTTTAAGGCTAATTCTGCTTTTAAACTATCAAAGTATCCCTCGTAGTAAAGAATGCAGTCACTATCAAGACTTTCAAGCATAAGTCTGATATATATAACTGTCATAGTGTAACCACCCGGTAAAGTTTTAAGTCTCTTGATAAAGATATTATCAAAAAACTTTTTATCAATTTTTAACCAAAAATAAACTTTTGTTTTTGCCATTGTTCCCCCTAATCTACTCCCAAAAATACCAGAATATCACTTACTTTATAAAAGACTTTGCGAGTGTCTTCTAGTGGTGGGCGATATCGTTTTAAGCCTGCTTTTTCCCAACGTGCCAAGGTTTTGGATTTTATCCCTAATTCCTCCTTAACCTGTTGGGCTGTCATTAGTCCAAGCTGTCTTGGCTTTGGCTGCGTGTAAGACTGCAGAAAGTTAGAAAGCAAGGTTAGGGCTTCTACCTTTAGTTGTGTTTCTGTATCTAAGCTAAATAATGCCATACTAACTGCCTTTCAAATATTTGTCTTGTTCGTTCAAGTCCGCATACATGAGGGCACTGATTCGCTTTTGCTCATCTTGTCGCTGCCTATCTAATGCTCTGATACCTGCCAGACGTTCGCTGTCATTTGCTGGGATATAGTAACCGCCTGCTAGGTCACGGCTTCCACAAATAGCGATATGATACTTAATTACTAAACCGCGAATAATGCCTCGAACGGTTCGGATATCTAACCCTGTGAGTTTAACAATCTCTTTGCCTGCGCGTGGTCTTTCTGCTCCCTGCGGAATAAGAGCAAGCACGCGCTTATAATTCTCTGGTAAAGTTGGAAGCTTCATTCAATCGTCTCTCTTTCTTTGCTGGCTAGGATAATCTGCCCTCTTTCCCACATATCGCAAAAATCCATTAAAGTTTCTAAAACTCGTTCTAGTTGGTTTCGTTCCTCAATACTGTAACAGTCAAATTTATTTTCTAGAGAAAAATCTAACATAGTCTGATAGGCTTCTTCTAGCCAAATACCAAAGTTCTTAGCTCTTTCATTTGCAAGGTCAAACTCTTTTTTATCTGCCATGTTCTGCCTCCATAGCCTCTAGCCATTTTTCAATTTTTCTTAGCTGTTTTTTAGTGATGTAGCCCCTCCGCTTGTAAGCAATCGCCCAAGCATTAAACAGTTGAGTACAAATACCAGCAAGAAAGAAAAGTAGTAGCGTTAAAATTGCGCCTAGTAGTTCGCTCATTTGTTTAATGCCTCCAGTTCCTTGGGTTTGTCATTGTTTAATAGCAGAAAGGCAATTTTGTCTAGTCTTTGGCAAAGTTTTTCGTTTTGTGCATAAGCAGTCTCAATATATTTCTTAGCTATCCAGTTAAAGGTCGCTGTATCCACTTTTTGCGTTATCTCTAAGGCTTCTAGAGTTAAGTTATTCATTTCTAAGCTGTTCATGATGTCAGTTAGTTCGCTGCCTAAGTCGATTAGTTTTTCAGTGCTCAATAATACAGTTGTTGTTTTCGTCATGGTGTTTTACCTCTTTTGGATTTTCTTGTATTTATGCCCTTTTTAAGGGTTAGCGCCCTCCGTATGGTCAAAATGTCCTAGATATGGTATAATCTAGCTATAAATCTTTACTAAAACCCTTACGGCTTGCCTGCTGTATTGTTTTAGTATTTGTGTGAAAGGCTTCCTACTTGGTCGGTTGGTTAAGCCTTTTTGTTTTATTCTGTTTTTAAACACTCTAATAGGCGTTTTGAGCAGTTGAAACGGTTAGGGATATAATTATACCCTTGAGACATTTCAAGTTGATTTTGGCTATATCTTATTGGCGAAAATCAGCTTAAAATCGATTCTAGCGCTTGCTGCTTATTCAGCTTTCAAGTTATCGTTGTCTTTTAAAATATTTTCAAGCCCTGTTTTGATAAAATAAAGGCTAGTTAGTGCTTGTTTTTTATCACCTTGTAAAATAGCATTGTCTGCAAGGTCGATCATAGCGTATAGATGAGCTTTTTCTTGTTCGTTTGATAGATACATTTTTTTATCCTCCTTGTTGTGGTCTAAAGACCATGGATTTTATTTCCTGATAGGTCATGCCTAGCTTAATCATAGCAATAGCCATATCTTCTAAGTCTTGATATCTGGCTAGCTCGGTACTGGTTAGGCTATCAATGCCATTATAGCCACCACGCGCCGCCATAAGTTGGCGCTTATTCATACCGCTAGCACCTTTCAGTAAAAGATTGTTCATTGTACTGTGAGCATGCTTAGGAGCAACTAGCCATGTCTCTATACTGTCGTGTAAGGTTTTTCGTTTGGGCTGTTCTAAAGCACGCTGCAGCTTAAACTGTGCCAGCTCATCCCGCATGTCAAAGAATGCTTTGACTAGGTTTTCTTTGAAGTTAGCCACTTGCTCGGTATTCTTTAAGAACGTAATCAGCAAGGTTGCCTGTTGCTCGTTCAGAATATAATCTTTAGCTTGTTGTCCACTTGGTAAAGGTCGCATTTGAAATGAGACCTTTCCAAAACGTTCCAAGCGTTCAACGTTCTTTCTGATATGTTCCTGTATTGCGTGGTGCTTCACTCCAGAACATTCAGCGATAATCTCGCTTGTTGTGTACGGCTCTTTCTTGCCGTCCATGTAGACTAGGTTCATTGGGTGATCCTTTCTAATCTTCTGGTGTTAGTAGTTCGTCAAGTGTGACTCCTAGATAATCAGCAATTTTCAGCAAAGTTTCTGCTTCAGGGTTTTTGGTACGCTCGTAGTATAAAGCTGTGAGTGTGCTTTTTGAAATACCTGTAGCCTTATAGACGTCTGAAACTTTTTTGCGTTGCTTTGCCAAAAGAACCCGAAAATTATTTTGCATGTCTTTAGCCCTCCTTTTTGTTTCTTTTTGGAAAAATTGAAGCGTTAGCGCTAAAATTATGTCTCTTATTATACACTATATTTTTATCGTGTCAAGTAAAACAATAAAAAAACTTGAAAAAATTTAGCGTATAAGCTAAAATATTTTCAAGGAGGAAAGAAATATGCTTAGAAATAATCTTGCTAAATTAATGATAGATAGAGGAATAACCGCTACACAATTATTCAATGATACAGGGATTGCACGCTCAACAATATCAAAGATTTCAAACAATAAAACCGATAAAATAAATATCTCGACCGTTGACAAGTTATGTAACTACCTAATGGTATCTCCTGCTGATTTTTTCGATTATATTCCGTTCGAAATTTCTATGAAAGCGGGATTTGATAATTACGACTCCTTATCTGAGTTAGCAGAAGAAATGCAATTTGCTTTTGAAGGTTGGGAGGAGCCTGTTTTTTTAATAATCAACATTTTTCATTTAGGAAAAAAGTTGACCATTGAATATCAAGGAAGTTGTTTTGTCAACACTCAAAACTTTTTCAAGTGCTCAAATATACAATTTAAAATTTCCAAAGATAATGATGGAGTTAGTGACACAATATTCAACTGGCCAATACAGTTTCAAAATGATTTCGCAGAAATTGTTCGTGAGTATATTCAAAGCACTTTTGATATCGAACCTAGCTCCTTGGAGGAAACAATTCATTTAGGTACTCTTTTGTCTCCTACTTTCTAACCCACGCGCCACAATATAGAAAACATTTTAAGAAAGGAAAATAGATGGAACCTGCTGAATATCTAAAATCTAGACTGGATAATCATTATAGATGAACTAGATGAAAAAGCTTTTGCAAGTACAAAGCAAGCTATAGATAGTGCTTTTTTTATAAGATTAGATTTGAATGATATTATAAACATATATAATTATAATGTCGGCAATTCTGTTCCTGCAAAAGATTTAAATGGTATTAAAGAATTTTATAAAACTCAAGCTAATTTCTTAGAAGAATACATTTCTAGTCTTGACTATACACATCAAAATATGGATATGATTATGGATTTGGAAATAGAAGCTAACTTTAATCGGAGATATGTAGATAAAATTGAACGCTATCAAAAAACTGGAATTTGGGCAGAAGATTATCTGGAAGAACTAGAAAAATTCAAAAAAAGTAAGGAATAAAGTTCACTCTTACAAGCGTGTGATTTCTCGGGGTTTGCTCGGAGTTCAGCAAATCAAACATCTTAAAATCTAATTTTTAAAACACCAACAGAAAGGAAGCCATGAACGAATTACAACACTATGATGAATTAACTTTTGAAAATATCAAGCATATAGACGAAAACGGGGTAGAATTTTGGTTTGCTCGTGAATTGCAGCAAGTTCTAGAATATACTGAATGGCGCAACTTTAACCAGGTTATTGACAAGGCAAAAATAGCTTGTGAAAACTCCGGAAAGCTCGCGGTTGAGCATTTTGTTGACGTCAACAAGTCAATTACTAGTGGATATAATACTACTAGAGATATTAAAGATCTCAAACTCACTCGTTACGCTTGTTATTTAATTGTTCAAAATGGTGACCCTAGAAAAGAAGTCATTGCACTAGGTCAATCTTATTTTGCTATTAAAACTCGCCAACAAGAGCTACAAGATGATTTTGATGAGCTGACCGAAGACCAAAAACGTATAGCTATCCGTGATGAAATAAAACGCCACAACAAATCACTTTCGGAAGCTGCTGGAAATGCTGGAGTTAAGAATTATGGAAGATTTCATAATTCAGGGTATAAAGGCCTGTATGGTGGTTTAACCATGCAAGATATTCACAACTATAAAGAATTAGAAGACGGCGAACATATCCTTGATTTTATGGGAAGCGCCGAACTTGCTGCTAATCTGTTTAGAGCAACACAAACTGATGAAGTATTACGCCGTAAAAATATCAAAGGCGAAGATTTAGCAAATGATACACATTTCAATGTTGGGAAAACAATTAGGAACACAATGAAAGAACTTGGTACAACTATGCCTGAAAATCTCCCTACTCCTAACGAAAGCATTCAGGAATTGAAAAAGAAGCAAAAACAAATAAATAAAAAACCAGATGATAATCAATTATCACTTTTTGATGATATGTAACAACCTCATAAAACGCGTTTTAAGCGCTTGTTTTCTTTTCTGGTATAAATTTACCGTCTTACATAAAACAAACGAAAATAGGAGCATTCTCGCAGCTCCTCGCATGATATAAACCTAATCTAAAACTTTTACGGCTTGCCTGCTGATAGAAAGGGATATCATGAGAATAACAGAAGTCAAAAAGAAAAACGGTACAACTGTATACCGTGCTAGTGTTTATCTCGGTGTTGACCAGGTAACAGGTAAGAAAGTAAAAACCAGCGTAACAGGACGGACAAGAAAAGAGGTTAAAGCCAAAACTCAACAAGCCCAGATAGATTTTAAACTGAATGGCTCAACCATTCAAAAGGCAGTCACGGTCAAGAATTTTCAAGAGCTGGCTGATATATGGCTAGAAAGCTATAAGCTGACCGTTAAGCCACAGACTTATGAGGCGACATTGAGCAATCTAAGAACCCATATTTACCCAATTTTTGGGAATAGACAACTTGACAAGATAACGGCTAGTGATATACAAGTTTTTATCAATCAGTTATCAAGATATTTTGAAAACTTTGTGACAATACGGTCAATCATCAGGAGGATTTTTCAGCAAGGAATATTGCTGCAGCTTGTCACTAATAACCCAGCTAGAGATATTATACTTCCTAGAAGACAAAAGAAGGCTGATAACAAGGTAAAGTTTATTGCTCCAGATGACTTGAAAGCTTTTCTTGATAATCTAGAAAAGAAACAGTACAAGCGTTATAGTTTGTATTATGAGTATGTCCTTTATCATTTGCTCTTGTCTACAGGGTTACGGATTGGTGAAGCCTGCGCCTTAGAATGGACTGACATAGACCTTGATAAGAGTACAATCACAGTAAATAAAACGTATAACAAAGGCTTAAAAGCGGTTAGTACAGCTAAGACCAAGTCAGCCAATCGAACCATTAGCATAGACAAGAAAACGGTCAATATGCTGCGTCTATACAAGAATAGGCAACGCCAGCTATTTTTCGAGACCGGGACGCGTGCTCCGTCTGTAGTCTTTGCCACCCCTACAAGAGAATATTTTGATTTGGCAATTAGGCAAAGCGCTTTAGATACCCGTTGTAAAGAAGCAGGTATCCCTCGCTTTACCTTTCACGCTTTCCGCCATACTCACGCTAGTTTATTGCTGAATGCTGGTATCTCATACAAAGAATTACAATATCGCTTAGGTCATGCCAATATTACAATGACCTTAGACATCTACAGCCACCTATCAAGAGACAAAGAAAAAGAAGCAGTAGCTTACTTTGAGAAAGCCATTAGCTCCCTTTAGTCCACAAAAAGGTGAACAAATTGAGTTTTTGATAGCTGTAAACATCATCAGAACCTTATTAAATCAACGTTTAGAAAGGGTAAAACCAAAAACTATGTCAAAAATTATAGAATTACCAGAAAATCTTGCTAATCAGATTGCGGCTGGTGAGGTCATCGAGCGACCTAGCAGCGTGGTCAAGGAGCTGATAGAGAATTCCATTGATGCTGGTGCCACTCAAATTATAGTTGAGATTGAAGAAGCAGGGCTCAAGAGTATTCAAGTCATCGATAATGGTGAAGGAATTGAGCATGAGGAGGTTTCCTTGGCTTTGCGGCGGCACGCAACAAGTAAAATTAAGAAGCAAGCCGACCTTTTTCGGATTCGGACGTTGGGCTTTCGTGGTGAAGCGCTTCCGTCTATTGCTTCTGTTTCACGCTTGACAATTGAAACTGCGACAAATGGTGGAACACATGGGACGCGTTTAATTGCTCAGGGGGGAGAAATTGAAACTGTGGAACCAAGTAGTTGCCCTAAGGGTACCAAAATCAAAGTGGAAGACCTTTTTTTCAACACGCCTGCTCGCTTGAAATATATGAAAAGTCAGCAAGCAGAACTATCTCACATTGTAGATATGATTAACCGTTTGAGCTTAGCTCATCCAGAGGTCGCTTTTATCTTGCTCAATGATGGTAAAGAGTTGACTCGGACAGCAGGAACAGGAAATTTGCGTCAAGCAATTGCTGGTATCTATGGATTAACAACAGCAAAAAAAATGATTGAAATTTCAGCTTCTAATCTGGATTTTGAAGTATCAGGCTATATTAGTCTACCAGAGTTGACGCGTGCCAATCGTAACTACATCACCATTCTCATCAATGGTCGTTACATCAAGAACTTCCTGCTCAATCGAGCTATTCTTGATGGCTACGGTAGTAAGCTCATGGTTGGGCGATTCCCGATTGCTGTGATTGCTATCCAGATTGATCCTTACCTTGCAGATGTTAATGTTCATCCGACCAAGCAAGAAGTGCGGATTTCCAAGGAGCGAGAACTGATGGTCTTGATTTCGCAAGCTATTGCTGCGAGTTTAAAAGAACAGGATTTGATTCCGGATGCTTTGGAGAATTTAGCAAAATCAACCATTAACAGAGCAAATAAGTCGGAGCAGACGAGCCTTCCGCTCAAAGAAAACCGACTCTATTATGACAAAGAGAGAAATGACTTTTTTGTTAGACCTCAAGTATCAGAAAGCAATCTTCCTTTTGAGGAAAATGCTACATTTGATCAGCAGCATACTGATACAGATATGCTTGCTTCCAGAGCAGTTTCTGTCAAATTTGCAGCAAGGCAAACTCCTTCTTACGATCAACTAGATCATCCAGAACTGGATCAGTCAAGCTTAGAAAGAGCTTTAGATAAGTTAGATGGAGAAGAAACTTCAACTTTTCCAGAACTGGAATATTTCGGGCAAATGCATGGCACGTACCTCTTTGCACAAGGAAATGGTGGTCTCTATATTATCGATCAGCATGCAGCGCAGGAGCGAGTCAAATATGAGTATTATCGGGAAAAAATCGGTGATGTGGATGACAGTCAGCAGCAACTTTTGGTTCCCTATATCTTTGAATTTCCAGCGGACGATATGCTGCGGCTCAAGCAGCGGATGAATCTGCTGGAAGAAGTCGGAGTTTTCTTGGACGAATACGGCAGCAATCAGTTTATTCTGAGGGAATACCCTATCTGGATGAAGGAAGAGGAAATCGAGTCGGGTATCTATGAGATGTGTGATATGCTGCTCCTTACCAAGGAAGTTTCTATCAAGAAATACCGAGCTGAACTAGCGATTATGATGAGTTGCAAACGCTCTATTAAGGCCAATCATAGCTTAGATAATGATTCGGCACGTGATTTGATCTTCCAGTTATCGCAATGTGACAATCCCTACAATTGCCCTCACGGTCGTCCAGTTTTGGTAAACTTTACCAAATCTGATATGGAAAAAATGTTCCGTCGCATTCAGGAAAACCACACCAGCTTGCGAGAATTGGGCAAGTATTGAAACTATTTATAGAAACTCTAAAACAGCTTCAGCTAACAATGACTGAAGCTGTTTTTAAAATCATCTGCAAGACTTTCAGCTAGTAGATCTACTGAATGGCTTTTGTCCTTATGAAAAGTCCTATAGCTAAAAAGACAAGAGAAGAGACTTTCTGCCGAGCTTGACAAAAGGATTGACAGACTGTCTCTCTTGATAGATATTATGAATACCTCAATACTAGGCTATACAAATTTATAGTTAAGAGAAGAGCAAGATAGATATCCATGGATAAATAGCTAACTACCCAAGAATTTTGTAAAGTGATTTTCAAAAGGATAGAATGATTTCTTTTATTTTCTAACTCTAAAATATGATATACTAAAAGGGTTGAAAAGGAGACATGATGTACGAATATTTCAAAGGAATTTTAAGTAAAATTACAGCCAAGTATATTGTGGTGGAAGTAGGACAAATTGGCTATATTCTTCATGTGGCTAACCCTTATGCCTATTCAGGTCAGATCAATCAAGAAATTCAGGTTTTTGTTCATCAAGTAATCAGAGAAGATGCGCAGCTCCTCTACGGTTTTGGCACAGAAGATGAAAAACAGCTTTTTCTCAATTTGATTTCGGTTTCTGGTATTGGCCCCGTTTCTGCTCTTGCGATAATCGCAGCCGATGATAATGCTGGATTGGTGCAAGCCATTGAGCAGAAAAACATCACCTATCTGACCAAGTTTCCCAAGATAGGCAAAAAGACAGCCCAGCAGATGGTGTTGGACTTGGAAGACAAGGTCGTGGCGGCTGGCCAAGTGGCTGCGTCTCAGACCCAAGCAGTGACATCGGACAACCAAGAGTTGGAAGAAGCCATGGAAGCCATGCTGGCTCTGGGCTACAGGGCTGCTGAACTCAAGAAAATCAAGAAATTCTTTGAAGGCACGACAGATACAGCTGAAAACTACATCAAGTCAGCTCTCAAGATGTTGGTGAAATAGGAGTGAGGATATGACTAAACGTTGTGGTTGGGTAAAAATGAACAACCCCTTGTATGTAGCCTACCACGATGAAGAGTGGGGTCGACCCCTTCATGATGATTGGAAGTTATTTGAACTGCTTTGCATGGAGACCTATCAGGCGGGACTTTCGTGGGAGACCATTTTGAATAAACGTCAGGCTTTTCGGGAGGCCTTTCATTTCTATGACGCGCAGAAAATTGCTCAGATGACAGATGCAGACTTGGATGGTCTTTTGGACAATCCGGATATTATCCGTAATAAGATGAAGCTCTATGCAACCAGAGCCAATGCCCAAGCTTTTTTGGCTATTCAAGAACAATACGGTAGTTTTGATCATTATCTCTGGTCTTTTGTTGGATTTACACCGATTGACAATTCTGTCAAGGATTACAGACTTGCTCCGTCTAAAACTTCCCTGTCCGAAAAAATAGCTAAAGATATGAAGCAACGAGGCTTCAAGTTTGTCGGTCCTGTTTGTGTCTATTCTTTCATGCAGGCAGCAGGATTGGTCAATGATCATGAAACAAGTTGTGAATGGAATCCTAAAAAATAAGGCATAAAAGCATTTACCAATATTGCTAAATTTGTACTATATTCTCACTAAACATACAATAAAATGGAATCAAAAGATGACAGTCGAATAACGTAAAAGACAGTTTAGAGAAAAAACTGTCTCTTTAATATGCCGAACGCTACAAAACCATGATTAAGGTTCCAATGGTAATCAAGATGGTGCCAATTAAGGATTTCATAGTAAAATCTTCGTGGAGAAAGATAAAAGCAAGGATGAGCGTGAGAACAACACTAAGCTTATCAATAGGAGCGACCTTGGAGGCTTCTCCTTCTTGCAATGCTCGGTAGTAACAAAGCCAAGAAGCGCCTGTTGCTAGGCCTGATAAAATCAGAAAAATCCAGTTTTTCTTACTGATGTTAGCTAAACCAATTTGTCCTTTAGTTAAAAAAACTATACCCCAAGCCATCAAAACGACGACTACTGTCCGAATAGCTGTTGCTAGATTAGAATTAACCCCAGCAATCCCAATTTTAGCTAAGATAGATGTCAGTGCTGCAAACAAAGCAGAAAAAAATGCAAAAATTGCCCACATAATGGAAGCCCCTTAAAGTTTTATTCTTTTATTTTATCACATTTGATTCTATCTAACACAAGTAAACCAAGGAAACTCAGGCAGCAAGAACTGTCTGGTTTTTCTTTGTATAAATTAAAATATGGAAAGAATTTGAACATAGTTGATAAAAAACCACAAGCTAAGACCTGTGGAAATGGTTGATTTCGTGTTTCATATCTTGTAATAAATCCAGTTCATCTGTGATTTCTAATAAGACCAATCCTTTTTTGATTAATTTATTATTATTTTGACAAATTCCTAATCGAATATTACATAAAGCTAAAGCATCATACCTCTTTAACTTTTGTGCAGTCTCTAAAGCTAGTGTGACAATTTTTTCACATTGGTGAAATTCATTATGGTGCAAATAAATTCCTGCTAAATTTGAGAGAAGAGTTAAGCGATCGTTTTGAAAATTTTTATAGTCTTTATATTTCTCTAAATTTTCCAAAATTTTATCAGTAATCAAATGTAGGGTATCCATCGAAAAATGATGTAAAATAGATATTAGAATCCTAAAATCATTTTTATACCAAGTATCTTCTTTTTCTAAATAATTCCAAAACTGCTTGGTGATAGAGATTGTTTCATCTGTTAATGTTTTAACTCCGTTTTTTCTAATAGAAATGAAAAGTTTTAACAAATCATGAATATGCTTAATTGGTAAATCGTATTCCTTACGAAGATATCTTTCACAGAGTTCTTGTAGCTCTTCTAAATCTTGTGTGCCACTAATAGAGCTTATATTTAAAGCTTTGTTAAATATGATACTTCTGGGGCTAGGGTTATAGACGTGACAGATATACTCAAACTCTTCAAAACTCATATTGATTTGACGTAGTAAAAATTCCATATTTTCGTATTTGGGAGTAGCCTTCCCGCTTTCAAATTTAGCCAGAGTTGTTCGGGATAGAACCTCTCCGCATACATCTGCTTGCGATAAACCTTTTGATTTGCGAATTTCTTTATAAACAGCTCCGAAATCATACCTCATAACAAACCTATAAACCTCTCAGAATAATATAGTGTGAAAAAAGTTAGCGTTTTCAAAAAAGTGATTTCAAATATTATAACATAGAAGTGAAAATTTATAAAGAAACGGAGGGAGAATATGAGAACAGCTTGTTTACAATTGATGATACTTTTGTTACTGTATCCAAGTATCTGGCCATTTTAATAAGTAAGGTGTGAATTATGTTTACATTTCATTCAAATTAGGAAATAACACGTTATGATATTGTCATCAAATGGAAGTCTATACTAGTTAAGACAATATTTGATATATCATATATATAAAGGAGGAAACCATGTCAAATAGTTCAAATAAATTTACGAAATTAGCACTTATTGGTGCTCTTGCCCTTACTCTTAATCCTTTGGCTGGAGGTGGGGTCTCGGCAGATACCCAGCATCCTCATCCTACTTATAAGGATACTTGGAATTATGGTGTAACATCAAATGGATGGGCCTACTCGCATTATTATTTAGAAGCACCAATCCGTCTTGGAAGCGGCTCATCTGTGACCGATATATGGGGAAATGTAAAAGACTATGCCAAATCAAATTATGGCTGGGCAAATTCAGGAGCTACAAAACATTGGTCATGGATTCAAGCAAAGTCATTTTATTCTTGGTATGAATTCTAATAGTCATACGATTTAATAAACTTATCGTGGAGGGAAATGCCTGCATAGTAGAATTTCAGTTTTTCCCTCCTTGTTTTTGTTGTAAAGGAGTCTTGTATGAAGTGGCGGCTAACCGTTCTTTCTTTATTTGTCTTACTAATATCATTTTTATCTTTAGGTGCTGTTAAAGAATTTGGGAATGACATTCCTTATCCGGCTCAGGCAGCTTTTTCATTGATGGGCTCTAGTGAGGTTGATAAAAACCAAATTTTTGATAAAATACAGGAAATTGCAGATAAAAAGCAATTAATTATTTATCGTCCTTTTTTAGATAAAAGTGGTCAGCAAGCTACATTTGTTTTTGGAAAGATACAGCGCAAAAATCAATCCTATATCACGGATCGAGGAGTCTTGGCAGCAAGTACCGCTACTGGTATGTATTACTCTAGTAAGGCGCTACCGACAGAATTAAAAACAGAATTGCAGCGATTTGGCTTGACTTACACAGGAGCAGACCTTCCGTGGTACTTAGTGCCAATCAACTTTCTATTTATGAATTTACGCTCTCTGGCAGTTTGGACTTTATTTTTTGTTTTTGCTGTGCTTCTTTTTGCAGTCAAAATGCTTTATGTTAAAAAAGCTATGATTCAGCGCAGTCTGGGGCTTTTTGATAGAGAATTTCGGCGTTCACTTTGGTTGGATTCTACTATTTTGATTAGCACAGGAATCCTTGTGTGGCTACTTTTTGTTTTATGGCAAGGTAGTATGGTAAATGTTTATGTTAAGACGTTTAGCTTATTACTATTTCTCAATCTCTTTATTTTGATGGTTATTAGCTTACTTGTCAATCTACTTTTTGCTTTAAATGTTCGCCTTATGGGAGCTGTAACTGTCTTGAAGAATAAAAAATCAAATCCGTTAGTACTTTATATCTGGCTTTTTGGAATTTTGCTATCTTGCTTTATCTTTGGCGTGACTGCATCGGAAAGTGTTAAAACCATTTCCAAATCTGCCCAAGAAATAGCTGTTTTGGGAAATTGGAAAATAGCTCAAGATTATGCTACGATCACTTGGTTTGAAAATACCGCTACTCATACTGATGAAAATCATCAAATTGATTCAACATTTATAAAAGAAAATGCTGCGAAGCATAGACAATTGATTCAATCTTTTGGGACAGATGGCTGGCTTTATTCAGAGCAATCTAGCCTTAGCCCAGATCGAACTAAGCACGCTCCGGAAGAATTTAAGCAGGAGCTGGTAAGAAATGGTGTCGATAGTAAAATTGCAGAAAAATTGTTCTATGTCAATACAGGATTGATGAATAAAAATAAAAAATTGTATCCTCAAAATAAGTATGGGCAAGCACCGAAAGAAAGCTTAGGTGTTATCTATATTCCAAAAAGTCAGATGGCTCACATAGACAATATTCGTAAGATAATTAACTATGAGCACTTCCGATATTCAGCTTTAAAAGCTGAGGATTTTCAAATCGTAGAAATTCCTGATGGACAGAAGACTTTTCTTTTTAATCATAAAGACGGTCCAGATGAATTATTGGCTAAACAAGAAGTAGTGAACAAGATTTTAGTGCAAATCAATTTTCACAATCTACCAGCAGATGCAGCTTTTGATAACTATTATACAGTTCTTGCAACAAAAGGAGCTTTTAAACAGAAATGGATAAAAGAAAAGATTAGCCAAGCTGGTTTGACTCATTTTTCTAGTATGACAAATATTTCAGAGCAACTATTATTAGCTCGTGAAAACATTGTTAGCCAACTGGCAGGGACGATTACTGCTCTACTGATGTTAGTCTTGGCGCAGTTCTTTATTATTTATGAATATATTACCACTCGCATGAAACAAAAAGCGAAAAAGATTTCTTTACAAAGTTTGTTAGGAGCAAGTAGCTATCTAGAAATTTTTCAGTCTTTACTGCCATTGATAGCAGGCATTTTATTCGTCAGTGCATTGACAATTTTAGCGATGAAAGGCAGTTTCCTAGTAGTTGGTTTAGTAGGAGTTCTTTATGCGTTTGAGATAACTGCTATGTCTTACTTTGCTTTAATGAACGTCAGAAAAAATCGTGTTCAGATTATAAAAGGAGATTTTGAAATACTATGATTGAGATAGAAAATTTAGCGAAAAAATATGGACGAAAAACCGTCTACAGCCATGTCAATCTACATTTTGAAAGGAATCAATCCTATGCTTTAGTTGGGCTTTCGGGTTCTGGAAAGACAACATTGTTAAATGCAATTGCTCGTTTAGAAAAACCAGATCAAGGCAGAATTTTGCTCAATAAGCAAGATATTTGGAAAATGAAGGAAAAAGATTATTTTAAACATTATCTGGGCTATGTCTTTCAAAATTATGCTTTGGTGGAAGAAGAAACAGTTTTCGACAACTTGAAACTGTTGGCGGGTAAATCAGAAATTCTGATAGCTTTAAAACAGGTTGGACTAAATGAGTCTGTCATGAAGTCCAAAATTTATGAGCTTTCCGGTGGTCAAGCCCAACGGGTTTCAATTGCGCGATTATTATTAAAAAAAGCGAAAGTCATTTTGGCAGATGAGCCGACAGGTGCTCTTGACCAGCAAACAGGAAAATCAATTATTGATTTGTTGCTTAGTTTGGTTGCATCAGACACTGTGGTTATTTTTGCGACGCATGATCCAAATGTTTTTGAACGAGTTGATCAGGTCGTTGATATCACACAGATTAGTGGCTCATTAGAACAGTCATATTAGATTGATTGACAAACAAAAAGAGGCTATGCCTCTTTTTGTTTGTCAAGATACTATAGATGATATGCTGAGCAACTTGAAAATTGTTTTATTAACAAATTTTAATCTTTTTTATGATAAAATAAGACCAAATTGCGAATAGTAAGATAGGAGGTTCTATGAAAGCAGAAATTATTGCTGTAGGTACTGAAATTCTGACCGGGCAAATTATCAATACGAATGCTCAATTTTTATCGGAAAAGTTAGCGAGTCTAGGGATTGATGTCTATTTTCAGACTGCTGTCGGTGACAATGAAAATCGTCTTTTATCTATTTTGGAAATTGCAAAGAAACGGAGCGATCTTGTCATTCTTTGTGGTGGCTTGGGTCCAACAGAAGACGACTTGACCAAGCAGGTGTTGGCAAAATTTTTAAATCGCAGGTTGGTCTTTGACCAAGTAGCTATGGAAAAATTAGATCGTTTCTTCGCGAGTCGACTGGACTATGTTCGAACACCAAATAATGAGCGGCAAGCTCAGATAGTGGAAGATTCGACTTCTCTACAAAACGAAACCGGACTTGCGGTGGGGGGCGTGATTGAAGTAAATGGTGTAACTTATGTTGTTCTGCCTGGTCCACCTAGTGAATTAAAACCTATGGTGAACAATGAGCTGATTCCGATTTTAGCAACGGATCAAAAATTGTATTCAAGAGTTTTGCGCTTCTTTGGCATTGGTGAAAGTCAATTAGTAACTCTTTTAGGAGATTTAATTGATGCTCAGATCGATCCGACCATTGCTCCTTATGCTAAGACGGGAGAGGTGACATTGCGATTGTCCACAAAGGCTAGCAGTCAAAAAGAAGCAGATACTAAGTTTGCTTATTTGGAAAAGAAAATTTTAGCTGTACAGACTTTTGAGAAACAACGTTTAGTGGACCTTTTCTATGCTTATGGAGATGATAATTCTCTAGCGCAGACAACTTTTGAATTGTTGAGGAGAGCAGGCAAGACTGTTACAGCAGCCGAAAGTTTGACTGCTGGCCTTTTTCAAGCAACTTTGGCAAACTTTTCTGGAGCCTCTAATGTCTTTAGTGGTGGCTTTGTTACTTACAGTATGGAGGAAAAGAGCCGCATGCTGGACATTCCTTTGGCAGACTTGGAAAAACATGGAGTTGTTTCTGCTTTTACAGCAAAGAAAATGGCTGAGCAGGCCAGAAAATTGACTGCCAGTGACTATGCAGTGAGTTTGACGGGTGTGGCAGGTCCAGACAGCTTAGAAGGATATCCGGCAGGGACAGTTTATATTGGCTTAGCAACCACAGAGAATGTACAATCTTTTAAGGTTAATATTGCCGGTCGTAGTCGGACTGATGTACGAAAAATAGCTGTTCTGCATGCTTTCAATCAGTTACGAAAAACTTTATTAAAAAACGAAAATATGCTATAATAATTAGATAGTCGAGAAAATTAATTTATCACTATACAGGAGAAATAAATGGCGAAAAAACAAAAAAAATTAGAAGAAATTTCAAAGAAATTTGGTGAGGAACGTCAAAAAGCGTTAGATAATGCACTTAAAAATATCGAAAAAGATTTTGGTAAAGGGGCAATTATGCGTTTGGGTGAGCGCGCTGAACAAAAAGTTCAAGTTATGAGCTCAGGTAGCTTGGCGTTAGATATTGCACTTGGCGCAGGAGGGTATCCAAAAGGTCGGATTATTGAAATCTATGGACCAGAATCATCTGGTAAGACGACAGTGGCCCTCCATGCTGTTGCTCAGGCTCAGAAAGAAGGCGGAATTGCGGCCTTTATTGATGCTGAGCACGCTCTGGATCCGGCGTATGCGCAAGCTCTTGGGGTTAATATTGACGAATTACTCCTTTCTCAACCAGATTCTGGCGAGCAAGGACTAGAAATTGCTGGGAAACTGATTGATTCTGGTGCAGTAGATTTGGTGGTTATTGACTCTGTGGCAGCTCTTGTACCGCGTGCTGAAATTGATGGTGATATCGGAGATAGCCATGTTGGTTTGCAAGCGCGTATGATGAGTCAAGCTATGCGTAAACTATCTGCTTCTATCAACAAAACCAAAACGATTGCAATCTTCATCAACCAACTACGCGAAAAAGTTGGTATTATGTTTGGAAATCCAGAAACAACACCGGGCGGTCGAGCTCTTAAATTTTATGCTTCTGTCCGTCTGGATGTCCGTGGCAATACTCAAATCAAGGGAACTGGTGATGAAAAGGACACTAATGTCGGTAAGGAAACCAAAATTAAGGTTGTGAAAAACAAGGTGGCTCCGCCATTTAAAGAAGCCTTTGTGGAAATCATGTATGGTGAAGGAATTTCCAAAACAGGTGAGCTCATCAAGATTGCAACAGACCTAGATATTATCAAAAAAGCGGGCGCGTGGTATTCTTACAATGATGAAAAGATTGGGCAAGGGTCTGAAAATGCTAAGAAATACTTAGCAGATCATCCAGAAATTTTTGATGAAATTGATCACAAGGTTCGAGTTCACTATGGTTTGATTGAGAATGATACTGAAGATGAAAAAAATGCAGAAGCAATTAAATCAGCAAACAAAGTAGAGGAAGTGACTCTAGACTTGGACGATGCGATTGAGATTGAGGAATAATTTTTTAAAAATAGGTCGTAAGACGGAGGGATTTTATGGTATAATATAGTATGATAATAGTACCGTGTGGCGAAAGGAGTACTTACATGAT
>ERZ773008.246-NODE-246-length-38335-cov-3.440622_pt1 | contig 38335 bp, 40 predicted proteins | sample MGYA00580664_ERZ773008 | MGnify/ENA primary metagenome ERZ773008 (study PRJEB29015, sample SAMEA2738016) | human oral metagenome | biome: human oral; feature: human-associated habitat; material: dental | place: China | collected 2048 ...
TTGTTGTTGGTTCAAGTAATAGATTCTAAGAACTATTCCAGTAAAGCAAGCTATCAACAATACAGAGATGTTGAAGTGAAGCCCAAAAGAGGGAATATATATGACAGAAACGGGAAAGAATTAGCAGTGAGTGTATCTACTTATGATGTATATGTAGAACTTAGTTATGCAAAGGAATATGATAAGCAAGAAAAAAAATTAAAGAAATGGGAAGATGGAGAATGGGAAGAGTTTTCTCGTAATGTGGGAGGCATATTAGGAGAAGATTCGAACAAAATTTTGGAAAAAGTGAGACAGAATCAAGATAAGTCCAGATTTATTTTGATGAAAAAAATTGATTATGCAAAAAAATTGGAGTTGGATAAATTAAACTATAAGGTGCTGTTCTATGAAGAAAGCAAGAGAAGACTTTATCCTTATGGAAAATTTGCATCTTACATTCTAGGCCATACCTCCAAAGATAATGTTGGGTTAGCAGGCATTGAAGCTTATTTTAATAAGGAACTGAATGGAATTCCGGGAAGAAAAATTGTCCTTAGTGATGCTAAATCAAGAGAATTGGAAGACCATTCTATTCGTTATCATGAACCTGTGAATGGATACCATGTTGTTTCAACGATAGATGAAGTCATTCAGCATTATGTTGAAAAAGCAATGGAGCAGTCTTACATCGAAAATAATTCAAAAAGATCTATGGCAATTGTAATAGATCCTAAAACAGGGGATATTTTGGCGATGGCCGCAAAGCCGGATTATAATCCGGAAACACCTAATGAATTGTATTATTATAGATTTCGTGAAGCGATGAGCAATGCAAAGACAAATGAAGAACAGTTAGAAGTGCTTAATTCCATGTGGAGAAATCCTATGGTTAGTGACTTATATGAACCGGGATCTGTATTTAAGGTCATTACTGCCAGTGCCGGCATAGAAGAAGGGGTGGTAACACCGAACTCTACTTTTGTAGACAAAGGATATGTTGAAGTTGCAGGTCAAAAATTATCCAACTGGTCGAAAAAACCTTTTGGGACAATTGATTTCAGAAAAGCTGTAGGGCAGTCCGTTAATACTGTCTTTATAGAAGTAGCAAAAAGACTTGGTTCTGAAAAATTTTTAGAGTATATTTATGCGTTTGGGTTTGGAAAAAAGACAGGGGTTTCATTGCCGGGCGAAGCGGAAGGGCTTATTTATTCATTAGATAAATTAGGGCCGGTTCAACAGGCTACAATGTCTTTTGGGCAAAGTATTTCTGTGACACCGATTCAAATGGTCATGGCGGTAAGTGCCGTAGCAAACAATGGTGAATTGATGAAACCCAGATTAGTCAGAGAAATAGTTTCTGATAATGGTGAAATTATACAGCGGTTTGAACCTGAGGTAGTTCGTAGACCGATTTCAAAAAAAACAAATGAGACTATGTTAGAGTTGTTAGAAAATGTGGTTAAAAAAGAAGGTGGAAAAAAAGCGGCAATTTTTGGTTATCGTATTGCCGGAAAAAGTGGTACAGCACAAAAGGTTATCGATGGAAAATATCCAAAGGGCTACTATATCTCCAGTTTTGTTGGTATTGCACCGGTGGAAGATCCAAAGGTAGTTGTTCTTGTTATCACTGATGAGCCACATGGTCAGCATGGATTCTACGGAGGTGGAAACTCAGCACCTTTTGTCGGAATGATATTACAAGACACGCTGAGATATATGGGAGTTACTCCGAATGCAATTGTAAGTAATAACACAAATATCGAAAAAGTTGATATTCCTGAAGTTCGAAATATGACATTCAAAGAAGCGAGAGTATTATTAAATTCTCATCACTTAAAATATACGATAGATGTTGATTCTGCGAAGGATGATACTTTAGTTGTAGATATGTTCCCGAAAGCGGGGGAGACAGTCCCTATAGGCTCAAGTATTGTTTTATACTTCGAAGGGAAGAAAATGGATGAAGTGTTAATGCCTAATTTAATAGGAAAAACGGTTTCGGAATCACAAAAAATTGTCAATTCTTTAGGTCTTAGATTTAATTTTTCCGGAAACGGAAAAGCAATCAAGCAGTTTCCTGAACCAAATAAATTAGTAAAAAAAGGTTCTATGGTAAATGTCAAATTTGAAGATTCGTCTTCTTCCAAACCATCGTCGAATGAGAAATCAGGTTCTTCAGAGACAAAAGAGAATCTTATAGAACAAAATAAGAATACAAAAAAAGATTCATCTGAAACTAACAATAGTAGCGATGCTAACAGTCTGGAGAATAGGGAAGAAGATATGCCATCCGTCATTCGAATGAGCAATTAATCCAAGTGTTAGAGATATCAAGAGAGGAAAACTGTTATGAATATATTAAAATTTTCACAGATTGTTGAATGGACAGAGGGTGTTGTTTTGGGAGATAGTATGTTTTCAGAATCTATCTACAGTATTACAACAGACAGTAGAAAAGTGAAACAAGGAGATCTGTTTATTGCTATCAAAGGAGAACATTTTGATGGAAACCATTTTGTAGATATGGCTTTAGATAACGGTGCTGTAGCTGTGCTTTCAAGCATTTCTCATAAAAGCCCCAGAGTAATTACAGTTCCTGATACCGTGAAAGCTTTGGGAAAACTGGCATCTGGTTATCGAGATATGCTGGATATTCCTGTGATATCTATTACAGGCAGTAGTGGAAAAACAACAACAAAAGATATGATTTTCTATGCTTTGAATTCACAATGTAATGCATATCGAACAGAGGGAAATTTTAACAATGAAATAGGGATGCCTTTAACAATATTAAATTCTGATGAAGAGCATGATGTAATGATTTTAGAAATGGGGATGTCTTCACTTGGTGAAATAGAATATTTATGCTCTATCGCAAAACCTAATATAGGTGTCATTACTAATATCGGGACAGCTCATTTAGAACAATTGGGTTCTCAAGAAAAAATATTTGAAGCAAAAATGGAAATTACGAGTTTTATGCATGAAAAAGATATTTTGCTTGTCAATGGGGAAGATAAATTTTTAAGAAATCTTGATAAGGATGTATATCAACCTATGATTAAAACATTTGGTTTTTCGAATTCTTGTGATTATTTCTGTAAAAACTACGATTATAGAGAAGATTCTACTGATATTTGCGCTATGATTGATGGACTTGAAGTAAATTATACAATTCCATCTTTAGGAAAACATAACATATTGAATTCTTTAGCAGCGTTGGGAGTTGCGTCTGTTTTGCAAATGGATTTACAAAAAGCTGCGAAAAGCCTGATAGATTTTCAACCGTCTAAACTAAGGATGCAAATTGAAAAAAGAGATGGTATTACGATAATAAATGACAGTTATAATGCAAATCCGGATTCCGTGAAATCGGTGTTGAGTATTTTGGCAGAAAAAAACAATGTTAGAAGAATTGCTATTTTGGGAGATATGTTGGAATTAGGGCACGATTCTGATAAATATCATAGACAGGTAGGCGAATGTGCAGCTCATTCTTGTGATATTTTGATAGGAATCGGGATGTTTTCCGATTACATGAGAGAAGGAGCATTAGAGCACGGTATGGATGAAGGTTTTTGTTATTCGTTTTGTACACAGGAAGAATCGGTCACTACCATCAAAGACATTATGAGGGTAGGTGATGTTGTATTGTTAAAAGGATCGCGTGGTATGGCAATGGAGAAGTTGATAGATTTGATATTTTGATGATAGGGAGTGTATGGAGTGAGTATTGTTTTTGCATTGATAATTTCTTTTGTTATTGCGGTATGTTTAGGTCCTGTTGTTATTCCGGTTCTAAGAAAATTAAAATTCGGTCAAACAGAACGAGAGGAGGGACCTGAAAGTCATCAAATTAAGTCAGGAACACCAACGATGGGAGGATTTATTTTTATTATTCCCATCACTATTGTAACATTTTTAATCGGTGGATTTTATATTGATACCGTACTGCCTGTTCTTGCTCTGTTATTATTTGGTAGTATCGGTTTTATTGATGATTATATTAAGGTAGTAAAGAAACGAAATTTAGGACTTCGTGCATATCAAAAAATAATATTACAATTTACTTTTGCGATGGTTGTTTCTTTATTGGAAGTAAAATATTCTTCTTTAGGAACATCTGTATATATTCCTTTTTCAAATAAACTATGGGATATGGGATGCCTTTATATTCCTTTCCTTGTTATTTTATTGATTGGTGTCAGTAACAGCGTGAATTTGACAGACGGTTTGGATGGACTGTGTACTTCCGTTACTATTTTAGTCATGTTATTTTTTGGAGTTTTATCTAACTGTATGCATAGTATGGGGCTTGTGTCTTTTAATGTGGCTGTGTTGGGTTCTTGTCTGGGTTTTTTACTTTACAACAAATATCCTGCTAAAGTTTTTATGGGAGATACCGGATCTATGGCTTTGGGAGGAGCCGTTGCAATCAGTGCGATTATGTTGCATACTGCACTAATTCTTCCGTTTGTTGGCATAATATATATGCTTGAGGCATTATCTGTTATTGTTCAAGTTGTATCATTTAAAACAACAGGTAAGAGGGTATTTAGGATGTCTCCTTTGCACCATCATTTTGAGCTTGGCGGATGGAGTGAAGTTAAGGTCACTATAGTGTTTACTACAATTACTTTTATTTTTTGTATAATAGGATGGTATGGATTGGCAGGAGTAAGTTTTTAGGGGGATATGAATGAAAGAGAACAATAAATTTTTGATGATTGGGCTTGGAAAAAGTGGATTGGCAATGATTGATTATTTGGATTCTTTGGGAAAAAATATACTGGCATATGATAATAATAAAGATTTAAAGATACGAATCCAAGACTATAAAAATGTGGAATTTTATATTGGAAAAAATCCAAGTGGAGAAGAGATGGTAGATCAAGTGATTATTTCTCCGGGAGTACCTACAGATTTACCTTTTGTGAAAAAATTTATTGATAGAGGAATTGAAGTCATTGGAGAAGTGGAATTTGCGTATCGTCATACCAGAGGTACTTTTGTTGGAGTTACGGGAACAAATGGAAAGACGACAACCACAACGTTATTAGGGGAGTTTTTTAAAAAATACGGATTAGACACAAAGGTTGTTGGAAATATCGGAAATCCTGTTATTGAAGCAGTTAGAAATGCTGACGAACATACATGGTATGTATCAGAATTGTCCAGTTTTCAATTAGAAATGATAAAAGAATTTAAGTGTCACATTGCAGGGTTTTTGAATTTAACACCGGATCACTTGAATAGACATGGTTCTCTAAAAACTTACGGTGAAATGAAATCAAATATTTTTAAGAATCAAACAAAAGACGATTATGCTGTTTTAAATTACGAAGATGATTACGTATGTCATTTAGGTGAGAAACTACCTTCAAAAGTATTTTATTTTTCTACAAAAAGGGAGGTGCCTTTTGGAATTTATTTGAAAGAAGGTTATATCTATGAAAATATAACAGGAATCACAAATAAGTTGTTTGATAGAAAAAATGTTTTGCTTGCAGGGGATCATAATATGGAAAATGTTTTGATGGCGATGTGTATGGCATATTGTGCAAACATTTCTTTTGATTGTATGAAGTCTGTTTTATCAAATTTTGAAGGGGTAGAACATAGACTGGAATTTGTAGAGATGATTGATGGAGTTAGATACATTAATGATTCTAAAGGAACAAATCCGGATGCATCTGTAAAAGCGGTAGAAGCTTTCGAAAAAAACATTATTTTAATTGCAGGAGGAATGGATAAAAAAGTTCCCTTTGATAAGTTTGTAGAAACATTTACCGGAAAACATTTAGGAAAGGTAAAAAAACTAATTCTACTCGGAGAAACAAAAAATATAATCAAAGATTGTGCTCAAAAGCATGGATTCGATTCTGTGGAATTAGTTAATAATATGGAAGAAGCTGTAGATGTTGCACATCAACAAGCGGAAGGTGGAGATATTGTATTATTATCTCCGGCATGTGCGTCTTGGGATATGTATGATAGTTATGAAATAAGAGGAGAAGATTTTAAAAATAGAGTATATGCTTTACGTTAGACAAATAGGAGTTGTATGGGATGAAAAAAAGGCGTCAGGGAGAAATGGATAAAACAATATTTTTATTGGTTACTATCATTGTTATGATAGGAGTAATTATGGTTTATAGTTCCAGTTATATACAAGCATATTATTCAAATAGAAAAATGTATCATTTTTTCTTGTCAAATTTTGTGTATGCAGTAATAGGGTTTATAGGGATGCTTCTTATTTCCAAACTTCCATACACATTCTATCGTTCAGATTCATTTGTTTTTGGTTCAGTATTGACAACACTACTTTTATTATTAGGTACACTTGTGTTCGGAAAAAATATCAATGGATCTACAAGATGGATTCAAGTAGGAAGGTTTACTTTTATGCCATCTGAGTTGGCGAAAATGGTATGTATTCTATATCTATCGAAGGTATGTTCTATTCGAAAGCTAAATATTAATAATTTCATCAATTTACTTATTATTTTAGCAGTTCCTGCTTTATTTGCTGTTTTGATTGCTTTACAACCTCATATTTCTACAACAATCACCCTGTTGGTGATTATAGCATATATATTAATAATAGCAGGAATTTCCGGTAGATATATTGCAGTCATATTAGGTTTTGTATCAGTTGCATCTATTTCTTTAATAGTAGTTTCTTCCTACGCAAAATCGCGTATACTTGCAATTCTCAGTCCATCTATTACAGGGAGCAGAGCAGAAGTCCAGGTTTTAAATTCTCTATATGCCATTTCAAGTGGTGGTTTTTTTGGAAGAGGGCTTGGGAACAGTATTCAAAAATATTTGTACTTGTCTGCATCTTACAATGATTTTATTTTTTCAGTGTATGCAGAAGAATTTGGATTTATCGGCTCTGTAATCTTGATTTTATTATTTTTTATCTTGATTCTTCGCTGTATACAGTTGGTGAAACTTGCTCCGGATAAATTCAGTTCTTTGTTGGTATGTGGAATTGTTGCTCAAATAGCTTTCCAATTCACTGTCAATGTTGCAGTTTCTTTGTCATTAATGCCAACTACAGGAGTACCATTACCGTTTATCAGTTTCGGAGGGACTTCTTTGGTAATATCGATGGCATCGATGGGAATTGTGTTGAATGTTTCAAGATATGGTAGACGAATAAAGATTTCAAGAGAGTTACAAGAGGTAAAGGAGTAGGAAAATGAAGGTAATTGTATCCGGTGGAGGAACAGGAGGACATATTTATCCGGCAATTTCTATTGCAAATGCTTTTTGTAAATATGTAGATGATATTGAAATTTTATATGTTGGAACAAAGAGTGGACCGGAATCGGAAATTGTTCCAGATAGCGGTTATCCCTTTGAAGGCATTGAAGTAAAAGGATTTTTGAGAAAAATTACAATTGAAAATATAAAGAGAATTTACTTGGCTTGGAGAGCAACAAAAGATTCTATGAGGATTATGAACTCTTTTAAGCCGGATATTGTTATTGGTACCGGTGGTTATGTTTGCGGGCCTGTGTTACGAGCTGCAAAAAAATATGGTGCCTTTACTGCTATTCATGAACAAAATTCCTTTCCGGGGTTGACGAATCGTATTTTATCAAAGAAGGCAGATGTTGTATTTTTAGGTTCAGAAAAGGCAAGAGAACACTTTCATACAAATAAGGAAGTGTTTTTTGTAGGAAATCCTGTTCGAGATAGGGTTTTTGATTTGACGAGAGAAAGTGCCAGACAATTACTGGATATGACTCCGGATGAGATTATGATCTTATCGGTGGGCGGTTCCGGAGGAGCTGAAAGTTTGAATGATGCTTTTTTAGGTGCACTGCCTTACTTATTAGAAAAAAATATATCTTTTTTACACATTACCGGGAAAGTTCACTATAGTTATTTTATGAATTGTGTCAAAGGATATCAATTTTCTAAAAATCAGATATTTAAACCCTATGAAAAGGATATTTTGTTATATATGGCGGCAGCAGACTTGGTAGTTTGTAGTGCCGGGGCGACTACCTTAGCAGAAGTCAATGCTATGGGTAAAGCTTCGATTGTTATTCCAAAATCGTATACTGCTGAAAATCATCAAGAATATAATGCTAAGTTCATCAAAGAAAAAAAAGCCGGTGAGTATATTCTTGAAAAAGAATTAAATTCACAAGCTTTGGTAGATAAAATCATGAAAATTATTTCTAATGGTCCGTGTAGAAAAGAGATGGAACGAAACAGTGCAAGTATGTTTCCTTCAAACCCTGCAGAAAGCATTGTGAAAAAGATTATGGAAAAGCTGTCTTAGTGAGTATGATTTATAAGGAACATTAATATGGATAAAAGAACAAATAAAAATAGTACGAATGAAAGTAATGTGGTGTTTTTATCAGAGGAAACCTTGATTTCAGATAAAAACAAACAAAGCATCACCAATTCGGAGGATTCAAATAGCAAAAAATCTATAATGGATCTTTTAGACGAGAAGAGTTATGTAAAAAAAGTTCAGATTATAATTTTTATATTTTTAATAGGGATATTGCTTTTTCTATTTTCTCCTGTTTGTAATTTGAAGATGATTGTAGTTTTAGGAGATAACACACTGACTCAGGAAGAATTGATTAAATTAGGAAAAATACAGACAAATAGAAGTATTTACCTTATATCAACATCGGCGATTGAATCCAGATTGACTGAAAATCCTTATGTGAAAAATGCAAATATTACAAGAAAATTTCCTAACAAATTGATTGCAGATTTAAATATGCGAGAAGAAGTTGCTACTGTGAATTTTGAAGAGGGATTTGTTATCATTGATCATACCGGGTATATTTTGAAAATTGAACAGGATGTAAGCAAGATAGTGAAACCTTTGATTACAGGAGTTAGTAGTAATAAAGGGCTTAAAGTTGGACAGGTGTTGCCTTCCTCTGAAGAAAATGATTTTAGAATGATTTTAGAATTGATTTCAAATATCCAAAATGCAGGATTGATTCAAAATATTTCAGAAATGAATTTGCAGGATCCTAAAAATATTTATATGATTACTACTCAGGGGTTAAAAGTATTACTTGGAGACGGAGAAGATTTGACTTATAAGTTGATGCAATTAAGTCCTATATTGGTAGATTTGCATACAAAAAATATTACTTATGGTACGATAGATATGAGATTTAACAGTTATCCTGTCTATAGGGAGAATTGAGACGATGAAGAATAATATTGATCGATTAAAAAACAGCAAAACAGTGAGTCGTTATATTCTTTTTTTCTTTAGTGTCATTATTGGAATCGGAGTGGCAATGCAAATAAATATTGCGGAAAAATACACAGGTTCTACTACTACTTCACAGAGAATTAGGATGCTTCAGATAGAACTGAAAAATTTAAAGCAAAAAAGAGAATCCTTAGAAGCGGAACTGACAGAATTAGAGCAACAACTTATTGAATTGAAAGAAAGCGATAAGAGTGGTGAAGATGTTGAACAAAGTCTAAAAGAAGAAATTGATAAGTATGAAAAAATTATTGGTTATAAAAAGGTATTCGGTTCAGGTGTTGAAATAGAGCTGACAGAATCTATAGGACAAAATAATTCTGCTTTATTGACCAATTATGAATTAATTTTGGCAATTATCAATAAATTAAATGCGGCTGGAGCTGAAGCAATTTCATTGAATGAAGAAAGGTATGTCCTAACGAGTCATCTTGAAGTTGTAGAAGGGCAACTTAAAATGAATAATACTGTTATAAAAATGCCGGTTGTTATTAAAGCCATTGGTGATATGGATACCTTGGAAGCAGCAATGAATTTTAGATATGGCATTCTTTGGGAAATGAGAAATTATTATGGAATTGAAGCCCAGGTAAGGAAAAACGAATCTATTGAAATACCGAGATATACGGGGTTGATAGAATATAATTATGCAGAAACTGTTAAAGAGTGATTTGTATGCAAATAAAAAGCTTGAAGAATAATTTAATACTGTTTTTTTCGTTCTTTTTAACAATGGTGATTGTGGCTCAAATTAGAATAATAGAAGATCAATACCTCTACACAAGTTTGAAAAGCATTAAGGTTATGGAAGATGATCTTAGTATAGAAACAGAGGAATTAACACACTTACATCAGTTAAAAGAGGAAAAACAGAAAGAGCTGGATGCTTTTCTAAACATAAAAAAGCCAGAGAAATCTTCTGAGCTGCTAAACGAGATACTATTACGTAGAAAAATGCAAGCCGGATATCAAAAATTACAAGGGAAAGGTGTTATCATAGAGTTGATGGACAGCGAAGAGGAAGCTGGAGATGGAGAGAATCCGAATAATTTATTAATACATGATCAAGACATATTAATTTTATTGAATGATTTGAAAGTGGCAGGAGCAGAAGCATTGTCTGTCAACGGACAAAGAATTGTTGCAAGAAGCGAAATAAAGTGTAGTGGCGCTACAATTACCATCAACGGAACTACTTATGGTCAGCCTTTCATTATAAAGGCAATAGGAGATCCGAAACAATTAGAAGCAGCAGTCCTCTCTCCGAATTCATATGGTGATATTTTGCAACAATTGTATCATATCAGATTAAAGACGGAGATAAAGGATTTTGTTGAAATCGGGGCATTCGAAAAGGAATAAAAGGAGGTTGTAACTAATGGCTTGGGCTGTGATTGGAATTTTATTGGGTGTGATTGTAGGAAAATATTTACCATTTACATATCCTGATAGTTATTCTTTATATATTTCTGTAGGGATTTTGGCAGCGATAGATTCTATATTTGGAGCTGTGAGAGCATCAATGGAAGAAAAATATGATAACGAAATTTTTGTGACAGGTTTTTTGTCAAACGGAATCTTAGCATCTTTTTTATCTTATCTTGGAGATAGAATGGGAGTACCATTGTATTATGCGCCTATTTTAGTGTTTGGGGGCAGATTATTTGAGAATTTTGCAGTGATTAGAAGATTAATTCTAAAAAGATTAAAAAATCATTAAAAAATTATAAGAATAAAGTGGAAAAGAAATATGAAAAGTATTGACTATGTCCATATTTTAAGATAAAGTGATAGGTAATAAAGTTTATAGATTAGACTTCTATTCTTGAGGAGGCCGTGAAATAAGATGGTACAATTAGATATGAAAGATAATGTAAATAGTGAGGTTATAAAGGTAATTGGAGTCGGTGGCGGCGGGGGAAATGCTGTTAATCGAATGATACAAGCAGGTATCGTCGGTGTAGAGTATATCACTGTCAACACTGATGCACAGGCACTGTATAAATCTGAAGCAACTACCAAATTACAGATTGGTACGAAGTTAACTAGAGGATTAGGAGCCGGAGCTGATCCGGAAATCGGAAGAAAAGCAGCTGAAGAGACAATTGAAGAAATCAAGTCGGAACTTGAAGGAACGGATATGGTATTTATTACTGCCGGGATGGGTGGTGGAACCGGGACGGGAGCTGCGCCAGTCATTGCAAGTGTCGCTAAAGAAATGGGAATTCTTACAGTGGGAATTGTGACCAAACCTTTTTTCATGGAAGGAATGCAAAAACTTCGTAAAGCAGAAAAAGGCATTAAAGAATTAGAAGAAAATGTAGACACTTTGATTGTCATTCCAAATGATAAAATTTTAGAAATGAGTGCTAAAGATACTCGTTTGGATGATGCTTTTGAAATGGCTAATCAAGTTTTGAAGCAAGGAGTTAGAGGAATTACAGATATTATCAAAGTTCCGGGAATTATCAATGTTGATTTTGCCGATGTTAGAAATACCATGGTAAACAAAGGGATTGCTCACATGGGGATTGGTAGCGCAAAGGGAGAGAATCGTGCATTAGAAGCTGCTAAGCAAGCGATATTTAGTCCTTTACTTGAGACAACGGTTAAGGGCGCAAAGGCATTGTTGTTGAATGTTACAGCACCTAAAGATTCTTTCACGGTTAGTGAATTTCAAGAAGCTTCCCAGTTTATTACCGAGAACGTTGAGAGAGAGGATGTTGAGACTATCATCGGAACAGCTTATAGTGATGATGAAGATGATAAAATTGTGATTACTGTAATAGCTACAGGATTTGACGATGATGTGGAAATGATTTCGAAAGAAGTATTTTCTAAAGGAAAAGAATCAGATAAGAAACAGAATGTGGAGTTAGTAGATACATTTACGGAACCGCAAGTGTTTAAAATTCCTGATTGGATGAAGGGGAAAAAATAGTGTTTTTAAAAAAAGGAGAATGTTTCTCCTTTTTTTGTCATATAAAAAATTCATTTGGAGGGAAAATATGAAATGTCCGTTTTGCAATTCAGTTGATTCTAAAGTTGTAGATTCCAGACATACAGATGAAAATAATGCAATTAGAAGAAGAAGAGAGTGTGAAGTATGTAAACGTCGCTTTACAACTTATGAAAAGATAGAGGAAATTATTCTAATCGTTGAGAAAAAAGATAAGACAAGAGAATATTTTGACAGAGAGAAAGTGTTAAGAGGGATTGTTCAATCTTGTCAAAAGAGACCTGTATCGTTTGAACAAATGGAAGAGATTGTAAACGATGTGGAACGAAGTTTATTTCATTCTATGAAGAGAGAGGTTAAAAGTGAGTTGATTGGAGAAATGGTTATGAATCATTTAAAAGATCTGGATGACGTAGCCTATGTACGTTTTGCTTCTGTGTATAGAGAGTTTAAGGATTTGAATTCTTTTCAAAAAGAGTTAGAGCATATATTACAGGAAAAAGAGAATAAGTAGTTATAGATGGCGTTTATCAGATAAAAGAATTGTTTGAAAGAAAAGGAATGGTGACATTGAAGTTATTTACAATGAGTAGTGTATCAGATGTAGATGCGTTGAAGGTTAGAAACAGTGAGAAAGAATTCTACCGATATATGTCAGATAAATTGAAAGGATATGGTTTTACTAAGGTAGTTTCCTTTCCGTATGTATATAGTGATTTTATCTATATCCATGAGGGACGTGTAGGTTTATTTCGCTTTATGGACACAAACGAAGATACTTTTTCTATTCTTTCGGAAGAGCTCTTAGAGATAATGGAAGAGGAGATACAAAAAGCTAAAGATACTTTGAATTGTAACAACATTTCTTTTGAAATCCCATACTACTATATCATGCCATATGTAGATTTAGCAGAATTTGGGTTGGAAGATAAAAGACGATATATTATTGATAAATACATTTTTGAACGATTAATTAATAGTGAAGAATTATTTGACAACTATTTAAGTTGTACTTTTTCTGAAGAAGAAATAAATTGTTTTCAATTGACTATGATGAAAGATTATTACATTTTTAAAAAATCTACGGATTTAAGAAGCGGAAAAGGTAATTTGAGCGATATTAACTATTTTTATAGAAATCATGAGTATAAGGCGATATTTATGGATTCTGTGGAGATAAAACATATCAATTCAATAAAATATGGAAGGACTTTAATAGAAGGTTCTTCCGGAACAGGCAAAACAACGATTTTATTTAACAGAGCGATAAAGTTATCGAAATTATTCCCGAATGATGAATTTATCTATATTACTTTTAATAAGCAATTGGTAAATAAATTAAAAGGGATACTGGAAATGAAAAACTTGAAAATTGATAATTTAAAAATCATCAATTTTCATCAGTACATTTTGCAACTCGGGAAACCATACGGACTTAATATGCCAATAAGCAAAGGATTTAAGACTTTTGATACAGAATTTTTGAAAATATTTAAGAAAATATCTCAGATTTATAAAAACAAACGTATTTATCGCGGAATATTTTTGGATGAATCCGAAAATTTTTCTGATATAGAGATTGATTTTTTGTTAGGGAGTATTTATACAAAAAAGAGTTTTTTTATTGTTTCACAGGACAAGTCAAAAGATATTCGAAATTCAAGAAAATCTATTTGGAAAGATATTGATCAGGTAGATTTTGATGAAATTATTTATTTGAAAACAAATTATAGAGCATGTACCAATATAAACAATTCAATTAACACATTTATTGATCAAGCAAGAGATTATGTTGAAAAATATTACGGTATGGGATTAGAAGAATATGCTAAAAAGGGATATACCAAGATAAAAAATGTTGGTTTGTCCGGATATTTTTTGACAAAAGATATTAATGATAGCCTTAGGATTATTTGTAAACAAATTACCATGTGTTTGGAGCAAGGGTATCGCTACTCAGATATTTGTATTGTCTATCCTTTTAATTCTAAAAAGATGAAAGGTAACAATTATGTTTTTTATCAATTTTTGATTAAGAATATGCTGAAAGAGCATGATATTCCATTTTTAATTGCAACGGATGAGATGACCAATATGACGAATAAGATTGGTGTTACCTTATCTAACGTATATACTGTTTCAAATTTAGAATTTAGTGTTGTGTTTTTTTTAGAACTGGAAAGTGTTGAATTGTCTTTTCGGAAACATATTTTAGAAGAACAAATTTTTTTGCAAGAATTTAACATTATTTATACTATTTTAAATCGAAGTTTAGAAAGATTATACTTATTTATAGAAGATAGAGAATCTGATTTGAATAAGAATCGTTGGAGTCAGATGATAAGGGAAAGTTTTTTTAAGTTAGAAGAATAAAGGTGATGTTAATTGAATTCAAAAATGTTTGAAGTTAAGAACTTGGATGCAACAGATTATATTGAAGAAATTGTTGCAGAACGGAATCATATATTTCCCTTTGATTTATCGAAAAATATGATTTCTATTTTACATAATGAAAATTATTCAGAGGAAAACAAGCAAAGAATGAAGCAGTATCTATCTGAAAAAGGAATTACAGATATTATTTGGAAAGAGGCAAATGATATTTTAATTTCAAGATGTATTGTCACCTATTATACTTTGGTGCAGTCAAATAATTTGATGGATGTGCAACTAAATCATGTTTTAGAAAATGGAGATATCTTGAAGTTATTAGACTTGATATTGTGTTGTGCGCTGGATATGAATGCCACGGATATTCATTTTTTTCAATCTAAGTTGGGATTGTTGGTAAGATTTAGAGTAAGAGGTGCATTGAAGACATTTTGCATTTTGGATAAAGAAATATCAGATGATTTTATTCGAGCAATTAAGGTAAAAGCAGCTATTGATATTTCAAAGAATAGAAATCCTCGAGACGGTAAAATTATTTTTAATTATGATGCAGAAAATATTCAAGTGGATATTCGTGTGTCTGTAGTTCCGGTTGTAGATAATGAAAAAATTCATTTGCGTTTATTGAATCAAAATAGTGTGCCATTTGAAATAGATGAGCTGGAAATGAGAGTGGAAGATCAAGTTAAATTGAATTCTTTTCTAAAAAGAGACAGTGGATTTTTATTGATAACAGGACCGACGAGCAGCGGGAAAAGTACAACCATGCGATGTTGTCTAAACACCATACATGATGGAGAAAAACATATCATTAGTTTAGAAGATCCCGTGGAGTATGCGATAGAAGGAATTACTCAAGTTCAAGTTTGTAAAGAAAGTGAATATGGATTTTTGGAAGCGTTAAGAGCTATGCTTAGACAAGATCCTGATGTTTTGGCAATAGGAGAAATACGGGACTTTGAAACATGTAATACGGCAATACAAAGTAGTTTAACAGGACATTTTGTGATTAGTACATTGCATACGAAAAGTGCTCAAAGTGCAATTGATAGAATGGTCAGCATAGAAATCAACTCACAGGTATTATCAATGTCATTAGGACTTGTTGTTAATCAAAGACTCGTGAGAATATTGTGTCCGGCATGTAAAGAGCAGGAAGAGTATTTTGGAAATGATATTGAAGAACTCTCGTTACATCTAGGAGATAATATTTACGCCAGAAGGGGATGTGAGCGTTGTCAATATACCGGTTACGATAGACAAAGACCGATATTTCAAGTCATTTTTGTGGATGATGAGATGAAGAATGAAATTTTACAAAGTGGTCATCTTAAATCAAGAAAAGATTTAAGTATTTTTAAACAAGTAAAACAGCTTTTTTGGAATGGAGATATGTCTCTTGAAGATGCGATATGTTTTTGCGAAGGAGATGATGTTGATTGATATTGAAATCTATATATAGTCGACTGTTTACAGAAATTACACTCAAGGATAAGGAGAAGTTTGATGTTTTTATAAAAAAAGAGTTAAAAGATAGGGAGAGGAAAGAGATTTTTTATTTGTTGTATAGTTTTACAAACAGAAACATTCCTTTGCTTAGAACACTAACAATTCTAATGAATGAATTTCCGAAAGAACAGAGATTGGTCCAAGTGAAGGACGATATTGTACAGGGAATTTCTTTAAGTCATTCCTTAAAAAATCGTGGAATTTGTGATGAATTTGTGTTTGCAACAATACATATTGGAGAAGAAACCGGTAATATTCCTGATGCTCTGGAGAATGTATACAAATATTATCAAAATCGAGAAATGATGAAGGAAGAATTGTTAAAGATATCCATTTATCCAATGATAGTATTGTGTAATATTGCTTTGTTGTTCTTATTTACATTTAATAATGTTTTTCCGAGTTTATTGGAGATATATAGTGATTCCAATATTCCTCTTCCTTCCAGCTTGAAATATTTTAATATTGTATATACCATTCAAAAAAATCATAGAGCTTTCCTATGGGTGGTGTGTATGTGGAGTATATATGGAATCATGAAATTTTGTGAAACAGATTATTGGCATGATTATTATGGAAAGATACAATTTCGAGTTCCTTTGATTCGTAAAATCAAAAGATTGTTTTTTCAAAAAGATTTTTTGTGGAGGATATCATGCATGTTAGATGGTGGAATTGCAATAAAAGAATCTTTGAAAATAATAGAGGAAACAGAACAGAACAGATATTTGAAGAAAGTTTTTTCAGAAATGATTTTTTTGATAGAACGAGGAAAATCTGTTGCAGATACAATTTCAGAATATCCGGAGTTGTTTTCTGTAAATGATATCTCATATATACGGCAGGGAGAAGAGTCGGGAGGACTTCGCGAGAACATTCATGCGCTGTGTTTTTTGTACAAAAGAGATTCGGAAAAAATGATTTCAAAAATATCGGACTATGGACAACCTGTGATGATATTGTGTTTAGGACTATTGGTTGGAATTGTAGCATTTTCTATCATTCCTTTGATGAATGTGACGGAAGTGTATATGTAAGGAGGGCATGATGTGAAAAAGTTTATTATGCAAGAAATATCTAAGGGTATGATTTTGATATTAATTCTACTTTCTGCCATCAGCGTTTTTTTGGAGTACAGATATACGAAAGAAAGAGAAAGATTAGATGAGGTAAAGTCTATTTATGAGATGAAATCTAAAAATGATTTGATATCAGAAGAAAATACTGATGTATTTGTGGATTCTGAAAAATTGATTATTATTCTTTCGAATATAGATGAGTTCAACGTAATAGGGTTTCATTCAAAGGAAGATGTTGTTGATGTTGAAATGAATATATCTGAAAATAAAGACTTTGATAAAATGAGAAAAGCTTTGAACAAGAAAGGGTACATGAGCTATATTTCACGAGGAGAGGGAAAAGGGAAGTGGAATAGTTTGGTATTGACGGTGAAGTGATGAAGAAAAAATATATTATATTTTTTATTGTCTTTGTAGTTGTGGATATTTTATGGGTAATCATTCCAAACATCAAAAGTATTCATTCTTATCAATCATCAAGGATGGAGATGGAACATCAGCTTTTGGAGTATGATTTGTCAGCAGAAAAAGGAAAACAAGATGATAGAGATATAGAATATTGGTTGTTTCAATTAGATGAAATTATGAAAAAAGAAGGTATTGTTATTTTAAACAGAAACTTTAGCATGACACAAAATGAATCAATTCAATTATCTTTAGAATTACAATGTTCAAAAATTCAACTGCAAAAGCTATTGGAATCTTCTGAGTGGAATAAGGGCAGGTATAAGATTTTATCAATCAATTCTTCAATTGAAGAAAATCAATATTTGAATACAAGAATAGAAATTTTGATTAAAAATTAAGGATAAAAAGTTGTCTTTGTAATAGGAGGATGCTGTGAAAAAAAGAAAAGGAGTATTATTACTTGAATTAATGGCTTCTATTTTTATATGTATCATGATGTCTTTTACTGTTATAAAAATTCTAAATATTAATCAACAATTTGATAAGTCTATGCATCAACATAGAAATCATAAAGATAAGCTTGATAAGCAACTATACGCTGATGAGAATGTTTTTTTAGAGGATATCAAAAAAGATATTAAGCATATGGAACTAAGAACAGGCAGTTTCAGTATTCCTGTAAAGGTTATAGAAGTCGATTATTCAGATCGAAATAATACAGAGAAATTATTTTTTGTTGAAAGTGTGGAGGTGCCATGAGGATTCGTAAGGGGAGCATTTTGATTTCTACCATTATGATTATGACAACTATTGTGGTTTCCGTAAGTTTGATTACTGCATCGATTACATTGAAAAGAAGATTTGTGAATTTAGACTCTTTTCGCGTGCAAAAAGATTTGGATCAAAGAAGTATCCAGGTTTTGTTGTGTAGCTATACAAAGTGTGTTGTTGATGAACAGTGGAGACATATGGCAGATACATGTTATGAGAAAGTAGGTTCTATGCAAAATTCATCTGAAGAAGATGTCATCAAGGACATGGAATATAGGTTTTATAATTCTACTTATTACACAAAAGGGATGTTTGATACCAAAGATTGGAAAGAAGCATTACATTTATCAAGACTGTATGTAGAGTTGTATAAAGTCAAAAAAGTGGAGTATGTAGATTCTGCCGGAGATTCAAAGAATGTGATGTGCTTTTTGTATAGAGGAAACGGAAGAAGATTGGAAAGTACATTTTATTTTTCCGGTATGGTAAATGTAGAGTGTCCTGATATTAAATTGGAAGAAGATAAGTCTGTTTCAAAACAGGCAGATTGGGATTCTTTTATAAAAAACGGAGGAGTTAATTTTATTAAAAAGGAATAGTGATAAAATTGAAACGAAGGGGATTTTCTTTGATTGAAATTGTTATTGTAATTGCAATTATAGTTTCTATTGCCACATATCGTATATCTTTTTCTACTACAAACTACATCAAGGAACGTAGTGATGCTTATCAGTTAAAGTATGTGTGTGAGTATTGCAGAAAATATTCTTGTTCATCCGGACAAATAATCAGATTATATATCAAAAAAGATTCTGAAGAAAAATACTGTTACAGTGTAAGAGATGCCGCGAATCAGTCTATTTATGAAGGTGGTTTATCTAATCATGTTATACTCTATTCCGGGAAAGATAAAAATAGTCTTGTTCCAATTAATGATATGTGTATAGGATACAATCACCATCATGCGTTTGAGAAGAATGGAATTATGTCTGTTTACATAGGTTCTAACAAGAAATCTAAAGTATTTTTTAAAATGACGATAGTTCCAATAAGTGGAAGGGTGTTAATCATTGAAGAAAAAGGATAGAGGATACATACTGATAGAAGTGTTGATTGTGATAACTATTTCTGTACTTATTGTTCAATATTTACTACAATTTGTTATCTCTACTCAAAAATATGTAAATTCTAACATAAATAAAGACAAGATATTTTTGGATCAAGATATGATAGCCGGGATTATTGAATCTCAGTTTTCAAAGTCTGTTTCCATAGATGAAGTTTTAACAACAGATGGAAAAACAATTGTGGAAATTCCAACTTCTGAGATTTCGATAAAGTGTATCAAATTATCTCAGTTAGATGATGGAAGCGAAAATTATAATATAGAATTCGGCAATGTTAGTAAATTTTACGAGGTTAACACATTTATATTTTTAAGAAGAGATATACCAACAAACCCAATTTGTGTTCATAAGATAAAATCTGGAAAGGATGTACATTGTAGTCAGGTAATAGGAAAATTTCACTATGAAATCGGAAATGGAGTCAAAGAGATGACGATTAAAAGAATATCTGAAAAAGATTTTGAGATAGGAATTATTTTAGAGAATTATGAAGAGACATATCATTTTTTTGTGTCTTTATTAGAATGATTTACTTATTGTAGTTGATTTAACAGTAATACTTGATAAATAATTTATTCTTTGCTATACTGTAAGAATCATTAGAGAAGATTTTTGGCAAGGAGTGGGCAAACCCACTCCTTGTTGTTTGGGGATTTATGCAGATGTTTTATTTGAGTAAAACATGGACAGTTTGCTTGTTTTGAATGAAATGCTTTTAACTGTTATAAATTTTTTATATTGAATTTGGAGGTGAATACTTAAAATGTCAAAAAGAATTGCTGATCAAATAGAAGAATTATTTTTGAGTGTGTTAGATGAAAAGTATGAATTGGTAGATGTTGAGTATGTAAAAGAGGGGGCTTTTTATTATCTGAGGGTTTTTATAGATAAAGACGGTGGCTTAGATATTGATGAAATTTCAGACATCACAAGAGTTTTAAATAAACTATTAGATGAAAAAGATCCGATACAACAACAATATTTTTTAGAAGTTTCCACTCCGGGGCTTGGCAGAGCATTAAAAAAAGAAAGAGATTTTATTAGAGAATCCGGTAAAGAAATAGAATTAAAATTATATCAATCTGTGAATGGACAAAAAGAATTATCCGGAGTTCTGATTGGTTTGGATGAAACAGGGAATATAATCATTCAATCGGAAGATGAACAACTTTGTTTATCAAAAAAAGATATTGCATCAATAAAGTTAAAGGTAGACTTTTAGTTATTTATTAGGAGGAAAGATAAGATGAACGCTGAGTTTATATCTGCAATTCAACAATTGGAAGATGAAAAAGGAATTAGCAAAGACATTTTAATAGAAGCGGTGGAAATGGCTTTGGTAAAGGCATATAAGAAAAATTTTGTTGAAAAAAATAATTATAACGATACATTGGTAGAAAAAGATCCAAAAAAATTATCATTAGAAAAAAATCCAAAAAAATTATCATTAGAAAAAAATAATGTTCAGGTTTCTATTGATAGGGAAACTGGAGACATTAAAGTATTTTCAAAAAAAGAAGTGGTGAATAAGAGAGAAATTGACTTGTTGGAGGGAGAAATTTCTTTAGAAGGAGCCCAAGAGATTGATATTAATTATAAATTAGGGGATATCGTTCAAGAAGAGATTACTCCACGAAACTTTGGTCGTATAGCAACGCAGACAGCAAGACAAGTGGTTATTCAAAAAATTACTGAGGCAGGAAGAGATATTATATATAATGAGTTTTCTAATCGAGAAAGTGAAATTATGATAGGAGAGGTTGTTAGAATCGGAAAACATAATACTTGCCATTTAAATTTAAGTTTGGTTTCTGAAAAGGGACACACAATTTATGGAGAAGCAACCATGATTTCTCAAGAGCAGATTCCATACGAGGAATATAGGGTGGGGCAAAGAATTATTGTATATATTTTAGAAGTGAAGAAACACAATAATGTTCCTCAAATTTTAGTGTCTCGTAGTCGTCCGGGTTTAGTAAAAAGATTATTCGAGAGAGAAGTACCGGAAATCAGCGATGGTATTGTACAAATTAAATCTATTGCAAGAGAAGCAGGATCCAGAACAAAATTATCAGTGTGTTCGGTTGATCCGTCTGTGGATGCAATAGGCGCTTGTGTCGGCGGGAAAGGGATTCGTGTAGCAAATATTGTAGAGGAATTACACGGAGAGAAAATTGATATTGTAAATTATGATGAGAATCCGATTGAATACATTTCAAATGCATTGAGTCCATCAAAAGTAGTAGATGTATCAGTAAATGAGGAAGAAAAAACAGCAAAAGTGATTGTTCCGGATTATCAATTATCTTTAGCAATTGGTAAAGAAGGACAGAATGCTAGATTGGCCGCTAAATTAACGGGATGGAAGATTGACATCAAGAGTGAAAGTCAAGCGTTACAAGAAACCATGGATGATGGAGATTTTTCAAGTCAAATGGAAAATAGAGACAATTGGATTATTCCGCAAGAAGATTCGGATGATAGTGACACTGATGATGGAAACGATATTTAATCGTGAGTCATAGATTTTAAGTTACAATTGTAAGGAGGAAATCGATGGCAAGTGGCGTTGGAAAGATAAAAAAAGTTCCGCAAAGAAAATGTATTGTTTGTGGAGATCATTCTGATAAAAGATTGTTATTTAGGATAGTAAAAACAAAGCAAGGGGATATTTTTTTAGATTTGACTTCAAAAGCGAATGGGCGAGGAGCTTATCTTTGTTCTAAACCGGAGTGTTTTGAAAAAATGTATAAGAATAGATTGTTAGATAAAACATTCAAAATGGATGTATCTGAAGAAGTTTATGATACTTTAAGAAAAGAGTTGAAAGCCAATGAAGAATAAGGCACTTACATTGATTGGATTCGCAAAAAAATGTGGTAAAGCTTTTTCGGGAGAAGAAATCACACTGGAAAAAATAAAATCAAAAAAAGCAAAAATTGTATTTATTGCCTCAGATGCTTCGGGAAATACAGCTAAGCGATTGAGGGATAAGGCAAATTATAGAGGGATTGTAATATGTGATATTTTTAGTAGAGACGAGCTCGGTAAAGCCATTGGAGAACAAGAACGGGTATCAATTTGTATCAATGATAAGGGCTTTGCAAAAGCGATTATGGAGTTGTTAGGAGGAGAGAATTATGGAGAAAATAAGAGTATATAAATTAGCTCAAGAGTTGAATATATCATCAAAAAAGGTAATCGAGACAGCAGTCAAACTGTCTATCAATGTAGCGAGTCATATGAGTACATTGACAGCAGATGATAGCAATAAAATCCGAGTAACACTGTCCAATGCTAGTTCAAAAAAAGAAACAAACAAAACTGTAAATCAAAGCAAAAAAAAGCAGCTTAATCAAAACTATTCTGAAAAAGATAGTGATAAGATATTAAAGAAACAGGATAATAAAGAGAAGTTAAAACCTTCTATCATTTCACAACCTGAAGCTGTAGTTAAAAACAAAGGTGAAGATAGCTTAAAAAATAAAAAAATGAAAAAGAAAGAAAAGAAGAATGAAAAGATAAAAGTAAAATCAGCACCTATTCAAGAAAAACAATCAGGATATCACAATGATAAAATGATGAAGAAATCTAAAGGGAAGAAACATGATTATGTCAATAAAAAAGAAAAGGAATCCAAACAAGATATGAGTGAAGTAGTAAAGCAAGATGAAGGCATTTTTGAAATAGATGATACGATTGTTGTAGGTGATTTGGCACAAATTTTAAATGTTCCTGCAACGGATGTTATTATGAGTATTATGAAACTGGGAATTATGGCAAATATCAATCAAACAATTAAATTTGAAACAGCAGAAAAAGTTGCACTTGATTACGATGTGATGTTGGTTCAAAAAGAAAAAGAAGAAGAAGTTGTGGATTTTGTCATAGAAGAAGACCGCGAAGAAGATTTAAAACCCAGATCTCCGATTGTAACTGTTATGGGACACGTAGATCATGGGAAGACTACATTGTTGGATACCATTCGAAATACCAAGGTTACGAATAGTGAAGCAGGTGGAATTACACAACATATCGGAGCTTCCGAAGTAGTAATCAATGGAAAGAAAATTGTATTTTTAGACACACCCGGGCATGAGGCGTTTACTGAAATGAGAGCAAGAGGGGCTCAAGTAACAGATATTGTTATTATTGTTGTTGCAGCGGACGATGGAATTATGCCACAGACAATAGAAGCTATAGATCATGTTAAGGCGGCTGGCGTCCCAATGATTATAGCAATCAATAAAATTGATAAGCCTACAGCCAATATAGATCGTGTTAGACAAGAATTATCAGAAAAAGGAATTTTGGTAGAGTCGTGGGGAGGAACTACAATTGATGTTCCCGTATCAGCAAAAACAGGAGAACATATTGACGATTTGTTAGAAATGGTTCTATTGGTTGCTGAAATGGAAGAATTAAGGGCAAACCCAAATAGAAAAGCGATTGGAACTGTAGTCGAGTCTAAGTTAGATAAGGGTAGGGGAACTGTTGCAACTTTAATTGTTCAGAATGGAACACTGAAAGAAGGTGACCCTGTTGTTGCAGGAACTGCCTATGGTAGAGTGAGAGCAATGCTTAATTCAAAAGGGAAAAGAATAAAAAAGGCCGGACCGTCTACAGCGGTTGAAATTCAAGGTTTGAATTCCGTCCCGGATGCAGGAGACCAATTTTTTGCTGTATCTAGTGATAAAGAGGCAAGAGATTTGGGAACTGCTAGACAGGAGAGAAAACGAGAAGAGTATATGAAGCAGACTTCAAAAATTTCATTAGAAGATTTGTTCGAAAAAATGCAATCAGGTGAAATGAAAGAATTAAACATCATTGTGAAAGCGGATGTACAAGGTTCTATTGATGCGATTAAAAAGTCGTTTGAAAAAATTAGTAATGAGGAAGTAGTGGTAAAAGTAATTCATGGAAGTGTAGGTGCAATTACAGAATCAGATGTAATGCTTGCATCAGCATCAAATGCTATTATTATTGGATTTAATGTAAGACCTGCTACAGGGGCAGTATCTATTGCTGAACGAGAAAAGGTAGATATGAGAACCTATCGTATTATTTATGAAGCGATAGAAGATGTAGAAAAGGCTATGAAAGGAATGCTCTCTCCTGAATTTGTAGAAGAAGAATTAGGCAAGGCAGAAGTCAGAATGCCGTTTAAAGTGCCAAAGGTTGGTATGATTGCAGGTTCTTATGTATTGGAAGGTAAAATTCAAAGAAATGCAAAAGTAAGATTAGTAAGAGATGGGATTGTAATCTATGAAGGAGAAATTGATTCCTTACGTAGATTCAAAGACGATGTTAAAGAAGTAGCCGCAGGATATGATTGTGGAATTGGCCTAACCAATTATAATGATATAAAAGAAGGAGATATTATTGAAAATTACATTATTAAAGAGATAAAAAAAGGCTAAGGTGAGAAAAGAATGTCTTATGATAGAACAAGAAGAATTTCTGAAGAAATAAGAAAAGTAGTTGGTAATATGCTCCTTGAAGGAGAGATTAAAGATACAAAAATCAGAAATTCAAAAGGTTTAATTTCTGTAACAAGTGTAGAGGTTGTCAGAGATTTAAAATATGCATACATTTATATTAGTGTGCTTGGAGATAACCCTGAAACTATTTTAGATGGCTTGAAAAGAGCGAGCGGCTATATCAGAAAAGAAGTGGGAAGACAGGTAGATTTAAGATATACTCCGGAAATTATTTTTAGACTAGATCGCTCTATTGAAAATGGTGTAGAGATGTCCAAGATGATAAGTGAATTAAACCAAAATTCCACAGAAGAGTAGGGGTTTGTAGAGATGGATTTTAGAGATATTATTGAAAAAAATAAACTTTTTATAATTAGTTCTCATATTGGTCCTGATGGAGATAATGTATCTTCTTCTTTGGCATTTAAATTGGCTTTACAAGAGTTAGGTAAAGAAGCTTATTATGTAATAGACGATAAACTGCCACAAAACTTATCATTTCTTAGAGATTATGACAAACAAATGACATCAGAAAAAATAGAGGGCTATCTGGAAGGAAAAGAATATGTTTTTATTGGTTTAGATTGTGGTGTTATAGACAGACTGAAGATATCTGACAAGGTTTTTAAAAATAGCTCTTATGTGATAAACATTGATCATCATGAACAAAATGAAATGTATGGAGATTATAATTTTGTGGATGAAAATATGTCTTCTACTTGCGAGTTAGTATACCATCATTTAAAAAAATATTATCCGCAGTGTTTGACAAAAGATATTGCTACATGTCTATATGCAGGAATATTGACCGATACAGGAAATTTTATGTACGACTGTGCAGACAGTACTACTTTAATGGCTGCATCTGATTTATTAGAAAAGGGAGCAGACCGTACAACAATAGTAGATTGTATTTTTCGCAGTCAAGATGAGAATTATCTTAAATTATTATCAGAAGTTTTATCCACGATACAGGTTGATGGAATTTTAGCGACTGCTTATCTAAAAAAAGATATGTTAGAAAGACATCATATTTGTTACAATGATGTAGAAAATTTGGTTGATTATGTCATCAATATTCACGGAGTGAGGATGGGAATTTTATTTAAAGAGAAAGACATAAATGAGATTAAATTATCCCTTCGTTCAAAAGGAGATTTGGATGTTGCTTCATTTGCGAGAAAATATGGTGGTGGTGGGCATAAGAATGCTGCAGGTTGTAGTTTTGCCGGTTTGTTAGAAGATGTTATGGAGTCGGTAATCAATAATGCAAGGGAGTATGTTTTATGATGGATGGATTCATTAATATTCTAAAACCAACCGGGATGACGTCGCATGATGTTGTGTCAATTGTAAGAAGATTGCTTCACCAAAAAAAAGTAGGTCATACCGGTACGTTAGATCCAAATGCTGCCGGAGTTCTTCCTATATGCATAGGGAGAGCAACTAAATTTAGTGATTTTGTATTAAAGGATAAAAAGAGGTATTATGCTAAAGTTAATTTGGGCTTACAAACAGATACACTGGATTCTTATGGAATGGTAACAGATAGAAGAAAGGTTGTTCCCTTCCAAAAAGAACAGTTGCTACAAGCAATCCAGAAATTTATTGGAGAAATTTCTCAGATTCCTCCTAAATACAGTGCAATAAAAGTGAATGGGAAGAGACTATATCAATTAGCAAGATTGGGACAGGAATTTTCTGAAATTGAAATAAAGGAAAGGAATATTTTTATTCATTCCATTAATTTGTTAGAATGTGATGTGGATTCCTTTTCACTTGATATCATCTGTTCCTCAGGAACATATATAAGAAGTTTAGTGGTAGATATTGCTGCAGAAATAGGAAATATCGGATACTTATCATTATTAATCCGTACAGGAAGTGGAAATTTTTATATTCAGGATACTATAACACTGGAAGAATTAGAAGGACATACGGAGAGTTTAGATCAAAATAATATCATTATCTCCATAGAAAAGATATTATTGCATTATCCTAAATATACATTAGATGACATGTTTAGTAAGATTTATCTTAATGGCGGAACGGTTTTTTTTAATAGTTTTGATTTAACAACAGGAATTTATCGTATATATTCAAAAGAAGATATACTTTTGGGAATTGGAACTATATTTGAAAGTAATAGTAAAAAGTATTTAAAAAATATTAAGTTTGTATAGTGGAATAATATATGGGACTATTTCACAAATAAAAAATTGGAGGTATTCTGAGTGTCATTTAAATCATATATGAACTCAATCGCGATAAGTGAAGATACTGTTGTTACGATTGGAAATTTTGATGGATTACATCGTGGACATTTAAAACTTATGGAACGAACATTAGAAATATCAAAGCAAAAAAATTTAAAAAGCGTTGTATTCACTTATGAAAATCATCCGTTAGAATATGTTTTGAAAAAAAAAGTTGAAAAGTTATTTACTAATAGAGAACGTGATGCAAAATTGAAAGAGTTGGGAATAGATACTATCTTAAGTGTTCCTTTCGATGAAGAGATTATGGGAATGTCTACAAATGATTTTATTCAAGAAATACTGATTGATAAATTGCACACGAAATATCTTGTACTAGGAGAAGATGCTCATTTTGGTAAAGGTAGAGAAGGGTCTGCTGAGAGTATTCAGAGTGTGGGAAGTCAATCAGGATTGACAGTTGAAATTATTCCTTTGTTTTTTGAGGATGGAGTTCGGATTTCAAGTTCATATATCAGACAATTGATTAAAAAAGGTAAAGTAGATGTAGCAAAGGAATATCTTGGAAGAATGTTTGCTATTACGGGAGAAGTGATTCATGGAAAAGAAAATGGCAGAAAGTTAGGATTTCCTACAGCAAATATAAGTTATGATGAACATACTGTATTACCTGCATTAGGAGTATATAATACAATAGTTGAATATCATGGTAAACATTATATTGGCGCAACAAGTGTAGGATATAATCCTACTATCTCTTTGTTAAATAATAGAATTTCGTTAGAAGTTCATATTTTGGATTTTGAAAAAGAAATTTATGGAGAAGAAATTACAGTGCGTTTTATCAGTAAAATTAGAGATGAGATGAAATTCAATTCCTTAGAGGAGCTGAAAAATCAAATTTCAAAAGACGAAATATTGATTAGAAAACAGCATGATGAAAAGTATTAAATCTTAAAATACGATATATTGGAATTCATATTTTATTAATTATAAATATTTTAAGAGTATAGCTTAGATTTAAAACGGATGTTTTTGTCACATATGTTTGACAATCCTAGAAACCAAATTAATAAATACTAAATAAAGTATTTACGAAACTACAAGTTTGTGGTATCATACAGACAGTTGCAAGCACCTTTACGAGGAATTCGACACTCCAACGTATTCTTTGTAACTTGGTGGAGTATAAAAATTTTAGGAGGAAATAAAATGACAGCAGAAAGAAAGACTGAAATTATTAAAGAGTATGCGGTACACGAAGGAGATACAGGGTCTCCAGAAGTTCAAATTGCAGTTTTGACAGGAAGAATTTTGGAATTAAATGACCATTTAAAAGTGCATCCAAAAGATTCTCATTCAAGAAGAGGTTTGTTCAAAATGGTAGGAACAAGAAGAAATCTTCTTAAATATCTAAAATCAAAAGATTTGGAAAGATATAACTCTCTAATTAAACGATTAGGATTGAGAAAATAGTGAGATAAAAAGAGTAGGGTTAGTCCTGCTCTTTTTTTAAATGTATTGTAAAATAATAGAAGTGATTGCAATTATTTGACTTTTTTATTGTTGAAAATTATTTTGATAACAGTGATGATAATAAAATTGTTTTGAAAAGGAGTGCTATAATGAGTAAAATCTTTGAAATGCCATTGGGAAATAGACAACTTAAGGTAGAAATAGGAAAGGTTGCCGAATTGGCGAATGGGGCATGTTTGGTAAGTTGTGGAGATACTGTTGTGTTGGTTACAGCTACAAACTCAGCTTTACCTCGAGAAGGGATTGATTTTTTTCCGCTAAGTGTAGATTTTGAAGAAAGACTATATTCTGTTGGAAAAATCCCGGGAGGCTTCATTAAGAGAGAAGGCAGACCTTCTGAAAAGGCTATTTTAACTTCCAGATTAATTGATCGCCCAATTAGACCGTTGTTTCCAAAAGGATTTAGGAACGATGTACAGGTAGTAGCAACTGTCCTTTCGGTAGAACCGGATGTTACTCCGGATGTATTGGCTATGATTGGTTCATCTATAGCTCTTTCTATTTCTTCCATCCCTTTTAACGGACCAACCGGATCTGTAGCAGTAGGATTAATTGATGGACAATTAATTTTAAATCCTGATGTAGACCAAAGAGCTGCTTCAGATTTACATTTAACAGTTTCCGGAACAAAAGATGCAATTATGATGGTTGAGGCAGGTGCTAATGAGGTTACTGAAAGAACTATGTTAGAAGCAATTCTATATGCACACGAAGAAATCAAAAAGATAGTGTCTTTTATAGAAACTATTGTCGAAGAAGTCGGGAAAGAAAAAATGGAATATGTAGTATTCAAAGCAGATGAACAAATTGAATCTCATGTTTTGGAATATGGAAAAGAGAAAATGAAGGCTGCTATTCTTACAAAAGATAAGACTGAGAGAATGGAAAATATGGATAAAGCAAGACAGGAAATTATGGAACATTTTGCTGAAATTTATCCTGAAAATATAAAAGATGTTGAAGAAACAATTTATAAAATTACCAAAGAAGGCATCAGAGAGCTTATTTTGGTTGATCGTATCAGACCGGATAACCGTTCTATGGATGAAATCAGACCTATTTCTTGTGAAGTAGGGACATTACCTAGAACACATGGGAGCGCTATTTTTACTCGAGGACAAACTCAAGTTATGAGTGTTACCACATTGGGAGCTTTAGGAGAAATGCAAACATTAGACGGATTGGATGAAAATATAGAAAAAAGATATATGCATCATTATAATTTTCCAGCTTATAGTGTAGGGGAAGCAAGACCATCCAGAGGACCAGGACGTAGAGAAATAGGACATGGAGCGTTGGCTGAAAGAGCAATTTTGCCTATGTTGCCTTCCAAAGAAGAATTTGCCTATGCAATTCGTGTTGTATCAGAAGTTATGAGTTCAAACGGAAGTACATCACAAGCCAGTGTATGTGGCAGCACCTTATCTCTGTTAGACGCCGGAGTTCCAATGAAGCGAATGGTTGCCGGTATTGCTATGGGACTAATTAAAGAAGACGAACACTTAGCAATTTTGTCAGATATCCAAGGAATGGAAGACTTTCTTGGAGATATGGATTTTAAGGTAGCAGGAACAGAAGAGGGGATTACGGCTATCCAAATGGACATTAAAATTTCAGGGATTGATGAAGAAATTTTAACTAAAGCATTGGAACAGGCGAGACAAGGTCGTTTATTTATATTAAATAAAATGAGAGAAGTAATCTCTTCACCAAGACCTGAAATCTCTCAATATGCACCAATGGTTCTTCAAATGAAAATTGATCCGGAGAAGATTAGAGAAGTTATTGGTACAGGCGGAAAGGTAATTAATAAAATTATTGATGAAACAGGTGCTAAGATCGATATCGAACAAGATGGAAATATCTTTATTCTTGCAGTTGAAAGAGATAAAGGTAAGTTGGCAAAACAAATGATAGAAGAGATAGTAGAAGAGCCCGAAGTTGGAAAAATTTATCGTGCAAAAGTCACTCGTTTAATGGATTTCGGTGCATTTGCAGAATTTATGCCCGGTAAAGAGGGTCTGATTCATATTTCTCAAGCAGATATTCAAAGAACAGATGATATTTCTTCTTTATGGAGTGTGGGTGATGAAGTCGAAGTTATGTTGATGGAAATAGATGATCAAGGCAGAATGAATTTGTCTAGAAGAGCTGTAATGCAGCGAGATGTCGGAGAACCAATTGATTATGTTTCTGAAAAAGATAAAAAGAGTCAAAGAAATGGAAACAGAAGAAAATTTGATTCTTCTCAAAGAGATAAAAGAAAATAGGTTGTTTGAAACTTAATTATATCGCTTAAAGATGTTTTTTTGTTATCTAATTCCATTTAGGTGGCTAATTTCATTTTAGAACTTACCAAAGATTGGTTTTAACGGTAAAATGCAATATTGTATAAAAAAGTACTTGATTTTATATTAAAATTCAAGTATCATAGTAAGGTATTATTTATCATACACGACAAATAGCCTATTTCTTGGTGCCTAATATGGTTTTTGATAGGAGTCAATTTGTCGGAAGATATAACCAAGGAGGAAAATATGAGTAATGTAGTTAGTATGAGACAATTATTGGAAGCAGGAGTACATTTTGGACACCAAACAAGAAGATGGAATCCTAAAATGGCAAAGTTTATCTTTACTGAAAGAAATGGAATCTATATTATTGATTTACAAAAAACAGTAAAGAAAATTGAGGAAGCATATGAATTTGTTTCAACAGTAGCAGCAGAAGGTAAACCAATTCTTTTTGTAGGAACAAAAAAACAAGCACAAGATGCAATTAAAGAAGAAGCTGAACGTTGCGGAATGTATTATGTAAACGAAAGATGGTTAGGAGGAATGTTAACTAACTATAAGACAATTCGTACGAGAATTGATCGTTTAAGAGAATTAGAAGCAATGCAAGAAGATGGAACTTTCGATTTGTTACCAAAGAAAGAAGTTATGCAATTATTGCATGAAAAATCTAAATTAGTGAAGTATCTTGATGGAATCAAAGATATGCCTGAGTTACCTGGAGCGATTTTTATCGTTGACCCTAGAAAAGAAAGAATTGCAATTAAAGAGGCTCAAAATTTAGGAATTCCTTTGATAGGAATTATTGATACAAACTGTGATCCGGATGAAATTGATTATCCGATTCCTGGAAATGATGATGCAATTCGTGCTGTTAAGTTGATTACTTCTGTTATTTCTCAAGCTGTTATTGAAGCAAAGCAAGGAGAAATGAATGAAGTAACAGAAGAAGCTGAAGTTGAGGTTGTAGAAGAGAATACTTCAAATTCAACAGAAGAATAATAAAAATTGTAAAGATATATTTTTAAGGGAACCTTTCTTGATTTTACTCACCCATTGTGAGGGGAGGGTTCCTTATTTTTTTGATAATATGAGGAGGAATTATAATGCAAATTACTGCAGGAATGGTAAAAGAATTACGTGAACAAACTCAAGCAGGTATGATGGATTGCAAAAAAGCGCTGGTAGAAGCAGAAGGAAATATGGAAAAGGCTGTGGATATTCTTAGAGAAAAAGGCTTATCAAAAGCTGCTAAAAAAGCAGGAAGAATTGCAGCAGAAGGCTTGGTTTCTCTTGTTGTTTCTGATGATAAAAAGCATGGTGCAATTGTAGAAATTAACTCGGAAACTGATTTCGTAGCAAAAAATGAAGAATTTAAAAATTTTGTTTCTGCTGCTGCAGAATTGGCATTAAGAGCAAAACCGGCTGATTTAGCTGCTTTTAAAGCTTCAGAGTTAGAGAATGGAAAGTCATTGGAAGTTGTATTAAATGAAAAAATATCTAAAATTGGTGAAAATATGACTATTCGTCGTTTTGCTGTTGAAAGTCAGGAAGATGGAACAGTGGTTGGATATGTACATGGAGCAGGAAAAATTGCAGTTCTAGTTAATTTAGCTTCATCATCTGATTCAGAAAAATTACAAGAATTAGGAAAAGATATTGCTATGCAAGTTGCATCGATGAATCCAAAATATATTTCCAGCGATGATGTAGATCAAGAATATATTGCTCATGAAAAAGAAATTTTAATGGCTCAAGCAATCAATGAAAACGAAGAAGACGCTGCAAAAGGTAAAAAGAAAAAACCGATGGAAATTATAGAAAAAATGGTAATTGGAAGATTAAATAAAGAGTTAAAAGAAGTATGCTTGTTAGAGCAACCGTTTGTAAAAGATTCTGATTTGACTGTAGGCCAAGTTGTAAAAAATGTAGCAAAAGAAGTAGGTGCTGAAATTGTGGTGAAATCTACAGTTAGATTTGAAGTGGGAGAAGGATTGGAGAAAAAAGAAGAAAATTTTGCAGAAGAAGTTGCAAAACAAATGGGCAACTAATTTTTTGATAAAAAATACTTATCAAAAAATAGAAAAATTTAAAATATATGTGTGAAATTCAGAAAATAGGGGTATTAAATGAACAGCACATAGAGTGTGAATTGTATATTTTAGGGGGATTATAAAATGGAAACTTATGTATGTTCAGTTTGTGGTTATGTATACGATCCGTTGGAAGGCGATGCTGATGGTGGAATTGAACCGGGTACAGCATTTGCAGATTTGCCTGAGGATTGGACTTGCCCAAATTGTGGTGTGGGAAAAGAAGAATTTGAATTGGAAGATTAATTTCAGTTTATTAAACACACACATTTTTTCGAAGGTGTGTGTTTTTTATTATAGTTTTTATAAAAAATTGCACTATACTGAAAATGACAGTATATATTTTTTATCATATAGTTACTTTTTTTTATAATACTGAAAATAATATAGTTTAAATTAAGAGGGTTAATTATGAGTAAAAATATCTCTTTATTTTTAATGATGTTTATCGTGTGTTCAATCATATATGTTATATTTATAAATGAAAAGAATAATTGGAATTCAGAAAATCTTGTGAGAATATTAAGAGAAAGTAAAGATGAAAAAACTGATGAACCTTCAAAAAGTGCAATGGCAATCGGAATAATAGTAGATACCAATGATGGTGAGGAGAAAATAGCAGCGGTGGCGGCAGGAGAAATCGGGAAAGAAAGTGAACAAGATTATGGTCTGGCAATTGCAGAAGTAATATCAGATGATTTGTCAGGTAATTATTTAGATTTATCATTTAAAGTCAGCTCTACTGTTTCTTTAATGTCGGGAGGAACTGCTATAATTACAGCATATAATAATTTAAATGGTCATGTTTTAAGTAGTACTAAATTAACAGCTACCTCTGGCAGTGTTACAAATAACTTGAATAAAGAGTTTTTTATGTGGGTAGGAAATGCCAGTCAAGTGAAGATAACGATATCAGAACCTTTTGTCACAGTTGATACAGGATGTAGATATCCATTAGTACTATGTCAGTCTTTCATTCTTTATAGATAAAGATTGTGTTCTTCAGTAATTGTGTTAGTCAATAGAGTTGTTGTTATTATAATGAAAATTAAAGGGTTTGTACTATTATGATAATAACTATCAATATGAATAGTACAAACCCTTTAATAAATTTGTGATATATTTGTTTCATTAGGCCAAGATGGTATCAATATCAATATATGGGGCATCCTTCCATAGCCGTTCTAAATCATAGAAAGCTCTTTCTTCGTTCTTGAATATATGAACAATACATTCTCCGTAATCTAAGACAATCCATTTTTGTGTATCGTATCCTTCTTTAGAATAGGCAAAATAAGATATGTTTTTCATTTCATCCTCTACATTCTTAGCAATTCCAGACACTTTTCTTTCATTATCTGCGCTTGCTATGATGAAATATTCTGAAATTGTAGATACTTTTTTGATATCCAGAACTACGATGTTTTCTCCAAGTTTGTCTTTTATGGCATTAATGATGGTTTTTAGCTCATTCACGATTCATTCTCCTTCTATTTTTTAAAATCTTTTCCTACAATGATTACAATATCCGGTTCTCTATAATCAATTGCACCGGTACCTTGTTTTATTTCTCCAATTTCTATAATACCGGATATTTTTTTTGCCAGACGTTCATTGTCTTTGTAATAAATTTTTGTTTTTTCGTAGTCAAAATTACTTGCATTTCCACTATATGAAATAGGAAGTTCTTCAATTTTTAACAAATCAGATACTCGTCTTGTAATTTTTGGTGTTCCACACCCGTTGTAAACAAAGATGCTATATTCCGGTTTTTTATTTTCAGAAGAAGGTTCTTCAATAGGTGCATTTTCAGTAGTGATATCTTCTTGTTTTTCATAAATGCCTTTATTTAGATAGTCTAAAGTATTTTGTGTTTCTTCTTCATCAATAATATAGTAGGAAATTCCATTAATAGTCTTTGCGTTTCCAGGAACAGTCTTTTTAGGAATATCATTTGGATTTATTTTTATGGCGGTAGCTGCCAAAGAAATAATTTCTTTTTTTGACATATCTGTATCAACATATTGATATAGTGTTTCAAGATATTTAGGTATTTTGGTAATAGATTGTGCTGATAGCAGTTTGCGTAGAAAAGAGTCCAAAAAATATTGTTGTGCTTCGATTCTTCCTAAATCTTTATTTGCATACCCATGTCTATACCTTATAAATTCCATAGATTGTTGTCCATTTAGTGTTTGTATTCCGGGTTTGAAGTGGATGTGTAGATTGGAGGCATTGTCATCATAATCCATATTTTGTAATATATTGATTTCTACCCCGCCCATATCATCTACTGTTTTAATAAGAGCATCATAATTTACTCGAATATAGTGATGGATTGGAATATGAAAAGTATTTTTTACTGTTGAGACAGCAAGTTCAATGCCACCATATTTATGTGCATGGTTGATTTTTGTTTTGTGTTTTCTACCATCAACTTTTACACGACTGTCTCTGGGGATAGAAAGTATATATCCTGTTTTTCCTACAGGATCAATGCTACATATAATCATTGTATCAGTTCTGGCATTATCGGTATCTGTTTTTCCTTCAATAGTATCTATTCCCATAATCAGGACATTGACTCGTTCTTTTGCTTCTGTTGCATTTAGCCAGTATTTTTCAAATTCGGTAGGTTTATTTTTTTCCCCATCTTGTTTGAAATATGTTGTTAAAGAGATTATTGAAAATAAAATAATAAATGCAATACTAATATTTTTAAGAAATTTTTTCACAAAAAATCACCTTTCTGTTTATACAACGCTCCATTAAATCATTTCTTGCTTCAATAGTAAGAGGATGAATTAATTTATTTTCTTTTATTAAAAAAGCGATAGTATAGTTTAATGCATGATAGAATCCCAACTCTAAATCATAAGTAGAATATTTTCTTAATTCGTCAACAAATGGATAAGTTCGGCTTGGTTCTATGCAGTCAGCAAATGCAACAATCAATTCCAAACGACTCATATTTTTTCTGCCGGTAGTATGGTAATAAATGGCGTTGAGAATATCTTGATCTAAAATATGATATTTTTCTTTGGCGATGATGGCAGCGACTTTTCCATGTAATAGTTGAGTACTCTTTTTTTCGATTTCGTCTATAGGACAATTTTTGTTTTTTAAAAACGAAATCAGTTCTTTAGATGAGTACTCTTTTGCATAATCGTGAAACCATGCTGCAATGATAGCTTTTTCTTTGTCTTCCTGAAAGATGTCACACAACATGGCAGATGTTTCTACAACACCTTGCGTATGTCGGAATCGTTCAGGCGATAAGGTGTTTTTTAAATGTAGTTTTAATTCTTCTAAATTCAAACGAATCACCTTGCTTCATACAGATGTTTTTTTTTGATGTACTGAAGTACATTGTCAGGTAACAAGTAGCGAACAGTTTCTTCCTCTTGTATGGATTGCCTAATTTTGGTTGAGGATATGTCTAATGATACAGTAGAAAAATATAGGACATCCATATTGTACTTTTGTTTTAAATAATACAACCTATCTTGAATAGATTTAGACGGAAGCGTTTCATTGTTTCTTAAAAAACAGGCAAAGGTTGCATATTGAGACAGTTGCTCAAAGTGATACCAAGATTCTATATTAATTAAAGAATCTAAACCTATAATGAAGAAAAATTCATCATTAGGATGGTCGGTTTTTAATTTTTTTAAAAGGTGTATTGTGTAGGATTTTTCTTGATGAAGTTCTTGATCCAGGTTAGATACGATAAAGTTATTGTTATCTTTAATAGCTTCCTTAATCATTTTCATTCTATGTTCAAAACTGATCAAATTCTTGCTATCTTTATGATAGGGGTGAATTGCAGGAATGAACATAACTTTATCAAGTGCAAGATAATCTTTGGCAGCTTCAGCTATATATAGATGAGCTATGTGGATTGGATTAAAAGTTCCGCCAAGTATTCCGATTTTTTGTGCCATGGCAATTACTCCTATAGTTTTAATTTTCTATTTAGTCTATAAACATTATATCTTAAAATATAGTATAATTCTATGTTTAATTGAATATTATAGACTCTGAATCATCCCATTAAACTGTGCTTATCGACAAATACAGTTTTTAATAAAATTAATGCGTTACTTTTCTTGCAAGAAAATCTCCTGCTGCCTGAATAAAATATACAATGAGCAGGATGATGATAACGGTGACAATCATTGCGTCTTGTTTAAACCCTTGATATCCGTAACGAATTGCAAAATATCCGAGCCCACCACTACCGACAGATCCGGCAATCGCAGAGAAACTGAGCAAGCTTACTAAGGAAACGGTGATTGCATTAATAATTCCTCCTAAACCTTCAATTAAGATAACTTTTAAAATTATTTGAAATGGAGAAAAGCCCATAGAGGTATAAGCTTCTATTACTCCTAAATCAATGGAATATAGTGCAAGTTCAATCTGTTTTGCCAAAAATGGTATACAGGCAATGGTAAGAGGAAATAAAGAACCTTTTAATCCGATGCTGGTTCCCATGATAAAGCGAGTAATTCCGGTTAATGCAGTAAATAAGATAATTGCAGGAATAGAACGCAATGCATTTACTATTTTTGATAAAACGGAATAAAGCTTAGGGTTTTCTAATATATGTCCTTTTGATGTCACCAACATGATAATTCCAAGAGGAAGTCCGAAAAGTGTGGAAAAAAATCCGGAAATAGTTATCATAAGAATAGTTTCCCATAGAGAGGAAATAAGTTCTGGAAATAAATCTATTATATTTGGGAAATATACACTAATCATGAGAAATCACCTCGATTCTTGTTCCGGTTTGTTTAATATAATCAATCGCTTGTTTTATTTTTTCTGAATCTCCAAATAGTTCTACATATAAATTACCTACCATAGAGTTAGATATTTTTTCGATGTTTCCAAATAAAATATTAATAGAGATGTAATATTTTTGGATTACATCGGATATTAATGGAGAGTGAGTCGTATTTCCCAGAAACGACAGTTTGTATATCGTTTGTTTTTCATCTTTCATTTTTTCTAAAAATTCATCTCCGTGCATTGTTTGAGATACAAAAGCTTTTGTGATATTATTCTGTGGATTTGCAAAAATGTCAATCAAACTACCTTCCTCTACAACTTTTCCACTTTCCATCACAGCGACTTTGTTACATATTTGTTTTACAACCTCCATTTGGTGTGTAATAACGACGATAGTAATTCCGGTAGTTTTGTGAATTTTTTTC
>ERZ773008.252-NODE-252-length-37822-cov-10.720973_pt1 | contig 37822 bp, 34 predicted proteins | sample MGYA00580664_ERZ773008 | MGnify/ENA primary metagenome ERZ773008 (study PRJEB29015, sample SAMEA2738016) | human oral metagenome | biome: human oral; feature: human-associated habitat; material: dental | place: China | collected 2048 ...
CCGCACATGCCGTCGCCGCTGAGGTACGTACCTGTGGATTCTGCAAAGAACCAAAGTCGGGAACAGGAATCAAACGATCTAAACAGCCTGACTGGAATTTTACTTCATACTTATCTGTTCCCGTAAGCTTAGGTACCTCATTGAAGGTAGCAAAAGCATCTTCTAAATTGGCTGGCTTAGTAGTTATGGTAATAGGAGCTATCTGAGTACCATCTGCCTTGGTAGCAATAGTCTTAGTTCCTCCTGATATTTTATTTAAGGTATAAGTAATAGGATACTGAGGCACAGAACCTGCAGGCAACTCCACTCGTATCATCCCTGAACTAGCATTTGCAGGGTCACACATACCAATACCTATTGTAGGGTTGATGTCAGTAGTATTGACAATCTCAAACTCTTTGTATATAAATGAGTTAGCGATCATGCGTTCATCCCAACGTTTTCTTGCATTAGGTAGCGGCAAGCGTCTGTTAGGATCATAGTGATAAGCATATCCATGAGAATGAGGATCATCTGTTACAGTATACCAATCCCATATATCCAAAGGAATGGCTAAGAGATACTTACCTGGAGGTAAGTTTCCTATTTCTCCCCTAGTTGTTCTCTTGGTAGGATCGGCATTAGGAATCTCAGTAAGTCCTTTTATACCTATACCAGCAGGCTGTCCACGCTTATATATAGGATCACTACCTCCCTTATCCTTGAGCACCATCATACGATCTATTTGAGAGGTTCCATCTCTACCTATAGTAGCTTCAAAGACTACTTTCCCTTTACTACTTTGACCTCCTTGGCTACAATCGGTAGTTACGGTATATTTAAGATCATAGTAGGAAGGTATAGGAGTACGAATATTAATAATTTTTTCTATCTCAGAGCAATTATCCTTGAGCTTAACTTTATATTCGCCAGGAGGGATGTCCGTCAACTGATAATATTTATCATTTCCTCCATTCATAGAAGGATAGAATTTTACTGTCTTAGGGAAGGTTACCTTATAGTCCCCTGCCAAATTCCAAGGGCCTGTGGCATGTATGGTTTTTACCATTTGACCATCCGTAGGGGTGAGGGTTACTTGGAGAGGGTTGGCATCACTTATCTGCCCTACTAGCCCTCCACGAGCAGGGTCACTATGTCCCAATAAGAAGTTTCCTCCTTTATCAGGAGCGTCCAAAATAGAACGTGATTCTGTATACCCTATTGCAATTTTCTCCAAAGGTGATGGAATATCACTCCGATTAAATTCTGGCGACTTGTAGAATTCACACTTAGGTCCAGAATAACTTGGTGACACTGAATATTTTGCATGGAAAGGAGAGTTATTCGTAAGTGTCCTATATCTGTGGGTATTATCATCTACTATATCATAGAAACGGAATAAGCGAATCTGAGAAGTGGTATAAGTTGTAGAAGTACCTTCTATGAAATGTGTATTGATAAGATTCTTTGCAGCAATTGAGTTATAGTACACAGCATCGCGCCCACCTTCCCAAAGGGTATAGTTGAACTGAGTGCTGACAATTGCACGATTATTACAGCCTCCTGCATTTTCTCCTTGTACAGTTGTCTTAGGGAAAGTGTTAGCTATTGGTTTTACTGTATGGGTTAGGGTCATAGTATTATAACAGTTCTCATAAGTAACTGTTACCACATCCCCTATACGTACTTGTTTACTATCATCCATTACTTGTACCGCGAACCTATCCCAACTCCAAAAGCGGAAATCATGATTAAGTGTTCTGTATGTTCCTGATTGAACAGGAACAATTGGATATATTTCTTCATCTATAACAGTTGTTCCCCCACGAGTTACTTTTACTTTGGTTCTTGCAGGGTATATTTTGGTCATATCGATACTGTGATGGTATCTCTGTCCTACTGCAAAGTAATAGGCACCACAATTACTTCCTTCTACAGGTGCGAAGGAAGCAAAGAGACTTTCTGGAGTAAATGAGCGATCGTCTCTTACATCAAACTCGCTCTCACAACCTGAGCTTGTATTTTTTACTATTACTCTATAGTTTACATTGGCTTCTATTTTCTTACCCGCTTTAGGGAACATGTCATGATGAAAAGTATTTGGAATTGAAGGGGTTGGAGCAGTAGTAAAAGTATGCTGGGCTACAATCTCTTCATTGGTATCTGCATTGATTACCCTTGCAGAGTAAGTTCCTGGAGCATTTTTTGTTACAATCCTCATAGAACCATTCTCATAGCCAGGTCTATTTGGATAACAAGTTTGCCATGTAAAGAGGTCAAAATCATAAACAGTTTCAGTGGTGATACTACGTACATTTTTCGGCTCAGTCAAGGAGCAAGCTCCTCCACCGGCACGATCTTCTATCTCTATATCATATTTTTTACCTTGCTTAAGGCCTGTGACATTGATAGTAGTCTCATTTCCTGTTTTAGTAATAGGAGCTGAGGTATAGTAAGGTGTATTTGACCCTGAAGGATAGAACTTCACCACAAAAGGGCCTGAACCATCCTTGATCTTAAAGGTGACTTTAGCATCATTCGAACATGCTCTTGTAGCTTTGGTCTGTGTAGCCTGACTCATATCCACAGAGAAGCGCCTATAGGTACTTACCACTGTAACGTTCAATGCAGTAGGATGCGTATCGCTACCATCCTTCTTTTCAAGCTTTACCTTATAAGTCCCTGAGGAGAGGTTAGCAAAGTCTGCTTTTCCTGCGGCAGAGAGGTTCTGTCGTGCTTGCACCGCACCTGCACTGTCGTACAAGACCGCCCAGTACTGGCTAATACAATTGGTATCGGCAGAGGCCAAGGCAACCTTGACAGTACCGCCACAGGTGGTATTCTCCGCTGTGGCCGTATAATTCACACGGCACTGCTGAGCGCGGCTGAATATCGGTACCAAAAGCAATAGGTATAAAAATAATCTCATAATATGCTTGGGTTTTTCTGTTAGCAAATTTTCCCCCTCTGATCCTGAAGGGCAGTGGGATTGTTTAGGTTTTTTAATTTGGGTTATTTAATATAAAGTTTCTTTTTAAGCTCTGCTGTGGTTATACATATATTGTATCCTTTTTCTTTTAGCCTATTAGAAAGTATTTTATCACATGTCCATATCTTATGTCCTTCTTGTAAATGTAAGGCTATAAAGGGGACATCATCTATATCTATATCAGCAGCTATTTTTTCTGCTTCTTTATTATATTTACTCAAAATATCTCTTTTACTATAAAAAGTAATATTTTTTGTAATTTCTTTTAAAAAATTAAGAGCTTGTTGCTTTGTTCTATTGGTATCTCTCATTATTGAGGGTAGATGCTCTCTTATCTCTTCTAATAAATAGTCTGGAGCTATATATTGTACTTTATTTTTTTATTTTTTAGAATATTTGCGATAACTCCATTAGGTGTATAAAAACAGCTATATATTATATTACTATCAGAAATTACTATCATCTTCTACTTCATCTTTACATAGGTCAGCCCTCCATCTCTGAGCGATATTTCTATTTGTCTCTTTAGACATGGCCATGATCTTATCCCTATACTTGATAGGGATACCATCTTCATCCTCTTCCAACTCCCTATCTTGTTCTTCTCCCTGAGGTAAAGAAAGGACTATATCTTCTTCAAAAAATTGCTCGTAAAACATAGTTGTCAGGTGTTTAAATTGGTTTATACCAAATAATATTTATATTGTATTTCGTTAGGCGAATGCGTTTCAATGGGCAAATTGCGATTCAATGGGCGAATTGCAATTCGCCCCTACGGAGCCCGATATTATCTAAAAATAGCTTCTACGGCCATAAGGACACCACTACCGGCGAGGAATCCCAAAAGGGCAAGCCAAGAGATGTGCTTTACATACCAGAAGAAGTCAATCTTCTCCATACCCATGGCAGCAACACCTGCAGCAGATCCGATGATAAGTAAGCTACCTCCTGTTCCGGCAGAGAAGGCGATGAAGTGCCAAATAGAGGCGTCCATTCCTTCCTGGAACATACCGATAGCAGCAGCTACCAAGGGAACATTGTCAATGACCGCAGAGGCAAAGCCCAGAATCATTACTACTATATTGGTATTAGGAACCACCTCCTTGAGCGTACCAGCAAAGTGGAACAAGCTACCTGTAGACTCCAATGCGGCTACGGCCAATAGGATTCCTAAGAAAAATAATATACTGGAGTGCTCTATACGTCCTAAGGCTTTGTGCACTGAGAAAGTTGGCTTGGCTTCCTCACTGAGCTCGCTATTGGGCTTGAGCAACTCGGAGAAGAACCATACAGTGGCCAAAGAGAACAACATACCCAAGTAAGGGGGTAGGTGGAACAAGGACTTGAACACCGGCACAAAGATGATTGCCAAGACTCCTATAGTAAGGATAGGGGTACTGCTCTTGTAAGCCTCGGTCTTATCCATCTGAGGGATTTCTAAGCGTCCCTTGAAGATAGGCATTAGTGAAGCGATCGCAAAAGGCACTACAAAACAAAGCACTGCAGGCAACACTACATAGTCAACAAGACGTGCCGCGCTGACCTTACCTGCCATCCAAAGCATGGTAGTGGTCACATCGCCTATAGGAGACCAAGCGCCTCCGGCATTGGCAGCAATTATTAGGAGCGAAGCATACCAAATACGTTCCTCTCGGAAAGGTACGAGCTTGCGCAAGATGGTAATCATTATTATAATAGTAGTCAGATTGTCAATGAGCGCAGAAAGGAAAAAGGCTACAATCCCGAGTACCCAAAGGAGTTTTTTCTTCTTACGTGTCTTGACCATTTTCTTAATGATCTCGAAGCCGCGATGCATGTCAATAATCTCAACTATGGTCATCGCCCCAATGAGGAAGAAGAGGATTTCAGCTACCTTTCCGAGGTGATGAAGCAACATGCTATCAATAGCCTCGGGATTTCCTCCCTGAAATTTGTCAGCTAGGGGAATAAGCCCACCTACTTCACTGACTTCAAAAACCCTTAAATCGGCAGTTTTCAGGATTGTCCAGCACATAACTGCCATACCTAAAGCGGAAATAGTTTTGTCAATTTTGACCTGGTGTTCAACTGTAATAAACAGATAACCAATGAAAAAGACTGCTACAATAAGAAATTCCATCTCTGTAATTATTGATATTGTTTTTCAGGGCGCAAGTTATAAAAAATTTATCAAAAAAACCAACATTCGTGAAATATTTTTTTCTACAATTGTTAATAACTTTTTTTAATGATTAACGATTAATGATTTAAGTTTCGCAAGTTGCTTTTTATAGATAACAATCTTTTTGTTGAATTGATAATCAATTATTTATAAAAACCTCCCCCCCTACCCCCTCCAAAGGGGGAGCTCAAGGTCGTTGAAAAAACAAAATTTGTTTGTCAATCTTAAGAAAGTAAGTTTTTATAACTCATTGAGAATTTACAACTTACTAATTCCCCCTCTGGAGGGGGTTAGGGGGAGGTATTGAATATCAATAAGTTATAGAACTTGCGAAACTTGAATTATTTATTTAATCTTTCTATCTTTTTAGGGTTGTACCCAAGGGCTTTTCCTATTTTTCTTTGCAGAAAAGGGGTTGCTTTCCCTGCAAAAATAAGTTCATCTCTCCTATATATACTTGTCCCTTTGGTGGAAAAGGTAAATATTAAGACCATTTCTTTCACCCCATTTTTATAGAAATAGAAAGTATCACCAACATCATCTAACAAAGGATATTCTTTATTAAAAGAACATTTTTTCTGTAGTGCTCTGAGCAATTGCTTTCCTTCTTTAAGAGATACTTTCTGTCGTTTTTCAAAAATTTGTTCCTCAGGCAACCCTGGTATATCGGGAGCTGTTTCCCGAGTGTATCCAAGACTACTTACCACAACGACACTATCCACTTCCCCTCTATAGAGCTTTTCCCAATTCATTTCTGTGGAAAGCTGACCAAAGCTAACATTACAAATGAGGAGAAAGATAGGTAAGAAATTGTCTTTATTCCATTTTATTTTAAACATTTTCCTGTTATTTTTTACTAAGCTCAAAATAAAAGGACAAAAATAAAATTTATCCTTTAATTTACAACACAACCTCTCATAATTAACAAATAAATAACAATATACCATAATATTGTAGAAGGCAACTAAGACCGCTTGTAATTCTAAAAAAAATTGTACTTTTGTACCTTCAAATATTGATACAAATGAACTTATATCCACTTACTTTCACCCCTATCTTTAAGGAACGTATTTGGGGTGGAGAAAAACTCGAGAAGGAACTCCATAAGCCTATCCATCAGCCTCTTATAGGGGAGAGTTGGGAGGTCTCTACAGTGAAAGGCGATATTTCTGTCATCGACAATGGTGCTCTAAAGGGCACTTCGTTACAGACACTCATAGAGCAAGCACCTGAGGCTCTCTTAGGTCGTGCGGTATATAAGCGATTTGGAACAGACTTCCCACTGCTCATCAAGTTCATCGATGCAGCTCAAGATCTTTCCATACAGGTACACCCCAATGATGCTTTGGCCAAAGCCCGCCATAACTCCTTTGGAAAAACAGAGATGTGGTATATCATGGAGGCTGACCCTGAGGCTTCCATTATCATTGGCTTTAATAAAAATGTAAGTCATGAAGAGTACCAAACCCACTTGGCGGATAAGACTCTTAGCCAACTGCTTCACTATGAGAAGGTAGGTCATGGAGATATGTTCTTTATTCCAGCAGGAAAAATCCATGCCATAGGAGCGGGGGTACTGCTGGCTGAGATACAGCAAACCAGTGATATCACTTATCGTGTATATGACTTTGACCGCAAGGACAAAAATGGCAACTATCGAGAACTCCATACAGAACTTGCTTTGGAGGCTATTGATTTTGAGCGAAAAGATGATTTCCGCAAGTCCTACTCCAAAAAAGAAAACACTGTCAATCCTGCCGTGTCCTCTCCTTATTTTACTACAGATTACCTAAAAATCACTCAAGAGACTCCCTTGGAACTCTCTGGCGACTCTTTCCATATATATATGGGAGTAGAAGGGAAAGGAAGTCTGCACTATGGAGATACTGAGCTGATTTTGGAAAAAGGAAATACCGTACTTGTACCTGCCGCTTGTAATGCTATTACGCTCAAGGGAGAGGTAGAGGTATTGCAGGTTCATTGTTAAAACTACCCTTGTGATGGAAAAAATTATCTTAGGGGTAGACCCAGGTACTACGGTGATGGGCTTTGGCATTATTCAGGTAATGAAGAATCAAATGAAGTTTGTCCAAATGAACGAACTCATCCTAAGCAAATATGATGATCACTACCTAAAGCTAAAGCTCATCTTCGAGCGTACTACCGAACTTATCGACACCTATAAGCCTGACGAGCTCGCGATAGAAGCCCCCTTCTTCGGGAAAAATGTACAATCCATGCTCAAACTGGGGCGTGCCCAAGGGGTAGCTATGGCAGCAGGCCTGGCGCGCCAAGTACCTATTACTGAATATGAACCTAAGAAGGTAAAAATGGCTATCACTGGCAATGGAAATGCTTCTAAAGAACAGGTAGCCAAAATGTTACAACAACTACTTCACTTTAGAGAACTTCCTGAACACTTGGATGCCACCGATGGTTTGGCCGTAGCTGTCTGCCATTTTTTCAATGGGGGAAAGACTGAGAAGAATAAGAGCTACTCCTCTTGGGAGGCTTTTGTAAAGCACAATGAGAACAGAATTTCTTAAGCCAGATGTATAGTCTCTATATACATATCCCTTTTTGCCGACAGGCTTGCCATTATTGCGATTTTCACTTCTCCACAACCCTCAAGCGAAAACCTCAGATGGTCAAGGCATTGTGTAAGGAATTGGAGCTAAGGAGAGTTGAAGCCTCTGCGCCCTTGCAGACCATCTATTTTGGTGGAGGAACCCCCTCAGTACTTACCTCTGTAGAACTTCAGGAGATTTTTTCTACCATTCACAAGCATTACCGCATAGCTTCGGGGGCAGAAATTACTATGGAAGTCAATCCGGACGATTTCTCTACCCCTAAGAGTGAACTCTCCTTAGAGTTATTAAAAGAATTAGGTATCAATCGGTTAAGTATCGGAGTACAATCTTTCTTTGAGGAGGATCTTCTTTTGATGAATAGAGCACATACGGCTGAGCAAGCTAAGGATTTTATTGCTCAGGCTGTACAATATTTTGACAATATAACACTTGACCTTATCTATGGGATTCCTGGTATGACACTTGCTCGCTGGAAGGAGAATATCCTCCAAGCACTTTCCTTTGGGATTCCTCACCTCTCGGCTTATGCCCTTACCGTAGAGCCCCGAACAGCCCTCTATCAGTTTATCAAAAAAGGAAAAATCCCTCCTACCAATGATGGGCAAGCCAAAGAGCATTTTTACTTACTAAAAGACCTCTTAGAAGCCAAGGGGTTTATCCATTATGAACTCTCCAATTTTGGCAAAGAAGGCTATTTCAGTCGCAATAATACCGCCTATTGGGAACAAAAACCTTATATAGGCATAGGCCCTTCTGCTCATAGCTATACAGGAGAAGAGCGTATGTGGAATATCTCACACAATATCAAGTATATAGAACAAATTTCTCAAGGGATATTGCCTCAGGAAAGGGAAACACTTTCTCTGAAAGATCGTTATAATGAGCGTATCATGACGGGGCTTAGGATACAAAAGGGCATCTCTACAAAGGCTATCGAAAGGGACTTTGGGGAGTTCTTTCTAAATTATTTAAAAAAAGAAGCCCTTCCCTATATAGAGAAAGGCTTATTGGTATATCACAATGGGCATATCATCACCTCTGAGAAAGGATTGTTTCTCTCCGATGGTATTGCCAGTGATCTGTTTATGCTTTAGAAGGTATATTTGAGTCCTACCCCCAATATCTGTTTGAACTGAACACGTGCTCCATAGAGGTGTTTTGTACCATTGGGGAGTACCTCTTCTTTGAACTTGATATCATCATCATACTTCAAGTGAGTACCCACACGTGCTTGTAGATAGTTGTTGATCTTCATATCTACAGCAAGTTGCCAGTCTACATCTATGTTGCCAAAACTTTTATCATATTGTGTATAGAAAGAGAATTGGTTGGTCATCTGTACATTTTCGTATAGATCGACCGTATGCTTTCCTGAGAATAGGAAACCTACTTCCACCACCTGCTGTTTGGCATGTTTTAGCAAGTTACCGGCAGGATCATACTCGGCAGGATCCAAACCGAAAGAACCCTTATCGGCCAATTTCTGATCCATTACAAAGGTAGCCTTCATAGTAAGAGGAGAGATAAAGAGTGTTAGCTTTGTCTTCTCTGGAGCATATTCGAAACCGACCCCTAAGTACAAGTATCCTGGTGCCATAAAACGAGAGATAGGATCCGCATCGGGCTTTTTAGGATAGTCATACCCATCGCTGAACTGGGTATTGAAAGTGATTTTTCCCGAATAGTACCAATCTCTGAATCCAGTACGATAACCATAGGACGAAGAAAGAGATATCTGGTCATCGGTCTTTCTCAGTTGCTCTCCTGTTTGGATATTCACTCCATAGTTGGCAGTGAGTTCATTATCCCAAAAGTATTTTTCTACAACATAGCGGCGACGGAGCTTCACATCGGCAAGGAAAGATACAGAATTGACCCCACCGGCATTCCAGTTGGAGTATGCTGCCTCACTCATATTCAAGCCAAAAGAATTGAAGCTATACCATCTTTGTCTCTGAAGGCGGATTTTTTCAAAAGCATAGTCCAAGTCCTCTTTAGGAAAATCCAATTCCTTGGGGGCTATAAAGGCAGGTTTCATCTGTAATTGCACCTTTCTTACTTGTGCTTGTAGGGAAAAAGAAAATAAAAGAACAAAAGCAAATACTACCTTTTTCATTTCTTCGATTTTTATTTAAAGTTTGTGTTATATAGTGTTCTTAGAAATTATAAGTAAAAGAAAGTCCTACATAGGAAACACGGTAAATATCCTGCTGCATAAAGGGCTCTATGGCCAGATTTTCATCTACATTGAATTGCTTGAGGTGGGCATCTACATTAGCTTCTATGATATTCAGTGCATAAAAGCCTATAGCAAAGAGCATGGCCATCTCTTTGTTTCTTTGATATAGGTCTTGAGCACGGCGCAGGGCATCGGTACTCAGGCGTGGATTTCCGTCGGTACGTCCTTGATAGAACTCATCGTCGGTACGCCCATCCAAGCGCTGTTTGTAAGCTGTACGATATCGCTGCAACTCATTATCATTCTTGAAATACAAATAGGTAGGAATCCCTATGGCCAAATACACAATAGGAATCTTCCAATAGCTTTTGTTATAAGCCTGACCTAAGCCTGGTAATATAGCTGAGTAGAAAGCAGCTTTGGCTGGGGAGAGGGGATCAGTATTCCATGTCTTAGGAACAATAGCCTTGGCGGCCACTATGGTATCCTTCATCTTTACAGAAAGAGTGTCGGACTGTGACCAAGACTTTGCTGTCAAAAGAAATGCTATTACTATCCAAAAACTAAGCCTCACCGTGTAATATTTTTTGTATGCGTTCAAATTCTTCTTCTGTTTGGAAAGGAATTTCTATTTTTCCTTTACCTGTTTTATCCATTTTTACCGATAAGTGCTTGCCAAAGCGCTGGCGCAACCCATCGACCTTCGCTGCCACCAAGGGAGGAAGGGAGGCTGTAGTCTCTTTGGATTGTTTTGGAGTAATGATAGCTACCTTTTGAGGATTTTTAAGCTGTTGTACTGCCTGTTCAGTATCGCGTACTGAAAGGTCTTGGGCTATGATACGATTGTATAGTTCCAGTTGCTCTTCTTTATCTTCTATATTGATCAAGGCACGTCCATGCCCCATGGAGATAAAGCCATCACGTATCCCTGTCTGTATAATGGGGTCAAGCTTGAGCAAGCGCAAGTAGTTGGTGATCGTAGAGCGCTTCTTCCCTACCCTTTCGCTCATCTGCTCTTGAGTAAGGCTAAGCTCCTCTATCATACGGTTATAGCTCAGAGCCACCTCTATAGGGTCTAAGTCCTGTCGCTGTATATTCTCCACCAATGCCATCATGAGAGATTCCTCATCATTGGCTATACGGATAAAGGCAGGGATGGCAGTAAGTCCGGCTATTTTGGAGGCTCGCCAGCGTCTTTCTCCGGAGATAAGCTCATACTTATCTGTGGCTATCTTTCGTACGGTAATAGGCTGAATAACCCCCAATTCCCTGATAGAAGAAGCCAATTCCTCAAGGGCTTCCTCACTGAAGACTGTTCGGGGCTGGTAGGGGTTTTCTGTAATCTGATCTAAGGGAAGCTCTAAGATATTGCCAATGAGCTTCTCTGCATGTGCATCGGTAGCTGATTGTATATCTTCGGAAGGGAGCAATGCTCCTAATCCTCTTCCCAATCGTTGTGTTTTATTGGATTTTGCCATGCTATGCCTTGGTATTCTTTTTAATAATTTCTTCAGCTAAGCTGATATAGTTCGCAGCTCCTTTGCTTGCTGCATCGTAGCTAATAATTGTTTCCCCGAAGCTGGGAGCCTCACTCAAGCGTATGTTCCTCTGGATAACAGTCTCAAAGACCATTTCACTAAAGTGCTTTTGTACCTCTTCGACCACTTGGTTCGATAGGCGCAAGCGTGAATCATACATCGTGAGCAAGAGACCTTCTATATCCAATGCTGGATTATGGAGCTTCTGTACACTCTTGATTGTATTGAGAAGCTTTCCTAAGCCCTCCAAGGCAAAATACTCACATTGGATAGGGATAATCACCGAATCCGCAGCGGTAAGAGCATTAAGGGTTAGCAGTCCTAAGGAAGGAGCACAGTCTATAATAATATAATCATATCTGTCTTTGATAGGTGCGAGAGCCTCCTTGAGCTTATACTCACGGCGGGACTTATCGACCAGTTCTATCTCGATAGCTACCAAGTCAATATGTGCGGCTATCAGATCTAAATTGGGCGAAGAGGTAGGAAGTATGGCACTTTCTGCTGTAGCAGAATGCTCCAATACATCGTAGGTTCCTCGCTCTACTCCTTCTACCTCTATCCCTAATCCAGAGGTAGCATTGGCCTGTGGATCGGCATCTATTAGGAGTACTTTCTTTTCCAAAACACCCAAGGCAGCCGCTAAATTGATAGAGGAAGTAGTCTTACCCACCCCTCCTTTTTGGTTGGCTATAGCTATGATTTTGCCCATAATATCTTGTTCTTTTTTCAGAGGGTAAAAGTACGGCTATTTTTGCGATTGACAAAACAAAGTTATTAACACAGCTGTTAAAAAACCGCAAACTGGTATGAGCTTGTAACTCATACCAGTAATCTTATTTTCCCTTATGCTGTAATCATTCCTCCATCTATTCTCAGTACTTGTCCTGTGATATAGGAACTCATATCTGAGGCTAAAAACACACAAGCATTGGCTATATCCTCGGCAGTTCCGCCTCTCTTAAGGGGGATAGAATCACGCCAGCCTTGTACTACCTCTGGAGCAAGCTTAGCTGTCATTTCCGTTTCTATAAAACCAGGGGCTATGGCATTACAACGAATATTGCGAGAACCCAATTCCAAAGCTATTGATTTGGTAAAGCCTAAGATCCCTGCCTTAGAAGCGGCATAGTTGGCCTGACCAGCATTTCCTTGTACGCCTACTACACTGCTCATATTGATAATATTACCACTGCGCTGCTTGAGGAATACCTTCTGTACCGCCTTGGTCATATTAAAAATAGACTTGAGGTTCACGGCTATAACTTTATCAAAATCAGCCTCACTCATACGCATCAGTAGGTTGTCTTTGGTAATTCCGGCATTATTGACCAATATATCAATTCCTCCAAAATCCTCCAACACTTGGTTCACTAACACTTCACAAGCCTCGAAATCAGCAGCATTGCTCTGATAAGACTTTATTTTAACTCCTTTGTCTTTTAGTTCTTGTATCTCTACTTCAGCTTCTTCAGGTGCTGTTCCATAGAAAGTAAAAGCTACATTGGCTCCTTGTTCTATAAAGGCTTTTACGATCCCAGACCCTATACCACGGCTACCTCCGGTAACAATCGCGGTCTTTCCTTGTAATAAATTCATTTTTTATATATTTTATACGTTATATTCTTTATTCTATCGGTTGGAGACTGAAAAAATATCTATCAAAATCCTCCGCGTGATATTTTCTTTTTATCTTAGGGTGATTCATTTCTATCTGCACAATACTATCGGAAAGAAATTCATACCTCCCGTAATAAGTAGTGTCTCGAATCATTTCATCATCCAAATATTCTGAAAAACACAATTCTCCTTTATCAAAAAGCATCTTAGTTGCCACATAGTATGCCCTTCGCTGCTGATAATATACTGCTTTTTTTATACTATCAAACATTTTCCACCTATCATTTACCCTGAGTGTAGCGGGAATATCTCCTGTATCTGTACAAAGAAAGCCCATAAGCTGCCCCTCTTTTGTATAGATGACTTCTCTCTCTGTATTGTCTAATACTTCTTTTAAGGTTATTTTTTCTCCTATACGCTTTAGATAAATATCGTTTGCAGGCCAAAGGATTCCCCTGCGATTTCCCCCTCCATAACGACTCATCATAACAATCACATCAGGCTCGTAACCTTCCTTTTTAACCTCTTCACTTATATAGACTGGCGGTGCTTCAAATCCGATAAAGGTAAATTCGTGATACCTTTTCTCTGGAAGTCTAAAATATCCTTTCTTATCGGTAAAGACCTCTCCTACTTGACACTTTTCTATAGGATTTCCTTGGTAATCCAGCACCCGACCTGTGATGATAGGTCTTGCCATCCGCGAAACCAAACACGAAGTACATAAGATACTTACAAGAAATAGCACATAGTTTTTCATAGGTTACCTCCTTGATTTTCGTATCATATACACTGCCAATAGGGCGAACATAGCATTGGGTATAATCACCGCCATAAGGGGGGTAATCCCTGACTTTTCGGCCATGATTCCAAAGATACGTTCAAAAAAGACATAGGAAAACCCGATAAGTACTCCAAAGGCTAAATTGACTCCCATACCTCCTCTTTTCTTGACCGATGAAACCGCTACTCCTATAATGGTTAATATAAATACGTTAAAGATAGCTGCCCAGCGACGATAATATACCAGCTCATAAATGCGGATATTAGGTGACCCCTTTTGACGCTCCTCAGCAATAAACTTGTTCAGCTCAAAGAAATTTTTAGTCTCGGCGGCATACTCTATCGGGAGTAAGTCTGTGGTCTTGAAGTTCAAGAGAGTATCCTTCTGATACACCTTCTCATAGATATCATCTCGCTCTCCGACCTTGCGATGGGTATAGTTATAGAGGCGATAGGTCTTTACACTATCATTCTGCACCCACTCTATGGAATTGGCAGTAATCTTATCGGTCATCCTCAGCCCATCAAAATGCTCCAAGACAAAGTTCGCCCCTTGGTTTCTATTGGCATCGAAACTACTGACATAGATATACTCATTCTTATTCACCTGGTTGAACAAGCGATTACCTTTGCTATAAAGATCCTTAGAAAGATAAGTGCCATAGAACTCATTGTACACTCCACTGGAATAAGGTACTACGAACATCCCCATCACCAGTACAAAGACCGAAAGTATTGTCGCTCCATAGAAGTAAGGTCTGAGGAATCGGTTGTAGGAAATTCCCGAACTGAGCATGGCTACAATCTCCGTTTTTTCGGCCAACTTGGAAGTGAACCATATCACCGAAAGAAAGAGAAAAATAGGAAAAAGGATATTGGCAAAATGCACCACAAAGTTGGCGTAATACTTGATAATCGCCTCGGTGGGGGCTTGGTTGTCCGTCATCTTCTGGTTCTTCTCTGCAAAATCCACCAAAATACCAATGGGGATAAACATCAGAAAGAGCGCTGAATAGGTTAAGAAATAGCGCTTGAGTATGTATCGGTCAATTATTTTCATTCCTTATCAAATTTCGCTATTTTATAAGCGGTTGTTCATTTGTCTGACCATTTGGTCTTTCCACTGGGAGAAATCCCCTTCCATGATATGTCGTCTCGCCTCACGCACCAGCCAGAGGTAGAAGCCCAAGTTGTGAATGGAGGCAATCTGCTTGCCTAAAGATTCCTCAGCAGCGAAGAGATGGCGCAAGTAAGCTTTGGTATAGTAAGTATCTACAAAGGTATAGCCATTCTCATCAATAGGAGAGAAATCGTTTTCCCACTTTTTATTCTTGATATTAATAGTTCCATGAGCGGTGAATAGCATCCCGTTACGCGCATTGCGAGTAGGCATCACACAATCCATCATATCCACTCCTAAGGCAATATTCTCCAATATATTAATAGGGGTTCCTACTCCCATCAGGTAACGGGGCTTGTCCTTGGGGAGTATATCACACACAATCTCGGTAATCTCATACATCTTCTCAGCGGGCTCTCCTACGGAAAGTCCCCCGATAGCATTGCCATCAGCCCCCTTAGAAGCTATATACTCAGCGGAGATTTTGCGCAAATCTGGATATACAGAGCCCTGGACGATAGGAAACAAAGATTGATTATATCCATACTTAGGAGCATTCTCTCCCAAATAGTCAATACAACGGTCTAACCAGCGATGGGTCATATGCATAGAGCGCTTGGCATACCCATATTCGCAAGGGTAAGGGGTACACTCGTCAAAGGCCATAATAATATCAGCTCCTATACTGCGCTGAATCTCCATGGATTTTTCTGGAGAAAAGAAATGATAGGAACCATCGATATGGCTTTTGAAACGCACTCCTTCTTCTTTTATCTTTCGAGTACTGGAAAAAGAATATACTTGATACCCTCCGCTATCGGTGAGGATATTTCTATCCCAATGCATAAACTTATGCAAACCTCCTGCCTGCTCCAGTATAGAAGTAGTAGGACGCAAGTAGAGATGGTAGGTATTTCCTAAAATAATATCTGCATTGATATCCTCGGTAAGTTCACGCTGTTGTACTCCCTTGACAGAAGCCACTGTCCCTACTGGCATAAAGATAGGAGTTTCTATCACACCATGATCTGTAGTAATACGTCCTGCACGTGCCTTGGTGGTGGTATCTGTAGTCTGTAATTCAAAATTCATATAGTACCTTATTTTCAGGGTGCAAAGATAGTCAAAATTTAGCTTTTAGAAAAGTTGTGTAATAAAGTAAATAATAAGCCCTACTGCTCCACCTACTAAAGTACCATTAACACGGATGAACTGGAGGTCTTTGCCTACCTCCAATTCCAATTTTTCACTCAACTCTTTGCCCTCCCATTGTGCTACCGTAGCTGAAATGAGACGCCCTACTTCTTGTTTGTTTCTTAGTACAAACTGATAGGCTGCCTTCTGCACCCAAGTATCTATCTGAGATTGTAAGGAGGTATTGGCTCGTAGCTCCTCGGTGAGGTGAGAGATTCCTTTGTGCAGCAATCTGGTGAGTTGTCCCTGCCATTGGGGAGTATCAAGCTGTTGGACAAAACGGTAAAGTTCTTGAGTAATTTCTGCTCGGATAGGATGGGTGGTATCTTGTGCCATCTTCACTATATACTGATAGAGCCCCTCGGTAACCTTCTGGGCGATAGCCTCTCGGATAAAGGCAGGAACAAGGAGGGGGAACTGATCATCTATCTCTCGCTCCAAAGTCTTTCGATGGGTATCAAGATAGATAGCCACCTTCTTAAACCCCTCAGTAAGCATCCCCTCATGCTTATGTTCCTCAAGAAACTGCTCCAAGAGAGCTCTTACTTTGGTATGCAGGGGATAACTTTCGAGAAAAGTTGTTAGCTGAGTGAGGGTACGCTCCTTAGAGAGCCATTCCAAGAGAAAAGAGGAAGGTTTTATTTTGATGATATAAGGGCGTACTTGGCCTGAGGAAAGAAAGTTTTCTACTACAAAGGCTCCTAAGTTCTCCCCTATATCGTTCTTTCTCTCCTCTATAAGGTTGGTATGTGGGATATTCAGCCCCATAGGTCGGCGAAAGAGCGCTACCACGGCAAACCAGTCCGCTAGTGCTCCTACCATAGCCGCTTCTGAAAAAGCCTTCAGATAGCCCACCCAGCCCCACTGAGGAGCTTTGCGCTGAGCAACTACTGCTGCTATATAGAGCACTAACATGAGTAGTAAGAGACCTAAGGCAAGGTTCTTATGCTGCTGGAGCTTTTTTTGTTTAGTATCTTGATGCATTGATTAGGATATACTTTTATTCCTTAAATTTTTAATCGTCATAGGAAGGCTCTGGGTAGTCCAAGTAAGTAGCCTTATATCCTTGTTCTTCTTTGGTCAAAAGTATCTTGTAATTAGTATAGCCTTCTTGGAAATTTCTATGCATTTTAAGCACGATTCCATCTGAAGTTAGTTGTGCATTAAGTACTTTCTCTCCGCAACCCTCGTCATCACAAAATTCTAAAAAATCTACTTTTCCCCTTGAAGAATGAACATCATTAAATACCTGATGAGCGATATCATTTTTCTCCAAAGTAACCAAGCCCTTGAAGCCATCTATAGAGACCAATACTACAGGGTCAAAAGGAGAACCACAGCCTGTAAGCTCATCTGTAAAGATAGGTTGTCCATAATATTCTGTACGATAAATCCGAATTGCCTGTGAAGCATCGAAAACTTTTTCAAAAGGCTTCTCTAAGAGCTTATAGGCACGCCTTCCATCCAGAATAAGTGGTTCTCCATTGGGTAGTTCGGCTTTTACAAAATGATACTCATTACAATATTCTTGAGTATCATTATACATTAGCTCCGAAATTGCCTTGATTGTAACAAATTTCCGATCCAGATCCATGCGATACTCCAAGAATTTCCCTTTTTTATCATAGGTAGCAATAGTATCTCCCATAAGAATCGCCTCTCCTTTCTCTCTTTTGAAAGCAATATCTTTCACTCCATCAGGAATATTAGGAATATAATCATCTTCTGTATTCTCTTGTGTTGCTTCATCTTCTGTTATGATAGGAGGTTCTTCTGTTATTTCAGAGGAAGAAGATTTGAAAAAATTACAGCTTACAAGCAATAATGCCACTAGAATATAAATAATCTTTTTCATTTGATTTGGTATAATTAATTTGTTTTTTCTTTTACTAAAATGGTTTCCCAGCCGTCATACCCCCCGTGTGTATCCAAGGCGATATCTATCAAATCCCAAGTGTCACCATCTATCTGTACAGGGGTGTTTTCCTTGGATAGAATGAGACAATAGCCTAAATCTTCTTGCTGCTCTTTACCCTCCTCTGGTACTACTTTTTCACTACTATACACGGTAAAGCCCAAAGCAGCTGCTTTTTCTATGGCCATAAGCATATCCTGCTCGGTATCAAAATAAAGCCAATGCTCTATGGGGCGTGATACCTCTACTTGGTCATCATGCTTTTGGCAGGCAGAAAGAATCTCCCGATTATAGATGGTTTGTTTTTCGTAGATATTCGGATACAAGCCTTTTAGGAAGAAATTCCAGGGCTTATCTTCGGAAGACTCCACCTGATAAGTGTAGCCTATCTCACTATCCCAAGTAGCGCTTAAGCGTTCTTGCAGCTCCTCAGGTGCTTGTGAATAAAAATACCAAGTAACCTCACCCTGCACGGTAAGCACAGCCACTAGTATATCCTTGTCTGACTGCAAGGGGCGTAGTATTTGGTCCTCTATGGCATAAATCGTAGGACGCTCTTCATCGGAAGAGAAGCCATTTTTGTCAGGATTTTTTAGCTCTATTGTAATCCTTACGCAATAGGAAAAACCTTCCAAAGGAGCTACTTCATTAAGGGCTAAGTTCAATCGGAACACCGCTGGATCATCGTCAAGCCAGCTTCGGTAAACGTTCCATTCTTGAGGAATTTTATTTATCATTTCTTTTTGGTTTTAGGGATTAGTCGTTAGTCGTTAGTGATTAGTCGTTTTTACCTTTTGCTTTTTACCTTAAATTACTACCACCATCTTCCAGAGAAAGTGACTCTCATCAGGAAATAATTGCCCTTAAGAGAGGGAGTTACTGCTGAGATAGTGGGGTTCTGCAAAAAATACTGGAGACTCAGTTGTACGATATGCCGTTCCAGCTCAAAGGTATTCTGTACACCTAAGGCGAAGACCATACGCGTTTTCTCGTTCTTATCCAAGTCTTTTCTACCCTTTAGTCCCTCATCCTTGGGCGTTAAACTTACCCCACAGCCTCCCACAGAAGCCAAAGCACCAAGGTGATAGTAGTCATTTTCAAAGAAAGGATAAGAGTATTCCAAAAGAACAAATACACCTGAGAGGCTATTCTTCTCGGAGGTAAAATGCTCATAGATAGGAGTGGAAGAAAACGTTCCTTTCGCATAGTCATAGACATATTTTTTCTCTCCTGTGTCTCGCTGATAGTGCACAGGATATTGACTTTTTGTAGCCATTAAAAAGCCTGCGGTAAGTCCCAAAAAGCTTCCTTCATTTGCTAGCTGTAGGCTCACCGATATAGGGTTTAGCATAACCCCCGCCTGCTCATTCTCTCCCAAAGGGAACGCCGCTCCTACTCCCAAGCCCATGAAAAAACCATCTTGTGCGACCATAGTCCCTGAGAAGAGCAGGAAAAACAAACTAATAAATATTCTTTTCATAATCGTTAGATTTTAAGTTCCAAAGCCCCGACCTTGGCCAAGACATACTTGCCTATGACATCAAATTCCAGATTGACCTTGTCCCCCACCTTGAGAGTATGGAAAGAAGTATGCTCATAAGTATAAGGTATCACCGCGACTGAGAAAACACCTTTTTGTGAATTTACCACCGTCAGGCTCACTCCATTGACGGTAATAGAACCTTTCTCTATGGTCATATTGCCTACTGACGGGTCATAATGAAAGGTAAAGATCCGGCTCCCCTGAGCGTCTTCTATGGAGTGGCAAAGCCCTGTCTGATCTACATGTCCCTGTACAATATGTCCGTCCAAGCGGTCACCGAGCTTCATAGCACGTTCGAGATTGACACTGTCACCTACCTGCCAAGTACCTAAAGAAGTTTTCTGTAGGGTTTCATCAATGGCTACTACCTCATACACTTTCCCTTGGATTCCTACTACTGTCAGGCACACGCCGTTATGAGCTACACTTTGGTCTATCTTAAGCTCTGGAGCAAGCTCACTCTCTATAAAAAAGTGGCGATTTTTACCTTGAAGAGAAATTTTTGCCACATGACCAATTTTTTCAACAATTCCTGTAAACATTTTCAATAATTTTATGTATTTTTGCACCTTCAAACGCACGCGCTGAAAGACGATGCAAATTAACAAAAAAATGAGCGAAAAAACAAATATTCGTATAGGAGTTTCCATAGGGGATCTCAATGGGGTAGGTTTGGAAGTGATAATGAAGACATTTGCCGATGAGCGTATGTTGGACTTCTGTACACCTGTACTCTTTGCTTCCAACAAGGTGATTGCCTTTGGAAAAAAACAATTTGGGATTGATTTCACTTACAATGGTATAGTTCACCTCAATTCCATTATCAATCACAAAATCAATGTCATGAATATCTGGCGGGAGCTACCACCCATTCAGTTGGGGGTTCCTACTCCCGAGAGTGGTCAGTGCGCCTTGGACTCTCTTTCTGCAGCAGTAGCTGCCCTAAAGGAAGGGGTTGTCGATGTACTGGTTACAGCTCCTATCAATAAGAAAAATATACAATCCGAAAGTTTTCACTTCCCTGGCCATACAGACTACTTGGCTCAGGAATTGGAAGGAGATAGCCTGATGTTCATGGTCTCCGATGAGCTTCGTGTAGGCTTACTTACCGATCATCTCCCTCTAAAGGATGTCGTAAAAAACATCAGTCAGGAATTGGTAGAGAAGAAAATCCGCCTGATGGAAGCCTCTTTACGTATGGATTTTGGAGTTATTCGCCCCAAAATAGCAGTATTGGGTATCAACCCTCACTGTGGCGACCAAGGGGTCATCGGCAATGAAGAGGAGAAAATCATTCACCCTGTGGTACAAAAGCTCTACAAAGAGGGAATTTTAGTATTTGGCACTTATAGTGCTGATAGCTTCTTTGTATCTGACTACAAGCACTTTGATGCGGTTATAGCTCCTTATCATGACCAAGGACTGATCCCCTTCAAGATGATGTCCTTTGGCAAGGGGGTCAACTTCACCGCTGGACTTTCCAAAATACGTACCTCTCCTGATCACGGCACAGCTTACGCTATTGCTGACAGGGGCATAGCTGATGAAAGCTCCTTCCGACAAGCTGTCTATACCGCCATCGACATCTTCCGAAGACGTACTGAAAATGAAGAGCTTATCGCCAATGCACTGGATGTTAATAGCTTAGACAAAGGATTCCTCTCTAAGGAGAAAGGAGACTAACAATAATTGTCAATTGTTAACTCAAAACTCTAAATTAAAAACTCAAAAACTAATAACTATCTTATGGACTGGTTTTTTAATCTGATGACCAACCACGAAAGTGTTGCCTATACTGTCATAATTTACAGTATAGTCATTGCTGTAGGGGTAGCTCTTGGGAAGGTACGTATAGGAGGAGTATCCTTCGGTATTGCTTGTGTACTCTTTGCTGGGATTGCAGCCTCTCATTTTGGCTTCACTGTCAATGGTGAAGTACAGCATTTTGTAAAGGAATTTGGTCTTATTCTGTTTGTTTACACCATTGGGTTACAAGTAGGACCTGGTTTCTTTGCTTCCTTCCAGCGAGAAGGAATTAAGTTCAACGCCTTGGCTGTACTGGTTGTAGGGCTATGTATGCTTACTGTCATTGCCCTCCACTACCTCACAGGGATAGATATGCCTACTATGGTAGGGATTATGTCCGGAGCGGTAACCAATACCCCAGGACTGGGAGCTGCTCAGGCCACTCTAAGTGACCTCTCCCCTACGGCTTCTGACTCAGTACTCTCCACTGGCTATGCTGTGGCTTATCCTTTTGGGGTATTGGGAATTATCCTTGTCATGCTCGGCATGAAAGCTTTTCTTAGAATCAATATAGAGGCTGAAAAACGCCTACATAGTTTCAAGCACAGAGGCGAGCATTCTACCATAGTGCGAATAGCTTTCCAACTGGAAAATCCCGCACTTTTCGGAAAAAAACTAAATGCTATTCGCCAGACATTGGATTTCAACTTTATCTGTTCAAGAATTTCGAAAAACGGAGAAGTAATCCTAGCTAATGACCATATAATTCTAGAAAAAGGAGATATTATTCTCTTTGTAGTAGATAAGCAATATACTGAAAAACTCAATAACCTCATTGGGGCTGTCGTGAAGACTGAAGAATATTTCACTGAAGCTGCCAAAGAAAAGAAATTTATTTCCCGCCGTATCAATGTTACTCAAAAAGAGGCTTATACCAAAAAACTCTCTGAGATGAACATATATGAGCGTTTTGGAGTCACTGTTACGCGTGTATACAGAGCCGGTATTGAGTTTGTAGCCTCCCCTGATACCAAATTACAGTTTGGGGATACGATTACCATCGTAGGGGATGAAGAACGCATAAAGACTGCTACCAAGGAATTTGGTAACTCAAAGAAGCGCCTAAGCACCCCTCATATAGCTGAACTCTTCTTAGGAATCACCTTAGGGGTACTCTTAGGAAGTATTCCTTTCAATATTCCAGGTATTCCTGTACCTGTCAAATTAGGTTTAGCAGGTGGTCCTCTTATCGTTGCTATCCTTATCAGCCGCTATGGCGGACGCCTTTCAGTAACTCACTATGTATCCCAGAGTGCAAACCTAATGATACGTGAGATTGGGATTGTCCTCTTCTTGGCCAGTGTTGGCTTGGGTGCTGGACAGAACTTTATCAAAACCATTACCGAGGGAGACGGACTATTATGGATGGGGTTAGGAGCGATCATTACCTTAGTACCCCTTGTGGTCACCGCTTGGATTTCTCGCTGGAGAGGAAAACTCAATTATTTAGAGACTTGTGGACTTTTGGCAGGCGCCTCCACAGACCCTCCTGCTTTGGCTTTTGCGAATGATTCCACCGCCTCTGATGTACCGGCTTTGACCTATGCTAGCGTATACCCTCTGACAACCTTCATGCGTATCATGGTCGCTCAGTTACTGATTGTTTTCTTTGCATAACACACAATAATCCTAAAAAAATACTCCCTATTACTTAGAGCAAATAGGGAGTATTTCATTTTTTACCAATCGGTATTTTTCTATTTCTTCAGCAGAGGCTACCTCCGTGCATGGCAAGGGCAACACCGAAAAGCCTATACTGCGCAGCTTGTCAAAATAATCCATACCATAGATCCGCACATGGTCATATTGACCAAAAATACGCGCCCGCTCCTTGGGATCAGTAATAGAATCATCAGCAAAGGTCTCGGCTCGCTCTATCTCTTGGGGCACTTGAAAGATTCCCCAACCTCCCTTCTTGAGTACACGATAGAGTTCTCGCATCGCTTGGGTATCGTCTGGTATATGTTCTAAGACATGGTTGCAAAGTACCACATCAAAGGATTCATCTTCAAAAGGCAAGGCACAAATATCGGCTTTGACATCAGCCAAAGGGGAATAAAGGTCTGAAGTAATATACTCCAAGTTGGCTTGCCGCTTAAAGCGCTTATAAAAAGCCTGTTCTGGGGCTATGTGCAATACCTTGAGCGGAGCTGAAAAGAAAGAGGTTTTCCGCTTGAGATACAGCCATAGCAACCGGTGGCGCTCCAGTGATAAGGTAGAGGGCGAGAGCACCCCCTCACGCACCTTCCCATAACCATAGGGCAGGAAACGACGGAAGCTACGCCCATCTATCGGATCCGTATAGCGACTCCCTTTATAGTAAAATGCCAAAAGAGGCCTCACCCAATAGCTGGCACGGATCAGCCACGGACGTGGTATTGTATTGAGAAGGGTCTTAACCAGGCGCATTACTTATACAAAAATTCGTCCTCCTCGTGGCTTTCTATCCCCAAGGCTTCATAAATATACTTAAAGGTGGAGAGCAATTTAGGCTTACCATCTACAAGGGCAACATCGTGCTCAAAGTGTGCTGAGGGCTTACCATCACGAGTGAGAATCGTCCATCCATCACGCAGCTGGTTGATGTTCTTAGTTCCCATATTGATCATAGGCTCTATGGCTACTACCATTCCCTCTACAAACTTCTTTCCGCGCCCTCGCCTTCCATAGTTAGGCATCTCTGGGTCTTCATGCATCTTGGTACCTACCCCATGGCCTACCAGCTCGCGTACTACTCCATAGCCATGTTTTTCACAGTAAGTCTGTATGGCATAGCCCACATCCTCTACCCTATTGCCGAGCCTAAACTCACGGATACCTATATAAAGTGACTCCTTGGTTACTTTCAGCAGTTGTGCAACCTCTGGACTCACCTCTCCTACTGCAAAGGTATAGGCATGATCTCCATAATAGCCATTCTTCAGCGCTCCACAGTCTACCGAGATGATATCCCCTTCCTGCAAAGGCTTGTTGTTAGGAATCCCATGCACTACCTGTGCATTAGGACTTACACAAAGAGTATTGGGAAAACCATATAAGCCCAAAAATCCAGGCTTGGCATCTTGCGAACGTATATATTCTTCAGCCAACTTGTCTAAATACAAAGTAGTTACCCCTGGTTTTATCTCACGGGCTAACATCCCTAAGGTACGAGAGACCACTTGTGCACTCTCATACATAATCTCTATCTGTTCTTTTGTTTTTATTTTTATCATCGAATAGCACTTTACAAACATGCAAAATTACGAATTTAATTATCAATTATTAATGATTAGTGATTAATTAACTTTCCTATAACTTACAATTCATGAAAATATATTATTTTTGCACGCTGAAAAATACTATTTAAAATTAGTTTAAATAAATTATTATTTATGTGCAAATATTTATTGTTCTGGGGATTGCTACTGTGTTGTATCCCATCGCTATGTGCCCAAGAGGCAATTACGGTACGCGGACGTGTTACCGATACACAAGGGAGTCCTCTTTTAGGCGTTAGTGTTATATTGGAAGGAACTACCAAAGGGGCGTCCACCAATGAAAAAGGCTTCTATGAAATTCATCGGGTACCTCTTGGCTCGCAGAATTTCATCTTTAGCTCCATCGGGTATGAGACTGTCAAAAAGGGTTTCGAGGTTACTCCCAATCCCTCAGGCAGCCACACACACTTGGATATTGCCCTACAGGAGGAAACCCAAAAACTGCAAGAGGTGGAAATCATCGGACGAAGAGAGAGTTCCTACAAGAATACCTCTTCCTTCTCAGGCACCAAAACAGCTACCGCTATTCGTGATATTCCTCAGACAATCAATTATGTAACCAAGGAGGTAATCCTCGACCAAGGTGCCTCCACTGTGAATGATGTGGTAAAGAACATCAGTGGAGTGAGCCAATATACCACTTATAATGATTTTAGTATCCGTGGGTTCCGAACTACAGGAAACCGCAATTCGGGTAACCTCCTCAATGGGATGCGTGCCCAAACAAGCCTTTGGTCTTCCTCGTCCTTGGCCAATGTGGAACGTGTAGAAGTCATCAAAGGTCCCGCCGCAGCACTTTTTGGCAATGCTGCGCCTGGGGGAATCATCAACCGAGTTACTAAAAAACCGCTCTTAGAGCGCCAACATACCATTTCAGTAAACACTGGTAGCTGGGGTACGCTCAAGAGCTATAGCGACTTCACTGGCCCCTTGAACGAAAGCAAGAGCCTGCTCTACCGCCTGAATCTTGGCTATGAAACCACTGACGGATATCGTGATCTACAAGGACGCAACACCCTGACCATTGCTCCTTCCTTCTCCTTTATCCCCAACGAAAAGACCCGCTTCAATGTGGATATAAGCTATCAACGCTTGGATGGTAAGGTAGACCGTGGTCAGACCATCTTCGGTGATGCTGACCTCTACTCGGTACCTATTACCCGATCTCTCAGTGCCACCAATGACTTCCTTAGGGAAACTCAAATGAACATCACACTCGGGCTTACTCACAAGATCACTGAAGACCTTTCCTTCAATAGTACCTACCTGAATTCCTCCTATAGCGAAGACCTCAGAGAGCATAACCAAGCCAATAGCTACTATATGCAACAAGGAAATAAAATCAACACAGGGGATCAAAGCAAAATCCTTATGCAAGCACTGCTCAGAGAGCGTACCTTCCGCAACAATAGCTTTAATAACTACCTGAACTACACCTTTACCACAGGTGCCCTGAAACACATCCTCTTGGTCGGATATGACTACTTTCAGGTAGAACTACTCCCCGGAGCATCACAGCTTACCGCAGGAGGCTATTTGCTTAAAAATGGAAAAACCACCACTACCTTTGACCCCGCTAAAATCAATACCTATGTAGTGGATGCCAATGGCAAACCTTTGACCAATGTGGCTGTATTTGACCTAAACAACCCTACTGCTGGTAATGTAATGAAAGAGACCAACAAATACATCTTTACCTCTGGCAATACCAAGCCTTCTCTACAGACTTCCCACGGGGTTTACCTACAAGAACAATTGGAAATCAGCATGGTAAAAGTACTCTTAGGTCTTCGTAAGGAGTTCTTCGTGGACTATACCAACTATAAGGAAAACAATGAGGAAAAGATAGAACAACAAGCTCTTATTCCCCGTATAGGCTTGGTAGTGACCGCTACTGACAACATTAATTTTTACTCTACTTGGCTCAAAGGCTTTGAACCTCAAACAGCTGCCATACAGGCAGACCCTGACCGCTATGGAGGCCCCTTTGACCCTGTCTATAGTGAGCTCTATGAGGTAGGTGCCAAAACGGATTGGTTCCAAAAGCGCCTGAGTGCTACCGCTTCTGTCTTCAAGATTATCCAGCAGAACTCCCTATACGATGCTTTTCCTGCTGTAATAGGCAAGCCTGACCTGAAAATGCAAATTGGAGAAGAGGAGTCCAATGGATTTGAGTTTGACCTAGCAGGAGAAATCACCCCCAACTGGAGCATTTTAGCCAGCTATGCTTATATAGATGCCCGTATCACCAAGACCGCTTCCAATAGCGAAAAAGACTTTGGCATGCAACGCCCCTCAACCCCTCGCCACTCTGGGAATATCTGGACAAAGTATATTATCACCGAAGGGCCTCTCAAGCACTTAGGCTTTGGGGCTGGATACAACTTTGTTACCGAACGCTATGGACAAGTAGGTCGCCGTGCCAATACCACCGTATACCCAGGTTATGGTCTGGTGAATGCAGTGCTCTACTACAAGATCAACCAAATACAGTTCCAACTGAACCTCAACAACATCCTAAACAAAACCCACTGGGTAGGCGGCTACGACAAGCTACGTTCCTTCCCTGGAGCCCCCCGCAATGTCAATATTTCTATCTCTTACAAATTTTAATCCTCTATTTCAGTTAAAAAAAGGTTGTCTCAGGGACAGCCTTTTTTTATTGCGTAAATCTTACTTCTAAGTAGGTTTTTCCTTGACTTTTAAGGGGAAATGTAGTATCTTTGCAGCGGATTAATAGGAAAAAAAGTGTCTTTTGAAAAATCAGTAAATTAACAGATCAATACATTATGAATAACATAGTAACCTCTCTCAACAAAGCCTTCTTAAAACTTAAACCCAGTAGAAGTGAGATAAATAATTTTAAGACAAATCTCAAACGCCTCTTTACTCTTATTGATGATAAAGAAAGTGAAGAGTACAACAAGAACCTAATTTCAGATTTTTTGAAAGACTCTTACTATCAGCAAGCGTACTTTATGAATACTAAAGAACGCAAAGACCTTGTTATTCGTAATGGAGCACTCCCCAATGATACAGCAGGAGTGATTATTGAAACTAAAAAATTTTCAAACAAATCCGAGATGATAACTTGCGAGAACTTGAATGCAAAGGCACTACAAGAACTTGTTTGGTACTTCTTAGGTGAACGTATCTCGCAAAAAAACATTGAGATAAAGCATCTCATCATCACTAATGTATATGAGTGGTTTATTTTTGATGCTCAAGTATTTGAAAAATTATTTGCTCAAAACAAAACACTTGTAAAACACTATACTGATTTTGTAAATGGAACTGCCTTAGGAAATAAGACAGAACATTTCTACAAAGAGATAGCGCAACCTTTCATTGAGAAGGTAAAGGAAGAAATCCATTATACCTATTTTAATCTTAGAGATTTTCAGAATATTGTTGAAAATGAAAATACAGAGGACGACAATGCTCTAATTCCTCTTTATAAGATTCTATCACCACAACATCTTTTAAAATTACCTTTCCTTAATGATAGCAATACCTTAGACAAAGGATTTTATACCGAATTACTTCATATTATAGGCCTTACTGAGACCAAAAATGGTGGTCAAGTCTTCATTGAAAGGCCTAAGGAAGACCAGCGTAATGAGGGAACTATGCTAGAGGAAACTATAGCCAAACTGAGCAGCCTTAACAAAATTCATCAACTAAGAAATGCTGCTACCTATGGAGAAACTTATGAGGAAAGGCTGTTTAATGTTGCCTTAGAACTGAATATTACATGGGTTAATAGAATATTGTTCCTAAAATTATTAGAGGCACAACTCATTTCTTATCATAAGGGGGATGTTTCTTTTGCCTTTCTAAACTTCTCAAAGATTAATGAATATGATATCCTCGAACGTCTATTTTTTGAAGTATTAGCAAAAGATTATTCCCAACGTAGCAAGGAAATAGCCGCTGTATATGCCAACATTCCTTACCTAAATAGTTCTCTTTTTGAACCTACCGATCTGGAACACAACGCCTTACTCATTAGCAATTTGCCTGACGATAAGACAATTCCTATACTTCCTACGACTGTCTTGAAAGACGCCCAAGGAAAAAGACGTGTAGGAACGTTGCCATCATTACAGTATTTACTTGAATTCTTAGACGCCTATGATTTCAGTAGTGAGGGTTCTGTGGAAATCCAAGAGGAGAATAAGACACTCATCAATGCTTCTGTATTAGGACTCATCTTTGAAAAAATTAATGGGTACAAAGATGGTTCTTTCTTTACTCCTGGTGTTATCACTATGTATATGTGTAGGGAATCTCTACATAGGGCTGTAATACAGAAATTCAACAGAGAAAAAGGATGGCAAATTAATACTTTTGAAGAACTAAAAGACCATATCAATCCCTTTAATAAAGAGGAAAGAGAGGAGGCTAATAACATCATTAATGATCTTAGAATATGCGACCCTGCTGTTGGGTCTGGACACTTTCTAGTTTCTGCACTGAATGAGTGTATTGCTATGAAAAGTGAATTAGGAATTTTGCAAGATGAAAACAAAAATCGCATTCATCATCAATTAAAAATTGAAAACGATGAACTTTTAGTATATGAAGCTGATGATAACGAACACTTTTTCCTATATAATCCTAAAAATGTAGAGAGTCAAAGAGTACAAAAAACACTCTTTCAAGAGAAAAAAACAATTATTGAAAATTGTCTTTTTGGGGTAGATATCAATCCTAATTCTGTAAAAATTTGTAGATTGCGCTTATGGATTGAACTCCTCAAAAATGCATACTATAAAACTCCTACTCAGCTCGAAACACTCCCTAATATTGATATTAATATCAAAAGTGGTAATTCTCTATTAAGCAGATTCGCCTTAGATACAGATCTAAAAACAACTTTAAAGAAGACTAATATATCTATTACCGATTACAAAGAAGCTTTTCACAAATATCAAAACGCTCAAAGTAAAGAACAAAAATGGGATTTAGAACACTTTATTGACAAAGTAAAACACGATTTTCGTACCGAAATAACTAGAAATAGTAAAGAGGTTAAGGAATTGCAAAGCCTTAAGTATGAATACTATTTGAAATATGAATCGCCTCAACTCTTTACTGAGGCACGAACCCCTGAACAAGAAAAACATAAGAAGCAACTAGAACAAAATATACAAAAGAAAGAGGATGAGATAGAAGCTATTAATAGCAATAAGATTTATGAAAATGCTTTTGAATGGCGTTTTGAGTTTCCTCAGGTTTTAGATAATGAAGGAAACTATATTGGTTTTGATGTGGTGATAGGGAATCCACCATATATACAACTCCAAAATGATGGAGGTAAATTGGCTAAATTGTATGAAGGGCAAAATTTCAAAACCTTTGCTCGCACAGGTGATATCTACTGTTTATTCTATGAAAAAGCACATCAACTATTAAGAGAGGGAGGTATTTGCAATTTTATCACCTCCAACAAGTGGATGCGTGCAGGTTATGGCGAAGCCATACGAAAATTCTTAATAGAATATACAAATCCTCTTATTCTGATAGATTTTACGGGAATAAAAATTTTTGAGACAGCAACTGTAGATGTAAATATACTGTTATATGCCAAAGAAAAATCCACCTTTAACACCTTAGCTTGTATTGTAAAAGATAAGGGGTTAAAAGAATTGAGCCTTTATATTAGTCAACACAGCTTATATACTCAATTTAGAAATATCAATAACTGGGTAATACTTTCCGACATAGAGCAACGTATTAAAGCAAAAATAGAAGCTATAGGAATCCCTCTCAAGGAATGGGACATATCTATAAACTATGGAATAAAAACAGGCTTTAATGATGCTTTTATAATCAACGGAGAAAAGCGTGCTGAACTGATTGCTCTGGATCCTAAAAGTGCTGAAATTATAAGACCGATACTTCGTGGACGTGATATTAAACGATATGGATATGAATTCGCAGATATTTATATTATCACTACTTTTCCAAGTCTAAAAATAGACATAGAACTGTATCCTGCTGTGAAACAACATCTTTTGAGCTTTGGTTATGATAGGCTAAAGCAAACAGGAGAAAAAGGAGCGAGAAAAAAAACTAATAATAAATGGTTTGAAACTCAAGATAGTATAGGTTATTGGGAGGATTTTTCTAAACAAAAAATTGTATATCCAGATATATCTGAAAAACTAAACTTTCAAATAGTTGAAGGTGAGATATATTTCAATAACACTATTTATTTTATCACCTCTAAAACAGAAAATTTAGATTATTTATTAAAATTTTTAAACTCTAATTTGATTGATTGGTACTATAAAACTCTTTCTGTTCAATTAGGAGAGAAAGCTGTTAGGATGTTTACAATTTACGTGCTAAATATTCCTATTCCAAAGAATAAAGATAAAGATAATATTTATGAATCATATCAATTAACAAAAGAAGAAATGGATTTTATTGAAGATTTATATCATAACTAAGTATATAATCTTCAAATTTTTCTAATCCTAAAGCAAGTATTAAAGCCCTCTCAAGTCTAAGACTTGCATTATCTTTTCCTTTTTGTATATCATCAACCAATATATCAAAATCTTCATTGATAATATGTTGAATATTAGGTATTTTTACTTGTTCAAAAAATATTTTTGAAAGCTCTCTTGTACCTCCTTGTAATTCTGGGAAATTATCCCTATAACATATTTTAAAAATATTTGAGTTCAAAAAAGCCGTTAAATAAGCTAACTTTTCACCTGTCATTATAAAACATTTCTGATTCACCAAAAAATTTTCATTATCTAAAAAGAAAGGCATAAATTTAGTCATATTAGGATATACAATTTTTTGTTTAGAAAAATCCTCGATATAAGCACAGTTTCTTAGATTATATGGGGTATCTCCTTGATCGGTTCGTTTTTCTAACTGTGAATGATACAAATCTAAGTGAGCTTTTACTGCTGGATAATCTTCTATATAGATACGTTTTATCCCTTTTTCTTTTACTCCATTATGAGTATTTATGAGATATAAATCCGCAAAGTCATACCCATAGCGTTTTATGTCCCTGCCCCGTAAAATCGGTCTTATAAGTTCGTCAGTTTTTTTACGTTCTTCATCACTTTGACAATTGGCTAAAATCTCCTCTTTTTTAGCTTTATCAATAATGAAAGCATCATTATAACCAGTTAAAATACCTCTGTAAATATTAATATTCCACTCCTTGAGTGGTGTTCCTATTTTTTCAATTTTTGCTTTAATACGCTGTTCTATCTCGGAGAGAATCACCCAACTTTCGTCTGAGGAAAAAGAGGTCTTTCCTCCATGTTGCCGAACATAAAGGCTGATTAAAATAAAGGTTTTATTAGCTATTTTTTTCTGACAAAAATCAGATAATTTTAGTCTATTATTGACCTATAAGATATGAAAAATTATGTACTTTGCCCTCTTAATTCTAAATTTTTTTATATCATGATTTATGGATACATTAGGGTCAGTACCGATAAGCAGACGGTAGAGAACCAACGTTTTGAAATCAATCAATTCTGTGAAAATCAGAAAATAGTGGTAACCAAGTGGATAGAGGAAACCATCTCTGGCACCAAGAGTGTAGAAGAGCGCCAACTAGGCAAGCTCCTCAAACGTATGAAAAAGGGTGATATCCTTATCTGTTCGGAGCTCTCACGCTTGGGGCGTAACCTCTTGATGATTATGGGAGTGCTCAATGAGTGTATGAACCGTGATATTCAGGTCTGGACGATCAAGGATAACTACCGCTTAGGGAGCGATATCAATAGCAAGGTGCTAGCCTTTGCCTTTGGACTATCTGCCGAGATTGAGCGCAACCTTATTAGTCAGCGTACCAAAGAGGCCTTAGCGCGTAAAAAAGCAGAGGGAGTGGTATTGGGTCGCCCTAAAGGAAGTAAGTCGGCTAAGACAAAACTCACAGGGCAAGAAAAACGTATTAAAGAGCTATTGGACAAGCGGGTGTCCTACTCCGCCATTGGGCGTATTCTCGGTGTACATCGCCTTACGGTCAGCAGTTTTGTAAAGGAAAAACTTTAAAAAAACAAAAAGTGAATAGTGTTTTTTTTACTATTCACTTTTCTCTAAATTAGGCTAATATCTGTGTAGCACGTACAGTGTTCACACGGCCTTGGTAGCTGATAGGCATAGCGCTAAGGCTGATGACAATATCCCCTACTTGCACGTGTCCCTCTCGAGTAGCGATACGATTGATGTCCTCTATAGTCTCATCGGTGGATACATAACGATCATAGTAGTAGGTCGTTACCCCCCATAATAGGCTGAGCTTGGTGAGCAGGCGTCGGTTGGAGGAGAAGACCAAGATATGAGCACTGGGGCGCAAGGCAGATACCTGAAATGCCGTATAGCCACTACCTGTAAGGGTGGAAATAACCTTAGCATCCATATCATCGGCAAGCTTGGCAGCACTCAAACATACAGATTGAGTAACAAAACGTTCATTGCCCTCACGTACTGGCGGGATACGAGGAACATTGATAAACTCAGAATCCTCTACACTGTTGATAATGCTGGACATTCTTTCAATAACCTGTACTGGATATTTCCCTGTGGAAGTTTCTGCGGAAAGCATCACTGCATCGGCTCCGTCTATGATGGAGTTGGCCACATCGTTTACCTCGGCACGAGTAGGGGTCAGACTTTCTATCATGGTTTCCATCATCTGGGTAGCAATGATTACTGGAATACGTGCTTCCTTGGCTTTGCGTACCAATTCTTTTTGGCGAAGGGGTACTTCCTGAGCAGGAGTCTCTACAGCCAAGTCACCACGAGCTACCATCAGTCCCTGACAGTTGGCGATAATCTCATCTATATTGACTAAAGCCTCTGGTTTTTCTATCTTGGCAATAATGGGAATATTCTCAGTAGTATGCTGCTTGATCAGTGTCTTGAGGTCTTCTATATCCTTGGCATGGCGTACAAAGGAAAGTGCTATCCAATCCACCTCTTGTTCTATAGCAAAGATAGCATCTTTGATATCTTTTTCAGTAAGAGCCGGTAAGGAAATGTTAGTATTGGGTAGGTTTACTCCTTTTTTGGATTTGAGTACACCTCCTTGCAGTACTTTAGCCACTACTGTATCTTTCTCATTGGTGGAAATCACCTCGAAAATGAGCTTACCATCGTCCAAAAGTACACGTTCCCCAACTTTCACATCGCGGGGGAACTGGGCATAGTTCATATAAGCACGCTCTTTATTCCCTACAAAAGGTTCGCCTGTGATGAAGGATATCTGATCTCCATTCTCTACTACCACATCGTCCTCCATCACTCCTACACGGAGCTTAGGTCCTTGCAGGTCTCCCAATAGAGCTACATGAGTCTTGAGTTCTTCTTCTATAGCACGTACTTGGGCTATACGTTGCTTTACCTCGTCATAGTTGGCATGAGAGAAGTTGATACGGAATACATTAGCCCCTGCTAAAATCATCTGTCTGAGAATTTCTGGGCTATCAGTAGCAGGCCCTAAGGTAGCTACTATTTTAGTTTTTTTTCGTCCTATCATACTATATATTTAAAAAATTAATTTTGATTTGATTTCATTGAGTTTTCGCTGCTCTTTGGCGGGGATTTTCCCCTCAGGAAAAAGGGCTATCTCGTAGAAAAAGTCTATCCAACGAAGCTCCTTTAGCAGTGTTGTCGCACTAAGAGGCTCCTCCAAGGGGGTGATTCTCAGGAAATAATCTACTTTAGGCAATTCTTTTATAAGCAATTGATTTTCTTCTACTTGCAAAAACATCCCTACAGAGACTTCTTTGCGTACTTTGTTGGTTATCAGGTACCACTTTTTCTCTCCTTCATAGGAGAAAAACGGAAAAAAGGTATCGAATTCCTTGTCATACAAGTCTTTCCTTTCGCGCTTAAGGCCGATATGAAGGGAGGTATTGAGCCAATAGGCCATCTTGCAAGGGGCAAATCTCGCATGTAGGGCAACCAGAAGCTCTTCCTCTTGGTAATACTCAAAGTCCCATTCTAATACTAAGGCCATAACAAAAGGAAAAAGAGTTACAGACTATCTCCCTCTGAAGAGGTCTCTGGCAAATGTAGAATCTCTACACCAGCTTTTTCTAAGAACTCTATCCCGCTGGTATCTCTATAGGAATCCTTGTACACCACACGGACAATGCCAGCTTGGTGTATGAGTTTACTACATTCCCTACAAGGCGACATGGTGATATAGAGCGTCGCTCCAGCGCAAGACTGGGTGGAAGCCGCCACCTTGAGAATGGCATTTGCTTCAGCATGGAGGACATACCAAAGGGTATCCCCCTGAGCGTCCTCACAACAATTATCGAAACCTGTAGGCGTACCATTATACCCGTCAGAAATGATCATACGGTCTTTGACGATGATAGCCCCTACTTGCTTTCGCTGGCTATAGGAGAGTTTTGCCCACTCCTGAGCCATACGCATATAGGCGCGGTCGTATCTTTCTTGTTTTTCCATATCTGGCAGCAAAGGTACTACTTTTTGAAGAATATCATTACGTTATTAAAGAATTTATTTACTAACGGATGGGCATGATTTCAGCTACCAATTTAGGATACATTTTCTGGAGCTCTTTTCCACTCTTGGGTTCCCTGTCCATAGCAAATTCACCAAAATCATAGTTCAGCTCTGGCCATTTCTGATATACAGTATCTTCTATGATTCCCTCATCACTATCCGGACGGGCTTCTTGATTGGCATCATCGGCTACATAGAGCAGACCTTCTGCCCAAGTTTCCCCTATATTAAAGTGATATTTACCTGATACAAAAGTTTCTATATCTTTGGTGATATCGTCATAAAATTCTTTTCCTTTGAGCAGTAGCCAACAGCGGAAATAGATAAAACCATCATCAGAAACATAGCCATCAAAACTATAATTATCTCCCTCTTTTTCATATTCATTTCCTAAAATGATATAAAGTTCCGCTATAGAGGCTGTATAAAGAGATATAAGTTTCTGCTCTAAAGTTTTTTGAAATAGAATCAATTTCTCTTCGCTATATTTAGATAAGTAGGTGGCGAGTTTTTCTAAATGTTCTTCCAGATCATAGGCTTTCCAATCTTTTTTATTGTATTTGTAGCTCTTTTCTATAGCTTCCCAAAAGAAATAGTCAGCCTTTTCCTCTTCAGAGTATTCTCTTTTCTCAGGAACTGCTTCGCCTTCGGCAAGTTCGGTATAGCCTTTCTTGAGTTTTTGTGCGATGAGCTTTTCGCTTTCCTTAGTACATTCCTCAGCTGTAGCAAATTCCTTTACAGCTTCACGCCCTCCGGTACCTGTTTTTCCATAAACGACAGTTTGGGTAGTACCTTCAAACTCAATATCCCAAAACTTATCCGATTTGGCATCTTGATATACAAATCTTCTTTTCATATATTCTTAATTTACAATTTATTATTAATTATTTGGAGCTTTTTAGCCAACTCAATATGAGCTAAGTGGTGCTTGCCATGCCATACACTCTTGGCTATTTCTTGTTTGATAGATATCGTTTGTCCACTCTGTGGGTGCCGGTAAGTCTTTTCAAAATCCTCTGGGGTGAGGGCTCTCAAGAACTTCCACCAGCGCCAGTGTACTCCTTCTATGATACGTAAGGAGGGAGATATATAAAAGTCTTTTGCCTCAGGAATCTCTGCCCACAAGGTTTCTTCGTAGGGTTTTACCATAGGGTTTTCCTCTGTCAGAGCGAGCTTACAGCGAATAAAGCTATTCATATCCACATCGGCTAAGTGATGCACTATCTGAGCTATTGTCCAGCCCCCTTCTCTATAGGTAAGGTTGAGTATATTCGGCGGACATTGCTTTACTGCTTCCTCTAACAAATAAGGAAATCGCCTGAGTTCTTCTATATAAGTGGTTATATGCTTCTGAGTAATCTCCTTAGGAAGTTCAAAAGCACCTATAGGATATTTTATTTCATCCATATTTATATACGATTATCATTAATCATTCGCTTGCCTTTATTTATCATCATTAAAAGCCCTCCTAAGAGCAATGCCACAAAGACAAACAGCCATTTGCCTACTCCATACATTGTATATCCAAACACTACAAATTGTGTTATCTCCATACAATAACGTCTATCATCTTCAGGGCAGAGAAAATAAGTAAAACTCATCATTGTAAACCAAAAAGTGGTGATATAGAAAATAAAAATGAGCAAAACCCCTAAGATAAAGTTCTTTAGCCTGCTATAGAGATGAAATTTCACCTTTTGTCCTACAAAATAAGCCAAAACCAAAGTAGGTATATAGAGTGCTGTAATAGCGGCATAAGTGCGTATGGCACCCATTGAAGTAACGTAAGTATTTGATTTTTGTTTTATTACAAAATGCATAAAGAAACAAAAAAGTACATACTCTACAAGCAAAGACAACAATATATACTTAGTAGGGGCTTTCATATAAGGACTAATTTTGCGCAAATATACGAAATTATGAGCAATGATGAATGATTAATGAATAATTTTTTAATCTTTTACCTATTACCTTTTACTTTAAAATTGTATCTTTGTCCCGACAAACCCATTAACCCTTATTCATATGGAAATCAAAGATTTACTTTCTATAGCGCATACTTATGGATGTCCTGTGTATGTGTATGATGCTTACAAAATCAGATCTCAGTATGAGCGACTTATCAAGGCTTTTGCCGCTGTACCCAGCCTTAGGATCAACTATGCAATGAAAGCGCTGTCCAATGGCTCTATTCTCAAGCTTATGCGAAAGCTGGGAGCAGGCTTGGATACGGTCTCTATACAAGAAGTCAAGTTAGGCCTTCATGCAGGTTTTGCTCTCGAACAGATTATCTTCACTCCCAATGGGGTCTCTATGGAGGAGATCGAGGAGGCTGCTTCTCTGGGGGTACAGCTCAACATAGACAACCTTTCCATCTTGGAACAATTCGGCAGCAAGCACCCACAGGTACCTGTATGTATCCGCATCAATCCACATGTTATGGCTGGGGGCAACTCTAAGATTTCGGTAGGGCATATAGATAGTAAGTTTGGTATAAGTATTCACCAAATACCTCATATTCTGCGTATTGTAGAGAATACCAAAATGCACATCAATGGGATTCACATGCACACAGGTAGCGATATCTTGGATATAGATGTCTTCCTCTATGCTGCTGAAA
>ERZ773008.255-NODE-255-length-37692-cov-10.664081_pt1 | contig 37692 bp, 23 predicted proteins | sample MGYA00580664_ERZ773008 | MGnify/ENA primary metagenome ERZ773008 (study PRJEB29015, sample SAMEA2738016) | human oral metagenome | biome: human oral; feature: human-associated habitat; material: dental | place: China | collected 2048 ...
TCAAGGATGGCGAGCCCGTGCGCATGTCCAAGCGTGCCGGCACGATCGTCACCCTCGACGACCTCGTCGATGCCGTGGGCGTGGACGCCGCGCGTTACGCCCTCGTGCGAGTCTCGATGGACACGCAGGTCGACATTGACCTGGACTTGCTCTCGCAGCACTCCAATGACAACCCGGTCTACTACGTGCAGTACGCGCACGTGCGTGCCTGCAACGTCGCCCGCAATGCGGCCGAGCACGGCGTCACCCGCGATGCTGGCTTCGACCCGGCCGCCCTCGACTCCGAGGCCGACGAGGCCCTGCTGGCAGCCCTCGCCCAGTTCCCCGCGCAGGTTGCGCAGGCGACCGAGCTGCGCGAGCCGCACCGCATCACCCGCTACCTCGAGTCCTTGGCTGCGACCTACCACGCCTGGTACGGCCAGTGCCGCGTGACGCCTCGCGGCGACGACCCGGTTGAGCCTGGCCACACCGCCCGCCTCTGGCTCAACGACGCGGTCACCCAGGTGCTGCGCACCGGCCTCGGCCTCCTCGGTGTGAGTGCCCCCGAGAGGATGTGACTCAGTGAGCGAGACGGCAAGCGTCGGTCCCCTCATCTGCCCGACCCCCGATGAGCGCCCCGACCTGTGGCCGTGGAGCGCTTCTCGGGAGGGTGGCGTGCTGCACGTGGGAGGCGTCGACCTGACCAGCGTCGCCGCCGACTTCGGCACGCCCACCTTCGTGCTTGACGTTGAGGCCCTGCGCGGCCGCGCCCGCGTGTGGGCTTCGGCGATGGCCGAGGAGTTCTGGGACGGATACGGCATGAACGGCGGCGACGCCTTCTACGCTGGCAAGGCCTTCCTAAGTGCCGACGTCGCGCGCCTTGTCGCCGCCGAGGGCCTGGGTATCGACACCGCCTCGCTCGGAGAGCTGAGTCTGGCCCTGCGCGCCGGGGTGGACCCCGACCGTATCGGCCTGCACGGCAACAACAAGTCGGACGCGGAGATCCGCCTCGCCCTCGAGGCCGGCATCCACCGCATCTTCATCGACTCGATGGACGAGGTCCACCAGATCGAGCGCATCGCTGCTGACCTCGGTGTCGTCGCGCCCGTCATGGTGCGCCTGAAGTCCGGCATCCACGCGGGCGGCAACGAGTACATTGCGACCGCCCACGAGGATCAGAAGTTCGGCCTGTCCTTGGCCACCGGTCAGGCGTACGAGGCCGTGGCCGTGATCAAGGATGCGGCGCACCTGGACTTCCGGGGACTGCACAGCCACATCGGTTCCCAGATTTTTGGGACCGAGGCCTTTGCCGAGGCCGCGCGCATCGTCATCGACTTTGCGGCGCTCCTGAAGGCTGAGCTGGGCCTGGACGTTCCCGCCATCGACCTGGGCGGCGGCGTCGGCATCGCCTACACCGGGCAAGATCCGGTCCCGACCTCCCCGGTCGAGGTCGCCCGCGCCCTGGCAACCGTGGTGCGCGAGCGCTGCGCCCATCACGGCCTGCCGATCCCGCACGTGTCTGTCGAGCCCGGCCGCTCGATCGCTGGGCCGTCGATGGTCATGCTCTACCGCGTCGGCGTCGTCAAGGACATTTCCCTGGAAGACGGGGGAGTGCGCCGCTACGTGGCGATCGACGGCGGCATGTCGGATAACATCCGCCCGGTGCTCTACGACGCGGCCTACACGGCGACGCTCGCGAACCGCGATCCCGCCGATGCATCTGAACTCGCGCGCTGCCGCATCGTCGGCAAGCACTGCGAGAGCGGCGACATCATCATCCGCGATATCGACCTGCCGGCCGACGTTACGGGTGGCGACCTGTTGGCCGTTCCCGCTGTGGGGGCGTACGGCTACTCGATGGCCTCGAACTACAACATGCTGACGAAGCCGGGCGTGCTTGCCGTCGAGGACGGATCGGCGCGCTGGTTCATCCGTCCGCAGACGGTCGACCATCTGCTGGCCCTCGACGCTGGCCTGGAGTAAACGTCGGCTTGCAACAAAACGAGCGACGAGACGGGGAGTGCCTACGGGCGCTCCCCGTCTCATATGCGGTGAATTGATGGAGTCTTGGAGGACGGACTTAGGTAAGCCTAGGTTTTGTTGTTACTGACAAACTCTAGGATGATGGGTGCAGCTGTGAATGCAGTCGAAATCCTGACAGTGACAATCGAAAGTCGAGGAACTATGCGCCGCACTGCCGCACGCATCGGCATCGTCGCCGCTCTCGCCCTGTCCATGGGCGTAGCCGCGGTGAACGCCCCCTCCGCCCGTGCTGAGGAGCCCGGACTCGTCTCCGCAGCCCGCGCTGACACCGACGAGATGAACTACGCGATCAACCTCGCCGGCACGAACCCCGAGGACCTTCCGCGGGCCCTCGCCCTCGTCCCAGGAGCCGGCGGTGCCGCCCTGGCCTCGTACCCGGAGATCGGCACCTTCTTCGCACAGAGTGCCACGCCCTCGTTCGCGCCCGACCTGGCAGCCGCCCTGCGACAGGCCGGTATCTCCATCCACTCGATCGGCCCGACCCGCGTGGCCCCCGTCCTCTACTACGAGCGCGTCGAGCTGCCCACCGACAAGAAGGACGAGGCCCCGCAGTCCGGCGCGGCAGGCGGTCTGAACGCGATGCGCGACGAGACCGCGAGCGCTGCCCCCGCTGAAGCGAACGAGGAGATCTTCAACTGGGGCGCCGTCGCCATGCACGCGCGCGAGGCCGAGGCAGTCAACGTCAAGCGCGCCCCCGTGACCGTCGCGGTCGTTGACTCCGGCGTTGAGGATACGCATCCCGACCTGGAGGGGCGCGTCGATACGTCGCGTTCTGTGAAGTGCTCGGTCAACGGCGTTGCCACGCAGGACTTCTACGGGTGGCGTGATGAGTTCTACCACGGCACGCACGTCGCGGGCATTATCGCTGCCAACCACAATGACATTGGTATCGACGGCATCGCCCCTGAGTCGACCATCGTCGCCATTCAGGCGACCAACGACAACCGCCTCATCTACCCCGAGTACGTGACCTGTGCGTTCATGTGGGCGGCGAGCCACGGGGTGGACGTTGTGAATAACTCCTACTCGATGGACCCGTGGGTCTATTGGAGTCCGACCGACCCCGAGCAGGCTGCGGGCCTTGAGGCGGCCACGAGGTCGATCAAGTACGCGCAGGACAAGGGCCTGGCTGTGATCGCGGCGGCCGGTAACGAGGGCGTCGACATTGATAACCCGACGATCGACAACGGGTCCCCGACGGACGTGCCCACGCCGACGAAGAATCGTGCAGTGAAGGGCAGTATCCGCGTTCCCTCCATGCTCGATGGAGTTGCTCAGGTGAGCGCGGTTGGTCAGGCGTACAACGTGAAGCCGGGCCTGTCCCTGGGCCGCGCTGAGTTCTCCAACTACGGTCAGACGATCGACTTTGCCGCCCCGGGCGACCAGATCTACTCCACGGCCACGACGCTCTTCTACCGCAGCGGCTACGCCGTCGCCGACGGCACGTCCATGGCGACCCCGCACGTGTCGGGCGTCGCGGCACTCATTAAGTCGGTGCACCCGGAGCTTACGGGCGCCCAGGTCATCGACCTGATGAAGAAGCAGGCCGCTGCCAACTATGGACGTCTCAACGCTCCCATCGACGGCAAGGAGTACCGCGGTTACGGCTTCCTCGACGCCCTCGACGCGGTGTCGGGCGGTCAGGATCAGGCCGACGAGGCCAAGGCTGGCGCGTGGGTCAATGATGCGGTCGGCTGGTGGTACCGATACGAGGATGGAACCTACCCGGCCTCTGCGGCGATTGCGATCGGCGGAGCAACCTATCGCTTCGACGCGCGCGGATACATGGTGACCGGATGGGCTCTCGAAGGCGGCCAGTGGTTCTACTACGGTGATTCGGGAGCGCAGGCTGCGGGCTGGGCCAACGTGAACGGCATCTGGTACTACCTGGATCCGGCCACGGGCGCGATGGCAACGGGCTGGGTGTTCGTCAATGGCACCTGGTACTACCTGAGCGCTTCGGGTGCGATGGCTACCGGCTGGGTTCGCGATGGATCCACCTGGTACTACCTCACACCCTCCGGTGGCATGGCGATCGGGTGGCTGCATGAGGGAGATTCCTGGTACTACCTGGGTTCCTCGGGGGCGATGGTCACCGGCACCCAGCAGGTAGACGGGACGACCTACACCTTCGGACCGGACGGGCGCCTGCGGCACTAGGCTGAGCGACGTCGCCACGGCGGGACCATGCACCTGACGGTGTGTGGCCCCGCCGCGCTGTCAGGAGGCCTCGCGTGCGCTCGTGGGGAGTGGTTACCCGAAAGCGTCGCCTTTGTTGAGGTGATGGCGGATTTAAGTTGGTCTATATTGTGGCGAGTGACAAACTAAAGCATGATACTTCTGATGAGTACATTGTCGTACTCGCCAGACTCACAACTGAAAGTCGAGGAACCATGCGCCGCAATGTTGCACGCATCGGGCTCGTCGCGGCCCTCGCCCTGTCCATGGGCGTGGCCACAGCGACCGCCCCACCCACCCGGGCCGACGACCACACCGGCCTCGTCGCGCCCGCCCGCACCAGCGCCGGCCTGATGAACTACGCCATCAACCTCAGCCCTCAGGCCAGCGCCGAGGACCTGGCGCGCGCGACCTCGCTGGTCGCATCCGCCGGTGGCGTCACGCTGGCCTCCTACCCGGAGCTCGGGACGTTCTTTGCCCAGAGTGAGTCGGCCTCGTTCGCCCCGGACCTGGCCGCAGCCCTGGCGAAGGCCGGGATCTCGGTCCACTCGGTGGGGCCGACCCGCGTGGCCTCCGTGCCCGAGGGGGAGCGCCAGGCCGCCCCGGACCCGCAGCCCGGCCCGCAGTCCGGCGAGGCGAGCCCGGCTCAGTCGGGCGCACAGTCGGGCGCACAGTCCGGAGCGCAGTCGGGTGGCCCGTCCTCTCTACGTGGACAGGACGCGACCGAGGCCGATAAGCCCGAGGAGGTCGTCAACTGGGGTGCCCAGGCGATGAGCGCCACCGACGCGGCGGCCGTGCCGATTGCGCACGCGCCCGTCACCGTCGGCGTCATCGACACCGGCATCGACGACACGCACCCCGACCTCGTGGGGCGCGTCGACACCTCCCGTTCCGTCTCCTGTGGGCACAACGGCATCCCCTCTCAGGCCTACGGGTCTTGGCGTGACGACTACTTCCACGGCACGCATGTCGCGGGCATCATCGCGGCGAATTACAACGGCATCGGCATCGATGGCATCGCACCGACCGCGACCCTCGTGTCCATCAAAGCCTCCAACGACGAGCAGCTCATGTACCCCGAGTACGTGACCTGCGGCTTCATGTGGGCCGCCAGCCACGGTGTTGACATCGTCAACAACTCTTACTCGATGGACCCGTGGGTCTACTGGAGCCCGAGCGATCCCGAGCAGGCCGCCGGCCTCGAGGCTGCGACCCGCGCCATCGCCTACGCGCAGGGTCGTGGGCTCGCCGTCATCGCCTCAGCGGGCAACGACGGCATGGACAACGACAACGTCACGACCGAGAGCGTGTCGCCGACCGACCTTGACGCCCCGATCAAGGACCGCCCCGTGAAGAACGGCGTGAAGGTCCCCGCCATGGTCGAGGGCGTCAGTCAGGTCAGTGCCGCCACGCGCACCAACGTCGAGACCAAGCCCGAATGGGCGAACCTCAAGCGCGCCGACTTCTCCAACTACGGCAAGAGCGTCGACTTTACTGCTCCGGGGCAGGACATCTACTCGACCGTACCCACGGCGATTTTCTCCTCCGGCTACGCCAAGACCAGCGGCACCTCCATGGCCACGCCCCACATCACGGGCATTGCCGCGCTCATTAAGTCGATCCACCCGGGATTCCAGGGCAAGCAGATCACCGACCTCATGCGCAAGCAGGCCGCCATGGAATACACGCGTCTGGAAGCGCCCGAGGACGGCAAGGAATTCCGCGGCTACGGCTTCATCAACGCGCTGACCACCATGCGCCGCGACCAGCCCCAGCCGACCGTCCAGACCCTGCAGTACCGGGTCGGCAAGGGCGAATGGAAGGACGTGCACGGAGCGACCCTGCCGGCCGGCCCCGTCACCTTCTACACCGAGGCCATCGCCCCGATCAGCCACCTGCACATGGACGTTGCCGGCCTGGCATCCGTCGACCGCGACGGCTCGGGCAAGTACTTCGACGATGCCCTGGGTGCCTCGATCGAAAACGTGGACCTCAGCGCACTGCTGCCCGAGGGCACGGACTCGGTGACCGCCCGCGTCCAGGTCAGCGCCACCGGCATCAACTTTGATCGCCAGGCCGACGACGACACGGGCCGCGAGGCCGTCTTCACCGTCGCGCGCGACCCGAACGCCGCCGTGACCCCGGCCCCCACGCCCGACACTGACGCGACGCCCGCGCCGTCGGGCCCCGCCAAAGCCGGCATCACCGCCCCCGCGCGCAGCAACGACCAGCTGCCCGCCAACTACGCGGTCAACCTGCCCAAGGGCACCGATAACGCCACCTTCCAGCGTGCGGCGGCCCAGGCCTCGTTCCTGGGGGGCCTCGTCCTGGCCCAGTACCCGGCGTTCGGCACGTTCTTCGTGCAGTCCGCGTCGCCCACCTTCTCGCCCGACCTGGGCGCCGCTCTCGTGAAGGAGGGTATCAGCTACGACTCGATCGGCCCGACCCGCCAGGCGCCCGTCGGCGGTAACGAGGCCGTGGTTCCCATCTCCTACGAAACCCGAGTCGCGGCGGACGCGGCGATTGCGGCCGCACCCCGCTCGCAGGGCGCACAGGGCGACCAGGGTGACCAGGACGCGACCCTCACCCCGGACCCGCAGACCGGCAACGGATGGCACCTCCAGGCCCTGCGCGCTCTCGAGGCGCAGGGTGTGGACGTCATGCGCGCGCCCGTCACGGTGGGCATCATGGACCAGTCCGTCGATGACACCGTGCCGGACCTGGTCGGACAAGTCGACCACGACAAGTCCGTGTCCTGCTCGTTCAACGGCATCCCGAACCGCGACCCCGCCGCCTGGCGCTGGGACGATGCCACCCACGGCACGCACGTGGCCGGCTCGATCGCCGCGAAGCACGACGGTGTGGGCGTGGATGGCGTGAACCCGACGCTGCGCATCGCCGCGATCAACGTGGCCTCGCGTAACGGCGGATTCTTCTACCCCGAGTACATCGTGTGTGGCTTCGTGTGGGCCGCTGAGCACGGCATCTCGGTCACCAACGGTTCGTACTACGTGGACCCGTGGAAGTACTGGCTCCCCAACGACCCGGAGCAGGCCGCGGGCCAGGAGGCCGTGCAGCGCGCGGTCGACTACGCGACCTCGAAGGACGTCATCAACGTCGTGGCCGCGGGTAACTTCTCGACCGACCTGGACAACCTGCCCACGACCGACGACTCGGCTCCCGGCGACACCTGGGGTGCACACGAGCGTGACGTGACGGGCGCCGTCTACATGCCGCCGAAGCTGCGTGGCACGCTCTCCGTGTCCGCCCTGCAGCTGCCCGAGGGGGCTGACCCCGCAACCGGCGTGCTCGAGCCGGCCTCTTGGTCGAACTGGGGTGCGAACAGCATCGACTTCGCCGCCCCCGGCGCGAAGATCTACGCGCCGCTGACGAGCTGGTATGGCAAGGCCTACGGCAACCTGTACGGCACCTCGCAGGCATCGCCTCTGGCAGCCGCCGTCATCGCGACGCTGCGCCAGGTCCACCCGGAGATGAACGCCGAGCAGATCATCGCCCTGGCTAGGAAGCAGGCGGGGGATCCGTCGAACTGGGATCGCCTCAAGCCCGTTGAGGACCGCGAGTACCGGGGCGCGGGCCTGCCCAACGCCTTGGATGCTGTCCTCAAGGACCAGGCGAAGCCCGTCATCGGCAGCGTCGAGTACTCCACCGGTGGCACCACGTGGCAGCCTCTGGTGGGGGAGAGTGTCGCCGGGCGTGTCTCCATCCGCGTGACGGTGAGCGGTCCGGTGACCTCCGCGCGTCTCCTCGTCGGTGAGCGCGAGGTCGCGACCGGTGTGGGTAACGGCGCCTTCGAGGGCAACTCGGTGACGCTGCAGGCCGACGGCGTGGACGTGTCCCATCCGAACGGCACGGGACGCTTCGCGGGCGCCGCGACGGTCACGGTCGAGGCCATGGGCCGCAACAATGACGCCCGCGCCGACGACGACGCAACGCTCCAGGTTCCCTTCACGGTCAGCCCCGACCAGGTCGGTCCCGACGAGGCCCGCTCGGGCCGCTGGGTCTCCGGCGCCTTCGGCTGGTGGTGGCGCTACGAGAACGGCACCTACCCGACCTCGACGCAGCTGCGCATCGACGGGGCGATCTATCGCTTCGATGCCCGCGGGTACATGGTGACCGGCTGGGTCAGCGAGGGCGGCCACTGGTTCTACTACGGACCCTCCGGCGGCCAGGCCGCAGGCTGGGTGCAGGTGCGTGGAACCTGGTACTACCTGGATCCCATCAGCGGCGAGATGGCGAGTGGTTGGACCAAGGTGCGCGACACCTGGTACTACCTGGGCTCCTCGGGCGCGATGCGCACCGGCTGGATGCGCGACGGCTCCACCTGGTACTACTTGGCCGATTCCGGCGCGATGGCCACGGGCTGGGCACGCATCGGATCCTCCTGGTACCACTTCGCCACCTCCGGCGCGATGAGCACCGGCTGGGTGAAGGACGGCGGCTCCTGGTTCTACCTGTCCTCCTCCGGGGCGATGGTGACCGGGGCGCGCTGGATCGACGGCACGCGCTACGTGTTCGACGACGAGGGCCGCCTCCAGGAGTAGGTATCACGAGGCCGGGGTTCCTTCCTGGTTGAGACGGAGAGAGGGGCCGCGCACCGTGCCGTGCGCGGCCCCTCGCGTGTGTCGCGCCTGCGCGGGAGCGATGTCGTGGGAGCCCCGTTCCCTTGGGACTAATTTCGTACTACACTGATGTCTATACGAAACTATGGGGGTGATCGCGTGCGAGTCCGGGTTCATCCTCGCGTCCATCGACGTCATAGTGACGTTGAGGAGGACGATGTCATCGTGGCCTTCGAGGGTACGTTGCGTTCGCGTGCGCGCGATACGCATCCGATCCAGTGGGTCGGAGTTGGCCTGGACCGCAAGGGCCGGCTTCTGGAATATATTGCGGTTGAAGATGAGCCTGATGGATGGCTTGTTTTCCATGCGATGCTGGTAACGCGAGCGGTGCTCGCAGAGGTTGGTTTAAGGAGGTAATGATGGTGACGTATACGTCAGCTGATGGTGCGACCTTCACTGATGAGGATCTGGAGCGTTGGGGGAACCAAGCCGAGAACGGTGTGCCTTACGACGGGAAGCATCTCGGTTCGTCTGTGGCCGGACGCCCGATTAGCGTTGGTGTTGGTGCTAAGCCGTTCACTCTCCGTCTTGATCGTTCTCGTCGCGCGAAGCTTGCTGAGGTGGCTCAGGAGCGCGGTACGACGCCGTCGCAGCTTGTCCGCGACTTGATTGATTCGCTGGAGTAGGGCCGCCTGCTGCAGTAGCCGCGATGAGGCCGGGGATCCTTCGCGGTCGAGCGTCAGAGAGGGGCCGCGCACCGTGCTGTGCGCGGCCCCTCTTGCGTGTCGTTATCGGTGTGCGGCCTCATCTGGGGGGATATGGTGTGGCCGTGGGTGATCGCCTACGACCTGTGGAACCATGCGTTCTTGTACAACTCTCTGGCCGACTACACGTGGTATTGCACGCTCGCCCTGCTGCTGGCCTGCACGATTCCGGCGTTCACGTGGGCGAAGGGCCAGTGGATCTGGTTCCGCTGCTTCACCCTGGTTTTCTGGATCTCGATGAACACGCTCCTGCCCGAGGTCTTGGTCCCGCCGTCGGACATCTTCAACTTCGCGACGATGGATCCGCGCGCGAACGTCGCGTGTGCGGTGCTCGCGCTCGCGGCTAATGTCACGCTCTTTGCCTACTGGCTGTACAAGATCGTGGTGTACAAGAGGAATCCGATTACGGGGGTCCTGTATTGCGAGCTGGCGGAGTTCCGCACGATCGTGCGCGAGTACTGCGACGACAGGGATAAGTACTTCCTGGTGGATCGCATCCCCGAGACACCCGAGCAGCTCGGCTTCGAGCCCGACTCTCCCATGCCGCGCGCGGACGGCTACGCGGCGTGGATGCCGTGGCGGAGGGGAGAGGACAGGCGGCATCCGTCTAAGCGGCCCTCGGATTTGCGGCAGTAGCTGCCCTTCGCGTACATCGTTGACGAGGCCTCCCCGGGTGTATCGGGGAGGCCCCGGTTGCGTGCGTGCTAGTCCGTACTGGGCTTGTCCCGTCAAAAGCTCGCGGAGTGCCGCGTCGTGATGCGCCGTGTGGCGCTTGGTGCTTTCTGACGGTGATCCCGACGGGCAGGGCGACCTGAAGCGCAAGAAGTCTTAATGCACCTGATGGCGCTCGGCGCTTTATGACGCCGACCGTGCTGTTATCGGCGCGCACGTCCGTCACGTCTGAATGTACCGTTTGGCGCTCGGTGCTTTATGACGATGGAGGTGAGCGGCTATGAGTAGCCCGCTGTGGTCGTCTCAATGCACCTCATGGCGCTAGGTGCTTTCTGACACAAGGCACAGGTGACGATGCGATTCAGCCAGGAGTCATGATGCGCCGTTTGGCGCTCGGTGCTTTATGACATTTAACAACGACGTGTGGAATCGCCTTCAGCTCATGACGGGTCTTAATGCGCCGTTTGGCGCTCGGTGCTTTCTGACGCAGTACCTGTTTCCGATCATGGATCGCCTCATGGCGTCTTAATGCGCCTTATGGCGCTAGGTGCTTTCTGACTCGAAGATCCATATCCCCGGCATCGTCGACGTAAAGGTGTCTTAATGCACCGTTTGGCGCTCGGTGCTTTCTGACTCAGACGCCGGCGCCCCCCACCAGCGCGCCCGCCTCTGTCTTAATGCACCGTTTGGCGCTCGGTGCTTTATGACGATGTGTGCTCCGACGCGCTGATCGTTTCCCTGGATGCCTCGTCTTAATGCACCGTTTGGCGCTCGGTGCTTTATGACCTGAACCGACAGGGACAGTCGCAGCCTGTTAACAGGTTCGTCTTAATGCACCGTTTGGCGCTCGGTGCTTTATGACCGAAGGAATGGGCGCGCGGCTCGCTTCAGCGTATGTCTTAATGCACCGTTTGGCGCTTGGTGCTTTATGACAGGTTACAACATATGTGGTCTACTCGATCGAGTCTGGTCTTAATGCACCGTTTGGCGCTCGGTGCTTTATGACCCTGTCGAAGCGTATCCGCGCCCGTGAGCGCAGGGAGAGTCTTAATGCACCGTTTGGCGCTCGGTGCTTTATGACACTGAGCTGCTATATGACTCGAAGCGGCGCGGCGAGCCTATGTCTTAATGCACCGTTTGGCGCTCGCTGCTTTATGACCGCCAACCTCCCCACAACCACCGTCAGCCGCCCACCCGTGTCTTAATGCGCCGTTTGGCGCTCGGTGCTTTATGACTGGGTTATGCGGTGCATATGCGTCGATACCTCGACGATCCGTCTTAATGCGCCGTTTGGCGTTCGGTGCTTTATGACCATGACCGAGGATGAGGCCCGCGCCTCCGGCTACCTGTCTTAATGCACCGTTTGGTGCTCGGTGCTTTATGACTGGACGGTGACGGTGACGGAAAAGCGGATATCACTAAGTCTTAATGCGCCGTTTGGCGCTCGCTACTTTATGACGCGCATGGCGTTCCTTGGTTTCGGTCTACCCCTTATTGGGTCTTAAAGCACCGTTTGGCGCTCGGTGCTTTAAGACCCTACAACACCCGAACCGGCGTGTTCCAGGACATCCCCGTCTTAATGCACCGTTTGGCGCTCGGGGATTTCTGGCCCATAGCAGGTGCAAAGACCCTGGCCGATGGTCGTATGTCCTAATGTACCTTATGGAGCTCGCTGCTTTCTGACGGGGTGAAGGGTGATCCGTCGAAGGCGGTCACTAAGCCGTCTTAATGCGCCTTATGGTGCTCGGTGCTTTATGACGCTGGCAAGGTCAACGCGGACGCCACGTGGAAGATGTCTTAATGCACTGTTTGGTGCTCGGTGCTTTATGACGGGTCCGCTCGAGTGGCGGTCGGGTAGCCGATCATGGTCTTAATGCACCTTATGGCGCTAGGTGCTTTCTGACCACGCCTCGCAGCGCCGCGAGAGTCTGGGGACCGGGGATAGTCTTAATGCACCTTATGGCGCTAGGTGCTTTCTGACAGGTGCTGATCGACAACCTTCCCTCCGGGTCGCTGCTCCGTCTTAATGCACCTTATGGTGCTGGGCGCTTTCTGACTCAAGGGCTTCGTGTCCGCCACAACCACCGACAAGGTAGGTCTTAATGCACCGTTTGGCGCTCGATGCTTTATGACCAAGGAAACGCAAGGCTACATGAAGAGTATCCGAGAGGCGGTCTTAATGCACCGTTTGGCGCTCGGTGCTTTCTGGTGACACTCTCCACTGGCGTTTCAAGGTGACGAACGACGGGTATTAATACACCTCATGGTGTTCGGGGTTTTCTGACAGTTTATGGCGGGGTCTGAGAAGGATACCCTGTGCCTGTCTTAATGCACCTTGTGGTGCTCGGTGCTCGCTGATCACCCAAAGGATGAACTGGGCGACGGTGATAAGCCCATGTCTTTATGCACCTTATGGCGCTAGGTGCTTTCTGACACCGACTCCGGAACCGACACCAAGCGTGACACCGAGTCATAATGCACCTTATGGCGCTAGGTGCTTTCTAACCTTGGAGACGACCTCAGCTATCGAGCGTGGCGACCTCGCGTCTTAATGCGCCTTATGGCGCTGGGTGCTTTCTGACAAAGACAGCACCGAGCGACATCACCTACACGCTCTCCATGTCGTCTAATGTGCCCTATGGCGCTAGGTGCTTTCTGACTGGCGATCGGAGATGCGTGACTTTGCTGCGACGCCTGAGTCTTAATGCACCTTATGGCGCTAGGTGCCTTCTGACCTACAAGATCGACGCGGATGTTCACGGCGACTCCGGGTCTTAATGCGCCTTATGGCGCTAGGTGCCTTCTGACAGGACTGGAACCAGATCGCGAACGCAATCCCGGGTGCGTATTAATGCACCTTATGGCGCAAAATGCTTTCTGACAAATCACGGAGATCCTGAATGCGACGAAGGACGACTGGTCTAAATGCGCCTTATGGCGCTAGGAGCTTTCTGACATCGACGCAGACGGGTGCGAGCTTTCACAGTGGCCTCGCAGTCTTAATGCGCCTTATGGCGCTAGGTCCTTTCTGACGCCCGTAGAACGGGAGCCGGGTTGGCTTCGGCATGGGACCGTCTTAATGCACCTTATGCCGCTAGGTGCTTTCTGACCGGCTTAACGGTGGGCAGTGTCGCCGCCGGGTTTTCGGTCATAATGCACCGTTTGGCGCTCGGTGCTTTATGACCGAACCGACAGTCAATCAACGCGCTGACCGCCCCGGGTCTTAATGCACCGTTTGGCGCTCGGTGCTTTATGACATGGATCAGCTGACCTTCACGAAGACGATTAAGACGGACGAGTCTTAATGCACCGTTTGGCGCTCGGTGCTTTATGACCCGCTACGAAGATCGCGACCAGGGCGGCAATAGCGGGTCTTAATGCACCGTTTGGCGCTCGGTGCTTTATGACCGAGGAGAAGGGTCTATGGAACACGGATGAGTTTCGGTCTTAATGCACCGTTTGGCGCTCGGTGCTTTATGACCTGCAGGCGGCGGCCATGGAGAACGTGCGTGCGGTCGGCTGGTCTTAATGCACCGTTTGGCGCTCGGTGCTTTATGACATGCGTAGCCTACCCGCCGATCATTTCGACGCCGTTATCGTCTTAATGCACCTTTTGGCGCTCGGTGCTTTCTGACGGTTCTATGGCTGTCGGCTTGTGTCAGACGCGCCTTGATGGGTCTTAATGCACCTTTTGGCGCTCGGTGCTTTCTGACGTGTAACAAGTGTGGTACACCGCTCTGGTATGGGCGGTCTTAATACACCTTTTGGCGCTCGGTGCTTTCTGACTACTCGTCGCCTCTTCCACCAACCGATATGAAGCCTGTCTTAATGCACCTTTTGGTGCTCGGTGCTTTCTGACCGGTAATTGTGGTAGAGGTCACGGCTTACGTGGTGATTCTGTCTTAATGCACCTTTTGGCGCTGATCTTGGAGGGTTGTTGGAAAATGTTGCATGCAATTCGGCTTCCACCCTTCAAGATTTGAAGCTACACCGTTGACATATCGCGGTTTTCGCCGTTCATTGAAGTTTGGACTAAGGGAATTGCATGCGAAATTTTCGGGCGCTCGGTGCTTTCTGACGCGGGCCTTGGTACGGGCAAGACGGCCATGAGCGTGTGGAAGTCTTAATGCGCCTTTTGGTGCGCGGTGCTTTCTGACGAGTTCTGCGAGGAAGTCAGGGAAGCCGCGATCAATGAGTCTTAATGCACCTTTTGGCGCTCGATGCTTTCTAACGGCTGTTTTAAGCCCATTCAAGGCCGGTCAGAAAAACGTGTTAATGCACCGTTTGGCGCTCGGTGCTTTTTAACGGGCGAGCAGCGCGTGATCGGTGACTCTCTCGCTCCGATGTCTTAATGCGCCTTATGGTGCTCGGTGCTTTCTAACCCTATGCAAAGATTTCTTACCAGACCGCATGGTTGAAGCAGTCTTAATGCACCTTATGGCGCTGATCTTTGAGGGTTGTTGGAAAATGTCGTATGTAATTCGGCTTCTCATCCTTCAAGACTTGAAGCTGTACCGTTGAGATGTCGCGGTTTTCATCGTTCGATGAAGTTTGAACTAAGAGAATTGCATGCGAAATTTTTTGGGTGCTCGGTGCTTTCTGACTGTGCACTACCGCGACTGGAAGGCTGGTGAGAATGGCTGGTCTTAATGAACCTTTTGGCGCTCGGTGCTTTCTGACCTCAACTACTGGGACGGGCGAGACCTTTTTGAGGGCGTCTCAATGCACCTTTTGGCGCTCGGTGCTTTCTGACACTCGTGTTCTCCGTGTGGCGTGACGGCATGAAGCTACAGGTCTTAATGCACCTTTTGGCGCTCGGCGCTTTCTGTCTGCGCTCACAAAGGAGCTGTCCTCTCGCGGCGTAGATGAGTCTTAATGCACCTTTTGGCGCTCGGTGCTTTCTGACTGCTCGGCGTGTCGTACCCCCTGTGGCTAGGGGAAACGCCATGTCGGATCGCCAGTGGTTGAAAAAGCACCCCTCCGACCAGCAAGCACGAGGCCAGATTACCAGACTTTTCGTTGCGACTGCCCGCATCGCCGCGGAATGCCTGCGGGGCCGACGCTGTCCCGGAAATCGCCGCCATCGTCGGCGTGTCGCTCTTCCATAACGCTTCACACTTGTAGAGGAACCGCAAGGACCTTCAGTGGAAGGACAGACGATGACGACACCCGCCACGGCCTCGTCCCTGAGAGAAGCGACCAGCCCCGAGGCCCTCATTCGCGCCAGACGCCGACTCCTCACAGCACACCCGGACCCCACCAGAGCGAACACCCCACGCCGGGAAGCCTCACCGACGAACAACTCCGCGTCCTCGCCGCCCACGACTGGGCACCGCCACGCATCGTCGCACTCGACGCGAGCACTCGCACGACGACTGACACCGTCACCCGTGCGCTCCTGGCCGTATCAGTGCGCGAAAGCCTCGAACGCCGCCTCGCCGCGGAACACCCCCACGGCACCTAGGACGACACGCGCGCAGGACACGACGCATTCAGCAGAGGAGTCGTCGACGACTACGACCATGGCAACCACCACCTGGCGCGAGCCACCATCCGCCCGGCCGACCCAGGCCTCGTGACCCGCGCGGCACTCTCTTACCTGGGCCTGCCCGACGCCGACGCGCCCATTATCGACGAACTCGCCCAGGCCTCGGACCCCAACCCGATCGCGAGCGTGCTTGCTGACGCCGCTCTGCTCGATCTTGACAGGTACGCCACTGGGGCAGGCCTGCTCTACTCGGGCGTCGGAACCACCCTCGTGCTCGCGGCACCAAGCGACCAGCGCTTGGCCGAGGCCATCGATGCCGTCGCCGCCGCGGCCATTGGCGCGGGCGCGCGCCTCACCGACGTGACGGCCCAGTACATTGACGAGGAGAAAGCCCTCGCGAGCATCGGCATCGACCCGTGGGACACCCGGTCCAGCGACGAACCCACAGGCCAAGCCGATCGCATCCTCTACGTCGGCCGCGATGGCGCGCGCGTCCATGTCAAAGTGGGCCGCGTCCTCGTCGACGCGCCCGGCTCGCTGCTCGCGACCTCCGTCCCTAAAAACAGCGTCACGCGCATCGTCCTGTCAGGAAACGTCGGCCTGTTCGCCGGCGCGCGTTCGTGGGCGATGCGCAGCAGCGTCGACGTCGTGTGCCTGTCGCGGCGAGGCTCCTACCAAGGTGCCCTCATCGGTGCGAACAGGGGAGCGCACGCGAGCCGACTCCTCGTGCAAGTCGCCCTCACCGGCGACCACGAGCGGCGCGTCCGCCTGGCTGCCAGCCTCATCGGCGCGAAAATCCGCGGCCAAATCCACGTCCTCACCCGCATCGCACGACGCGACGAAGCCGTGCACGTCGCCGACACAACCGCGCACATGCACGCTTGGCGGCGCTCCCTCGCGGGCGCGCACACTCGACGAGATCATGGGCATCGCAGGCGCGTGCTCCAACGCCTACTTCGACGCGCTCGCCGCGTGCGTACCCGCCGACGTGACCTTCGACGGGCGCAGTCGACGCCCCACCCCGCGACCTGCCTAACGCCGCCCTGTCCTACGGGTACGCGATCCTCCTGTCCGAATGCGTCGGCGCGCTGCACGCCGCCGGGCTCGAACCGACACTCGGCATCGCGCACGCACCCACCGACAAGCGACCCAGCCTGGCGTTGGACCTCATGGAACAGCTCCGCCCACTCCTGGTCGACCAGACCGTCATGGCGCTCCTGCGCACGCGCAAACTCCGGCCCGAACACGGCGTCGTCGAGGCCGAGGCCGGGGGAGTGTGGCTGGGCGCCGACGGCAAGAAAATCCTCGTCGACGCGTACGAGGCCGCCTGCCAGCGATCCGTCACCGGTGCCCTGCCCGGATACTCGGGGTCGTGGCCCAGACACATCGCCCACTCGGCGCAGATGCTGGCACGCGCCATCGACGAACCCGACTACCCGTGGAGCGGGGTCGCCTGGCGATGATCTACATCATCGCCTACGACATCGCCGACAACAAACGGCGCCTCCGCGTCGCCAAAACACTGGAATCCTGGGGCTACCGCATCCAAGAATCCGTGTTCCAACTCCGCCTCGACACAGCCACTCTGGCGCGCGTGCGTGCTCGGCTTGCCGCCCTCATCTCCGAATCCGAAGACGTCATCCACATCTACCCCATCTGCTCATCCTGCGCCGGCCGCGCCGACATACTCGGCGCGGCCATAGCGCTGGACGACGTGGGGTTGTGCCGGGGAGTGTGGTAAGGGGTTAGCGGCGATTCTTCTTTCGTCGTTCGGGAACGGAAATAGGAGCGCCACTCTTGGAACCCCAAAGGACACCAGGTTCGACTCCGGCGCCTTCAACTGGAAGGCCTGTCGCCCAATCCGTCCGGTTGTTCTCCTTGTTCTCATCAAGCGTGAAGTGTCGAACGTCAAATGCGTCGTCATATCCGAAGCATGAACGCTGAAAAGCCTCAACCCAAGGTGCCATCAGATATTCTCTGGGAACCTGAAATTGAGTAGGATCGGTAATCGTCGCAACGGTACCTAGACAGCCCGTCAACTGAGTGTAGGCCGAACACAACGATGGTGTATCTCCGTTATTAGCGACGGTTTTGCTTGCCTGGAGGCCATCAGGAGAAAGAGTAACCTCCACAATGCCGAGACCGAGTGGTTTTCCGGTGCCGAGTCGTAGATAACCGACCTGATCCGATGGAGTGCTACTCGTTCGTTGTTGACGTTGAACCCGTGGAACAAGATTTGTTGGATCCAAAATCCAAAGGAGCCATGCTAGCTCAAAATGAGTTAGTGCTTCATAATGAATGGTCGCTTCAAACTTTGTGCCTGCTTTGACGTATGACTTCACCTCGGGTGTAACGTTGTCGGTGTCGCTCCGCGTTTTGAGTGCCTTCTTGGGGAATCCGGTCTCTTTGTCGATTAGTGCCCATGCGCTTCGGTCAATAGGGTAAGTTGTGGCCCCGAGCGCCTGTTTGGGCTCGGTTGAGAAATATTGACTTCGCCTGACCTTATGTCCGGATGAATTGATGTTCGACCCATCGACACGTGTTAAGAATCGCCGTGCAGAGGAAGGGCGAGGATTTAAAAGCGGCCTCAATCTCAGTACGGAATCCCCTATTCCCTCACCGTCGGACAAGCTAACATCGGTCACCGAAATTCGTCCCTTAAATGAAGAAGCGGGATCGCTATCTCTATCAAAATCTGATCGCGTCTTATCGTGATACGCTACGTAGCCAAACAGACGATCGGCTGGAGATAGTTCGAAGAAATGTTCGGCAGGGTCTACGTGAGAGCGCTTTGCAACTGCCAGAGGAGACATTGCGTAGGCATTGCGGCCGACGGAAATGGGTACGAGTGCATCTACTATCTTTTTGCCTGTCGAGTTCTCTGACAGGAGCGAGTAGGCGCAGAAACTGGCAGTCTTCTTAGTGAGTATCTCTTCGTTTTGGCGGATGAAGATGTTTGGCGTACTTCCCGCTTCGCTATCCCAGTTGCGTAAATAACTCTCGAGTACATGGAAATACTTCTCGATGGGAGATGGATGGCTGTCGGTTCCTGCGGGAATAGTCGCCGTTTCGGTCGGACTGTTGCGCTCTATAAAGAAAACGCGTTCCCCCATCTTTTGTTCGAAAGTGCTAGCATTTCTTGAAATGTCGTCCGGGTCTGTGGTGAGATATACATATCCTCGCTGTTTGATTAATTTCTCATTCAAGTCTTCCCCGGTGAGTGTGTTCTCGTCAAACAGTGGAATGCGTCTTTGTGGTTCTGTGCTAGTGTACAGCGCGTAGATGAACCAGTATGCGTATGTTCCATTGTCGACTAGCTTTGCGTCGAACTCAACTGGACGGTATCGTTGGCCTTGGAGTGGGCGAACTAATTCCAATAGGCGTTTGTTGTTCATTCCTGGGGCAAACTTTGTATTATCCCCTTGTCGCGTTCGAAGCGTTGCTGCCATCATGACGGGAATTGGTCGACTGTTGTTATTTCTTTTAACTGATGGCAGCCTGTCGTGAGTTCCCGTAAGCAAAACTGCTGTTCTCTTATTAGGTTGCACGAATGCGGGGACGAGTTTTTGGCATTCTGCGGGATCCATACGATATGTGAGGGGATCTGAGTAGTCTCCGAATACCCGCAGGCGGGACGAGGTAACCCTTTCATAGGCGTTAGACAGCATACCCTTCACCATCGTTGCGGGTAAAATGGGAACCGTACGTGTCGCTTTCCCCCTGTCCTTGACTGTCGTTGTAGGAACCGAGATTGCACCGGTATCTTCGTCTACATTTCCGTAAACGAGTGGTGTTTTTGCAGTAATTGAAAACCTTATGGATCCGCTCCAAGTGTGTGCTGGGAAATGGTCTAGTGATGATGGTTCTCGGTCGGCGAGTTCCGGGTAATTTTTGAGCGTGGTGTTGGTTCGTAGAACAGGAATCCTATTTGCCGCTGCGTGAATCTCAGGCATTGTATTTCCACTCTCCCGTAAATAGTTGGTCCGCGACGACCGTGTTTCCGTACTTATCTTCTTCGCGTATGAACTCGACTGCCGTCATCTGCTTGGTGGTGGCGTTTTCTTTGCTCTTGCCTGTCTGAGCGGAGGGGGCCTCCGAGGTTGAATCTGCATCACTGTCCGCTGCGGACTCGTGCTGCAGATAGCTCACCTTGTGGAACCATCCACTGACGGGTTTTGGCTCCGAGCCTTCGGACGCTGCGTTGGTTGTGCCTTTCGTGAGTGTCAGCTCAACGGCACCCACGCCGTTTACCCAACGGAACTCGTGGGCAAGCGTCGAGTCTGCGCTGTCACTGTCAATGACCTGCCAGAGGCGGATCTCATAAGTGCGTGAGTCATCGAAGCTTGCGGACTTTACATCCGGCACTCGTTGCGTACCGTTGGTTGTCCATACAATGCCGGCGAACTCGTGGGCAGCAAATTTCTCATCGATATACGCAGTGAGCGCAGTAGCGTTACCGATTATGTGATTGGTTGTCGTTAGGTGGCAGGGGAGCAGGTTTGTTGCGTGCCCGTGGTTATCGATATTTGTCTCATTCATTGCTCGTCGCTCTCATTAGGCGTGGAGGCCCCGTTTGTTGGCTCTTCGAGCTTTTGTAAACGTTCAGCCCAATCCTCATATGAGGGTTCTTTCTCTGTCTTGTTTCTCAGATAGGCCAGAAGTGCTGTTGCGCCTCCGCGCGCATCATCTTCACTGCTATCGTTGCGTTTCCACAAAAGCTCTTCTGGTGGAGTATTTACGACCTGACCATCAGCGCCAGCCACGCTGAGGCTCGTTACCTCAACTTGGCCGTGGCCTCGGGTTGTCCTGCCTCCGAGCGGAAGCGTGCCCGCGCTGAGTTCCGCTAGGGCAATACAAAGGAGACACCAGGACGCTCGGACGAAGGGTAAACACTCGTCGAGTGATAGGCCGCCGATACCCGATTCGGTCTTCACGTTCTGAAGAAGACGTGCGGTGTCAACCTCGATCACGATGTCATTCCACGTCGCGTGCGGATAGGTCACCTCGTTGAACAGGAGCCCCTCGACGACTCCGCCGGTCCACCGGTCGATTGCATTATGAGTGACCGTGACTGACGGTCCGGTGTCCTTCGTCGTACAGTCTCGGACTCGAACTGCCCCACGATATTCGGTGGTACCGAACATGTAACGCACGAGCCGTGGCTCTTTGGCCAGTTGCTCGTGAATATCGATGGGTACCTGGTTGCCATCGCTATCTGCCTGAGTGAAGCTCTCGACCTGTGATGGGGGATTATCGGCATACAGGACGGTTCGAGCGATCCGCGAACACCTGGAGCGCAGCGCACCACGAATTGAGGTTCCGGGAAGTAGCAGGGGAGCTGTGCTGTTCTTCCCGTTATTGTCAGCAGTCTTAGCCCTGAGGGGATATTGAGTATTTCCGTCGTCTGCCTGGGGGTCATGCACGAATACGCCCGTCGGTGAATTCCACCCGATCCGCACCGTCGTCGGGCGGAAGTGAGAGGGAACAGAACTTCCCTGATCGTCACCGGGTCCTAGCTCCGCCCACTGTCGAATCAGGTTGATGACTCTTTGCTCAGCTGAGGTTGCTTCGTCACCATCTTCCGCAAAAGCGGTGAGGATACGCGTCAGAATATCTCGTGCAAAGTTTGCTCGAGCCTCGCGCACCTTGCAAGAATCTTCGGGATGGTCGGCTGCCTCGAAGAGAATCTCGACAGGTGATGTATCGTCTGGCAATCCATTGACACGCACACATGAGACCTCGATGAAGCCGAGACCCCCGCCTGTCCCTCCTCCAAGAGGGAGGACTCCCTTGCAGAGGTCGGTGACGGCCATGGTTAGGAGTAGGATAGCTGCTCGCAGGCGGTTTTTGATGGCCGGTCGCTCGCATTCCTGGTCTGACGCGGACACGGTTGAAAGTGCGCAATTGCCGGGGTCCTGACAGATATTCCGACACAGCTGCGCATGGTCGATCTCGATCTCGATTGGGTCCCATGTGGCATGCGGATACAGCAGCTCCGAATACAACGCCCCGTGGGCAGCGCTCCCGGTAACTCTGTCGATCGCGTTGCGCGTGAGTTTAAGAGGCTTGTCCTTTCCCGTGTCTTCTGGTATCTGCCCCTCGCAGTCGTGAATGCGGACTGCTCCCCGGTACTCAGTTGTCCCGAACAAGTAGCGCACGAGGAGCGGATCGGCAGCGAGCTGCTTGTGTACATCCTCTGCCATCGTGAGTTCGTCAGAACCCTCGCTGTCACTGACGATGCTCCGAGCAATGCGAGAACAGTGGGACCGCAACGCCCCGCGGATCGACGTGCCCGGAAGCAGCAGCGAGGCTTTGTCCTCATGCGCGACTTTCGGATAAGTTGCATCCCCGTGATCGGCGCGATGCGTGTCATTGAGGTGCCAGTTGCGCAGTGGCGCTGCGGGTACCGTGTCTTCTTCCGAGGATTTGATGCCGTCGGGTTTGTTCATTCCGACGAACAACCCCGACGGAGCCTGCCACTCGATTCTGATGGACGTTGATGGGTGATTCCCGGTGAGCTTACTGTCTGATTTAAATTTGAGCGGCTCGGACTGGCTAAAGACTACAGAAAGAAAATCGGTAGATTCGTTGTTCCCTGCTTGTTCGCTGAGAATAGCAACCTTCTTACACGACACCTTCTTCCAACGGAGATCAATTGCGCCCCATCCCGATCCTGTCCTGCCTCCGAGGCTGATGAACTCGCCGCCGAGGAGTGTCACGATCGCTTGCAGGGCTTTCTCAACGAGAGCAGGGGGCGCAGGCGGTGTCCCCTTTGTTTCCTTGCTCGGTGTTGTGGACTGTGCATCCTTGTCTTCTGGGGGTTCTCGGGTCGGGTCCTGGGCTTCGGCACTGACACAGATCTCGAAAGTCGTGTCCACGGGCAGGTACTCGTACGCGAAAAGTGCGCCGTCTGCGGCCCCGCCGGTGGCGCGGTCAATGGCCGTGCTCATGCGGTGGGGGAGATCGCCTCTAGTGCGGTCCCACACCACGGCGTGGTGGAAGGTGAGGGCGCTTGCTCGCAGTGCGAGAGATTCGTCGGTTCCATCCCCACGTTGCTTTTTGCGAGTACCGACCTCCCGACGCATCTCACCGCCCCACAGGCTCTTGAGTTCTTCCTCGCTGAAGCCAAGCTCATTCATGTGTTCTTCGAACGCGGCACGAATGGCTCCCTTGATGGAGCGACCCGGCAGAATCGCCTCGCCCAGCCCATTGCGCACGAAAGCGTTCGGCTGCACAGTTCGGCCGTCCTCGTCGGTTATGGGGCGCTCAGGTGCTTCATCGACGCCGCCGGAGTGCAGCGCGGAGACGACGCGCACGGGGATCGTCATGTCGTAGCGGTAGATGGTCATGAGACAGCCTCCGTTGGTGCTGTAAAGCTCTTACTGTCGGTCTTGAATAAGGGCAGCGTCGCTTCCGCCAGCGTGGGGGAGTCCACGAGGAAGCGCCCGTATCCCTGGGGCGTGAGCTCACCGACGCCGATATGCCCGAGTGTCTCGAGTGCCCCCAGATCGTCCGGGGAGAGACGCACTTGGACTACTGAACCCGCTTGGATCGCCAGCCGCGTGGCGCGAGGCGCATTATCCCGCGGCGACCACGAGTCCACACGCCGGTGCCTGATCGCAGTCAGAATCCGTTTACGATTCTTGTCGCCCGAGTCCTGATCGGGGCTCTCCTGAACGACCGTGACCGGAACGTTGGCTCGCCTGAAAGCGAGCTCTAGATCCTCAACGCTCCCGCTTGGTCCCAGAGCGCTCGACCGTGCGAGCACGTCGGACGTGAACCACAGAGACACAACCTCGGTGTGTTCGCAGGACGAGGCCTGGGTTCCCTCATCGGTGACAGGACCTTCTACCGGTGGCGGGGTGCTTCCCACGCGGGTGAAGGTACTACCAACGGTGCAGCGTGCACGACCGAAGGTCCCCGTGAGCTTGCGTGATCCGAGGAAGGCTTGCTGCTCAGCAATGCCGAGGTCGAGCGTAATGGGTGAAGCTTCGGATGTGGCATCGGTGCCGCGAAGTGCGCTCAGTAGCTGTTTCGACACGACAACCGAGGCGTGCAGCGTCAACCCGGCGGGCAGGGCACGCACCAGGAACAGCTGTCCATCTTTCGCTGCGCCCGTCTCCGAATTGATCGCCGTCGACTGTCGACCAATCAGCGAGGGCTTGCCGATCCACCCCGTGACGGGAGCGACGTTCGATTTAACGAATATATAGCGGCCACGTGTGGGGATCGTGTGGTCTCCACATACCTGATCGTTGATTGGGATATGCCTGTTGAAGAGCGTGCAGGGTTGTTTATCGTCTTGTTTGTCCTCGGGAACCTTCTCATTCTCCAAAACGAAAGGAACGGGCAGTCCGGGGGTTTCCCCGTAAACCGGTAGCGCATCGCTGACACGCAGGTCACCGCTGACGATAGCGGAGTTCACGAGGGCATTGCCCGGGTAGTTCTTGCGCAGCAGCCCGTGCAGCCACGGGACCAACACAGTTCCGCGCAGGAAGTCCAACGACCGCACCTCGTTCGAGAAAGGGACCTCGTAGGAAACAACAGGAGATTCAAGAACGATGTCGAGGGACGTTTCGTACCAGGTCGTGTTACCGGACTCCGACTGTTGAAGGTCAGGCATTGCGATGTCTTGGGGGCTGTCTTTCGGAAGATCCTTTGGCAGGGCTGGGATCTCCCGCAAGCTCTCCCGAACGCGGCTCCGCAGGCAATCTGCGAAGGCCTTCACGTCTGCCGACGAATATGTGGGGCTGTCATCGTTATCTCGGTTCGCCAGGATCCGTGTCAGCGCGTCGGCTGCTTTCTCATCCTGCAGGTCAGTCTTCGTGTAGTCCTTGTCGCTGACCGCCACCGTGCACTCGCCGTCGCCTCCGCTGCGGCCCGAGCCGATGCCTCGGACCATGAGGCCCGCGACCCCCAGGAGGAAGTGCGCGGCATCGATCGTCGTCTGATCGGAGAGAGACGCCCCGGCCTCGTCGATGAGCGTGAACGTGCCCGTGAGGATGCCGGCCGCCGCGCGCTCGGTGAAGCGCAGAAACTGGTCGCGCGCCGTCCCCGTCTTTGGGTCGATGGAGAGGGATACCGTGTCGTGGACCGGGATCGACGAGGCCGGGGTCGCGTCCGAGAAGAGAACGTGACGCGGGTGGGGGGTTGAGCCCAGCTTGCTGTTGGGATCCTGGCCGAAGAGCCACAGGGCAAAGTTGGTCCACTTCCCGTCCTTCTGCCCGTCGAGGGCCTTCGCCGCCAGCATTGCCTGCTCGCGCAGGACTCCCGTGATGACCGTGCCGCGCACGACCGGGTCGTCGCCGCAACGCTCGATTGTTGAGTGCGTGCGTCCCGCGTGGCCCACGCCTGTGGATACGCCCCAGTCGGACGTAAACACGATGGTCACGTGGCCGCTTGCGGTAGGAGAAGTGGTAGGTGAATTGGTGGTCACTTGGCACCTCCTTCGGTGGAATTATCTGTTGCTTCCGCGCAGCCAGAGATGTCGGCGTCCCTGCGAATCCGGGAAGCGAGGTATCCGTCGGGTAAGTTTTCAGACAGGTCGATGAGGTCCAGGAGCCACTTGATCTGCTCGAGGGATTCGCCAGCCTCATCGGAACTCGACGATTGAGGGGAAAGAAGTTTCAGCTGTTTGGCAAGGAGTCCAGCACTGGGGGCATTCTGTAGTGCGTCGCCCCACTCTGTTGTGGCCTTTTCTTCCTTGCCTTCCGCGAGGAGCTTGACGATGCGGTTCGCGCGGGCACGCGGGAACGGATCGCCGGTAGTCTGCGTGGGATCGTCCGGTTTCTTGCCGTCGAAGGCTGCGACCGCGCGGAGAATCTGTTTCCACTGATCCTGTGTTTGTGGACTCCCCGCGGTGGATGAAGTCGTGGGTGCCTCCCCGATTCGCTCTGGCGCGTAGTGGCCGACCAGGAAGGGGCGCTGCGTGCGGCCCTTGTACTCGTCCAGCGTGTCCTCCGGGTCGAGGACCGTCGCGTCGCGCAGGACGTGGAAGTCGATCGTCGAACAGGGAACTTCCCCCTTCTTCTTGCCGAGCTTCTTCCCGCGCGACACCAGGCCCTCCGCCAGGTCGTAGGCAATGTGGAACGGGAAGTTGCGTCCCACGATGGCCACGCCCGCCGAGGCCGTGAGCGGGCCGGCTGTCTTCGCGCCTGCGACGACTGCGAGCTGTTTGAGAAGCTCGTCCTCACCGGTCAGCTGTTCGTAATGACGAATGTACGATTCTGCGAAGGGAATCGCGTAGCGCCCATCTGTGTAGACCGTGACGTCGTCGCCGCCGACGAGGACAGGCACGATGGGAACGACAGTTTCTTGAGTGAGTTCTTGGATCTTGTGCCAAGACAGAGCGATGGCATCTTTCACGACGTCATCGAGACGCTTGTTCACTGTCATAATGAACGATTGCAAATCATCGCCCGGCGTGGTGTTTACTTCAGCGGCGGTCGTGCAGACTCCGGCTTCGTTGGCATGGCGGTGTGCGTCTCCGAGGTCACGCATGATCGCGCCCACTCCGTTGCCGTCGATGTGGATGACCCCGACAGAGGAAAGGCTGGCGAGCGTGCCCTGAGAGTTAGCAGCTTGAGGTAGGTCTTGGAATGCTCCTTCAAGCTGGAACGGGTCTTCGTGAAGCCTCTCTATTTCGTTCGGCCATGTGTCAGGATCATTTGGCGACCAACGTGACACAACCTCCTGGAGCTGAAGGCGTCGAGCTGACCGTGACCATGCGCGCTTGATACGCGAGGGGAGAGACAAGGACTCCTGCGCGTCTTGCTCTGTCTGTGTAGGTGGCGAAAAATTGGTGTCCTCGTCGGTAAGGAGGGGAACACTGAGTGTTTCCCTTGTACAGCGGTGCATCTCCCTGCAATCGTCTTCGGAGAGTTTTGGTGATGCGGGTAAAGCGGACTCTGAGCCGCGTTCCAGGAACGGGAACTGCGGGAAGCGCGCCGCCGCCGGACGGCGGTTCAGCGAGTACTCCAAAAAGACACGATCAAGCTCTTGCAGGTCTTCCGCGCAGACCGTGTTGGATGTCGCCTCGATGAAGACACCCGTGACGTCGAGGCCTGGGGCGTCCGTGAGGGCTCGGAGCGTGACCTCTCGGATCAGTTGCTTCGCCAAGTCCTTTGGGTCGCCTTCATCGTCAGTGAATCGGACGATGACTTTGCCGGATGAGTCAGAGACCCAGAAAGAGGTTGGAAGAGGCTTTGGCTCTAGGAGCTTTTCGGCTTCCTCCTTCACCCAGCGGGACAGCAGGGTGATCTCAAAGGATGCGCCGATCTGCTCGCGCAGGCGAGGCGACGAAAAGATGAACGGCTGATTGCTGTTCGTCTGCAGCATGACGAGGTAACTTGACATCATGATTCCCCAAGTTTTATCCATTGAAAGCAGTGAGTTGTGCGATGATGTCTGCTGTGAGCCTTCCACGCGCCTGACAAATTGATGTGTTTGCTCGGTCTGCAATCTTGTTGAAGAGTTTACGATTCATCATCTTCTTCGCGAAAACAACAATCGGCTCGTCTGTTGTTTTGAAAGAGTCGTAGTGTTCTTCGAGTATCCTCTCCGCCTCTTCTTGTTTGTCATTTGTGAAGTCTTCCTTTGGATTTGAGGGTTTTCCTTCGTAGTCAAACACGATGATGACGATATCAAATCTGTTGTGAAATGAGGGATTGTGTGTATCTGTGAAAGCTTCGCACGTAATATTTTTTTCTTTGAATAATCCTGTTGAGGCAATTGATTTGCTAATGTTGTTCTGTTCTGTGTGGTCAGCTATGAGTGCAATCTTTGGGTTTCCAAGTGTTAATTTGCGGAAAAGCTGGCGACCGTACTTCCATCTCGAAAGTAGTTTGCCAATGCAGTAGGTTGCAAAGGGGGCGATGATTGGTGCCCAGAGCCAATCACAGACAATTTGCCAGTTCATTTTTCTCCTTAAAGTTATGCGGCCACGGCGTCTATGACGCCCATGCCGTAGCTGGTGTGTGAGCCGACGTTCGTGTATGCGGATAGCGCCATGAGGCGCGAGAAGACGCGGGTGGCCTCGGCCCCCTCGACGCCGCTGATGCGCAGGTGGCCCTCGTGGGCCGGGATTCGGCGCGAGCTCAGACGGCCCTGGCCAGAATTACGTGGCATCGCCAGTGACACCATCGACGAGCGCGTGAAATCCTGCGTCGCCAACACGCTCGCCATCTCATGCCGATCGATCCGCGGGGGAGCGAGCCTCCTATTCCATGCCCACCACCGCTGCTGTAAGCTCGTCGCAATCGTCGCGGGATTCAGCCCCGGGACGTGCTGCCCCTTGCTTGAGAAAGTCGTCGGGGTCACCAGACGTACCTCCCACGCCGTGTCCCCGTCTCGTTCGGCCAGCTCCTCCCAGGACTCCTGGGCGATCACCTGCCCCTCGGCCGCAACCAGCACCGCGTCATCGTCGGTGCCCGCGCCAAGGCGCATCACGCCTCCCCATGACAGCCACGCATCCAGTGTGTCAACCAGGCGATCATCCAGGAAGCGTACCTCGACGCCAAATGTCGACTCCGAACGGCTCAGCTCGCCGAGCGAATAGGGCTTTACTCCACCAGAACCATGAATGGGGCGGTGTGCCAGCGTCGGAAACTGTGCCGCCCGCTCGGGGCTCACCCCCGGCGGCAAGTCAAGAACCGTCGACAGGGCGGCATGGAGCCTTCGTGGTGTCGCTGGTACCTGCCCTGGTGCGTCAAAGCTGATATAGACGGACGCTGGCATCGTTGCCTCCCAACACGGGCGTGTGACTGACGCTACTGACCGTAGCACACATGATTCGATGTTTCATGCGCAAATGTCAAGCTATCTGGCCGCTCTGGCAGATTGACAAAGGCGCGCCATTGCAAGGTTTAGTCGCCGTAGCGACGTCAGTTACTTTTCGATTTTGAAGCAGTGTCTAATGGTCTGGTCGGTAGATTATGCTCCTCGCCCACGAAGCTCACGAGGCCTCGTCGCGGCAGGGGCTCGACCGGCGTTGTCGACGCGTCTCGCGATGTCACGTCGCTGTGCTGCTCCTCTGCCGCTACCGCTGGTCAAGCATTTCCGACCCAAGGGTCAAGATTTCTTAAAATGTGAAACCCTGTGGGACGTTTGTCGAAATCCTTGACACGATGGAGCAATGGCGTGCCATCCGGAAAGCCCCGGAGACGCGCCCCTATCAGTACAGAAACGAGGATTGATAATGCATCAACGCTCATGGAAGACCCTCATCGCGGGAGGAGCCGCCCTCGCGGCCGGCCTGACGATGACTGCGCTCGGCGCTCCCGCACACGCGGCCGGCGTCCCGGGGATCACCTCCGATGCCCGCGCCCGCGACGAGGTGATGAACTACGCGGTCAACCTGCCGGCCGACGCAACTCGCTACGACTTCAATGCGGCCGTGTCCAAGGCCTCGGAGAACGGTGTGGTTCTGGCCCAGTACCCCGAATTCAACACCTTCTTCGTCCAGTCGGTGAAGGCCGCCTTCGCCCCGACGCTCGGCAAGAGCCTCGTTGACGCCGGCATCTCCTACCACTCGATTGGCCCCACCCGCTACAAGACGGTCACCGGCGCCGAGGTGCGTACCGACCAGCCGCAGACCACCACCGCTGAAGCCAACGCCGTCGCTGACGCCGCGGGCACGCACCCGACCGGCCTGGCCGCCGACTCCCAGCTCAACGACTTCGTTCCCGACGAGGGCGACGCCAACGCCTGGGGTCTGGCCGCCATCGGCGCGATCGACGCGCAGCAGGTCGACGTCCCCCGCGAGAAGGTCACCGTCGGCGTCATGGACACCGGCATCGACCCCGACCACAAGGACCTGAAGGAGCACCTGGACGCCGATCGTTCCGTGGGCTGCCAGGTCAACGGCATCCCCAACACGGACCCCGCCGCCTGGAAGGATGACCACTACCACGGTACGCACGTCGCGGGCACGATCGCAGCCGCGCACAACGCCTACGGCGTGGACGGCGTCGCCCCCGACGCGACGATCGTCGCCATCAAGGTGTCGAACGAGGCCGGCTCCTTCTACCCCGAGTACGTGGCCTGCGGCTTCGACTGGGCCGCCGAGCACGACATCGACGTGACAAACTCCAGCTACTACATGGACCCCTACGCCTTCTGGATGCCCAACGAGGGCTCGCAGGCCGCGGGTCTTGAGGCCGCTTCGCGCGCGATCCGTTACGCGAAGGACCTCGGCGTCGTCAGCATCGCCGCCGAAGGCAACGACAACGACGACCACGACAACCCGACGATCGACAAGGCTTCGCCCAACGACGTTGAGGGTGCCGCCGCAGAGCGCAACGTCGAGGGCGGCATCGACGTCCCCGCGATGCTCAACGACTCCGTCGTGTCCGTGTCCGCCCTGGCCCTGCCCACCGGCACGGACCCCGCAACGGCTAAGCTCGAACGCTCCGGCTTCTCCAACTACGGTAAGAACTCCGTCGACGTCGCAGCCCCCGGCTCGCGCATCTGGTCGACGGTGCCCACCTGGAAGAAGAACCCGCCCTTCGGCTACCTGTCCGGCACCTCGATGGCCTCCCCGCACGCAGCCGGCGTGGCCGCACTGATCAAGCAGATCCACCCGGACTACACCCCCGACCAGACGATCGACCTGCTCAAGAAGCAGGCCGGCTACACCTACGACCGCCTCGCCGAGCCGACGGACGGCAAGGAATACCGCGGCGCCGGCCTCGTCAACGCCCTGGCTGCCGTCCTCAAGGACCAGCCGCAGCCGGTCCTCGGCCCCGTTGAATACTCCCGCGACGGCGCCACCGACTGGCGTCCGCTGGCCGACGCCAACCTGTCGGGCACCGTCTACGTGCGCGCCACGGTCGGCGGCCCCGTCACCAACGCCTCCCTGAAGGTCGCTGACAAGGAAGCGGTGAGCGCCACCGGAACCGGTGCCTTCGAGAACAACGAGGTCACGCTCGTGGCCGGACCCTACGCGGCCGCGGACCTGATGACCGACGCCCCCCACGTCGAGGTGACCGTCAGCGCTGAGGGCCGCAACAAGGACGCGCGCGCCGACGACGACGTGAAGGACACCATCTACTTCCACGTGGATGAGTCCGTGCACGAGGACGGTGCCTGGGTCAACGGCGAAGGTGGCTGGAAGTACTGCTACGGCAACGGCTCCTGCGTCCGCAACAAGTCCATCGTGATCGGCGGGGAGACCTACTACTTCAACGACGACTCCGTGATGGCGACCGGCTGGGTCAGCTTCGACTCGGCGTGGCACTGGATGAACTCGTCCGGCCGCATGGCCAAGGGCTGGACCAAGGTCGGCGGCGCCTGGTACTACCTCGACCCCAAGACCGGCGCGATGGCCACCGGCTGGACCAACGTGGGTGGCACCTGGTACTACCTGAATGCCTCGGGCGCGATGGCCACCGGCTGGGTCCAGGTCAACGGTTCCTGGTACTACCTGAACGGCAACGGCTCCATGGCCACCGGCTGGACCGCCGTGAACGGTAAGTGGTACTACCTGACTGGCAACGGTGCGATGGCGATCGGCTGGGTCAACGACGGCGGCACCTGGTACTACCTTGACGCCTCGGGCAAGATGGTGACCGGCTGGGTCTCCATCGACGGCACGCGCTACCACTTCGCGCCCTCCGGCGCGTGGCTCGGCTGAGCCACAAGGGGACGAGGCCGGGGCTGGGACGCTCCGGCCTCAAACCCCGCGCTGAGCGCGCCGACGCCGATCGTGCCTGACGCGATGCTCAACTGAAGACAAACAGGGGCGGGTCCGAACCTAGCGTTCGGACCCGCCCCGTTGTTCCCTCACGCGTCCCGGGAGGGATCCGGGCGCGCCCCCACTGGTGCCCAGGGGCGCGATGGGCTATCAGCCCAGGGAGTCGAAGAGGACCTGCAGGCCCTCGCCCATGGTCGGGTGAGCGATCGGCAGGAAGCGCAGCTGCTCGTAGGTCAGGCCGCCGGCCATGGCGACGTGCACGGCCGTGATGACCTCGGAGACGTTCGGGCCGATCAGCGTGGCGCCCAGGATCTGGTGCGTGTTCGCATCCACGACGGCCTTCCAGAAGCCCTCGCCCGAGTAGCGCATCGTCTTGGCGCGCGGAATCGCAGCCGTGGGAACCTTGGCGATACGCACGTCCAGGCCGGCCTCGCGGGCCTCACCCTCGGACAGGCCGATGCGGGCCAGCTCGGGGGTGGCGAACACGGCGTAGGGGATCGTGCGGCCCTTCGTAGTGGTGGTCGCCTCGTCCAGGGACGCGCCGGTCAGCTGCGCGCGGATGATGCGGAAGTCGGACCAGGACGCGTGCGTGAACATGGGGGTGCCCGCGCAGTCGCCGGCCGCCCACACGCCCTCAGCAGAGGTGCGCAGGTGCTCATCCACCGCGACGAAACCGCGATCGGTCAGCTCAACCCCGGCCTCGTCCAGGCCGATGCCGTCCGTGTTGGGAACGCGGCCCACGGCCACGAGGACTGCCTCGGCGGACACCGTGGAGCCATCGGAGAGCGTCAGGGTGGTCGTGTTGCCCTCGCGCGAGGCGGACTCAGCGCGGCCGGGAACGATGCGCACGCCGGCGGCCTCCAGGCCAGCCTCGACGACGCGGGCGGCGTCCTCGTCCTCGCGAGGCAGCACGTGATCACCCGAGGAGATGAGCGTGACGTCCACGCCGAATGTCGCCATCATCGACGCGAACTCCACGCCGATGTAACCGGCGCCGATGATCGCCAGGGAGGAGGGGAGCTCCTCGAGGCGCAGGATCTCTTCGTTCGTCCACGCGCCCGACTCCCACAGGCCGGGGATCGCGGGACGCGCCGGACGCGAACCCAGGTTGATGAGGACGCGCTCGCCACGAATCGTGCGCTCGCCGCCGTCCTCCAGGGCGATGGTGACTGTGCGCTCGCCCGTGAAGCGAGCCTCGCCGCGAATGAAGTCCAGGCCGGGGGCGGCGAACATCTTCTCGTGCGCGCCGACCATGGCGCCAACGATGCCCTCCTTGTGAGCGCGAAGCTTGGCCAGGTCCACGCGCGCGCCCTCGGTGCCGACCACGCCGAACGCCTCGTCCGAGCGGGCATCGCTCAGGCGACGAGCCGAGTTGACCAGCGACTTCGTGGGGATGCAGGCGACGTTAATGCAGGTGCCGCCGACGAACTGGCGCTCCACCATGGCGACCTTCCAGCCCGCCTTCGCGCGCTCCATCGCGAGGGACTTTCCGGCCTTGCCGCCGCCGACAACCAGCAGGTCGACGTTCTCGATTGCGTTCGTGGACATGTTTCTCCTTGGGTAGTAGAGGGTTGCCTATCTCAACGCGCCGTGCCTGGATCTATTCCAACAGGTGGTCAATCATCGGGTGCGCATTATCACGTCGAAACGGCCATATGACGCTCGTTTGGCCGGTGTAAAGGAACGAAGGCTCACATAGTGATCGCGCCGTTCGTTCAAACCCCCTTCGGCATGCTTAGATTAGGGGTATGAGGGCTCTAGAAATTGGTGATTTCAAAGAGGATGTGGGGGCCGCCCTGGCGCGCGCCTCATCCGGTGAAGTCGTCACGCTCACAGAGGAAGGCCAGCCCGTCGCCGAGCTGGGTCCCGTGCGCATGTCGACCTACGCGCAGCTGCGCGAACTGGGCCTTGAGCGCCCCGCTATGACGGACCTCGACGCCTACCAGATGCCATCCAAGAACCTGCCCGACGGGCGGGGGATCGTCGGCAAGCTGGACGATTGATTGCCCGGCGCAGGGGGAGCCGCCGGCTACCCCCGGCGCTTGGCGCGGTTCGTGGGCTCCGCGTGCAGCGGGTCCTCGGGCCACGGATGCTTCGGATAGCGCCCGCGTAGCTGGGCGCGCACGTCCTGATACGGCCCCGCCCAAAACGACGTCAGGTCAGAGGTAACAGCAGCGGGGCGACCCGCCGGATCCGTCAGATGCAGCACCAGGGGAACGCGCCCGTCCACCAGTCGGGGCGTGTCCGTCCACCCGAACGCCTGCTGGACGCGCAGCGTCAGCACCGGGTGCGCACCACTCCAGTCGATGGGACGAGTACCTCCCGCAGGAATCGGCATCTTTTCTGGCGCCAGTTCGTCGAGACGTGCAGCGTCAGGCCACGGCAGCATCGAGCGCAGCGCGTCGAGCATCGACACGTTACTCAAGGAACCACCCCGTGCGAGGCGCTTTGCCCAGGGGAGGAGCCACTCGTGGGCGTTGCCCGCGAGGGCCTCATCCGACACGTCCGGCCACGGATCGCCGAGCACCTCGTGGAGCACCCGCATGCGCTCGCGCAGGGACGAGGCCTCCTTCCCCCAGCCCAGATCGCCCAGCCCGCGCGCGGCCAGGTGCTCCGCTACCAGCGCGACCGCCTCGTCTTCGCTCAGGGACGAGGCCGGGGTGCTCTTCAGGGGGATAGCTCCCAGGGCGCGCGTGCGGGTCGCACGCAAGGCGCCCTTGTCGATGGTGGCCTGCGTGCGGGTTTCCAGCAATGCCGCGCCCGCCGCCAGGGCGTCCTCCTCCGACAGCGGGACCGCCGCGAGAATACGCGCGTGGCGCGAGGCCGGCGCCCGGTCAATCGAAGGCACGGCAAGCCACTCCTGCCCCTCAAGGGGAGAGCCCTGCGGCAGCTCGGCGCCCACGCCGCCCGCCAGAATGTAGGCCGCGGACTCCGGGCGGCGCCGCGCAATCCACTCCGGGTAGGCCAGTGCGCACGTCAGGGCCAGCTCGTCCTCCCGCGTGCGCGAGCCTGCCTGCTGGTGCGTAGCCACAACGGACGCGAGGGCGTCGTCCGGCGCGGAAGCCGGCAGACGCTGAGCCAGGCGCTCCAAGCGCGCCCGCGTCTCCTTCACCCGCGCCGCCTGCGCGTGTGTGCCTCCCGCATCGCTGGCGCCGCCGCGACCCAGCCGACGCTCCAGCGCACCCAGGTCGGCCCCCGGAACGCGCAGGTCCTCCGACAGGAGGGCCACAAACCGCGCCGCCTTCGACGCCCCCAGGATCGCGCTCGACGCCAGGAGAGCCCTGCCCAAGGGCGGGTCCAACGGAAGCGATGCCAGCGTGCGACCGAGAGCGGTGGCGGCCCCGGCCTCGTCGACGGCACCCAGGGATGACAGGCGCTGCCCGGCGGCCTCCCACGTGCCCGCGGGTGGAGCGTCGAGCAGGGAGAGTTCCTCCACCGGGGTGCCCCACGAGGCAACCTGGAGGCGTGCGTCCGTCAGGTCCTGCGTGGCGATGCCCGGCGCGGACTGCGCGGGCCTGCGGGCCACGTCCACCGCATCCATGACGCGCACGGCGATGCCCGGGCCTGTGCGAGCGGCGCGTCCCGCACGCTGCTCGAGGCGGGCGAGGGCCGCTGGAACGGTCACGAGAGAGGAGAGGGAACGCCCCGCGTCGAAGCGCGGCTCTCGTGCGAGCCCCGCATCCACGACGACGGACACGCCGGGAACCGTCAGCGAGGACTCCGCGATGGACGTGGAGAGGATGACGCGGCGACCGGAAGCGGGGGAGAGCGCGCGGTCCTGCTCGGCGGCGCTCAGCTGTCCGTGCAGCGTCAGGACCGGAATATCGCCCAGGCGCAGGTTGCCTCGGACTGTCTCAATCTCGCCCACTCCCGGTAGGAACACGAGGACCGAGCCCTCGGTGGCGGCAACCGTCTCCTCGACCGTGCGCGCCACGTGCGCCAGGTACTCGCGGCGTACGCCCACGCGCTCGTTCCCGATCGCGCCCACGGCTTCGACGCCGCGCGGCGGGGGAGCGTAGCGCAGCTCCAGTGGAAAAATATCCCCCGGAATATCAACGAGCGCGGGCTCCTCGCCCGTCGAGGCGCGCAGGAAATCAACCGTTCGCGAGGCCTCGAGCGTCGCCGAGGTAAGTGCAACGAAAAGGTCGTCGCGCAGCGCCGAGCGAGCATCCAACGCGAATGCCAGCGCCAGGTCCGTGTCCAGGTCGCGCTCGTGGAACTCATCGATAATCAGCGCCGACACCCCGGGCAGCTCCGGGTCGCGCTGCAGGCGGCGCAGCGCCACGCCCGGCGTCACCATCTCCACGCGCGTACGCTCGCTGACGCGTGAATCCCCGCGCACCGAATAGCCGACCTGCCCGCCGACTTCCTCGCCGAGCAGACGGGCAATCCGGCGCGCCGCAGCCCGGGCCGCCACCCTGCGCGGCTGCGTGACGAGAACACGCCCCGCCGCCGCGTCGAGCTGGGCCAATGCCACCGCCACCGCGGGCGGCAGCAGCGTCGTCTTACCCGTGCCCGGAGGCGCCGTGATCACCGCGCAGCCACCCGGCCGCGCCGCCGCCGCGATATCGCTCAGGGCGCGCGTGACCGGCAGATGTGGCGGGTTCGAAACGAGTTCGTCGAGGGTGGGCATGGCTTCATTGTGCGTGTTCCCAGGGCGTCCATGCATCCGGGAACCATCCGCCGCGCCGCTCCGATGCGTCCGGGGTCACTGCGTGAGAGGGCAACGTGAAGCCTGTGGAGGGGCGCTCCAGCGTAGAATGAAAACAGTATGACTACGGAGAACACAGCGCCGGCGCTCGCGGCGGCCACCCTCGCACACACCACGGGGCGCGTCACCATCCCCGCAGACATGGACCCGATCGTGGTCCTCGGCGTCGCAGACCAGGTCCTGCGCGCCCTTGAACGCGGCTTCCCGCACGTCCGGTTCCTCGTCACCGGGCGAGAAATCTCGCTGGCCGGCACCCAGGCCGACATAGACGTGGCCGCGGGCCTCCTCGAAGAACTCATCGGCATGGCCCGGCGCGGCACCGCCCTGGACGCCACCGCTGTCGAGCAGGCCGTTGGTCTGCTCGGACGTCTCACCTCGGGCGAAGCCCCCACGGAAGAGATCCTCTCCGCGCGCGGGCGTTCGATTCGCCCCAAGACCCCCGGCCAGAAGGCCTACACGGACGCCATCGACCGCGCGACCGTCGTCTTCGGCATTGGCCCCGCGGGCACCGGCAAGACCTATCTGGCGATGGCACAAGCCGTCCGCCGCCTCCTCTCCGGCGAGGTCCGCCGCATCGTCCTGACCCGCCCGGCCGTCGAGGCGGGGGAGAACCTCGGCTTCCTGCCCGGCTCCCTCACCGACAAGATCGACCCCTACCTGCGTCCCCTCTACGACGCCCTGGGTGACATGCTCGACCCTGAGGCCCTGCCCAAGCTCATGGCCGCCGGCACGATCGAGGTCGCGCCCCTGGCGTACATGCGCGGACGCACCCTCAACGACTCCTTCATCATCCTGGACGAGGCCCAGAACACGACGGTCGGCCAGATGAAGATGTTCCTCACCCGCCTAGGTTTTGGCTCCAAGGTCGTCGTCACGGGCGACGCCTCGCAGATCGACCTGCCCGGCAGCCAGACTTCGGGCCTGTCCGTCGTCGAAAACATCCTCGGCGACATCGACGACATCGAGTTCTGCCACCTGACCAGCGCCGACGTCGTGCGCCACGAGCTGGTCGGCGCGATCATTGATGCCTACCAGCGCTTTGACGATCGAAACGCCGCGCGTCGCGCACGCACGCGCAGCCACAACACCGCACGCAGGGAGTACACGTCATGACCGAGGTCATCAACGAGACCGACTACGAGATCAACGAAGCCGAGTTTTCCGCGCTGGCCGACTACGTGCTCGACCAGATGCATGTCAGCTCCGACGCGGAAGTCAACATCATCTTCATCGAGCCCGAGCCGATGGAAGACCTGCACGTGCGCTGGCTGGACCTGCCCGGCCCCACCGACGTCATGAGCTTCCCTATGGACGAGCTGCGCCCCGGCACGGCGGATCACCCCACGCCCCCCGGCATGCTCGGTGATATCTGCATCTGCCCGCAGGTCGCCGCCCGCCAGGCCGCCGAGTCCGGCCACAGCGCCGCCGAGGAGATGCTCCTCCTCGCCACGCATGGCATGCTGCACCTCCTGGGCTACGACCACGCGACCGACGCCGAGCGTGAGGTCATGTTTGCCCTCCAGCGCAAGCTCCTCCTGACCTTCCTGGCCACCCGATGATCCTTCCCCTGGAAGCATCACCGGCCT
>ERZ773008.256-NODE-256-length-37543-cov-15.012457_pt1 | contig 37543 bp, 31 predicted proteins | sample MGYA00580664_ERZ773008 | MGnify/ENA primary metagenome ERZ773008 (study PRJEB29015, sample SAMEA2738016) | human oral metagenome | biome: human oral; feature: human-associated habitat; material: dental | place: China | collected 2048 ...
GCAAGGATTTCGGCTTATTGGGCATCGATTTTGTTTATGGTGCAGATGTTTATTGGTGGTTATTTGGTGGAGCAGGAGAAAGAACATGACAACGCCAGCGAGGAGTGAAAGCGGACAGGAAGCCGTCGGCTTTCGTTAAACCGCCGCCCCAATAGAAAAGCAGCCTGCACTCGGAAAACCAAAGTGCAGGCTGCTTTTTCAGTGCGGTTTTATAGCGGATGAAAATAAAAATGAGACAAGGCGGCGAGCCAACGCCGTATCATTGCGATTTTAATTCACTATTATGCCGATTCGCCGCCTTGCGGCAACATGCCTGCCGCCTGCAGCGAAACCAGTTTCTTGGTGAGGAAATTCAGCGCCACGCCATACGCCGGCACGAACAGGCCGCAGCACACCGCCAGCTTGAACAGATAATCCACAAACGCGATGTGACCCCAGTTGGCCGCCATAAATGCATCATCGCTGCCTGCAAACGCAATGCTGAAAAACAGCAGCGTATCCAGTGCGTTGCCCACAAAAGTCGAAGCCGTGGGCGCAATCCACCACGATTTCAGTTGGCGCAGTTTATTGAACACGAAAATGTCCAGCAGCTGGCCGAAGGCATACGCCGAAAAGCTCGCCACGGCAATGCGGAATACGGGCAACACAAACACAGCCAGCGCCGACCAGCCCGTCCAAGCGCCGTTTTGAAACAGTACCGACAGCGCATACGACAGCGCCAGCGCAGGCAGCATCACAAAGAAAATAATCCGCCGCGCCAGCCGCTGGCCGAAAATGCGCACGGTCAAATCGGTGGCCAAAAAGATGAACGGAAACGTGAGAGCGCCCCAAGTGGAGTGCACTTCAAAGCCGTTCGGCAGCACGACGGTAAACGGAAACTGTACCAGATAATTGCTGGACGCAATCACAGCAATGTGGAACAACACCAGCCAGAACAACGCTTTGCGCTGCTGGGCGGTGGAGAAGGTGAAGTTTTTCATGAAGATTCCTTAGTTTTGGTTTTGAACAATGTCAGCGCGGGCGGATTGCGAACCGCGCGTTTGAAAAAAGGAGCGGATTATAAAGGATTTTTACGCGGAAGGGGCGTTTTTGACGATTTATTTTTATGTGCAGGCTGCTTTAGGCGCGTATCGATAAAACCGATGTTGCAGGCTTATCCCGCCCAGTGGCAGGCCAGCGTTTCCGTGCCGTCGAACACGATTTGCAACGTGCCTCCATCGCGCGATTCCGGGCGGCAACGTGCGTGGATAAAGCGGTCTTGGCCGCCGTATTGAATCTGCAATTCCACTTCTGCCGGCGGTTGTGCCAACTGAAATTGCACGCGGTAGGGTTTGGCGGCTGAAAACGGTTCGGGCATTTCGTGTATTTGTAGGAATCCGTCGCGGTTCAGGCCGACCAAATATACTGCGGCAGGTTGGGCGGTGTCGGCGGCGGTAATCGTCAGCGTGTAGGCATACGGCGTTTCAGGCGTTTGCCCAGCAGCGGTCGGGGTGCAGGCTGCTATGAATAGCGGGATTAGGGAGAGTGGATGCGGTTTCATTTTTCCGTCCTTGTGCAGGCAGCCTACACTGAATCAAATCAAAGGGTTCCGTAAAAATCAATATAACGGCAATCGGGTAGCGCGCAGGCGTATGCCAAATAATCGGCGGCGGCGTGAAGCATTTGTGCCGCTTCGGCTTGGACTTCGGCTTGGGCAAGCATGCGGATTTCGGCGGCGATGGCACGGCATTGCTCCACGGTGAAATAATTGGATGAGGTCGGATTGATGCGGCATCCGTCTTCATCGGAACCGTCGTGTCGGCACGGATACCGTTGCAGCACGGGTTTGAGCCGCTCGAAATTGCGGTGCTGGATAAAGGCACTGCGCCCGTCCGCCTGTTCGCCGTCGCCATTCAACGGCGTGATGGCATAGCCCCATTTTTCGCCGTCGATGGTGTGCCGGCCCAAATAAACCGGTGTGCGGCAGATGGCGGCGATGGCGCGCTCGGTATTGCCTTGGTGCGCGTCGTATTGGTGCGTGGCTTCGGTTTCGCTGCACACGGCGGCTTGGCGGATATGGGCGATTTGGTTGGCGCGATAGGCGGCAATGGCGGCCTGCGGGCTGCCGTGTTGTTTCAGCAGCGCGAGCACGTCGGCGATGGGCAGGGGAATCTGCTGCTGCAAACGGCGGGCGGCCGTGTAATCGGAGCGGTGCATGGTGTGTCGGACGGGAAGGGGTTGGTTCGGGGGGGTGTAGGCTGCTTTGTGATAAGCAGCCAACAGCATTATGGATAATCAACGGCAGGGTTTTTACGATAATGGCCGATTTCGCGCAGGATTTCCGGCTTGATGATGCCCTGCAAATCTTTCACGGAAATGGTGAGTTCAGGCCCGCCTTCGACGTATGTGCCGAGTTCGCCGATTTCGTACTCGAAGGTTAGGCCGTTTTTGTCGAAACGCCAGTCGTCTGTTATTTGAAAACCATTGCCGAACCGTCCGTTCACATATTCCAGTGTTTTCAGTGTTTCTTGTTCGCTCACTTCTTGTTCGTCACTGTCACTGTCTCTTTCCGCCAGGTATTTCACATAGGCTGCTTTGAGCAGGTTGGCCAGCCTGGCTTTTTGGTTGGGCAGCAGGATGTTGTCGAGCTTCACGGGCTGCGGATGGGCGGTGCCGCGTTTCAGCACGAAGATATCGCCGTTGCCTAAACCGCGCGGGCCGCAGGCAAATTCCCATGTGTCGTGCCTGAATACGGCGTAATTTGGCGTGTAGCCTCCCAGCGACCATTCGTCTGCAAATTGCAGCCTGCACGGCGGCTCGCCTTTACGCATCTCCTGCGGGTTCTCCTGATTGGTGTATTTCACGATTTCGTTGCGGTTCAGCTTGGCTTGCACGGAGCGTTGCGTGGGCAGTGTGCCGTGGAATTGTTTCCTGACCCAGTTGTCCAAATGCCGGTTGCCCGTTACTGGATAAGCTACGGCGGATTCGTGGCAGATGGGTTTGTGCTCTTGGTCTTTGCCGTGGCAGGATTTGGCTTCGAACCTGACGGTGCGGAAGGATAAGGGCGACGGGGCGGTTTGGGCGTAGGCGGTGGAAACGGCGGAAAGGACGGCAACGGTTAAGATTTTAGATAACATGGAAGTTTCCTAAATTGGGTTGGGTTAATAAGTAAGGTTGGGGAATGCAGCCTGCATCCGAAAGTGCAGGCTGCTTTTTGCTATTCAATTTCCGGATTTTGCAATATCACCGGATTTTTTCGGTAATTGCCAATTTCCTGCAAAATTTCAGGTTTGATAATGCCTTGCAAATCTTCTGCACTAATGGTTAATTCAGGCCGCCCCACTCCATATGCCCCGATCTCGTAGCTTTGGTATAAGAAAGTTAAGCCGTTTTTGTCAAAACGCCAGTTGTCGGTTGCTTTAAAATTCCCATACCTAGAACTGGAACTCCAGCTGTTCATATTCTCACGCGCTTCTTCTTCGCTATCGCCTTTTGCCATCAGATATTTCACATAAGCTTCTTTGAGCAGCTGTGTTAATTTATCTCTTTGGTTGGGCAGCAGGATGTCGTTCAATGTCAGCGGTTTCGGGTTGGGCGTGCCGCGTTTTAGCACGGTCAGCCCATGAGACCCGCTCCCGTGCGTACCACAGGAGTATTGCCAACTTTCCTTTCCAAACACTGCGTAATTGGCAGTATAGCCTTCCAAATTCAATGTGTTTACAAACATCAGCCTGCACAAATAACCGTCTTCGCGAAGTGCTTGCCGGTTGCTTTGATTGACTTGTTTCACTTCGCTATTACGATTCAGCTCGGCTTGGACGGCGTGTTGCGTGGGCAGGCGGCCGTGGAATTGTTGTTTTACCCAGTGGTCTAAGTGCCGGTCGCCCGTTACCGGATAAGCTACTTCGGATTCGTGACAAATAGGGTTGTTTTCCCGATCTTTGCCTTGGCAGGATTTGGCTTCAAGCTTGACAATGCGGAAGGATAAGGGCGATGACGGGGCTGTTTGGGCGTAGGCGGCGGAGGCAATGGACAGAACGGCAATGGGTAGGGCTTTGGATAACATGGAAAGATTCCTGAAGAAGATGGTGTGCTAATGAAGAAAGCAGCCTGCATGTTTGCGGTGCAGGCTGCTTTTTTGCTTAGTTGGCAGCCGGGTTTTTGCGGTAGTGCCGGATTTCGTTCAGGATTTCCGGCTTGATGATGCCCTGCAAATCTTTCACGGGAATGGTGAGTTTGGGGCCTCCTTCGGCGTATGCGCCGAGTTCGCCGATGTCGTATTCGAAGGTTAGGCCGTTTTTGTCGAAACGCCAGTCGTTTGTTATTTGAAAACCATTGCCGAACTGGCCGTTCACATATTCCAGTGTCTCTTGTTCGCTGTCTCTGCCTCTTTCCGTCAGGTATTTCACATAGGCTGCTTTGAGCAGGTTGACCAGCCTGGCTTTTTGGTTGGGTAGCAGGATGCTGTCGAGCTTCACGGGCTGCGGATGGGCAGCGCCGCGTTTCAGCACGAAGAGCTCGGTGTTGCCGTTGCCGTGCGTGCCGCAGGCAAATTCCCATGTGTCGTGCCTGAATACGGCGTAATTTGGCGTGTAGCCTCCCAGCGACCATTCGTCTGCAAATTGCAGCCTGCACGGCGGCTCGCCTTTGCGCATCTCCTGCAGGTTGTCCTGATTGGTGTATCTCACGATTTCGTTGCGGTTCAGCTTGGCTTGCATGGAGCGTTGCGTGGGCAGGCGGCCGTGGAATTGCTGTTTCACCCAGTTGTCCAAATGCCGGTCGCCCGTTACCGGATAAGCCACTTCGGATTTGTGGCAGATGGGTTTGTTTTCCCGGTCTTTGCCGTGGCAGGATTTGGCTTCAAGCTCGACGGTGCGGAAGGATAAGGGCGACGACGGGGCGGTTTGGGCGTGTGCGGCGGAAACGGCGGAAAGGACGGCAACGGTGAGTATTTTGGATAACATGAAAAAGCTCCATAAACGAGGTTGTGTTAATTAAGAAAGGCTGGGGAATACAGCCTGCATCCGAAGTGCAGGCTGCTTTTATGTTCAGCGGTTAACCGCATTATGGGTAATCAACAGCCGAGTTTTTACGATAATGGCCGATTTCACGCAAAATTTCCAGTTTAATCACGCCTTGCAAATCGCGTGGTGAAAGAGTGAATTCAGGATAGCTAAAATTATCGCCAATGTCGCCGCCTTGATAGGCGAAAATGATGCCGTTTTTACCAAAACGCCAGTCTGCCGACAGATAGGCGCTGTCTGGCCTATCGGCAGTTTCTTGGGCTTGCTGCCTGTTGCTGCCGCCCTCCATCAGGTCTTTTATGTAGGCTTCTTTGAGCAGGCGTACCAGTCTGGCTTTTTGGCCGGGTAACAAAATATCCTTAAGCTCCAACGCCTTCGGATTGGCCACGCCGCGCTTCAATACGATGAGCGAAATGCTGCTGTTGCCGTGCGGGCCGCATTGGTATTCCCAAAATACGGATTTGAATACGGCATAGCGGGGCGTGTAGCCTGCCAGTTCCAGCGTATTCATTTCGCTGATTTCGCACACGCCGCCTTCTTCACGCAGCCTTTGCGGATTGGTTTCGTTGGCATATTTCACACTGTCGCTTCGGTTCAGTTTGGTTTGGACGGAGCGTTGTGTCGGCAGGCGGCCGTGAAATCGTTTCCTGACCCAGTTGTCCAAATGCCGGTCGCCCGTTACCGGATAAGCTACTTCGGATTCGTGGCAGATAGGTTTGTTTTCTTGGTCTTTGCCGTGGCAGGACTGGGCTTCGAGCTTGACAATGCGGAAGGATAAGGGCGACGGGGCGGTTTGGGCGTAGGCGGCGGAAACAGCGGAGAAAACAGCAACCGTGAATATTTTGGACAACATGATAAAGACTCTTTAAAAGGGCTGGTTGCGTATATGAAACCAGCCCGATATATCTAATTTTCGTGCAAAAAGCAGCCTGCACTTTGTTTTACTGCATATCGTGCCGGAGCAGTCTCTCGCGCGCCATCTGCTCAAACGGCGTGCCTGCGCGGCCGTAGTTGGCAAACGGGTGGATGGCGATGCCGCCGCGCGGGGTGAATTCGCCGAACACTTCGATGTATTTCGGATTCATCAGCCGAATCAAATCCTTCATGATGATGTTCACGCAGTCTTCGTGAAAGTCGCCGTGGTTGCGGAAGCTGAACAGGTACAGTTTCAGCGATTTGCTTTCCACCATTTTCACGTCGGGAATATAGCGGATGACGATGGTGGCGAAGTCGGGCTGGCCCGTCATCGGGCAAAGGCTGGTGAATTCGGGGCAGACGAATTTGACAAAATAATCGTTGCCTTGGTGTTTGTTGTCGAATGCTTCCAGCACTTCGGGCGCGTAGTCGCTGCGGTATTCGGTTTTCTGGTTGCCCAAAAGGGTGATGCCGTGGAGTTCTTCGGTGTTGCGAGACATTTTTGTTTCCTTGCTGACGGGTGAAATGGGGGGTGCAGGCTGCTTTTGATGCGCGGCCTGAAACATGGCCAACCTTATAGCAAATACTTGTGCGGACGGCAAGCAAGTGCAGGCTGCCTGCGGGCAAAAAGCAGCCTGCACCCCGCCTGCCGCCCGTAAAGCGGTGATGACGGCGGCTGAATATCGGGGCATAATGCGGATAAGCTGGTTTTTCGTTTTCTACCAACCGATTAAGGAGCCATTATGTCCCACATTCACTCGAAATCCACGTGGCTGCTGTCCGCGCTGCTGGCCGCAGTTTTGGCGGCGTGTTCGCAACCGCTTCCCCACCATCCCCGTCCGATGACGGAATCGGCTGAGAGGGCTTCGATGTCTGCCGATTCCGCCGTTGTGGCCAAAGATATGTCCGTCATGCGGCTGCAAAGCGTGCGGGCGGAAGAAAGGCTCGGCACGCGCTGGGGCGACGAAGTCCAATCCAACGTGCGCCGCGTGGATTTGCGCCGTGTCAGCCAAGAGCCGCTGGCGCAAAACGTGTTGCATTATTCGTCAAAAGATTACCGCGGCCGCAGCGTCAACTCGATTTCGCTGGCGGCAGGCAGGGTGGAACTGTCGGTGCGGGGCGACGGCCGCCGCGAGCTGCCGATTTTCCGCGACAACGGCAGCTATTACCTGCGCGGCATCAACGGGCAGGCATACCGCCTGATATACCGCAACAACACCAGCCAAACGTTTGAAATCGTCGCCAGCGTGGACGGCTTGGACGTGCTGTCGGGCAAACCGGGCAGCCGATACAACAGCGGCTATGTGCTGCGGCCACACAGCACGCTGGAAATCGAAGGTTTCCGCAAAAGCGACAGTGCGGTGGCTTCGTTTATTTTCAGCAGCCCGGGCGATTCTTACGCCGCCCATTCCGACAACGGCTCGGTACGCAACACGGGCGTGATCGGCACGGCGGTGTTCGAGCTGTACGACCCTGCGCGCCGTTCGGACAACAACCCCGAAGCCTTCCCGGCGGACAACGGTTATGCCAAACCGCCTTCACGCTAACTTTGCCAATCATCAAAAAGCAGCCTGCACTTTTCAATTTCTGGAGTGCAGGCTGCTTTTTTGCCGTTGATGCACCGCATCATGCCTCAACGGTATCGGCGCTATTGCGAATGCCGGCGGAAGAAATCGGCCAACGTCCGCACATATTCGGCGTTGCCGTCCAAGCCCAAGTGCGTGCCGTCTTCCAGCAATACCAGCCGTTTGGGTTCGCCGGCCAGCGCGTACAGGATTTGCGAATGTTTCGGGGCAATGACTTGGTCGGCCGTGCCGTGCAGGAACAGGATGGGAATGGGCGCGATTTGGGCGACATAGCGCTCGGCGGCGTAGGTATTGCGCAGCAGCAGCGAACCGGCGAAGGGGATTTTGTCGTTGCCGATTTTGGAATAGGAAGCGAAGGTGGATTCGATGGCGACGGCGCGCACGCCTGCCTTGTTGCCCGCGCCGACCACGGCAATGGCGTTGGTGCCGCCCAGGCTCTGCCCGAACACGAGCAGCTTTTCCTTGTCCACGTCACTGCGGGTGCGGACATAATCCAAAGCGGCGTTGCCGTCGTCAAACAGCCCTTGCTGGCTGGGTGTGCCGCCGGATTGGCCGTAGCCGCGGTAGTCGAACAGGAAGACGTTGTAGCCCTCTGCGGGCAGATGGCGCACGGCGGCCCAGTGGGCGGACAGGTTTTGCGCGTTGCCGTGAAAATGGATTACCGTGGCGCGGGCGGGGCAGGCGGCAGGGTGCAGGCTGCTTTCGGCAGGGCATTGCGCGGGCACAAACCAGCCGTGCAGCGGCGTGCCGTCTTTGCGCTGAAAGCGGACTTCTTCGTACCGCAGGCCTTGTTGCGCGGGCGTGCCGTAATCGGTGCGGTCGGGATAATAAAACGCGTTTTGCGCGCAGGACGACAGGCCGAACCAGGCGGCCAGCAGTACGGTGGTGCAGAAAAGGGCGGTGGTGTGTTTCATACGGTTTCCGAAAAGGCGGGGAGCGGGTATTATGCACGAAAATCGCCCGTGTTGGCCGTGCAGGCTGCTTTTGGCAACGGAAAAGCAGCCTGCACCTTGTCCGCCATTTCAAAATAAAGGAAACCTTATGAGCCATTACGACAACATCGGCTTTACCGGCATTACCGATAACGAATCCCTGGCCGACACCGCCAAGCGTATTGCGCCGCAAGCACAAGAAATCGGCCGTTTTTATGCCTACCGCGACCCGAGCGGCGCGGAGTTGTGGATAGGCACGGCTGAAGAAGGCGTTTACGCCGTCGAACCATATTTTGCAGGCTGCCTGCAGCGCGTGTGGGTCACCACCGTACGGGCAGGCGAATACGGCGACGGTACAGGGTTTGCCAAAGTGTGGCAGAACGGCACGGAAGCCGAAGATGGCGACTACCCCTTCATTATGGACATTCCCGATATTGCCGCCTTTCCGGAAAGCACCATCGGCACGGTGCAAACGGTGAAAGTGTGCGCCTTTGCCCAAAGCGCGGAATGCTTCGCCGACCAAGCTGCCTATGAAGCCAGCCAGCCGGAAGAGGGGCTGAAATGGGCGGCGCAATGCTTCTTTCCCGAAGACGCGTTCACAGATGAAAGCGATGCTGAACGCCCGCACCCGCCCGCCATTGCCTTGTTCGCCGGCTTCGTCCGCCGCGCCGAAAAACGGGTGAACAGCTTTACCGGCAGCCCGTTTTATTACTGCGAAATCGACACCTACGGCGGCATATGGAGCGCGGTGTATCCGATTGAAACCTTCGAGCGCACGCCGGAAATCGGCAGCATTATCTATGGCGAATACTGGATAACGGGACGGCTGGCCGATGCGCCCGAACCCGCGCCCCCAACGGCGGAGAAACGCAGGTTTTGGCAAAAAAATGCTCGGCAAATAAATGTTAATTAAATATCAATAATTTGTTATTTGTGCCAAAGCCCGAAAGCAGCCTGCACTCCTATTTCCGCCGCCTTGTCTCATTTTTATTTTAATCCACTATATATCTGCTATGAACAACATGAAAAAACCAATGTCCGCCTTCTTCCTTTTTCTGGCCGGATGCGCCGCAGCCCATGCCGAAACCGCACCGTTGCGCGATGATTTTATGATTGCGCCGATTGTGTTCAGGCGCAGCCAAATTCCGCCTGCCGAACAGCAGCATTATCAGGCGCAGGTGCTGTCCGAACCTACTGCGCCGACTTCGGGCGAGCCGCCTTTGTGGGTGTCCGACCGCGTACTGCTCGACCACCGCGATATTCAAAGTGCCGACGCGGGTTGGGACGCATTGCGGATGCCTGCCATCGACATCACGCTGACACGCGGCGGCGTGCAGAAGCTGTACCAAATCACATGGCAATATCGCGGCAGCAGGCTGGTGTTGGTGGATGGCGAAAGCCATACCGTGATTTCCGCGCCGCATGTTTACAAACCGATTTGGGGCGGCAGGGTGCAGGCAGGGGGAACGGGTTCGTTTGCCGAAAACCCAATGCTGGCAAGGCAGGTTGCCGAACACGGGGAATTTCGCGCGGGGTCGGAGCGGTCGCGGGCCGGATTCACGCTGATGCCGGCATACCGCCGCAAACCGCCTGCCGCACAGGAGTTTACCGTGTGGCGGCAGGCAGCCTGCACTTTTACCGCACAGGATTTTTCACACATAGAGCGTGGGGACGCATCGGGTGATGCAGGGGAAACCGTATTGCGCCTGCCGCTGAATGCGCAGGGGCGGCAGAAATACCAATCGCCCGCCTGCCTTCATGCGGAAAGCGGCGAGATGGCGTTGTTGTACGGTCGGCCCGCCGAATTGGGCAATGTGAATGTGAAAGAGGACGGGGAGGCGTTTTATTTGTTCGTCGCGATAGGGAAAGACATGAATGACTATTGGAACATTTTGACGCGGCAGAAGTGAATCCGCAGAAAAAGCAGCCTGCACCCTTGGCAAACCCCGCTTCGGTATCCGTTCTGTGCTTGTCAAATAATTGAAAATATAGTGGCTTAAAAGACAAAGTCGCCATGCAGCCTGCACATCACAATTTCACCGCAATGCCCGCAGGCTGCGTATTGGTTTTTTCATACGGCTCAAACGTGATTTCGCGGGCGGTTTCATCGTATTTCAGTTTCCGTGCGGGGCTGGCGTGAGCCGCAAGGATTTCCGCCAACCGCGCGCGCCGTTCTTTTTCGGGTAGTCGGTATAAGGCCAGGGCGGCCTGAAACGCGCGCTGCTGCATCAGCATGTCCTGCAAACGGGCAGAATAGGCATTATTGTCTGGTGTGGCAATGGCGGCAAGCTGGCAGCCTGCAAGGTTGTGCCAGCATGCGGGGCGGTTCCAGCGTTCGCCTGCTTTCGGCTGCGGCGGCAGTTTTGTGTCCGCAGCAATGGCGCGCAGGGTTTCGGGCGTGCAGGCCTGCGCCATGGATTGGGCGACAAGGGCGTTGGTGTGCGGCTCGGAATAAGCCAGTACGCTGAACAGCTTGCTTTGCCGGACAACGGGCGGTTCTTCTCCTTCCAAACCAACCGTATCCAACAGCGCGCCTGTTTTTGCCAATACGTTGATTTCGTGGGCAATGTTGCGGTATTCGCCCTGTTGTGCGGCACAGACGTTCGGTTCGCCGGCGGGGAACTGGGCAAACGCATCGGCGCAGCTTTCAGGCAGCCTGCCCGCCCAAGACGGCTCTTCGGCCAGCATTTCCGCCGCCAGTTGCGTATTTTTGCGGATGGCGGCGGCACCCAGCATCGGTGTCAGCATGGTATTGCCCGCGCGCAGCAGCTTGCGCCCCGTCCGTATATTGCGGCAGACGCGGTTCAGGGCGGCTTCCCGTTTGCCGTTTACCCAATCCAAAGCGGCAGGCGCGGTTTGCGCGGCAATGACGGACAACATGGGCGGCAGAATGGCGGATAATCCTTTGTCCATGGCGAAATCCAAATCGGGATAATCCGCCAGCCTGTCCGCATTGGCCAGCAGCACGGCGTGTTTTTTCACGCCCGCCTGAAATGTTTCGCGATGGGCGCGCACGGTACTCAGGCAGCCTGCACCGCGTTGTCCGTCTGCCGCCGTGCAGTTCAATTCGCCGTTGTTCAGTTCGGGCAGGCGGCGGCTGCGCAGTTCGGCGGGCAGCGCTTCGTCTTTGGGCAGATGGTTGCCCAGTTTTTCCATGATTCGGCGGCGTTCGGCCACATCGGGAATGTCGTATGCCATCAGCCACAGCGCGTCCGCACCCGCGCTGTCGCCTTTGGGCGGCGTGCCTTGCAGCAGGTGCAGGGATTCAGCGGCGGCAGCGATTTCCTGCCGTTGGGCAACTTGGGGCAGTACGCCGAACACGGCCGCCGCCAAACCGAAGACGGACAATAGGGCGATATGGGATTTTTTCATGACGTTCTCCTCCAAAACGGTGTTAATGGTATGACTTTGAAAAAATTTTACCAAAATATCGGGCACGCGGGCGTATGGCGCTGCATTTGCCTGCGAAAAGCAGCCTGCACATCGCCGCCAAGCAAATAATCGGGCAGCATGCAGGCAAGTCCTTTATAATAGGCGGCTATTTGGCAGGGAAAAGCAGCCTGCAATCCTAAAAAAATCCACACATATAAAAAATCCAAGAAAGACCTCATGAAATTCATAGACGAAGCCAAAATTGAAGTGTCCGGCGGACGCGGCGGCAACGGTGCAGCCAGCTTCCGGCGCGAAAAATTCGTACCGCGCGGCGGGCCGGACGGCGGCGACGGCGGACGCGGCGGCAGCGTGTTTGCCGTGGCGGACGAAAACGTGAACACGCTGGTGGAATACCGTTTCGTGAAAAAATACCAAGCCAAAAACGGCGAAAAAGGACACGGTTCCGACCGCTACGGCGCAGGCGCGGACGACATCGAACTGCACATGCCCGTGGGCACGCTCATCCGCGACGCGGACACCGACGAAATCGTTGCCGATTTGACCTATCACGGCCAGCGCGTCTGCGTGGCGAAAGGCGGCAAAGGCGGCTTGGGCAACATCCATTTCAAATCGTCCGTGAACCGCGCGCCCAAACAGTTCACCAACGGCGAGGAAGGCGAGGCGCGCACGCTGCTGCTGGAACTCAAAGTGCTGGCGGACGTGGGCCTGCTTGGCATGCCGAACGCGGGCAAATCCACGCTGATTCGCGCCGTGTCCGCTGCGCGCCCGAAAGTGGCCGATTATCCGTTCACCACGCTGCACCCGAATTTGGGCGTGGTGCGTATGGACGAAAACAACAGCTTCGTGATGGCCGACATTCCCGGCCTGATTGAAGGCGCGGCCGAAGGCGCAGGCTTGGGACACCGTTTCCTGAAACACCTGTCGCGCACCGGCCTGCTGCTGCATGTGGTGGATTTGGCGCCGTTTGACGAAACCACCGACACGGCCGCCGAAGCGTTGGCCATCATCAACGAATTGCGCAAATACGACGAAGAACTGTACGGCAAACCGCGCTGGCTGGTGTTGAACAAGCTGGATATGCTGGACGAGGCGGAAGCGCAACGGCGCACGACCGACTTTCTGGCCGCCATCGGCTGGGATTATCCGCCGCCGGACGACCGTTACGAATTCGACATGGAAACGCCGCGCCTGTTCAAAATCAGCGCGCTCACGCACGACGGCACGCAGGAATTGGTGCAGCAAATCAACCAGTATCTGAACGAAAAACGGAAGTTGCAGGCGCAGGAGCAAGCGCAGCAGCCTGCGGCTGAAACGGATGGCATTCAAACCGATATGTCGGTGTTTAAGGCCGAATAACCGCATAAAAAAGCAGCCTGCACTTTTGCAAATACCGAGTGCAGGCTGCTTTTATTGATTATTTATGCGATTTTAGTAACAGACGGGCAGACTGCCTTCAAAAGCAGCCTGCAAACCATTTCCCTTCATAGCGCCCCCATGACTACCATCGCCCAAGCCATTGCCCAATCGCCGCTGCCGCGCCTGGAAACGCGCCTGCTGCTGCAACACATCACCGGCCTGTCGCACAGTCAGCTCATCACGCGCGACGGCGACCTTCTGCCGCCCGAACAGGAAGCGCAATGGCGGCAGTTGTGCCAGCGGCGCGAACAGGGCGAACCGGTGGCCTACCTGCTGGGCAGCCGCGAATTTTACGGCCGCACGTTTGCTGTGAACCGCCATGTGCTGATTCCGCGCCCCGAAACCGAACACCTGCTGGAAGCCGCATTGTGCAGGCTGCCTGCCGGCGGCGCGCTGTGGGACATGGGCACGGGCAGCGGCATCATTGCCGTATCCGCCAAACTGGAACGCCCCGATGCCGACGTGTTCGCCAGCGACATCAGCGCGGATGCGTTGGCCGTGGCGCAATACAACGCCCAAACGCTCAAAGCAGCCTGCACCTTTGCCCAAGGTTCGTGGTTTGAAGCGCAAAAGCAGTCTACACGGCAATGGGACGTCATCGTCAGCAATCCGCCCTATATCCGCGCGGACGACCCGCATTTGGCGCAGGGCGATTTGTGCTTCGAGCCCGAAGGCGCGCTCACCGATTTTGCCGACGGCCTGCAACACATCCGCCACATCGTCGCCCAAGCCCCGCAGCACCTCAAAACCGGCGGCTACCTGCTGCTGGAACACGGCTACGACCAAGCCGCCGACATCCGCCGCCTGTTCGCGCAACACGGCTACCGCCACTGCGAAACGCTGCCCGATTTGGCCGGCCTCGACCGCGTGACGCTGGCGCAGCTTTAACCGCACGCAACAACACAAAAGCAGCCTGCACCTTCAGAAAATCGAAGTGCAGGCTGCTTTTGACAGGCGGCATGGCTGTTTTTATTTTGCGCAGATAAAAGGGGCTGTTTGGGGTGGCTGATTTAGAAAAACACCAACTCGCCGCATGGACTGACAAGAAATGTTTTAGTTTCGGATTCACCCCCTTCTTCGGTGTCATCATCTATTTTGGATGGGGCGTACGTATATTTAATGGTTAAATATTCCGCATTCTCCTTAATCTCAATAGGAATATCACTTCTCCATGATTGCCATTTCATCGGATACTTTTGCTTCAGATAAGCAACAAACTCCTGATAGGAACGCATTGTGCAGCAGTCTTCCGCATAAAAATGAACAGACCAACTATCCGTTTTTAATACACCGAATCCACTTGGACGATTATAGTAATCGGGCTGTTGCAAAAAGCCATCTCCTGCCGGGTCATATTTTATTCCGCCCAAATTCTTTCTGACCATATAGGCAAAATCGCTATTGCTGCGTTTGGATACAAATTCAGGCTGCTTTTCCAGCAATGCCTCCAAAGTGGGGTAGCCGTCCAGCCGGAAGGGGTAGCAGGAATCCGTTTTCATGAATTCCGGATGGCCAGTCCAGTCATATTCCAAACCACACATCCGTTCGTTGATGGTAATGTAGCCGCGCCACACACCTCCACCGTCATTATTTTCTTCCAACCACTCATCTCCCAGCCAGTGCCACTTTACCCACCGCCGCCAATATTCCTTCATCGCCAACGCATAGCGCTCGCCCCGGCTCAAGGGTTTGTCGGGTTTGCATTCCATCGCTTCCCGTATTTCCCTGAGATCGGTTTCTTCTTTGGTTTCAAACAGGCTGCGGATGGAAGAGAGAATTTCCCTCGGTTTTATTTCGGGGCGGGCGATGTAATAGATGAATGCGACAAACGATAACAGGAAGATGTTGCGCAAAACGGTGTATATTTTTTTCATGGTTGTCTAATCGTGAATAAAGCAATATGGGTCAGGCAAAATCTGCCATGCTGCGGATAGGGATATATTATCCCATTGTTTCGGTTCATCAATGTTGGAGTTTAAGGTTTTGTTTCGTATGTGCAGGCTGCTTTTTGGGTCTCGGCATGAACATTCGGGAAATCGGGTGATGGAATGGGTGGTTTTCACACCCGCCGTTGCGGCATGCGCACAACACAAAAGCAGCCTGCGTCCGCCTTTCGCTGCAAGGAAATTGAAAAAAACGCCGCACCGCCGTACACTAAACACCCCGTTTTTTCAGGAAATTGCTTATGGTAGAACTTTCCAAATTCCGCTTTAAACTCTTTTTCAGCCATTTGATTTGTTCGTTCACCGTTGCCGCCATCACCGCCGCCATTGTGTTTTTGGTGTGGCATCCCACGCCGTTGGCCAAAGCGGTGGGCGTTACCCACATTTTTCTGCTCATGCTGGCGATTGATGCCATTCTGGGTCCCGTACTGACTTGGACCGTGGCCAAAGAAGGCAAGGCCAGGCATCTGATTCGGCTGGATATGACGGTCATCGTCATCTGCCAGCTTGCCGCCATCAGCTACGGGCTGTACAGCATTGCCGTGAACCGCCCCGTGTATATGGTGTTCGACAAAATCCGCTTCGATTTGGTGCAGGCGGGCGATATTAAAGACGAAGAACTCGCCCAAGCCCAAGCGCCCTACAACACCACCAACTGGGGCACGCCCAAATGGGCGGCCGTGCGCCCGTTCAAAGACGACAAAGAACGTTCCGACCTCCTGAACCGCGAACTGCGCGGCGACGGCGCGCCTTCCACCATCCCTTTCATGTACGAATCCATCGATTCTCCGGCGCAATGGGAACTGATATTGAAGGAAGCGCAAGGGGTGGCGGATTTGTCCAAATACAATCCTGAATCCGCCGTGTCCGCCGTGCTGCAAAGCCATCCGCAGGCCGACCGCTTCCTGCCGATGAAGGCCTATGAAACGGATATGACGGTGCTGATTGACAGCAAAAACAAACAGATTGTCGATGTGGTCGATTTGCGGCCTTGGCAATAAACGCGCAAAAAGCAGCCTGCACATTGGGAAACCGAAGTGCAGGCTGCTTTTTTGGCGGATGCGGCTTATCCGTATAGCCACGCCGCCAATAAATCGGGCGATACGATGTGCAGGTATGCGGTTTGCGGCAAGGCAGGCTGCACTTGGACGCAGGCGGTGTGCAGCATACCGTCGCGGAAATAGTGCACTTGGTGTTCGTCGTCGATGCGGGTGAGCAGTTGCGCGGCCGTGTCGCGGCAGGCAAAGCCGTTCACGGCGATGATTTTGTCTTTCGGTTTCAGCCCCGCGCGTTCCAAAGCACCACCGTTGAACACGTGGGTAATCAGTGCGCCGTCGGCCTGCTGCGTGAAGCGTCCGCCCACATCGCAGGCAGTCTGCACCGCCGGTGGGGCTTCCGTGCCGCACGAGCCGGTTTCAGAAGCGGGCGCGAGCAGCCAATGCAATGCCAGGCCGGCCTGTTTCAGGCATTCGGCAATGGGCAAATCTTCGGTGGAATACAGCGCGCGCTGAAAGAAATCGTGCAAATCCAGTTGCGTGAATTCCTGCGCCAACTGCTGCCATTGCCCTTCGTCCGTGCCTTTTCCGGTGGCGCGGTAGCGGGCGTAAAGCTGCTGCATGATGCTGTCGAGCGAGTGGGGGCTTTGGCGGCGGATGTGCAAATCCAAACACAGGGCGGCAATCGCGCCTTGCTGGTAATAGCTGACGATGGCGTTCGGGCTGTTTTCGTCTTGTTTGTAATATTTGTGCCATGCGGCAAAGCTTGATTGCGCCAGCGTTTGGTATTGCCGCCCGCCCGTCCTTTGCACGCGGGTGAGGTTTTTCGCCAGCAGCGTCAAATAATTTTCTATGCCGATAACGCCGCTGCGCACCAAAATCAAGTCGTCGTAATAAGACGTGATGCCTTCGTATGCCCAAAGCTGTTCCGTGTACACTTCCGCATTTAAATCATACGGTTGGAATTTGGTCGGTTTGATGGATTTGACGTTCCATGCGTGGAAATATTCGTGCGCTATCAGACCAAGCAGTTCGGTGTAGGCGGCATCGGGTTCGCGGCCGGCATCGTGTGCGGGCAACGCCCAGCGGTCGGCGTGCAGGGCGGTGCTGCTGATGTGTTCCAAGCCGCCGTAGATTTTGTCGCCCAAATGCAGCAGGAACAGGTATTCGGAGAAGGGTGCAGGCTGCTTGAACAGGGCGATTTCATAAGTACAGATGGTTTTGACGTCGGCGATGAGGCGTTCGCGGTCGAAATCGGGATAGTGCCCGCTCAATGCGATTCGGTGGGGGATGCCGTGCGCTTCAAAATGCAGCACTTCGATTTGCGCGCCCATTTCAAACGGATGGTCGATGAGTTCCGCGTAATTTTGCGCGGTAAACACTCGGTGGCTTTGTTGGGGCAGGGTGGTTTGGATGTGCCATGCGTCCGGCAGGTGCAGCGTGATTTCGCAGGCTTCGTGGCGGCGGTCGGGGTCGGTCAGAAACAGGCACGCGCCGTCGAAAAAGCCGCGTTCGTTATCCAGCAGGCTGGCTCGGCAGGAGAGGTCGTTGGCGTAAACGATATAGTCGATTTTCCATTCGCCGGCCGAATCGGGCAGCTGCCAGGTGTTTTTGTCGATGCTCTGCACGGCGGCAGGTTGCCCGTTGCAGGCAGCCTGCACCTGCATAACGTGGCGTGAGAAATCGCGCACCATATAGCTGCCCGGCGTCCAATTGGCCATTTGCAACAGGTGCAGGCTGCTTTTTTCTTCGCGGCGGTAGGTCAGCGAAATGTGCCACTGATGGCGTTCCGGCACGGCGGTAATGGCGTAGTGCAACATAAAAATCCCTATAAAATATAGTGTTAAAAAATATTAAGCCGCGATTTGACGTATATCAACAACGTGAAAACCCGACGCTTATAACATATCCGCACAAAAAATATGGGTATATTGGCAAAAGCATTGATGTTTTATCACTATTTGGTTTTGTAGAAAAGGCAAATATGCTTTAAAATACCCGATTGCGTTTTGCGCCTAAATTTTACAAAGCGGCACAAAATGTTAAATTAAGAAAACAATATCCGGTGCAGGCTGCCTGCAACCTAATTGTTCAGTAATAAATATCAAGCCATGCATTTGGAGACTTTCATGGAAACGCAAACTTATAACTACAAAGTGGTGCGCCAATTTGCCATCATGACAGTGGTTTGGGGCATCGTGGGGATGTTGGTCGGCGTTATCGCCGCCGCGCAACTGCGCTGGCCCGAGCTTAACCTGTCGGAAATCGCGCCTTGGTTCCACTTCGGCCGTATCCGTCCGCTGCATACCAATGCAGTGATTTTCGCATTTGGCGGCAGCGGCCTGTTCGCTACATCGTATTATGTGGTGCAGCGCACCTGTAACACGCGCCTTTTCGGCGGCTGGCTGCCTGCATTCACGTTCTGGGGCTGGCAGCTCGTCATCGTGCTGGCCGCCATCACATTGCCGCTCGGCTTGACGCAAGGTAAAGAATACGCCGAGCTGGAATGGCCGATCGATATCCTGATTACTGTTGTGTGGGTGGCTTATGCCATTGTTTTCTTCGGAACAATCGCCACACGCAAAATCAAACACATTTATGTTGCCAACTGGTTCTATGGCGCATACATCCTGGCGATTGCCCTGTTGCACATCGTGAACAACATTTGGGTGCCTGCAGGCTGGTTTAAATCCTACCCCGTTTACTACGGCGCAATCGATGCCATGGTGCAATGGTGGTATGGCCACAATGCCGTGGGCTTCTTCCTGACCGCCGCCTTCTTGGGCATGATGTATTACTTCGTTCCCAAACAAGCCGGCCGCCCTGTGTATTCCTACCGTTTGTCGGTAGTGCACTTCTGGGCATTGATTTTCACTTATATGTGGGCAGGCCCGCATCACTTGCACTACACCTCGCTGCCCGACTGGACGCAGTCTTTGGGTATGGTGTTGTCGCTGATTCTGTTCGCACCGTCTTGGGGCGGCATGATTAACGGTATCATGACCCTTTCAGGCGCATGGAGCAAACTGCGTACCGACCCGATTTTGAAATTCCTGATTGTGTCGCTGTCGTTCTACGGCATGTCCACATTTGAAGGTCCGATGATGTCCATCAAAACCGTGAACGCATTGAGCCACTACACCGACTGGACAGTCGGCCACGTTCACTCCGGCGCATTGGGCTGGGTGGGTTTTGTGACCATCGGTTCGATTTACTACCTGATTCCGCGCTTGTTCGGCCAAAAAGAAATGTACAGCACCAAATTGATTGACGTGCATTTCTGGATTGCCACCATCGGTGTGGTGTTGTACATCACTTCCATGTGGGTAGCCGGCGTGATGCAGGGCATTATGTGGAGCCAGCTGAAACCGGACGGCACATTGGCGCACACATTCGTGGCCACCGTCAGCCGCACTATGCCTTACTACTTTGTACGTTTCTTGGGCGGCGTGTTCTATTTGAGTGGCATGGTCATCATGGCATACAACGTTTACCGCACTGCAATGCGCGGCAAACCTGTTGATGCGGAAATTCCTGCATTGCCGCAAACACAGCAACATTAAGAAAAGGCAGGCTACCAAAATGAAATTACAACAATTAGTTGAAGAAAAAGTCGGTTTTCTGATTGTCTTTACATTCATCACCATCAGCATCGGTTTGCTGGTACAGGTGATTCCGCTGTTTTTCACTAAAGAAGTGATTACGGCAACCGAAGGCGTGAAACCTTATTCGCCGCTGCAAGTGGTGGGACGCGATATTTATGTGCGCGAAGGCTGCTATAACTGCCACTCGCAACAAATCCGCCCGTTCCGCGCTGAAACCGAACGTTACGGACACTATTCTGTGGCCGGCGAATCGGTTTACGACCATCCGTTCCAATGGGGTTCCAAACGGACGGGTCCTGATTTGGCGCGTGTCGGCGGCCGTTATTCCGACGAATGGCACCGTATCCACCTGCTCAATCCGCGCGAAGTGGTTCCCGATTCGAATATGCCCGCCTTCCCTTGGTTGGCACGCAATAAAGTCGATGTGGAAACAACCGTGGCTCATATGAAAGCCTTGCAACGTGTAGGCGTGCCTTATACCGACGAGGATTTCGCAAAAGTTCCAGAAGAATTGAAAGATAAATCCGAGTTGGATGCCGTGATTGCTTATTTGCAAGGCTTGGGTTTGGCATTGAAAAACAAAAGGTAAGACATCATGGACATGACTTGGGCACGGGTGTTTTTCACTGTCTGCGTATTTGTCAGTTTTGTAACGGTGCTGTTGATTGCATTCAACCGCCGCAACAAGGTCAATTATGACGATGCCGCACGAAGCATCGTCGATGACCCGGATACGCCGGATACCGAGTCAGACCGTGAGAACGGAGCATAAAATGGAATCACAATTTACTTCATCATTTTGGCATTATTATATTATTGCCATTGTGGCGTGCAGCTTCATCTTTATTTGGTGGCTGCTGCTTTCACAGCATTTCCAGTCGCCGCCGCGCGAACAAAAAGTGGAAACGACCGGCCACTCTTGGGACGGTATCGAAGAGTATAACAACCGGATGCCGCGCTGGTGGTTCTGGATGTTTGTCGCCACGATTTTTGCCGCCATGGGCTATTTGGCACTGTACCCAGGTTTGGGCGACTTCAAAGGCATTGGCTTTAACGGCAAACCTTGGAGCAGCGTGGGTCAGTATCAGGACGAAATGCAGGCTGCAGAGAAAGAAACCGGCGCTTTGTATGCCAAATACAAAAATATGAGCATTCAAGATGTGGCCAAAGACCCTGCGGCAATGGAAATCGGTAAAAACCTGTTCGGTACTTACTGTATCCAATGCCACGGTTCGGATGCCAAAGGTTCGCGCGGTTTCCCGAATCTGGTCGATACCGACTGGATTTACGGCGGCACGCCTGAAAAAATCCACGAAACCATCGCCAAAGGCCGTGTGGGCAACATGGTGGCCTGGGGTCCTATTTTGGGCGAGGAAGGCGTGAAAGACACGGCGCATTTCGTGATGTCGCTGTCCGGCCGCGAGAAGTTTGACGAGGCCCGTGCAGCACGCGGTAAAGAACTCTTCACCGCGAACTGTGTTGCGTGCCACGGCGACAAAGGCCAAGGCACAATGGGCATGGCACCTAACCTGACCGACAATACTTGGTTGTGGGGCGGCCGCGAAAAAGACATCATCGCGACGATTACCGGCGGACGACACAACCAAATGCCGGCATGGGACGGCTTCTTGAGCGAAGAAAAACTGCATCTGCTGACCGCATTTGTGTGGGGATCTTCGCATAGCCAAGGTAAAGCATTGCCTACCGACACCGCACCTGCCATCGGCGCACCTGCGGCAAAAAAATAAACACTGAAAAACAGGCGGCTCGTGTTTTGCAACATGAGCCGTTTTTGTTTGGCTGAATCAAGTGCAGGCTGCTTTTGACCCGTTCCAAAAGCAGCCTGCACTTTGTTGTTTTTATCAATATCAAATCAAAACAATATCATATTGTTCCTGCGAATAAGAACCTTCCACCGACAGCGAAACTGGTTTGCCGATAAAGTCAATCAGCATGGCCAGCGATTGCGACTCTTCGTCCAAAAACAAATCAATGACCGAGTGCGAGGCGATAATCCGAAATTCTTTCACATCAAAACGTCGGCTTTCGCGCACGATTTCGCGTTGGATTTCGTAGCACACGGTTTGCGGCGTTTTCAGGCTGCCGCGCCCTTGGCAGACGGGGCATGGTTCGCACAAAACGTGTTGCAGGCTTTCGCGGCTGCGTTTGCGCGTCAATTCCACCAAACCCAGGCTGGTAAAGCCGTTCAGCGTCACGCGCGTACGGTCGGAGCTTAACGCTTTTGCCAATTCCTGCAACACGGCGTCGCGGTGTTCCTGCTGAATCATGTCGATAAAATCGATGATGATGATGCCGCCCAAATTCCGCAGGCGCAGTTCGCGCGCAATGGCGTGGCAGGCTTCCAGATTGGTTTTGAAGATGGTTTCGTCAAAGCTGCGCGCACCCACAAAGCCGCCGGTGTTCACATCGATGGTCGTCATGGCCTCGGTGGTTTCGATAATCAGGTAGCTGCCGAAGTTCAGGTTCACGCGCGGTTGCAGCGAACGGCTGATTTCGGACTCGATGCCGTAGGTTTCAAACAGGGGGCGTTCGCCGGTGAAACGGTGCAGCTTCGGCGCGGCATCTTGCACGTATTGCTCGGCAAACGCCATCATTTTGTCGAAATTAAGCCGCGAATCAACCAGGATTTCGCGTGTGTTGTCGTTGAACAAATCGCGCAGGACGCGTTTGGCCAGCGGCAAATCTTGATACAGCAGGGTTTCGGGCGGGCAGACTTTGGCCTGCGCGACAATATCGCCCCACACGCGCGTGAGGTAGTGGATATCGGCCTGCAATTCGGCATCGGTGGCGGTTTCCGCGCTGGTGCGGATAATGTAGCCGTGGCAGGCTTGTTCGGGCAGGAGCGCGTTCAGCCGTTCGCGTAAACTGTTGCGTTCTTCTTCGTTTTCAATGCGTTGTGAAATGCCGATGTGGTCGTCTTGCGGCAGGTGCACCAAAAAGCGGCCGGCCAGCGAAATCTGCGTGGACAATCGTGCGCCTTTGCTGTTAATCGGGTCTTTAATCACTTGCACCAACACGGTTTGGCCTTCAAACAGCACCTGTTCGATACGCGGATTGGAATTGGGGTTCTGCCTCTGTTCCACCACGTCCATAATGTGCAGGAAGGCGGCGCGCTCCAAGCCGATGTCGATGAACGCGCTCTGCATGCCGGGCAAAACGCGGCGGACAATGCCCAAATAAATATTGCCGACCAAGCTATGATCGCTGTTGCGTTCGATGTGCAGTTCGCAAATATTGTTTTCTTCCAGCACGGCCACGCGGGTTTCCTGCGGCGTGATGTTCACCAGCACGGTTTCCGGCGGCCGTAGGATGTCGGTGGGCAGGGGGATGGTGATGAAGCTCATAAAATTACCTTAAATTTCAATGAAACGATTGTTTTGAATGTTTTCTTTATCGGCGGTGCGACGGCGGAAAGCGCAGCCTGCTTTTTGGGTTTTCGGAATGCTTTGCGCTATAAAGGCAGCCTGCACTTCGGGAGGCATATTTCGGTGCAACAGATTTTTGGGTAAAACGCCGTATCGTCCGTATGCCGCAACACGCCCGATTTTTGAATGTGCAGGCTGCTTTTGCGGCGGCGTGGCGCGTTGCAGGTTTGCCGCATTTGTGTATTTTTGTTTAATCAACAACAACGTATCAAGACGGCACAGCTAAATTTTGCTACAATCCGTATGTTTTCATAAGGATAGATAAAAATGTTGATCACACCGCAAACCGCCGCCCCGTCTTGGGACGAACCCATTGAAATGCTGCTGGCCTGCCATGGCAAAGTACGGAAATTCTGCCACCAGCTCACGCTGCTGCCCGACTATCTGACGCACAACGGCCTGGATCAGTCGGCCTTAACCTCCATTCATCAGATTCTGACGTATTTCAACAAAGCCGCGCCGCTGCATCATGAAGACGAGGAACTGGATTTTTTCCCCACGCTGTTGCGTTTCACCCCGCATGCAAAAGACAGTGTGGACGAACTGCTGCGCCAGCACCAAAGCCTGCACAGCGGCTGGGAAGCGCTGCGCCGTCAGCTCAACAGCATTATGGCGGGCGAAACGCTGATATTGTCCAACAGTTTGGTGCATATGTTTGTGGCGGGATACGAGCGGCACATGGCGCTGGAAGAACCGCTGTTCGAACAGGGGCGCGAGGATATTCCCGAAGAGCAGCTGAAAGAAATCGGCAGGATTATGGCGGAGCGGCGGCAGCCGAAAAAGAAACCGCAAAATCTGCCGCCCATGCAGCCTGCACCTGAAACAGAATCCGAAGAATAGGGCGGTGTGCCGTTGGTTTAACCTTCGAACGGCAGCCCGAAATGTTCAAATGCGCCAGCGGTGGCCACACGGCCGCGCGGCGTGCGTTGCAGCAAACCCTGCTGAATCAGGTAGGGTTCGATCACATCTTCAATCGTGTCGGTGGACTCGCCAATGGCCGCCGCCACATTCTCCAAACCCACGGGGCCGCCCGAAAACTTGTGCAGCACCGCTTCCAAAAATTTCCGGTCCATCATATCCAGCCCCGCCTTGTCCACATCCAGTAGCGACAATGCCTCATCGGCCACCGCCGCATCGATGCAGGCTGCTTTTTTCACTTGGGCGAAATCGCGCACGCGCCGCAGCAGGCGGTTGGCAATGCGCGGCGTACCACGGCTGCGGCAGGCCACTTCCCATGCGCCCTGTTCATTCAGGTTCATGTCCAACAGCTGTGCCGAACGCGCCACAATGGTGCGCAAATCCTGCGGTTGGTAAAACTCCAGCCGCGCCACAATGCCGAAACGGTCGCGCAACGGATTGGTCAGCATGCCCGCGCGCGTGGTGGCGCCCACCAGCGTGAACGGCGGCAAATCAATCTTCACGCTGCGTGCCGCCGGGCCTTCACCAATCATAATATCTAGCTGGTAATCTTCCATGGCCGGATACAGAATTTCCTCCACCACAGGGCTTAAACGGTGGATTTCGTCAATGAACAGGACATCGTGCGGTTCCAGATTGGTCAGTAAGGCCGCCAAATCGCCCGCGCGTTCCAGCACCGGCCCGGACGTTTGGCGCAGGTTCACGCCCAGTTCGCGCGCGATGATGTGCGCCAACGTGGTTTTGCCGAGCCCCGGCGGCCCGAACAGCAGCGTGTGGTCGAGCGCTTCGCCGCGGTGTTTCGCCGCTTGAATAAAAATATCCAGTTGCTCTTTGGCCTTGTGCTGGCCGATATAGTCCGCCAGAAATTTGGGACGCAGGGCGCGTTCCAGCTGTTCCTCTTGGGCGGACAATTTTTGTGCGGTGATTAAACGCGGTGCAGTGTTGCCGCTTAAATTATCATTTTCAATCATATCGTTGTCTTTTTTATGATGCGCTGTCCGACAGCAGGCGGATGCTTGATTCCATCCAGCGCGCGCCAAACAGCTGCTGCAATTTCTGCACGGCCGAATCCGCCTGCATCAGCGACACGGCCTCTGCGCGCCGCTCGTTTTGCCGCCGCGTTTCGTACATGGCCGGCGTTTCCCAGCCGTGCCCGTCTTCCCAATCGACCAATTCGATGTGCAGGCTGCTTTGGTAATGCTGCGACAGCGTTTGCGCAATCCGCGCCACATAAGCCGGCTTGACGGTGTGGCGCGTGGTGTTGGCGCGGTCCACCGCCAGCGTTAAAACGGACGGCTGCAAATCCACCCAGGCCATGTGCGCCAATGCCATTTGTGCGGCGGAAATTTCGGGCAGCTGCCCCAGTTGCCGCACGATGGCCACCCAGTTTTCGGCGCGCAAAGGCGGCAGCTCGAAAGCAGCCTGCATTTCGGCGGGCGCGGTCTCGGGCAGTGTTTCTTCGGTTGGGGCGGCAGGTTCTGCGGTATCGTCCGCGTGATTTGAATCGCCCGTGTCCGTATCCCACGGCACGTTATCGGCGGCGGATTCGGGGTGCAGGCTGCTTTCGTGCATTTCGGGGAATGTTTCGTGCGGCGGTTCTGCAGCTTCAAAAGCAGCCTGCACTTCAAGGGGCGCGCTTTCGGGTTGCGCTTCTTCGGTTGGTGCGGCAGATTCGGCGGTGTTGTCCGCGTGATTCGAATCGCCTGTGTCCGTATTCCATGGTACGTCATCGGTGGCGGATTCGGGGTGCAGGCTGCTTTCGTATGCTTCATGGAACGTTTCGTGCGGCGGTTCTGCGGCTTCGAAAGCAGCCTGCACTTCGGCGGGCGTGCTTTCGGGAAGGGGTTCGGCTGCTAAATTGCCCGTATCCGGCGCGTTCAGGCTGCTTTTTATATTGCCGTCGGGTTCAGGTGTTTTTTTTTGCGCTTCGTGTGGCGGATTGTGCAGCTGCGTGCCTTCAATCGTGCCGCGCTGCGGCGTGTTTTTGGCGGCGAACGGGGCAAACGCGAGCATGCGCAGCAGCGTCATCACAAAGCCGGCGTATTCGTCGGGGGCGAGCGGCAGGTCTTGTTTGCCGTGAATCACGCATTGGTAATACAGCTGGATTTGCTCGTCGCTGAAATAGTTGGCCAACTGGGTCAGGCGTTCGCGTTCGGGGTCGTCCGCGGCCACTGCGCCGGGTACGGTTTTGAGCAGCGCCAGCCGTTGCAGCAGCATGGCCAAATCGTTCAACGCGCTGTCGAAACCGACGGCGTTGCCTGCCATTTCCTGCGCTTTTTGCATGAGCTGCGTGCCGTCCTGCTCCATCAGGAAGGTGAGCAGTTCGTACAGGTAGCGTTTGTCCACCGCGCCAATCATGTCGCGCACGTCGGTTTCCTTCACGCTGCCAGAACCCATGGCGATGGCTTGGTCGAGCAGGCTCAGGGCATCGCGCATGGAACCTTGGGCGGCGCGTCCCAAAAGGGCGAGCGCGGCGGGTTCGTACACGATTTTTTCGGTTTTCAAAACGTGGGTTAAGTGGTCGGCCACTTGCTGCGGCGTGAGGTTGCGCAATACGAATTGCAGGCAGCGGCTCAATACGGTGATGGGGACTTTGTGCGGGTCGGTGGTGGCCAGGATGAATTTGACGTGTTCGGGCGGCTCTTCCAGCGTTTTGAGCATGGCGTTGAACGCGGATTTGGAGAGCATGTGCACTTCGTCGATGATATAGACTTTGTATTTGCCGGCGGTGGGCGCGTATTGGGCGTTTTCCAGCACTTCGCGGATGTTGTCGATGCCGGTGTTGGACGCGGCGTCGATTTCCAGCAAATCCACAAACCGCCCTGCGTCGATGTCGCGGCAGGATTGGCATTGGCCGCACGGTTCACCGTGTTGCGCGTTTTCGCAGTTCAGGCTTTTGGCCAGGATGCGGGCGATGGTGGTTTTGCCCACGCCCCGCGTGCCCGTGAGCAGGTAGGCGTGGTGCAGGCGGCCTTTGTCGAGCGCGTTTTGCAGCGCTTTTACAACGTGCTGCTGGCCGACCAAATCGGCAAAGGTTTTGGGTCGCCACTTGCGGGCGAGGACTTGATAAGCTGCCATAACATAACGGTTGTGCCAAATAACAATCCGTGCATTTTAACATTTTCGCCTGCACCATGCGAAAGGTTTACTCGGTATGCCGACAAAGCAGCCTGCACTGCAAAAATCTGCCCAATCTGCCGTTTTCTGCGTACAATGGCAGTCATCTTTTCAGGCAGCCTGAGAACCGTGTCATTAAAGGAATAATAATGCGCTTTTTTTGGTTTGTGATTTTACCGGCGGTGCTGCTCGGCACGCTGGCTTCGTCTTTGCCGGTGGCGATATATGCCGCGGTGTTCGGTGCGGTGCTGATGGCGTTGATTGCGCCCAGCGATAAGGACAATGATAAAGGCAATGCTGACCGCGGCGGCGATAGCGGCGAGCGGCGGCGTTACCTGGCCGACCGAGTGGACGATTTGGAATACGAAGTGCGCGAGTTGCGGCGGCGGCTGGCGGCATTGGAGCGGCGGCAGAGTATGCCGGTTGCCGTGCCCGAACAACAAGCGGCGCAAAAGCAGCCTGCAACCGTATCGCCGGTGCGCGATGCCCAGCCTGAAACCGCTGCCGCCAATGCCCCGTTAACGGCGCGCGTTGCCGAAAGCAGCCTGCAACAACCGGCGGTGGTCCGAATGCCTGCCCCCGATGCGGCACAAAAGCAGCCTGCACCCGAAACGCCCAGCCTGCCGGTGGACGAAGAGCCTTTGGTATGGGCGGGCTACGAACTGGTACCCGAATCGCAATACGAAGAAAGAATGGCGGCGCAGCGCGACCGTGTGCTGTTCCGGCCTGAAGAGCTGCCTGCCGATAACGCAGCCGCCCAAATTCCTGCAGACAAAACCCCTGCGGCGCACACCGCGCCCGTTCAAAAGCAGCCTGCACGTCAAAAGCAGGCTGCACATACTTCTTCCCGCGCCGCTTCGAGCGCACCGTCTTCACGCAAAATCCGACCGCAGCACAGCGAGCCTGCCGAGCCTAATCCGCTGCTGGCATGGTTCCTGAGCGGCAACCCGCTGCTGAAAACCGGCGCGCTGGTGCTGTTTTTCGGGCTGGCGTTCCTGTTGAGTTATGTGGGCGGCCATTTGCCGCTGAGCGTGCGCTATCTGGCCGTGTTCGGCGCAGGTGTGGCGGCGGCGGGCGCAGGCGTGAAGCTGCAAAGCAAAAAACGCGAATACGGCCTTACCTTGCAGGGTTTCGGCTTGGGCGTGATGTATCTGACCACGCTGGCGGCCGCGAAACTGCATGCGTTGATTGGTTCGGGCGTGGCATTTGTCGTGATGGTGGCCTTGGTGCTGGTGATGATTGCCCGCGCCGTGTCGCAGGACGCGAAAGTCATGGCGCAGGCTGCTTTGGTGGGCGGTTTGGCCGCGCCCGTGCTGGTGGGTGGCGGCGGTTCGCACATTGTGCTGTTCGGCTATTTGGCCTTGTTGAACGCAGGCGTGGCGGCGATTGCATGGTTTAAGGCATGGCGCTCGCTCAATTTAATCGGGCTTTCCGGCACGTTCGTCATCGCTTCTTCTTGGGGCGCTGCCCGTTATCACGATGAATTGTTCGCCAGCAGCGAGCTGTTCCTGATTTACCACTGGCTGCTCTACACGCTGATTGCCTGTCTGTTCGCCCGCAAAACGCTGGAAGACGAACCGCTGGCGGGCAGCCTGAAACGCATTCCCGACAACGCTTCGCTGGAACGCATTTGGCAGACGGTAACGGCATACGGCAGCCACATCGGCATCCTCGACAGCAGCCTGCTGTTCGGCAGCGCGCTGACTTCGTTTTCGCTGCAATATGCGCTGATGGACAAAGGCGGCCACGGTGCGGCGTATTCCGCGCTGCTTTGGGCGGCGGTTTATGGCGGCGCGGCACTGTATTTCGCCCGCCTGCGCGACGATTTCGCCGTGATGAAGCAGGCGTTTGCCGGGCTGTTCCTTGTGTTTGTTACGCTGGCCGTGTCGTTGGCGTTTGAATTGCGCTGGACGGCGATGGCGTGGGCGTTGGAAGCCGCGATGGTGTATTCGTTCGGGCTGATTCAGCGGCAGCCGCAAACGCGCGTGGTTGCTGTCGGCGTGTACGGCTTGGCGGCCTTGTCGCAACTGAAAGATTTGCTGCGCAACGCGGGCGAATCGGACAGCGGCGCGCTGCTGAACGGCTCGTTTTCCGGCGCGTTGATTGCGGCGGTCAGCGGCGTGCTGATGTATTGGGCATGGGCGAGAATGCGCCGCGAAGACAGCGCGCTGTGGGAGAGAAACGGCGTGTCGGTGGTGTTGCTGCTCGCCTTAATCCACGCGGTTACCCTGCCGATGCTGGTGTTCGGCCGGCTGGGCTGTACGCTGGCGCTGGCCGTGTATGCGTTGGCCTTCGCGGCGGCGCAATGGCGGCAGAAGCAGCCTGTGTTCAGCGGTTTTTCCGCCGCGTGCGTGCTGATTTCGTTTTTATGCAGCCTGCACCTTGTGGCGCCCGAAAAAATCAACATCGATATGGCGCTGACGGGCACGGCCCTGTTGTATCTTGCCACCGCGTTCACGCTGCACAAAGCCCGCTGGCAGCGCGAAGAACCGCAGTTCGGTAGCGGCACGCAGTTGTGCAATCTGGGTGCAGGCTGCCTGATGATGGTGCTGGCGTGGGTGGAATGGCAGAACGGCTTGGGTTCGCTGGCCCGCATTTTCAACATGGAATACGGCTGGGCGTGGGCATGGTTTGCGTTTGCCGCGCTGCTGCTTTTGGGCGCGCGCGGGTCGCGCTGGCGCGAAGGCGTGCAGGCTGCTTCTTTGGCGATGTGGCTGTTTGCCGTTATGTCGATTGGCCGATATGCCGATATTTGGGCGACAGAAGTGCCGCTGGCCGGCAGCCTGCTGATGTTGGGATTCAGCGTGTTGGCCGCCCTGTCTGCCCTGTGGCAGCCTGAAATACGCCATCCCGACGGTAAAAAACTCATCGGCTTTGCCCCCGCCGTCCATGCCGTGCTGCTGCCCACCTACATTCTTTTGTGGACGCAGTTTTCAGGCAGCCTGGCCGAAGCCCATTGGCCGAACGCCCTGCCGCTGGCACGTTTGGCCATCCCATTTGCCGCATGGCTGGCACTCACCGTGTGGCGCGACCGTTTCGGCGAACTGCGCGGCATTTACTGGCGTTGGCACAGCGCCTTGTTGGCCGTGTATGCCGCACTGTGGTTCGTGCATGCCAACTTTGCCCGTCCACCGCAGTCCGATTTCCCTTATTTCCCCGTGTTCAACGCCGTAGAAATCGGCAGCATCGCCGTGCTGTATCTGCTGTACCGCTGGCTGGGCGCGTGGTTGCCAGAAAGCAGCCTGCAAGCCGACGGGCGGCGTGTGGTGGCCGGAAGCCTGCCCGCGTTGTTCCTGCTGCTGTTGAGTGGCGGCGTGATGCGGCTTTGGCACATTTTCGGCGGCGTGGATTGGCGGCTTGACCATCTGCTGGCTTCCTTCGGCGTGCAGGCTAGCCTGTCGATTGTTTGGGCGCTGGCCGCCATTGTACTGATGGTATCCGGCAACCGCGCCGCCGACCGAACCCGCTGGCTGGTTGGCGCGAGCATTATGGCCGTGGTGGTGCTGAAACTCTTCTTTGTAGAGCTGGGCAACAGCGGTGGCATCGAACGGATTGTTTCCTTCATCGTCGTCGGCCTGCTCCTGCTGCTGGTTGGTTGGTATGCACCCGTGCCGCCGAAGGATAGGGATTAGGGCGAAAGTAGCATTGCCCAAACGCAAAAGCAGCCTGCACATTTGGAAATGGAAGTGCAGGCTGCTTTTTAAGGCTTAAACGCCGCCCCGATATGCTGCCCAATCAGTTCGGCTATCCTGTCGCCGTCAAATTGTGTTTTAAACACCACCTTAATTTCTTTGGAAATCTCGGCAAACAGCTTTTCGGCATGTTTGATTTTCCGTTCTTCGCTTTTTCGCAAATCTTCCGCTCCGTCAGTCCCTTTGGCTTCAATCACAAAGTTCAGAATCTCGCCATTTTTGGTTTTCACGATGTAGGCAAAATCGGGTGAATACGTGCCGCCGCCGGCAACGGGGATTTTGATGGAGTTTCTCGGGATTTTGGTGAACACGGTGACGCCTTCAATTTGGTTATTGGCGACATTTTCATGTTCGATATCCGAATCGTAGAAAATCTCGCCGAAGAGATAGCTGGCGGCAGGCTGGTGCTCCGTATCTTCAAATCTGCCCAAATCCGCTTTTTTTACCGCGCGCGGTTTGCCGTCTTTACCAGTAAATTTGGTCGGATGGATTTTGCTGTCGACAAGCTGGTAATCCAGTTCGAATTTATGAAAAGAATGATGAAGCAAAAACCGGTTGAAGCCGTTTTTGATTTGGGCGATGGTTTGCATATTCAAAAAATCTTCAATGTTCAGTTCGTTGCGGACGCAGTAAAACGCCTGATGTAAAGTCTGCATCCGGATTTTTGCCGTTTGTGCCAGTTTTTCCAGAAACTCGCGGTAAGTCATGGTGTTGAAACGGATAAAATCTTCATCTTCAATACTTTCTATGCGGCGGGAAAGCATGAGTCCGTTGTTGATATAAGCTTCGTTTACCGTTGTGCGTATGCCTGCCTGCGGGAATTTGGCAGCGTTTTCGCGCAAATAGGCGGTAAATAAATCGGCAAATTCGGCTTCATCCTTGATTTTGTACTGCAAAACGGCTTTATGGTGAATCAGCTCCCACAAGGCTTTGAGTTCTTCATATTTGCCTTCTCGCATGACAATGGTGTCTTTGTTTTCGTCTTTGGCGTTGCTGACTTTGCCTTTGTCCAGGCCTTTGGGGAAGGCTTCGGGATAGGCGGTTTTTAATTTGTCATAGCCACCTTCGGTAAAGTTTTCATTCTCGTCAATGATATCTTCTGAAAACAGTTTGTTTACCAATACCAGCGGTTTTATATCGGGATATTTTTGCAATATTTTTTGTTTCAGCTCTTCGGTAAACTTTTTTGGGATTTCTTCCTGAAAAGAATTATCGTTGATTTCGCCGACAAGCTGTTTAACAAAATCCTTTTCGCTGCTATCGACAAAATAATTGAGTTTGTACGGCACATCGCGCACCCGCGCCATCAGCTCGTTTACCGGCAAGCGCAGGCCGCGTCCAACTTCTTGCAGCTTGGAAGTCGTGCTGCCGCTGGAACGCAGTTTGCAAATCTGGAAAACATTGGGATTGTCCCAGCCTTCGCGCAGCGTCCATTTGGAAAAAATAAAGCGGCGCGGGTTGTCCAAAGATAGAAGTTTTTCCTTATCGTGCAGGATTTCATTAATTTCCTGCTCGATTTTGTCGTCGCTGTCTGTATTGTCTTTGGAGAAATAGCCGCCGTGGCAGGCAGATACATCGTCCAGCGTTTTTTGCAGATAATCGCGGTAAAACGGGTCGGTTTCCGTTTTCAGGCGGCGCACCACTTCCGCATGAATCCACTGTTCAAATTTCTCTTTCAGGCTGCCTGAAAGCTCGTTGCCGCTGCGATAGCCTGCAATATCGTCAATAAAAAACAGCGTCAGCGGCTTGATTTTGGGCTGTGGCGCGCGTTCTGCCAAAAGCGCACGTTCTAGCTTGAAATGTTCAGCAACCGCCCGCTGCATCATTGCATCCTGCACCGTTTGCGAATAGGAATAAGGGTTGATGATGGCACCCGTTTTCAGCTCCAAGCCGTTGCTTAACAGCAGTACGGATTTATTCATGTTTTCAACGGTCAAATCCGAAATGGCCGGATGGATTTGCGCCAAATCTTCGCCTTTTGCCAGTTTGAACGTCTGCTTTTTGTCCTTTTCGTTTAATTCAAACTTCGCTTCTTTGCCGTCCAACGACACCAGTTTTATTGCAGCATCCATGCCGCCCTGCATTTCTTCCTGAAACACGCGCACGCCTTTCACCAGCCCGTCATTAAACGCGTCTACTGCCGTCAAACGATAAAGCAGGTTGTAATATTCATCGTTAAACGTTGCACCGTAGCGCAAAATGTATTGTGGTTTTAAGCGTTTGATATTGGCCCACGTTTTCGCACTCTCTCGGGTTGGGAATTTATGCGGTTCGTCTACAATCACAAACGGGCGCACGGCCGCCAATGCATCAACGGGATTGTCAAACAAATCCTTCAATGCCTTGTCGCCCGCATCAGTCATGGACGACGAATTAACCATGCCCGCGTTAATCAGCAGCACATGGATTTCCTTTTTGTTTTCTGCTTTGACAAATTGCTCAATCGTTATGGGCGCATTGGACTTTTTGCCCTTATTCTTTTTCGCGCTTTCCACCACATAGGTTTTCAGGCGCACACCTTCATAATCGCCACCGAAATCCTGTTCAAAATGCTCCGCCAAAGCCTTGCTTTGCAAAAACTGCCGCGTTCCCGCCTTAATGGACAAAGTCGGTACGACCACAATAAATTTGAACACGCCCAGCCAACGGTGCAGATCGAACATGGTTTGTGTGTAGGTATAGGTTTTGCCCGTGCCCGTTTCCATGGAAATATCAAGGATATTTTGGTCGTCCGAACGGTCAGGGAATTGGCCGTCTATGCCGTTTTGGCTTTGCACTTTCAGGATATTGTTTGCGTATTGTTTTGCAGCAAACAAAAGTTCGGGATTTTCGTCTACCGCCCGATATTTGGGCGTTGCCCCGTCAAACACGCCCAAAACTGCCGAAACCGCCCGCATTTGGTGCGGCTGGTTTTTCTCGTAATTAAAACCGCTCATGAATGTTTCTCCATGAAGTCATTGTTGTATCATCCTTCCCCCGCAAGGGGAATCCAAGCCGAAAAGCAGCCTGCACTTTCGGATTCCCGGCTACACCCTGATAATCACATTCAACTCAATCTCTTTTTTATTGGTATAACCGCGCACCGCCTGGTCAAGTTCGTGTTGCATTGCACTTGCCATATTGCTGCCGAACACAATCACACGGTTGGGATTGAAATCCGCATCGTTGTCCAGCTTCTTGATAAACGCCAGCAAATCGGCGGAAGTAAAACCCTCGTTAATCAGATACAGCCGCTTTTCGCACAGATACGCCGTGTAATCCCCTAACCGCACAGGTTCAACCGGCGTGGTTAGTGCCGCCCCGTCATACAGCGTCCAAGTGGTCAGAAGCATTTGCAGCTGTTCTTCGCTTAATTTATCGTTAAATGGGAAATCCATTTGGTCGGGCGAAAAATCGTTGTCCTGGTGCTGCCTGAAATGCTCCACCGTTTGAAAGATTTTGAAGCCCAAATCGCCGGTGTAATCGGGATATTCGGCGCGGATTTTGGCGGCGGCTTTTTCTATGCGGGCTTTGGTGATGTCGAAGATGGTCGGGTAGCCTGCCTTATGGGCTTCGGATTTTTCGTCGGTTTTTTCAGGCAGCTGTACGCAGATATAGCGGCGGCTGCCGTTTTGTTCTTCGGCGTTAAGCTGCATCACGGCATGGGCGGTCGTGCCGGAACCGGCGAAGAAGTCTAGGATTAGGTCAGAACCTCCAGTAATGTATTTGGCTAAATGTGAAATTAGATTTATAGGTTTTGATTTTTCAAACACAGCTTTGGAAAACAGTTTTTTTATAATTTCTCCACCATTTCTTGTTGGGAAATTAACGATACCTTTTAAATTGCTTTCACTTTCTTGAATATATAATTTTCTGTATGCCCTATCTGCCCTCCAAACGATTCTATTTTGACTAAATAATTCGTCAATGTAGTCTTGCCCCATCCAATGTCTTCCTGTAGGTGGATTAATTAACCTATCGCCAAAATGACGGGCTGGTCCATTTCCTTCTCCTGTTAAATCAACAGCATAGTAAATATTCCAATCATCATCCAAGTTGTTGTAATTTCCTATCCAGGCATAATCTTTTGTTTTGTTTTTCTTATCAATTTCTTTATATTCTTTTATTTTTGCTGAAAGTAGTTTTTGAGCGATATCCAGTGTTTCCCCATTTTCTTTTACTCCTCTTACCGCTTCAATTAATTCGGTTGCTTCGGGACGTGAATTTTTCCAAATTCCTAATTTTTCTTTATCAGTTGCATAACAAAAAATATATTCATGCTCTATTGCTATTTGTTCGCTATTCCTAGATGAGTTGTGCCACACCATTTGCCCAACAAAATTTCCCTCCCCAAACACTTCATCACACAACAACTTCAACTGCGCCGCTTCGTTATCGTCAATCGAGATAAAAATCACGCCGTCGTCCTTTAACAGTTCGCGGGCGATATACAGGCGCGGATACATAAAGGTCAGCCATGCGCTGTGCGAGTTTGAGCCTTTGTCGGTGAAGTCTAAAATCCGCGCGGCTTCGTCTTCGTCAATATTGGCCAGGCGGGCAAGTTCGGCGGGCGTAAATTTGCGGTCGTCTTGATAGACAAAGCCGTCCGAGCCGGTGTTGTAGGGCGGGTCGATATAAATCATCTTCACGCTGCCTGTGTAGGCGTTTTTCAGGTGTTTCAACACTTCCAGATTGTCGCCGCGAATCAGCAGGTTTTGGCTGCCCGCATTTTCGGGCTTGGCGTTGTGTGTTTTATCTTCACTCAACAGGGTTTCGGGCGGCAGGTTGCGCAGCAGGCGCGCGTAGGATTTGCCCAGCCAGTTCATTGCATAAAACTCGCGGCTGATGTCGGTTTGCTGCGCCATTTCGGCTTGGAATTTGTCTATCAGGAAACGCCCGTCTCTATCAAAGCAGGCTGGAAAGAGGGTTTTGAGTTGTTGGATTTGGGATGATACGGCGGTAATGCCGTCTTGGCTGAAAATGGCTTCGGTGTTCATTGCGCCACCCCGCCAAAGAAAGAAGCAATCAGATTAGATTTTGTTTGCTGTTTGCTGTTTGCTGTTTGCTGTTTGCTGTTTGCTGTTTGCTGTTTGCTGTAACATTTTATGCCCCATTGATTGAAATGTCAAGTGTAAATGATTGTTTTATATAAATAAAACAAGAGGTTGCTAACCGTTGAACAATAAAGCGGCAGCTGCCGCCTTTCCCTGATTTATATGGAAAACTGCCCTATTATATCTTGTTGCGCCGGATTAAGGACGGTGAAAACAGTTTGGGTCTCATGATTTAAAACTACTCGCGTTTAAAGCTGCTCTGCATGGCAGGTTTGGAGAAGAATTAATAGGGCAGCCTGAAAACTTAAAAAGCAGCCTGCACATTTGGAAATGAAAGTGCAGGCTGCTTTCAATGTGGCCGATAGTCAGTATAAATTTCCAAAATTTATTAAATTCAGTATAATGCGTGATAATGCGTGTCTCAAATACCATTCAATATAGCTGAACACATTGTTTTTGTTTTCATATACCGCGCAACAGGCCAAAAAGGGCAATGGGCGTTGTGGAAACGGCAGTCTGTTTGGCTATTTGGTTTTGCCGTTATCCGCAAAACCTGTAACAAATTAAAGAATATTACAATGAACAAAACGTACAAAACTGTTTACAACGCTGTGAGCGGCACTTGGGCGGCCGTTTCCGAGCTGGCCAAATCACAAGGCAAAAACACCACGCGTGCCGCAGCCGCTTTGGTGCTGCTGGCGGTTTCTCCCGTTTGGGGCGCACCAAACACCGGCACGACCACTTCCGGCGGTAATGCTATGCCATCTGGCTCAGACTATAAATTTTGTTATTACGATGACAACAGCAAAAACGTGGTCTGCGGTGATTCCTCCACAACGGCGGCCGATATTGTAGGCGGCAACAAGCCCGGCAAATCTGTGGCCATCGGCTTATCGGCCACAACGGCGGGCGAGAGCAATGTGGCTTTGGGTGCGAATTCTTCCGCTTCCAGCACGTCGGGCTTGGCCATCGGTGCAAGCAGCAAAGCACACCATAATCAAACGGTTGCTATTGGCGAACGTGCCAATGCGCTGGGTGAGGCGGATGTTGCCATTGGTAAGGCGGCCGGTGAAAATGCCACCAGCACAGGGCGCAATATTGCCGTGGGCGAGGGTGCGGTGAAAGACGCGGTGGCGGCCAATAATGTAATCGGTATCGGTACCGGTGCGGCGCAGAATATTAACGGTCAGCACGTTATTGCCATCGGTACGGAGGCCAACCAGGGCGTGTCTGGTGTGAATCAAGTGGTGGCCATCGGCTATAAAAGCTCTGCTGTAACATCACAGTCGGTTGCCGTCGGTACCGCGGCTTCCGCTAAAAACATTGGTGCTTTGGCTTTGGGCAACAGCAGCAATGCTGTTACCGAGAGTTCCGTAGCAGTGGGTCGATTCGCTCAAGCTTCTGGTCCGAATTCGATTGCCGTTGGTGGCGGCCGCAGCGCTGCGCAGTCGGCACAGGCCGGTGGTAATTATTCCATCGCTGTTGGCGTGGGTACAGAAGCGACACACGCACAATCGATCGCCATGGGCTGGAATGCTGGTGCGAAATC
>ERZ773008.259-NODE-259-length-37317-cov-4.010198_pt1 | contig 37317 bp, 56 predicted proteins | sample MGYA00580664_ERZ773008 | MGnify/ENA primary metagenome ERZ773008 (study PRJEB29015, sample SAMEA2738016) | human oral metagenome | biome: human oral; feature: human-associated habitat; material: dental | place: China | collected 2048 ...
TAGACTCAGTTCCAAAATGCCCCGCATCAACTACGAGTAAGCCTAATTCCTTAGCCATTTGCGCCTCATGATACTTCACATCACCTGTAATATATGCATCCACATGCAAACGAGCCGCATCTTTAATAAATTCAGCACCAGCTCCGGAGCATAATGCAATGGATTGAATCTCCTTAGGTGCAATACCTGCAAAGCGAATATTTGCCAATGGTAAAGCTTCTTGTACCCATTCACGGAAGGTATCTAAATTTAATGCATTTGGCAAGCGACCAACTCTACCTAAATACTGAGTAGAAGCCGTAGGCTCTACCAAGGACACTACTTCATAAGCCACTTCTTCATAAGGATGTGCTAATTTCATAGCCTCCACAACTTGGCTTAAATGAGTACCATCTACGATAGCATTTACTTGTACCTCAGGTGCCACCGTTAAAGTACCCGCTTCACCGATGACAGGATGAGACACTTCATTGCCAATGAAGCGACCTTCCCCGTGAAGACTAAAGCTACAATGCTCATAGTTGCCAATCTTTCCCGCCCCTGCGGTCCCCATAGCATGACGAACTGCATCAGCAGAGCTTTCAGGTACAAAGGTAGTCACCTTATATAGCGCGTCTTCACCAGTTTTAACAAACCCTTTTAAGTCTATAAGACCTAATTGATTTGCCAACATATCATTGAGACCACCTGGTGCGATATCGAGATTTGTATGGGCACTATAAACGGCAATTTTATTCTGAATCAACTGATTAATCATACGACCTTGCACCGTATCGCAAGATAGCTGTTTTAAGCCTTTAAAGATTAATGGATGGTGGCTAACAATCAAATTGTAGTTATGCTCAATCGCATAGGCAATAGCTTCCTCTGTAACATCTAAGGTCGTTAATACACCTGTAACTACAGCATTGCGATCGCCTATCATAAGGCCTACATTATCCCATGATTCAGCATAAGAACGCGGCGCTAATTGTTCCATCAACGTAATAACATGTTGAACTGTTGTCATATAACTCACTTCCTTCTATCTATTTTCTAAAAGACTACGAAGAAACGCTACTTCAGCATCTAGTTCCTTATATTTATCGGTATGACTCAATTTATCAGTCATACCATCTAGTGCACATTGGCGTTGGTAAATCAAATACTCAATGTATTTCTTCCAAAGGGGTGGACGTTCCTGTTCAAGAAGGGCCCCCACAGACCACAATAAGGATTCTTCAGGCAATTGGGCATACACATTTTCTTGAATTGGTGTACCGGTGTACTTTTCTACACAATCTTCGCGAATCGCTAGAAATGCAGTATATAATTTGCCTGCATCTTCAGCGATAATTTCAAGGACGATAACATAGCCCTTTTGCACCATATACTGACGCAATTCTTTTTGCCCATTTTGTGGTTGTAACACGTAGAACTCTAATGGTTCTGGCCCAGCGTCTACAATATCGCGCATCAAGAAGCCGCCCATACCACAGCAGATGGCACCATTTAGCTCGCCCTTCTGCGTTACCTTTAGACCATCTCCTAAACGGCAGTCTACCTTAGACTCAAGCCCACGGGACTTAACGTATTCTTTTGCTGACTCTAACGGTCCTTTATGCACATCCCCAGCGATGACAAATTCAGCACGACCACGATTAATGAGTTCTACCGCTAAGTAGCCATGATCAGTACCGATATCTGCAATAGCATGAGTCTTTGGCACAATTGAAAACACCGCTTCCAAGCGGTCCATCATAGGTCTAGGTTCCATAATATCCTCTACTATTAGTATATAAAAATAACCGCCCTTGAATTCTCAAGGACGGTAGATATCAACATAATTGGTGGGCAATATGTACAATAAAGCGAACCACTTTTATATAAATTCTACCGCCTACCCTATTACTTTAATAGTACCTTTCGGCGTTTAAAATGTATTTAATGTATTATATAAGATATATTAATTATAATACAATGTATTCAAGATAAAGAAAAGCTCTATAAACGAAAATAAGGCCTATCGTGCTAGTATCTACTAACTACGATAGGCCTATTTTATTATCAAGAAAATAGGTTGCAACTCGTTCCAATATGGAACACGTTGCCTATGTGTCCACCCTCACATAGTAGGGAGATTATGGATCACCTCGATTTCATCGAATAGCGCCAGCTGCACCAATTAGAAAACCAATCACACCACCAGCGGCCCAAGTATCACGTTGACGTCTTAGGCGTTGCTCTGTGCGTCTATTATTCTTGATTTCGTCTTTCAATTCCGTTAATGAGTTCGAGGCTTGATTTAATTTCTGCTCTTGCTCTGTTATTGTGCTCGAGGCTTTCGCTAATTCTTGCCCCTGTTTCTCGTTGATTTCCCTCAATTCGGTTAAGGCTTTCGCCCTCTCGCTGTTGATAACCCTCAATTCTTTTAATTCTGTCGCCTGCGTCATTGTTAAGCTGTTGGCTTGTTCCAATGATTTTGTTGAGTTCTCGATTGAGGCGTCGGCTGTCATCAAGTGCTCTTTGAGTCTGTTCCAGTCGCTCAATGGCACGCTGATAGTTGCCTCTGGCTGTGAAATATCCACTTGCGAGGCTGCCAACGCTGTAGAGCACAAGCACACACAAAGCACCAACAATAAGGCGCTGCATAGTAACCTTAGATTTAAGCATTTCGAGGTATGTTTTACATTTTTCATACATATCTAGCCCCCTATTTAGTCGATGTCGCTCCAGCGTGCTGCATAACCTCGTACGTCTACATGTACAAAGTCTTGATAGTAATACTTACCTATGCCGTCTGCGCCACATTCCTCGGCGATTTGTGCGAGATAATCTACGTCTATTCCGTCATAGGTAATATCTGCCGCCAAGCCTTGTGTGTGATAAGAGTTAGGCACGCCGCCAACCTCCTCATTATGCTCTGGGCAACGATAGCCACTCGTTACAGTCAACGGAACGCCCAAGCGCTCACGGATAGCGTCCAATAAGTCCACGAGCCGCTTATCGATAATGTGATCTAGCACATTATGGCCATTTTCATCTACCTCGTGGCGCTCACAGTTACAAGAAAATTCGTAATCGTCGAAATATTCGCCAATTTTCATATATTCACCCCCAAATTAAAAGACTGCACCCTTAACGAATGCAGCCTATAAGCTATTATTTTTTTAAAATCGTATCAAGTTTAGCGTGCACCAAATCAAGTAGCCCAGCGATTGTACTGTTTCCGCCGTCCCTCATGTTCTCGAGGATACTCAAAACCTCACCCGAGCCGAGATATAGCCACACTAGATTTACAGCGAAAGCATAATTGCCTGCCATAAAGTCAAAGCAATAAGCCCCAGCTGTTGCCATGCAATAAGTAAGTACCTTTGTAACAAAAGGCTTTCGCATATGCTTAGAGTTGATTAAACCCTTACCCCATGCTGCTGGAATAGCGATATATTTGGCGTAGCCGCTTATATTCTCTGGGCTCGCCCCTAAATCAAGCAGCATTTTATAACCAATCGCCGCCCATTTCGTGAGCAAGTCGAGGAATACCAGTAAAATAAATATCCCTAGTACTTGCACATGTTTGAGCCCTAGCATGTATATTCCTACCTCGGCCACTAAAGCCAATAAGGCTTTTACGGCGAATGACTCCGTAAGCATTCGCCATGCCTCGCTAAAAAAATGCATTATTTCTCCCATGTGTCCCTCTTACATCAAATATTATAAATGGTCTACTGCGTCGCCTTTGCTTACATATTTGTGTTTATTATCATCCCATTCAACGCGAGAGTATTGGAAATTAACGGCATATACACCATATTGTAATGTGCCGAGTTTTACAGGGAAGTTAATATTATCACCATTAGCGAATGTAACATTTTGAGGTTTTTCAACAATAATCGGAATTTCGCCAATAGCGTTGTTATTTTTATCTCTAAAGCTATCCTCTCTTGTTACAACGCTAACATTTTTACTTGTTTTAATTAGCACAGTATCAATTGCGGATACTAACCATTTACCAAGTACTTTGAAAGTATTGTGTCCTGTGAAGTTTGTAACGTCAATTTCCAACTTGCGGCCAAACAAGGAATATCTTGCGCCATTTTCCTCGAATGTATCATCTGCATTGGTAGTAACGTCTACCCCTTTAATTTCAGCGCTGCCTACCTCACGATCAGCCAAATCATAATATTTAATTAAGATATTAGCAACTCCGAACGGTTCAATAGGAACACGCATATTGTCAGTTTCAAACACACGTTTTTCGCCGCCGTCAACGGATACTTTAAAGTGTGGCTCACCTCTTAAATCAATAAATGCTTGGCCTACCAAAGGCTGAATATATTCGATTGGTTTGTATGTAACCTTAATAGTATCGCCTAAAAGCTCTACCAATTTGGCGAGTACTGTTTCAACGCTATCGTCGGCCAAGTATACATTTTTTTGTTTCAAGAGTTCAGCTGCACGTTCTGCGCTTGCTGGCTCACCTTTTGGGCCTTGTTTACCTTGCTCACCACGAGGGCCGTCTGGGCCTTGCTCGCCTTTTTCGCCTCTAGGGCCTCTTAAACCCTCGAATAAAGGTAAAATAGTATCTTTATCGAATTTTAAAGTTAAAGTGTTATCTGCCATGATTGTTATCTCCTCTGATTAATGCATTGAAATGTCTTGAATAAATGTAATTTTGCCATAGCCTAGCTTGATATGCTCGCTATCATTGTAAATAAAAGCGTCATATACAAACTCTCTGCCGTTTACTTTCTTGGCTGCTGATGTAGCGCCGCTCAATGAGAATGTTACATATTTCTCGCCAACCTCTGCGGCTAACTCAAATATAACGCCCTCATCTGCTCGCTTTCTAATTTTACAAACGCCTGTAAACCCTGTGAGTACTCTGTCGCTACCCTCTGGCACTTGATATGTGAAATTAAAATCTTGCCCAGCGTGTAGCGTGAAATCGTGTTTAATCATAAGCCACCCCCTTTTATAGCTTAGTTCTTGCGAACTGCTATGCACATAACAAATAAAGAGCCTAAAGCTGAAATAACCAAACGCCCATAATTTGTATCGCCGCCAGTTATAGTCGCTGAATATGCGGCGCACCTATCGTTAAAATCAATGCCAGCATTTACGCCGTGATCATAACTTTTATGAGATATAAATTTTGAAAATTGTATTTTCAAATCAGTAGGCGCATATTTAAAGCGTGCTTGCTCTCTCTTTATTTCTTCTCGGCTGTAGTTTTTCTTCTCAATGTTGTAACCAACAGGCACAAAAGTGCAATCTGAGCGCTTATATCCCTCTGGAATAGGGCAATAATCGCCATGCTTTACCTCATACACTTTAATTGATAAATTTTTAACCTCAAAGCCTGCTTGAAATATAGATTGAGCGTCAATGCGTGAGCCTGTAATATTAGCACCTTTAATATTGCCGTTGCGGTCTATCTCGAATGTGCCAGTACTATTTTTAAATGTACCGCCTGTGATAGAGCCGCCTGTTAGGTTGCCAGTGTTTACAGTGATAGATGATAGGTTATCAACTTTTATATTTCTTGCGTTCACGCTGTCAGCCTGCAGCATTTTGTTTGTGATGATATTATCATCAAATAATGCTTGCCCAGTAACATGTAAGAGCTTGCCGTCTATCCTAGTGCCTGCTGGCGTTAAGTTAATGCGGCTTATAAGCTCTTTGCCGTCGAGCTTGCCGAGTGCATTTGTTACTTTTAACTCTATGCCCTCGGATATTTGAGTAATTTGTGAGCTTACATTACGATTTAAGTCGTTAACTGTACGCTGAAATGCGTTCGCTTGGTCTATTAGCTTGCTATTAAAGCCGCTTACATCGCTCTTGACTGTGCCAACCTCTGTTTTTAAGGCTTTAACAGCTTTATCCATATCGGATATGCCGAGGCTCTCCATGTCGAGTAGCTCTTTATCGATTTTAGCTTTAACAGCCACGCTTACCGCCTCAGTAGCAGGGCCCTCGCCGAATATATCAACGTAAGCCACTTTTACATTGTACACGCCAGCCTCTAAAGGAATGGTTAAAGCGTTTGTAGTAGTGAAATACACCTTACTATCAACGTACACATTAGCGCCCTTACAATTCGCAGGAATAGCCTCGAATGTAACGCCTATGCCGTTAATATTAGCCATAGCCTTTACATTAGTTGGCTTTTTAGGTAGTGGCACGTTATAAGTCAACTCTGCAGGCGCTCCATGCCCTTTGGCTGGGTTATGAGCGTACAAGTAGACTTTACCAGTCCGATTTTGTAGCATGCCGCTGTATGTGGTGTTATTACTGCGGCCGATTAAGCCGTCATTTTGGCCAGCTCGTAAATCAAGCCTCAACTCGTAATAATCTACATCTGCATTTCTAACTTCTAGCCAGTTAAAATGGGCCATATCGCTGAACGAAATAGAAAAGCCGAGAGGCTTATTAGGTATCTCGCTTTTTAGCTCTACAGTAATGCTCTTAGATACGCCCTGCGAGGTGTTTCCGTGTGTATCTTTTACAACGGCTTTAACCTCGTATGTGTGGCCTAATTCGCAGCCGCTTATAATGACTTGTCCCTCGCCTGCGCCGCCGTATTTCCATGTACCACTAGGCTCTCTATACCAGATTTCCACAGTATCAAGGCTGTTAATTTGTGGCACGTTAAACTCTGCCACCACATCGAATGACTTAACCCTATTAGTGATCTCGTAGTATTTAGTGTATAGTGTGAGGTCTGTAACTTCTGGAATAAAGTACGGCGTTAAAGTGTATTGATAAGCCTGCACCTCGTCAAGCCCTTGCTCGTTGCTGCCGAATAGGTTCATAGAGGTAAATTTGAGATATATTGTTTTCCCTATATCCTCTTTGCGATATGGGTATTTAAATAAAGCCTCATCTACACGCACAAACCGCTCGCCAGCGTTATGACTGATTGCATTAGTGCCATATTGGCCTCTGACTAAGCCGCTCAATGTATACCAGTTATCTTGGTGCATTTCTGAGCCCTCATAACTGAAAGCCTCGCCATTTACCCAACAAAGCGTATTCGCTCGCTCGGCGTCTATGTGTGTGCCGCCTTTGAGCATACCTTGATTGAGTGTAATGTTGCATAGGTTGCTTGTTTGATTAAAACCATATTTAACATGTCCCATGCGAGCCTGTTGCGTGATTGAGCCTATACGGCTGTAATTTTGGCCGTTATCAGATAACCATACAGAACAGCCACCCCAACCACTCGGAGCATTGACACCTATAAATACTTGATTTCCGCCTACATCGCCAACGGTCTGAAATATAGCCACATCGTTGACGCTCGGCGCCTCTTGGTTGTAATCAATAAAAGGCCGCTCATTCTCGTGTACATCATAGCGAGCTGGTGCATAAGTGCCTGCAGGCTTGCCCTCGGCTGTAAATTCGAGTTGGCCGTCGGCTGCCTCATTTACAGCTGTAATAACTACAATCTGCTTATTTAATTGGCAGGCCTCATCGGTAAGCGTTACCAAATCGCCAACCTCGAGAGTACAGAAAGCCCAATCTAGCCTAAATGTGTATTGAGTTTTAGCATACAGGCGTTTCATAGCCAACTGTTCAGCGTAGTATTGAGCCCTAGCCTTTGTATAAAGGTAGTGAGCGCTTTTCTTTGAGGCTGGTTTTAAGCCGTTGCGTTGTACATCAGCCACCACCTCAAAAGATACTGTTTCTTTCTCGTAGCTATTGGCACGATTAATAAACTCGACTGTAGCCTCGTTATAGGCCTCGCTCGTATCTTTTCTTTTATAAAGGATAAGCTGGCCGTCTGTGCCTGCGATAAAGTCATCTGCCGTGAGGTTGTATTGAATTTGGTTAGCAGGCGTCCATGTACCTATTGGCTTATCGGCTAAAGGTACGATTTTAAGCCTATCAGTACTCCAGAATACAAGGCTGTTAGTGATCTCGGCTATATCGTTAATAATCTGCTGGGCTTTAGCGCTTTTTTGCTCTGGCGGTGTACTGATTAATATATCAGCCGCCTTACAGTAGGCTCTAAAGTTTTCAATGCCCTCAATTTGTACATCTGCACCAACTGATTGCAGTACATGCTCGATATAGTCGGCTGGGTTTACGTCTGTGCCGTCGCCTGTATCTCGTAACTTGCCAAATACCTCGAAATTATATTGCGGTAAGCTGCCACGCTCGCCCAAATCAACCACACCAGCCATATAAGCGAGTCCACTATAAGGCAAGGCTTTTTCTGGATGTTTTGAGAGCATATAAGGCCATGGGGCTTGGGCTACATCGCCATTGAATAAGGTAAGCTCGATTTTTTCGTTCGGATAATCGTACACCTCTTTATCTCGCCATACCTTACCAATACCAGCGATAGGCCCCTCGCACAGAGCAATAGCAGCAGCTACAGAGTAGGTATAAGTAATATTTGTGTGCTTTGCACCGCCACCTTTACCAGTTCTAGTAGTGCTTTTATGCTCGTGAGCTGTGAAATCATCATAATCTATGATGTTACCGCTTACTCGAGTGGTGCCCAGTATTTCTGGTACCACCTCGCCATATGAGGCTGTATTGATTTGAAAATCAGCGATCATATCGGCTCGGCTAGTTGTACTTTTGCCTTTAAATAAAAAGCCCATTATTCACGCTCCTCTCTATATCTGTATACAGCCCTCAAACGTGAGCGGCCTTTTTTATCGTAAAACATTACATCATCGAGCCTCGATATAATCACGCCATAATCAACGAAAGCATGAATTACAAGCCCTTTACCAATATATATAGCGCCGTGCGAAATACATCGGCCGTATTGGTATAGTAAAAAATCGCCAATTTCAAGCGGAGAGCCCTCTTTCACCTCATCGGCGACTTGTTGCACGTATTTGAGATATTTCTCCTCTGAATGGTGTAAATGCCACTCATTTGAGTAGTTTTCTATCTGCAATCTGTCGGCTTTCATGAGGCCACTATCAACCACCGCAGCCACTAACAGATAAGAGCAATCAACGCCAGCGCCTTTTACCATTGAATTATTGGCGTATGGTGTGCCTAGCCATGCAGTAGCAGCTTTTGCTATCTTCTCGCCAGTTGTTAAAGTATTCATCGTATGCTCTCCTTTAGTGGTACGTAAGGCGTCGCCCTGTTTCTATTCCAGTTATTGAATTTATTTTTACATTCCGCAGGAGTTTTATTACATCCAGCGTATATATAGAATTGGTCGCCGACTCTTGGGCTTACCTCGAGAGCGCTCATATACAATATTACGCCGTCCATGCTTTGTAATATCTGTGTAGATTGCCCTGCTAATGGGCCAGTGATCCAATCAATACCGCCAGCCGTGTAATAGCCGTTTGTAAATGGAATATCAATTCTTATGGAATTAGGGCCAGAGCCTAAAGCTGTAACCTTACCGCTCTTTCTAAATTTGGAAATATCAACGCCGCACTCTTTTGAATACACGCTAAAAGGGCATTGTGGATAATACCGCCTATTTGGGTATTCAATATTGAGCTTTTGAACGATTGATTTAACATTGAGCTTTAAGGTAAGGCCACCGCCTTGACTAACCTCGCATAAGCCAGTAAATAACCCTACAACGCCGATAATAGTATAGTTATCATCAAAAAATGCTCGTTTAAGCGTCATTTGAGCGCCGTCAAAGCCACCATTATGAGCTACGGCCATAATGGGAACGCCGCCTATTTTATCCTGCTCATTCGTGGATATGCTAACGCTCATTTTATCAACGCTCACCGTGCTATTAGTGGCTATCTTATCCCTTACGATAATAGGGCCGTCTGACTTATAGATTTGGCCGTTATAGGATACATCGGCGTCTGAGTCAGCCCAGTAGTACGTTACGCCACTGCGCAAGCGCAACTCGTAAAGGTCGCAGCTCATGAAATATTTATCGTTGTTGAGGTGCTGCCGTAGTACCTCGTTTACCTCTTTCATAATGCGCCCCCTATCGAGTTGATACTAACTTAAATGATTTTGATTTATAAACATTTGTAAAGATATACTCGGCTGTCATATCACCGCTGAACCTTACCAACCAATAATAGGTATAATCGGCTGTAATTACTGCATTCGGTGCAACTGTCTGCCCTGCTGCCAGTTTAATTACGCCTTTATCGCTAACAGCTCGAATAGGTGAGCCATTAGCATATAATTTAAGGTTTTCAACGTGATATACAGGCTCTAGGAAATCGCCGAACTTTCGCACGGCTTGCCATGAGCCCATTGAACCAGTACCGAGCTGTATGCCTTTCTCGGCGTTATCCTCTGGATCTAACCACAAAAACGGAACTGTACCGCCTTTAGTCTTGGAATAAAAACCCATAAGCTCCTTATATTGTGCAGGCGTTAGCACCTCAAACTCTGTAGAAATAGTGTATTGAGGATATTTCCAGTTTGTCATGGTGCGAACCTTACCAGAGCCAGAGGTCTTTGTCTTGGTGTCCCATTTCTGGGCCTTTTGTGATTTCCAAGCCAAAGAGATTATAGTAGGAAATTTCATTAATTCCGCCATATTACCATGTCCCCTCTGTTCCGATAAATTCTCTATCTTGATTTACTAAAAACTGCCGCAAAGCTCTGCCGCCTCGTGTTTCAAGGAATGAGCCAAAGCTCTCGGCGTCTATAGCGCTTACGTTGAGCGTAATGCCACCGCCTGCGCCCATGCCACCATTAGAGCGATTAATGCCCTCGCCTAATCGGTCGAATACTGTATCAGAAAGCGGCAATACAGCCTCTTGATACTTACCCTCGCCGATTTGGGCTATAGTGGTGCCATATGCAAGGCCACCCTCTGCGAGTGCTGGCATACTCTTAGCACTAAACGCAGCTCCAAAGCTACCGCCAAAGCTGCCAACTGCTCCGAGTGCCGTAGCTTGCGCCACACCTGCCGCTGTACTGCTACTCCATGCAGCCATACCAGCCGCCGCACTGGCGCCGAATGTCGCCATACTCATCTGTTGAGCGAGTGCACTCCATGCAGGTAGTTGGGCCTGTGCTGCCGCCACGCTTGCCGCTGTTTGTTGAGATTGTAGCATTTTACCGAGTACGGCTTGCTTGATTTGAGCCGCTATCCATTGAGCCACACTATCAGCGATAGTTTTGAGTATAGCCTTACCCATATTTTGGAAAGCCTGCGTTATGCTCATTGTGCCTTGTAAGAGTCCAGATATGCCCTCTTGCAATTTATCAATGCCAGCGCTTGCCGTTTCCCAAAGTACTTGTTGGCCGTTCCAGTGGCTATCCATTACAGCCTGTTGATATTCATTGAGTAGCTCTTTACGTAGTTCATAACTTTGTTGAGTAGCTACATATTCAGCGTCAAGAGCCGACTGTAACGCCTCAAAATTCTGCGTACGCATAGCCTCGTCAATGTTCCATTTCTCCTCGGCCATTGTGCGCTGTAACTCTAGGTATTTATCGTTATAATCACGATGAACAGCAAGCAGCTCCTCGGTCTTTTGCTTTTCAAAGTCAACTCGGCCGTCCTCTGTCATTTCAAACAGAATGCCTCGCTCTTTTAGCGTATCAATAAAATGCTGTTGCTGCATTTTGTCCATTTGAACAAAATCATCGCTGTATTTGTCCCATTTATCGCCGATAGCGTCTATTGCGTCGGTGTATTCTTTGGTGAATTGCACCATAGGCGAGGCTTGCCCTGTGCTATCCTTAACCGCTAGGCTAAACTCGAGGTCTTTCCGCATATCACGGATATTATTCTCGATTTCTCGCATTTTCGCCATTTCTTCCTGTTTGGCTTTAATGCGTTTTTCAGCATATACGGCGTTTAATAGTTCAAGGTCTTGCTGATAGTTAGCATTGGCTGCTTTTGATTTCTCGAGCTCATCAAGTTCTTTCTTATACTCTAATTCGAGTAACTCTTGCTTATTGCCGAGCATTTCAAGGTACGATTGCAAGATTTTCTCATGCACTTGTTTAGCCTCTTTTTCGAGGTCTTTGCCAGCGCTACCCTTGCCGCCGCCACCTTTGCCGCCTTTACCACTACCGCCACCGCCGACGTCTGAACCACCGCCACCGCCTACATCGAGATCACCGCCACCGCCGCCAGATAAGCCGCTCACAATTTGAGAGGCCATATCGCCAGCAGTGTTTACAATGTCCTGCGCACTATCAGCTGAAATAGTATCAACCTGTGCAATAGCGGTAAATGTACCGCCAAAGAATTTAGCCACCTTATCGCCTACGCTGTTGAGTTTAGCAATAAGCCAGTTCAATGCGTCAATAATCTTATTCACGCCCCATACTGCCGTATGTACGATAGTAGAGAATACCGAGCTTAATGTAGCCCCAAAGCCATTAGAGGCCGCTGATGCTGTAGCGAATACTGTAACAAGCGTTACAAGTATAGAAATTAATAAGCCTACTGGGTTGGCTTTCATAACCGCATTTAATATACGTTGAGCAACTGCTGCCGCAAGTGCACCACTACGCACAGCAATATATGCACCTCTAAGCCCTACCATTAAGGCCGTAAGTACTGCCGATACTGTCGCCGTGCCTGCCATAGCAGCCCTTAACACTACCATAGCCGCAGCATGAATTTTAGTAGCTGCTGCCGAGGCTAATTCAGCCACTCGATACGCTACCACCTTAACAGTCAAGGCCGCAGTCTGTGCGCTACATAAAGCAAGAGCTGCTCTATATGACGCAAAAGCCACTACTACAGCCAATACAGCCGCCGAAATCTTTGGCATTGTGCTGATAAACAATGAGCCAAAGCTGCGAACTGTCTGCGAGATAGTGGATATTGCTATACGTAAGCCTGCAAAGGCTGCACTAATTAGCCCTATAGAGCCTTGTGCTGCTACCGCTAGGGCTCTAATAGCTATGCCTACGCCCTCAATGAACGCTTGGAACTCGCCGCTTTGTGGTAGTGTAGAAAGCTGTTCAAGTACAGGCTGAAAGGCTTGTATTAGTTGATTTTGAACCGATTGCCCTACCTCTGCAAAAGTCATAGGAATTTCGCCGAACCGTGCGTCTGTTTCCTCTGCTGCATTGAATAAGGCGCTCTTAATAATGTCAGCTGTAATAAGCCCTTGCGAGCTCATTTCTTTTAACTGCCCTACACTCATGCCCATTTCTTTGGCGATTGATTGAGCCAATAACGGCGCATTTTCCATAATTGAGCGGAACTCATCGCCCTGCAATTTACCGCTCGCCATAGCTTGCGTTAATTGGTACATCGCAGCACTCGCCTCTTGAATGCCTGCTCCAGATATTTTAAATTGTTTATTTAATTGCTCAACAAAATATATAGCCTCATCATTCGAGCTGAATGCGTCTTTTGCCAGCATATTGAGCTTTGCCACGCTGTCGGCCATGTCTATATAGCTGCCTCTCGAGCGATTGGCTGCGTTATATACTTTGTCCATGATCTCGGCTGTGGTTTGTGAGCCGTCATTAATCAAGTTGATACGTGAGCGTATGCTTGTTAATTGGTCAGCTGTCTGTGCGGCTGCTACAGCTACATCCTTGACTGCATTCGCTGCGAGGCCTATGCCTGTTACAGCGCCTGCGAACTGTAGCCCTTTGTTCATTTGAGCCACAATAGACTTTATTTCAGCCCTAATACTAGCCGCCTCTTTGGCTACCTTATTACTGGCCTCTGCTACGCTTTTAGGTAATTCAGAGCTTATCGTATTAGCCACCTTATTGACGGCTGCCGTAGCCTCTGAACTATCGGCGCTTATGCGAACATTGATATTACTATCTGCCATTTTCTATATCTCACCCCCTGCCTCTCTAAATTCACGGATAAAGTCCGCCTCTGCTTGCCGCTTTTCGGCCTCTGTAGGCGGATATAGAATATCTATAAATTTCTTTGGTTCGATTGGCTCTGATAATTGCGTGTTCATGATATTGGCAACCCAGAAAGCTTGGTTTGTATCCTGCAGCTTTTGCCTGCGTTCATACCCTCTAACTAGCTTTCTATACTCCATAGGCTGCAATCGCATAAATTCCCATGGTTTGAGCTCCAACACACTATATGCTATTTCTTCGGCGTTTCGTAACCATAAAGAAAAAGAGGGGGCAACTTGGCCCCCCTCTAGTTTTTTGCTTGTTCGGCCTCGTTTTCGATAGCTACCTTATCATCTGGCGTGAGCTCGTTTGGGTACATTTGATAGTACATTTTAGAACCCAAAGCACCACTTGCAATGATCGCTTGCATAAGTGGCGCTTGTAATGATAATAGGCTCATGTCTTTGATTTCATCAGCAAGCAACTCGTCAAACAATTCATAATATTGTTGAGGTGTGCGTTTATGCTGTTTCATACCGATAGCATAGCCTGTGATAATGCTATTAATAGGCCAAATGCTCATTTGTAAGAGCTCCCCAATAGGTTGCCCTACAGCAGCCTCAAACTCCATGAGGCGCTGCATATTGAACATTAAATATTCGCCATTTTTAAAGAAATCACAATTTACTTTTTTCATAATTCAAAAACTCCCTTTTTAGCGCTAATTAAGGAATGATTTATAGGTATATAAGCCTACCTATTAGCTTATACAGAGCCTGCTGGTGCTGGTTGTAATTCAGATAATGGGCCTACGCCATTTAAAGAGCCTTTGTAAGTCGCTACGCCGTCGTGCGGTGTTTGGATAGAAAGCTCTGTAACGCTGGCGATACCAGTAAAGAATGTTTTATCTGGATATTCAAATTTGATGTGTACATTGTCGCCGTTCAAGAATGCTTTTTCTAAGAGTTTCAAACTTTCCTCTTTAGGCATAAGCAAAGTTTCAATCGCAAAACTCCATTCTTTAAGGCCTGCAATAGTAGATTTCCAACCACCAGAGCCTTTATGGCTTGCGTCGATAGAGTCAGCCTTACGAGATAAGTCGCCAGAGCGTTGGCCGCCTAACAATAGCCATTTAGCGCCTGTTGTTTCGTTTGTGCCTGTGTTCAAATATAATAGGTAGTTCTTGCCTGCTGTAGGCATATCTACGGCCGCTGGTTTATATAATGCTGTTTCTGCCATTAATAAATACCTCCCTTAGTATTTAAATTTTCTTTTAAATCGTACAGCTTGGCCTCAAATCGGTATTGAGTACCAATAAAGGGCCTCATACTGTCGTGATCATCTGTTTTATTTGTGCAGCGAATATCGATAATCTGATAGCCGCTATCTTGTAATACGCAAAATTCCTCATTAAGTGCGCCGCAAGCCTCACGAAAAGCAATAATAACCCTCTCGACTTGGCTCTCTAATGCGGCAATCTGCTCATAAGCTACATCGAACTCATGACTATCTGATTTAGTCCAACACTCGATATAAAACTCTTGTTTGAGCATGTTATGCACGTTTTCATCGGCAGGCGTTGCCTCGCCTCGTCCTAGCATTACCATTCCGAGAGAGTCTACTCCAGCCGTTTGAGGTGCTAAAAAACCGAGCTTAATTTGTCCATTAAACTCGGCTTTCTCTAGTGCGTATTTAATTTTATTCAATAACTCGAGCCACATATTAGCCACCTCTATATAAAGATATATTTCTATATCCTGCGTACTTAGTAGGCTGCCCTGTGAGCTGTTCCGCTGTGATTTGTGCCTCTAATACCGCTATTCTATCGTTGATATACTTTAGTTTCTTAGAGTAATAATCACCATCTGAACCATTACGGCTATATTGGCCAATCAGAGAGGCGGCTTTATTCATGCAAGTTTCTCGATAACAGTAGAGTGTTACGAGTTCATCTGCAACAAAAGAGCGGATGACATCGCTCTCTTGCACGCCCAACTTTTTAGCCAATACATACAGCCAGCTTTCTGCTTTCTTTAAGGTGTGTTCTAGCACGTTGGGGCCTAGTAGCTCATCATCGAATACCATATCTTGAAATTCGTATAACATTTATGTAACCCCTTACAGTTTAATGTGCAGCTCTGTACGCTTGACGCCTAGCTCTACGTTACGAGCAATCTCGCCGAGCGATACATTGACAGCTTTCGAGAAAATATCATGAACAGCCTCACGGCTATTATCGAGAGCCTCATATAAAAATTGGTCTGGCTTAGTGCCTCTATGAAAAACACGTTTAGCGAATACAAAGCCATTACCACCGCTAGGCACCCAGCGCAACGCCTGCTTTTTTTTTGGAAAAATATAGTGCGCTCGTGTTCCCTCATGTACGAATGGCCCATAGTATGCTACATCATTGTCGATATATACCTCTGCTGTCTTATCGCCAATCATACGCACATCTATAGCTCTTTCGAGTTGGCCGCTCTTAGAGGTGAACCTGTGAGTGCGTTGCGCTTCCTCTTGCACCTCTCGAGCGCTGGCTCTGATTGCTTGCCTTAGCCGCTTTTCAAATACCTCTCTAGCGTTCATAGTTATTCTTCGGCTGCTTTAGTCGCCTTTTTCTTAGGTTTAGCTGCAGCCGCCTCGCTGTCATTGTCTGTTGCAGGCTCTAATACAAAGCCCTCATCGAGCCATAGCTCGAGAGTATAGTCATCGTCTGTATATCGAACCTCATTCAGTCGGATAAGTCTATATTTCCCCATGCTTTACCCCCTAATTAAGCGCCAAAGTTAGCCCATACAGTAGCTAGGCGGTTTTTTGGTACCCATACATCATGGAATTTACGGTAATCAATACCCCAAGCATTAGCTTGTTGGTTAATTGTTGGATCAAAGATACGCATTGTATCAGTTTTAGATACTGCAATAGCCGCACGTTTAGACATAATAATCCAGTTAATAGCTTTTGCTGCTGTATCAGCTTTAAAGCCGCCTTTTTCTTGGCCTGCAGTTTTGCCGTCATTGAATGTGTATTGAGATTTCATACGAGCGCTAGGCACAGCGATAATAGGAATACCGTTATAAGTGCGTACACGAGTATTGTATGCGCCATGTTCAAAGTCGCCTACATCAAGCAAGCCTTTAGCGCCTGCTGCACTATTCAAGATAGATTGAACTCTAGTGCTCATTACGATTACTAAGTCGCCTGTTTCACCTACTAAGTCCTCGATTTCTACAATTTCTTTATTAAGCTGTGCGATGATGTTCGCCTCGCTTGGTGTAAAAGCGTCTGTTTTACGGTTGCCTTGTTTAGCAAGAGCAGCAATTTTAGAGTAGCGGTAAGCGTCTACCTCTGGAATTACTTGCTCTAATTGGAATGTAGACATAACATTTGTGCCTGTTGCCAAGAAGTTGCTTTCATCCACTTCCATAGCGTCAAGAGAGAATTTACGGCCACGGTCTTGCGTAAGTTTAAAATCTTCGTAAGTCAAAGATACAGCACCACGATTATAGCCGTTATCACGATCATAATTCGCCAAGCCGTCAACGGAAAGAGTAGGAATTTTAACAGTATCGCCGCCGTTATATTTAACCTCGCCAGCGTTTACCTCCATAAAGCCAGATGTAGCACCTACTAGCATTTGTTGGTCTAGTACTGTTTGGAAATTTTGAGCCATAGTTAAAGTGTTAATTGCCATTGATTATTACCTCATTTCGTAATCAAATAATTAAGCCTCGCTAGGTGGTTTTATCCCTGCGATTTTGTACATTTCCGCTAATTGGCTGTTGCCGTCATTCGCATTACCAGCGCCTGCACCGCTGCCGCCATTTTGCGTAGTTTTTACTGCGTAAGGCTTATCAGCTAAAAATGCTGTAGCGCATTCCTCGATAGTGCCGATTGTGCCGTCCTCTTTAGTCCAGCCATAAGAGCCGTCCTGCTGTACTGTAATCTGTCCAGCTATGAGCTTGCTGAATGTTTCGGCGTCTGTACAATTAGCTTTTGTTAGCGCTGCGATTGTTTGAGCGCTGATTTCGGAATTGGTACGCTTTTCAATCTCGGCTTGGCGAGCTGCCTCTGCTTGCTCGTACTTATCTGTAAGGCCTTTAATTTGTTTCTCCAAAGCCATGATTTCTGGGCTTTTTTCGCCTTTGTGAGCCTCGTATTCGTCAACCTTACCTTTTAACTCATCACGTGCTGTAGTTAATTCGGTGATTTGTTTCTCGAATTTGAGTCTGTCGGCTTTTGCGCCCTCGTTAATACGAGAGATTTCGGTTTTAAAGCCCTCGATAAGTTCCTTACCACCCTCGAGATTTTCAAGTTTTGTGTACAATTCTGCTAAAGTCATGAGTCTTTCTCCTTTTCGTCATGAATTTCGCTATCTTTCGGCTCCCCTAATCAATAGCAATATAAAAGGCCCATGCATTCACTTGCATAGGCCTGTAGGTCTAAATTATGTATTTTCCTTTGGTTCTCTAGGCTCGAATGTTTCACCATTCCAGCCCCTTGCGTAGTCTTTCCAGTTAGCTTTACCGCTTGCAACCTCTTTACTGCCGCTTATGCCGAGCAATTTTTCTCTATGATCACGAGAAATCGACTCTATATATTGCTTGCCGCCCTCGTCTGTATTGTCTTTTGCTTTGGTTATATCAACCTCAAAATCAAATACAGGCGATACTCTACACATGCAATGCGGATGAGCTGGCAGCGTTGGGAATTTATCTTTTGGATAAACGCCCTTACCTAAGCCGTATAAATCGGCATTAGCGTAAAAGTCGCATATATCATACCGAGGATGTCTACTTGATAGCACCCATTTGAGAGCTACTACATCCTCATCGTCTTTATAGCGTAGCATTTGGCCGTCTGCGTATGCTCGAGCTGTTTCCGTTCTAGCTATTCGTTCGGCGTTGTATCGTGCCTTTTCCTGCACCGCTACAGTAACAGCCCTCGAAAGGTCTATAGCGTTGCCCTCATCTACTGCTTGTATTAGCTCAGAATAGGCAGCTCGTAGGCTCGGCGTTGTATTCTGCCTTACTTGCCGCTCTGTGCGTCTAATTACACGCTTAAAGTGAGCAAGCTCCTCATCATTGAGTGATTGAGGCGGCTTTAAGGTTCTAAGCCGTTCTATATGCTTTGGTAGCTTATCAGTAGCGATAACGCCACCCTTGCCATAGCCCTCGAATATAGAGCGAGCTATCTCACGAGTGCTTTTACCACGTTTCAGAGATTGTTTTATAACCTCTGCTGTTTCACGTTGTACCTTGCGAGCATTACGATGTAGCCGTTTAGATAGCTTTAAGCCGTCGCTCGCCCAAGCTGCTTGCATAGCCTCACTAATTGATTGAGTTGTGTAATTAAAAGGCCTGTGTCCTGCCACCGAGAGCGGTGTAAGTACACTATGATAGGCCTTATTGAAATTTTCCACCATATCAGCCGTAAGAGGGGCCTCTAGCATTTCCATAATAGGATAAGACTTATAAGCGATTTTAACGGCCTTATCGGCTGAATATCCAAGCGCTACTAATTCACGCACCATGCTCTCGAATTTCTCGAGAATATCATCAAGCGTTTGGCTCGTCTGTTTCATCGTCTACGCCCTCATCGCTATAGGCTTTGTTTTGAGCTACCTCATCGGCTGCCGCTTGTGCCTCTTTAACGATCATATCTTTAGTATCGATTTCAAGGTTAGGCATATAAGCGTCAATTACTTTCTTTAAGATTTCATTGTCGAAAGTATCAGATTTAAAATCGAGGTCTTTCGCTTGCTGTGCCTGTGTAAGGCTTTCTGTTACATCATTCACTTTGAAATCACGAGGATAATCGCAGCTGTACTCGATATTATCGCCGCTCCATAGTCGATAGAGCTCGATAATATCATACTCTGCATTCTCACAGCGTACTGCAAAGGCTGCGAGATTTTGATTAGTACGCTCAAAATCCCATTGTTTAGCCACGCCACTCTTGGCTTGCTGTACGCCGATAACGCTATCAATACCGCTCATGCGATACATTTCATTGATGAGCTTATCGATTTGAGCCATAAGTACCTCGGCTGGGCCTTTATCTGGTGCAATAAAGCTCGGTGCCTTACCTGCCTCTGCTGGATATGCGAGCAAGTTATCAGTACCGATAGTTACATCTTGCAAGCCGTTATTATCGACTGGCATAGTTAAGATAGAGAATGTTTGATTATAAAGAATTTGAGATAGCAAAGAGCATAGGTTATATACATGGGCGTTAGTCTTGGCGATACTTAAATACTCTGGCGGTGGTAGAATATCACGCTTGCGTGCTGCTCTACCGAACCATTGAACAATAGGAATGCGGCCGATATTATGCTCACCTTTGCCGATTACTTTATTGTCTTTGTCTGTGATAGCCCATTCTGTAGGCGTCCATGTGTGATAGTGTGTTTTGATTGAGCTGTCGGCGTTCTTTAAATAGCTTGCATACGTAAATAATTTGAGCTTGCCGTTATCATCGAACTCATAATTCACTACGTTTTTAGGCTCGACTGCTGTCAAGTAAGGCATAGAACGATTGGCCAATGTATCAGCCAACGAATTGCCGAACTCGCTCACGTTATCCACTACGATATACATAACGCCATAGAGCTTGGCTGCAATAGCATTTTGCTCTATGAACTCCTGCAGCGTAGTGCCTTGTCTATCTACATCATTAATGAACTCATCGAATAATACAGATTTTCCATATTCTCGCTTGATTTCGTCTTTAAAGATTGGATCTACAGAGGCATTTAAGATAGGCCCTGTATAGTTTAAGTAATATGCTATCTTTCTTCTGAAATTGATTGACTGCTCACTCTCTCGAGCGTGCGCTGTAACTGCTGCGCCACTTGCGAACATACCGCTACCATAGTATGCGTCATGTAGTAGCTCATACTCCTCTAATCGAGGGTTATTATAAGTTGTTGCCATGTTACCCCTTTTCTAATTGATATTAATTCTACCGCTGCGAACTTGCGGCGCATTGATTTTCTCTGCTATGCCTGTGAGTGCGTCTGGTGCGTCGTCATGTGCATTCTTGCCCTCTCGCTGGTACTTTGTTACATCTGCAGCGAATTGAGGCCACCTATCACGCCAATTCTTAGGCATATATACATGGTTCATAACCCATGTCGCATTTGACTGAATACGTGCTATTTTATTGCCGCTTTGATGAAATGCGTTAATCGTGCATTTATTCGAGTTGTATTTCTGTTTGAGGATGTTCTGCACATTACGGCTAACCCCTCGGCCGCCGTTATTGCTTTCTATATCGGCCACATTTACGCCGTTTCGGTGTAGCATATCGGCTACCGCTGGCTCTGTGGTTTCCATAGCGTCTTTGGTGTATACCACATCAAGCACATAGGCCTCATTGTCATATACGCCGTATACGATACTAGCCAAGTAGTCGCTGCCAGTATCGGCGGTATCTGTATAGTTTTTTATACAAGAAAATAACACGTTACCTTTATCATCTGTTGGCAACGTGTCATATGTAAGTATTTGACTGTAAAGGCAACCCTTTAAGTCAATCGGTATTTGTTGATAGTTGGCGCTGGCAATATCCTCACCCATAGCTCGCACCTTAGACAAGTAAGAGGCTTTAGATAGCACCTCATCGCACAGCATAGAGCCGTCGTCTTGCAAGGCTTTCATAGTGATTACTTTGGCCTTGAATAGAGTATCATCCTTAAAATGCTCTATTGCCCTGCCTGCTAAATCATCGCTTGCCCAGCGTGTCATGATTATAATAATCTTGCCGCCCTCCTCGAGCCGTGAGAGCATGGTATTCGTAAACCATTCCCAATGTTTCTCTTTCACGCTGGCATTATAGGCCTCTTCGCTGTTTTTGATAATATCGTCAATGATCATAAGCGAACAGCCAAAGCCTGTAGCTGTACCAGTTGGCGAGGTTGCAAGATATGAGTTAGTATATCCCTCCAAACTCCATAAGTGAGCCTGTGCGTCGCCTACAGCAACGCTTACAGCAGGGAATACATCAGAGAATACAGTTATATCCTCATCGGCCTTGCTTTCTTGTATAGCATTTCTTACCGATTTACTAAACATTTTCGAGAGCGTTTCATTGTATGAGCCAGTCATTACCTTAGCCGCTGGGTTATTACCAAATAACCATTGTACAAATAGCTGCGCAGTACGGCTCTTACCATGCCGAGGCTATGGGGGCAGGTTCATAATAAGCACGTTATAATTATCATCCTTGATAAAGTTCTCTAGCTCGTTGCATAAGTTGACTAAGTACTTACGGCTTTTTTTGTAAAAGTCGCCTGCTTTTTGGTTGCAGTAATAGAAAAACTCACGCCTTGCGAGTTCTAGCTTTGCCAGCTGAATGATTTTCTGTTTGTTATCTCGAACCTGCACACCCTCACCCCCTTTTCATGACTGTATACAGATTGAGCTTATTCCTCATCAATGAGCTTTTTAATATCAGCCGTATCTATTCCCTCGAATGGGTTTTTCACCTCTACGGCTGCGTCGATATTCTTAGTATCTCGCCATTTAGCTGGCTGTCTGTTTTTGAGCCAGAATATTAATGATGTAGAGTTCGGCGCCACGTCTTTAGTAGTACGCTTAACCTCTACTATCTCGCTTTCGCCTGTTTCTGGGTTATAAATACGCTCTTTTACTACCTCATCGAACTTATAGCCCATAGCACTTTTAAGCAGCGCATTCTCAACTAATATATCCACTACCTCTTTGCCTCTTTTTACGGCGTCTGAGAAATCTTTATATTTAGCTTTCCAAGCGTAATATGTAGACTTGTTAATGCCGATATTATGCGCTATCTGCTCATCTGTGAGGCCGTCTCGTGCCCAGCCCTCGAGCTTTATTAAATTGTCTGGCTCTAGCCATGTTTCGTATTTAGGCGTACGGCCTAGCCTTTTCTTTTTCTTTGGCTCTGTCTTTTTTGTTTTTGCTGCCACGATCTCACCTCTTTTTTATGCGTAAATACAAAAACACCTCGAACAGAGTACCCTAATCTCTGCCGAGGTGTTCTTGCGTTGTCAGTATGTCTATAAGAAAGGAGGATAAAATGAAACGTAAACTTAATAGTTCAAGCACCTTTTACCAATATCATAATACCACACTCTAATAGTGCTGAATATGACAGCTTTTTGACATTTTATAGAGCGTAAGCCCCAAATAAATAGATACTCAAATCATCTATCCCTTTATCGAGCCACCTATAGACATTTCGCTCTACTGTATTATGCTTTTCTGCAATTTCTGCGATTGTTAAATCGTTGATATATCTATCAATCACGCACTCACAATAATGCTTGCCGTTGTTAATGCAGTTAGTTCGGTATACATCGAGCATTTTATCTATATGCTCAATGATAAGCTCGGTACGCCGTTTACTAGCTAGAATGGTTTCAATCTGCAACAGTCCTCTACGATTAAACACCTCATACAATACTGTTTGTAAGTCGCTAGGTGTGAGCGTATCCTCTGCCTTTGCAATAGCACTCTGACAATGGGCTTTCATGGCTGTGTAGCCCTCGAGTAGCGTTGTAGTGTTCTTATAAGCCCTTTCGTTTTTCTTGGCGAGCATATCCTCATTACGCCGATTAAATTCGGTTAAGGCTGTTTGTGCTGCTGTTTCTGCTGCAATCTTTACTATAGCCTCTACCTCTGACTCGGTGAAAGTACACCCCTTACATTTCATTCAATCACCCCCAAATATAACGCACGCCAGCAGCTAACAATAAAAGCATGCCTAATGCAATTAGAACACTAAACACGATAGAGCTTATGAATACTACCCATGTAATAAGGTTAAGGCGTTTCTCGTGATCATTGTTATATTGACTTTCCAATCTTTACCGCCTTTCCATTCACTACCTTGTAAATAATTTCATCCTCAAAATATACGCCGTTTGGTATGCGATTATTTCTTATGAGCCACTGTCTGATGAGTTTATCGAGAGCAGCGTCAAACTCCTCTATCTCATCTGCGCTTAAAGCGTCAAGCGTTCCGTAGTCTACAATATCGTCTCTTAATTGCTCGTCTATTTCGTCGATTAAATAATCAGCCATTCCATTAGTCTGAGGCCACCATTGAGAGCAAGGCACTAGATAAAATATATCCTTTCCACATCGTTGAGCTTCCTTTATACCTGCCTCTATTGCTGCTTTGTAGCTGTGTATTTCATCCTCTCGAGTCCATACGTAATGGCCGCTCTCGAGAGTAACGATATAATTATTATTTTTCATCGTCGCCACCTGCTAGTATTACTTTATTAGGGGGTGCGCTTTTTCTTCCCACATCGCTCCAACTGGTGCGGCCGTCTCTGTAGTAGTACACCTCTCCATTATCAAAGGTTGCAAAATGTCTATTTATAACTACACCATTTCCCCTTTGCACTTTTATAGGCGTATCCACAGCCACCTTACTCCAATCAAAAACGCCGAGATACTTGCCAATATCGAGATAATCTGGCTCATTAAAATCTGGTATCAAATCACTCAATACATCAATTCGCTCAAAACTGCCGTCAATATATGTATGATTATTTTGAGTTCTCGGCTGCTGTTTTACGGCTATATATCCACCTATGCCGCCAGCATGAAAAATGTATTTAAACCCTCTATCATATAATTTTTGTAATAGCCAGTTACGGCCCTCTTTATCGTTCATGTTATCCCCTCACTACTACCTTTAACCGCTTACCGATTTTAAAGCTGTTATCGGTTAATTTAATCTTACTATCCAATAATCTAAGGTCGATTATGTCCATAACCTCGAGCACCTTATAACCTAAGCTATCTTTAACCTTAATGAATACTCTATAAGGCTTGTTTTTAGCAATTTTTCGAGCATAATTTAAAGCTACATCGAGCTCTTTGTTAGTGATCCAATCGGCACACTTTAAAATTAAGCTAACCCCTTTCGGATATTGATGTATCTCAAACTCATCAAAGCCGTGTTTCTTTAACTCTCCTATGCTACATAACATTAGCACTCACCTCTTTATCTATTAGTTTATGCAGTTCACCTTTAACGTACGTTCTTGTATCTTCGATATATGCCTCTAGTGCGTTGCTTTTTAAAATTTCAGCGTCGCATATGCTGCCTAAATCAACTTTTGCGCCACCATTTTTATAGCGCCAGATGAACCCATATATCATAGTAGCTGCTAAAACGCTTTCTCTTTGCTCTATAATAGGAATGATTATATCGTTACCGATAACAACGGTTAAAGCCATTTGTAGCTGTTGTAGGTTTAATGCGTGTTCATAGTTAATCATGCTTACACCTTACTTTTTCATATCTGCGATTACGAATGACGCCAAAGATACTATAAACGTACCGAGGAATGCGAATAACACTCTCAATACATCGCCACCAGTTACGCCAAATAGTCCAACTAACCAAAGTACTAAGGCAATCGAGAGCGCAACGCTCTCAATTTTCATGATAAAAATAGATACTATAAATATGGTTTTTAAAAGTGATTTCATATATTAACCTCATTTCGTTTGTTGTATTTCAACCTTTCCAATTTAACGCCTGCATTTAAAAGCCGTTTTCTCACCGCACAGAATGACGCTCCGCACCTTTCTGCGATTGCTCTTAGAGGTAAACCCTCATTTCGTAATCGAATTAATTCGTTTACATCAATATCGGTACGGCTTAACCGTCTTTTGTGTGGCTTTCTTAGTCCTAGCTCTTTTAATGCCTCATCTGGGCTTTTACGGCCGTATATACAAGCGCCAAGAGCGAACCAGTTGCCAGCATATACTAATTTCATGTTTAAACTCCATTTTCTACACTCATAATATGCTTTCCGATTTCCTCTACAACGTTTACAGTAACAGCATTACCAGCTTGCTTATATAGTTGGCTATTACTATTTACAGCCGCTGCTTTATCGAATTGCTCATCTGTAAAACCTTGTAAGCGCCAGCACTCTTTAGGTGTGAGTTTTCTGATAGAGATTTCTTTACAGCCGCTTTCAACCTCTTTATTTATTAGTACGCCGTGGCGGTCTTGATTTGTAAGTGTAAAAGCTGGCTCGCCATTTTCTTTTAATCGGCGGCCGTTTTGCCGCTTTTCCTCTCTATCTGGTGTTAAGCAAGCTATTGCACTCAAAATTTTAGGCTCACGATCACCGCCGCCACATGTATTTATAGTTGGTGCTATGCCCCTCGTAGAATATACCCGCCCTGTTTGAGGATTTCCGCCAAAACTGCTGGTTTCCCGCAGATTACCGACTTGCTTAATAATCGCTGAACTTTCTCTTTTGGTAGGTAAAAGTCCTCTGGCACATCGCTCTCCAATACATCCAACAATGTAGACTCGCTCTCTATTTTGAGGGACTCCATAATCTTTGGAATTATACACTTTCCACTCGATACTGTACCCTCTTTCGGCCATTTCACTGATAACGTTGAGGAACCCGCCCCCCCCATCGATTGATAGCAAATTCTTAACGTTTTCACACACAAGCCATTTGGGTTTATTTTCTTTACACTCATCTAATAACCTCATAATTTCATAAAATAAGCCGCTGCGAGTACCCTGTTTTATCCCTTTTTGTTTCCCTGCGATACTCACATCTTGGCAAGGAAAGCCAAAAGTCCATAAATCAGCCTTTGGCAATTCCCAGCCTCTAACTTTTGTTACATCATTTCCGAACCATAAACTCGCTGTATCATACATGGCTTTATATGAGGCCTGTGCGAATTTATCAAACTCACACCAACCTACACACTCCATACCTGCCTTTTCTAAGCCAGAATGAAAGCCACCTATGCCGCTGAAAAAATCTATAAATTTCATATGTTCCCCTCTATTGCCATGCACGCACAGGCTTATTAGCTCTGCGGCGAATGCGCATATTGCTATCTTTTACATATCCAATCACATCGCCTTTATGCTCTCTAGCCTCACGATAGGCCAATAATATTTGAGTAAATTCTGTGTACGGCTTGCATGTACTATGACAGCCTACATATCGCTCTGTACAATTCTTACATGGTGATTTTGACATAATACACACTCCCTATAGCTGCTCAATTCTATCTAGTAATTCGTATACCTCATTACTTGTTAAGTAGCCGATTACATCATCCGTGATCGGTGTATCATAACAAAGCTCGCCATGTTTTAATACAGCCAACTCATAAGGCTGCCCCTCATTACAATAAGCAATACCGCCAGTAATTACAGAGGCGCCATATCCGTTATCAAATTCAAATTTCCATTGTTCGCCGTCCAGACGTGGCGTATTGCTCACTAGCCCATTATGTGCTTGAAAATCTTTGTATTCTTCCATTTTTTAACACCCTTTCTTATTTTCCAGTGCTCCCAAAACCGCCAACCCCTCGGCTGGTTTCGCTTAATTCCTCTACCTCTTGAATTTGAACGCTAGGCACAGGTACAATCACGCCTTGCACTAATCGCTCGCCTGCCTCTGCCGTCCATGTGAGGTGGTGTGTATTTTGTAGTAACGCACATACCTCGCCTCTGTAGTCGCTATCAATTACGCCTACACTATTTGGCATACGTAACGGCGTTGTCCATGTGCTACTGCGTGGAATGAGTAGCATTACATACCCCTCTGGAATTTCCACAGCTACGCCGAGCGGTACTTTTTTAGAGAAATTTGGCTCAAATCGTACTGGCTGCGGTAGGTAAAAGTCCATACCAGCAGCGCCCTGCGTTCCTTGCTTTGGTAATTCTACGTTTTTATTTAGTTTCTTGATTTTTATATCTAGCATTTTCAGCTCTCCTCTTGCTCATTTTCTCGTTTCTATGAATTGCACCCAATTTACAGCCGCACGATCTACTGCATGTGGTGCGTGTTTTTTGATACTTGCCTTTCTCAAACACCTTGCCACATATAACACATACAGCGTGTTTCTTTTGCTGCTTTTTAAGTGCTTTATGGTACGCTCTAGGCGTTGCTGCGCAATCGTGCATAGTGTCCTCATTCCACACATTTAGGTGTGCTAGGAATTGCGGTATTTTATTTTTAAAGCGCTCGCTTAGTCTGTTATTGCAGTATTCGCTCATGATGTACCTCGTTAATTCCTTGAATTTCCTCGATGATAGCCGCTTTTGCCTCATCAAATAGCTCTGTATCGTTTCCAGCTACAATATGCAGCGCTTGCTCTACCACATCGCAGGCAAAGGATAAAAGCTCTACGGTGTTACATTCCTCTGCTGTGAGTGAAAAGTGCTTGCCGTCATATTCTGCTTTGATGTTTCTATTCATTAGCACCTCGCTAGTCTTGAATTACTAATTTGTCAATTTCAAGCTCTATGCAATCAACGTATACATCGAGCGTGTTGGGTACTTTTCCGCAGTCAATCGTGATTTGATCATTGATAGTTTTTAAAACTTGCTCTTTTAAGTCCTCGGCATGAGCCTCACTATGAGCGTTGAGGTAAATATCAAGGCCGATAGTACCTATTAGCTGTAATCTATATTCTTTTTCGTTCTCATTCATGGTGTGTGATGTCCTTTCTTAATGAGCTTTCTGTATTCTTTGTATGAGATAGAGGTAGGGGCTTTTGGTTTAGCCTTAGCCCCTGCCGTGGCAACTCTTTGGCTTTTCGCTCGTTTCGTGGTGTCGCACTTTCGAGCTTTAGCCTTGACATATTCCTCGCATAATACGCTGTTCTCGGTAATTTGATGTATTATAATCTCGACTCTAGGATTATTTTTATCGAGCCCAGCGATCATTGAGCCGTCATAATTGACGATGTATTTATCATCATCAATCACGCCAGCGGCTTGCAATATGTCGCTGGTTGCTTGCAATAGGCCAACCAAATCTGGCCAGCTTTTGCGGTCTTGTAAATAATAGCGGCACAGTACCGATACTGGGCCATGAACAGCCTGCACTCGAGCCAGCTGCATGAGAGCAACTTTCTCATACACTTTGTATGCTTTTGATGGTAATAATACATGCCTATTGTTTATGAGCGCTATTCGGCTGCTATTCTTTTTCGTTCTTGGTTGGCCCTGTATTACAAGTTTCACGTTTACACCTCTATATCTTTTAATTTATTTTCTAATTCTATGTACTAAATTTCGTTATTTTGCCCCCTCTAACTATTCTCTCGATAATTCTATCGTGAGAATTTTTAACTCGCCTTATAGAGCGTTTAAATCGATTTTTCGCTTACCTCTGCGAGCAATTTCTCAATCATAAGCCTTACGTCATCAATAGTTACACTCGTTTCTTGCTTTAACATATATAAGCAAGTATCTAGCCCAAGCCTAATGACCGCTATATATTCCGCTTTTTCTAAATCTGATAATTTAGAGTTCATGATCATCATAGTGCCAGCGGCCATAATTACACTTGCAATCTCTTTCACGTCTTTAAAATCGTCACTATGTTTAATATGTAGTACGCCGTTATCCAGTACTTTAATTTTTACTTTTTTCATTTTTGCCCCCTGTGAGAGGCGCCCATAAATATCGCCTCTTGATATTCGCCTCTCAATCTGTCATATATGCGCTGGCTGTAATGGTCTTTAGTCCAGCCCTCGCTATAGTTAGTTGTGAGGATAATCGGCCGCATTCTGTTGTAGCGGTCGATGATAATGCCCTCGACTTTCGCAGCTACCCATTCAGATTTTGAGTATTCTGCCCCAAAATCATCGAGCAGCAAGAGCGGTATATTCCGCAGCTTTTGCTCGTAGTTAAGGAATGCCACGCTATCGCCTTTGGATAAGGTGAGCATATTGTCTAATAGATTTGGCATTGAGATCATTAAGCACCCTTTGCCAATCTTTAACGCCTCTTTTAGTAGGCATACACCTAGAGAGGTTTTCCCTGTACCAGCTGGGCCCCTTAATATGAGGCCCTTTCCTGTGTTTAAATTCTCCTCTAGGTTCTGCCTGTAGGTATTCACTATGCGATACGCCTCGGCGTTTTCCTTTGGAAAGCTGCCGTTTTCCTTTAACCGTGTAAAGCTCATATCGTAGTAGCGTTTAGGAATACCAGCCAAGCTATATGTATTGTTTACGTTATTCTGAATGATGACAGGCTTATTATAGATAGGCTTGTAAAATTCATAATCAGCCTTTGCCGTGAACTCTTTCGTGCTCTGCTTGCCAGTCGACATCCTCGTCTTTAGTTTTTCGATTTCCGCTGTTACGTCTATTTGTTTCATTTTCTAACCTTTGATTTTTCAATATCCCCTCTACATATCGAACACTCGACTTACCTCGCTCTTTTGCAATATTCACAGCCTCGCTCGTAGCTTGTAAGCCGTATTCGTTCACCAAATCGTCAAGTACACCTTTCACGAATGGAGAGAAAGGCCCAAAGTGTTTAGCCCATAGATCATAGATTTCTAAATTTAAAACAGATGAGGAGTTTTTCTCCTCTATCTCTTTTTCTCTAGTTGTAGATATTGTTATATCTCTTTCTCTATCTCTGTGTTCTATCTCTTTATATAACTCTTTCTCTTTCTCTATCTCTACGTTACAGAATTGTTTCACTTGCGTTACATCGGTGTTACATTGTAACGCTTTTTGACGCTCTCGGTGCTTGCGAACCCTTGCAGCGCCTGCGGTTTCGCACCCTGTACTATCTTTCGTGTCTGGTAAGTAATATTCATCCTCTGAACGCATTTCGAGCAAACCACTATTTAAGAGATATGTAACAGTGATTTGTACATTTTCCTCGCTTTCGTCGAGATCAAGAGCCAGCTCAGAGGAGAAATTCTCCTCTAGGCCGTCAAAATAGAGTTTTCCCTCGCTCATAATTGAGCGTAAGAGCATTTTTAAATAAATAATTGTGTAGGTGTCGCCGCCTGCGATTTTCCTCAAACGTTTTATTTCTTTGCGTTGGAAAAAATCTTTATGCAGCTTTAACCAAAAGTATCTTTTCGGTGTGGTCATTTTTCCCTTTCTATTTAATTGGTGCGAATGTAATCACATCCCTATCCCCTGTATGTCGATATATCCCAATTTGTAGGCCGTAGTCTAAAATGCTTTTTACTGTGTTGGCTAATACCCCTGTTGCCTTTTCGGTTCTCACCATAAAAGTAGGCGTATAAGGAATATCACTAACTTTAAGAGCTGCGATATAATCTCTTACTTTCACCCAGTCGCTACCGAATTGAGCGAGCATTTTATCGTTATTCATGGCCTACTACCTCGCCAGTGTTAGCGTCGATAATCTCGCCTGCTACGTTGTAAGTATCTCCGCTCGGCTCGTTTACAGTTTCCTCATATTCGGCGTCGATAGTTTCGCCGTCAAAGTTTACATCAAAATCGCCGTCTTTATTCATGCTAATAACGCCGCCGTCATTAGAGAGTGCTTGGCTCATTTGAACACTTTCAATGCTTAAAGGGCCATATTTGGAAAGTAGGCGTTTTAACACAGTCTTTTCGGCCATAGTATTGAAATCTGCAAGGCCCCATTTTTCCGTGCCTCCGCTGTAGCTCTTGCTATATTTCTTGGCGTGTGCGATCATTTCATCAAGTTCCATGAATAGCATTTTCTCAAAGCCATTAGTCAAGCGGAAATAAGCCAGATAACCGATAACTTTATCGCCTGTGCGTTCGCCGAATTTAAATTTATCAAGTAAGCGGTTTTCGTACTCGAGCTCGCCCTCGTACACTGTTTTAGATCCAATGTCTACATATTGGCCAGTACGTTGGGCTAATTGTATATAGCCCTTATAACCCAACTGAAATTGAGCCTCGCCACCATAAGGCACGATATACGCAAAGCCTAAGCTCTGATTAATTGGCAAGTCTAACATAGCCGCCTGCGCTGCTGCACCAATTACTGTGGCTGGGTTAGCTTTAGCGAGTAGCTTGTTATTGTTTGTTACTGCGATAATGCTACTCATAAAGCCAGCGGCTTTCTTTCCGAGCATTTCATTGAATTTGTTTTTATAAGCTGGCATTTCTAACATGCCTTTTAGAGTTTTAGCCTCTTTTTGAGCTACGATGTTATTCTTTTTTAGTTCAATACCTGTTGTGGTCGCCATTTTTATTTATCCTCGCTTTCTGGGAATGCGTCGCCTTTAATGCCTGCGATATATGCTTTTAGAGATATGATTTCAGCTTTTAATGTATTTACCTTGTCTTTGTAGTTATCAACTGTATAGCCTTGATATCTTAAATCGTCTTGTAATTTAGCTTTTTCTTCTTTCAATCTTGCAATTTCAGTAAGTAAATGCTTTCTTTTCGGTTTTTGTTCTACCGTTTCGATTTCTTTATTTTCTGTGTTTTCCATTATTTTTTATCCCCTATTACCAATAATTTATTTTCAAAGTCGATATATACAGCCTTAACCTCTGCCGTATATTTAGCGATATTTACAGGTGTTTCAATATGCACATCAAAATCATAAGGAACAGCCTCGAGCAGTTTTCGTAAATCATGAGTTTTCATTATTTCACCTCAAATCTACGGCTAGGCTCACCCTGTTTAATGTAATTTGTATACATTTCTGGGTGATCGCTCTTAAATCTCTTACTATCAAAAGTCTCTCTAGGCTTGCTTGATTTCCAGCTCACATAATGCTCACCACATGAGCCTTTTTCGTTTTCACCTAGAGCGTCTTTCAATAGATTTTCAATGCCTCGCTTTTTACTCTCTAGCTCTGCGAGTTGCTCTTTTAACTCGAGATAATCAACAATGACATTGTTATATTGAGCTGATAGCTCTACCACCTTGCCGTTGCTTTGCCGATAGATTTTCTTAAGTGCCTCGCTGCATGCCTTGCTATCGTCTGGCGCTGGCATGGTTTTAGTTTCTACTAAGTGCCAAAATTCCGCCCCAGTATCAATAATTGCTTGGATAATTTCCTCGTTTCGTGGCACCTCTTTATAAACAAAGGTATTACCGCCTACGAGGCAGGCTATCCACCAGCTACTACGGCCAGTAACAGCCATATAATGCTGGCACTGGATATAATAAGCGTCTGGCACATTGTCGCCTTGCCACTCATCGGCCTTGAATGCGTTCGCAGTTTTGCATTCAAGCCCTGCGTCTTGTCCTACGATTTCCCTGTCAATGTTAGCAAGCAAGTAAGGATATTCCTCACTCTGTAATGTGAAATTGTTATTGCGTACCTTGTACCCTGTACGCTTTGCGAACTCTTGTGCCACAATGTCCTCGAGGATAGTGCCCCAGTACATGGGTTCACTCTCCTGCTCTTCTACTGTGTCGCTGGTTTTGTCGAGCCACACATCGAGAGGGCTGCGCCATTGATTGACGCCTAGTACGGCGCTCATATCAGAGCCACCAAGCCCTAGCTTGCGAACCTTTAGCCATTCTTCTCGAGTGGCGTTTTTGCTGTCAAAAATCTTTTTGAATGTCATGTGTAATGTTCCTTTCTTTGACTTTTAACGATAATTAATATAAAATTATGTTGTGTGATGTTCCTTTTTAAGGAGCTTTGAGCTATTCGCCTTTGGTGAATGGCTCTTTTTTTATGCCAGAATACAGATCATTAAGTAGATACTGTATAGGACGGCTAGAAATGAGCTTGTCATACATAACGCTGCTAATACCTCTATTACCATTTGAGAACCTCACCAGTGCACCACCAATAACCGATTTCAAAGAAAAACCAAAGCATGCCAGCCGTGAATAGTAATAATTGCCAGTCTTTCGGCTCCTCGTTTCTGAGGGCTCTACGTTTAGCTCTCTTTTCCGCTGCTCTCAATCTGTGTACTCTCATTTTGATATTTCCTTTCTTTCCACTCCTCAAACGCCGCTAAGTTTTCAGCGTTGTTATAAAATTCATGTATCGAGTCTATAAGTAGCTGCATATCATTTACCTATAAAGCGATTAATAAAATACTGTTGCCCTCGTCCTGTAACTTTAGGCGTTTTGTTAAGGCTTACTCTGCCGTCTGAATGAGTAATAGCTGTTTCTTTAATTCTGAAAAGCCCCATTTCCATAGCTCGCTGTGTCGGCATATTGTAAGAGTTGCCTTTTCGTGAAATCAAAAAGCCCTCATTTCGTAGCTGCTCAAACAGTCTATTTTGCCCTACTGCGTAGCCGTTCTGGTTTAGCAATTTGGCGAGGTCGCCTACTAAAATGTCTGTGTCGCTAGTGCTTACTGCGTCGGCGAAAAGCACTTTCGGCCGTTGTGCCTCAACTAAGGCTTTGGTCTTATTGTGTGCCTCTATCTCACTAGCATATGCTTTCAATGCGTCTGGCAATGTTTTAGGAATATCCATGCTATATGAGCCGTATTTTCTAATGCTAGGTAGCACATCACTAGTTACCCAGCGTTTGAATTGTTTTGCACTAGGTAATTTACTAGATAGAATTAATGAATATAAGCCACTTTCATTTATTAACCACCCGCCACGCTGCCCTAAACTCGATAACGTTTCGTTATTGAGTTTGTCATCAATATCAACGTGATCACTAATCGCCTTACTGCTATTTTGATAACCTAAGATATTAGTTATATCTTTTGCTACAAACCACGGCTCATTATCTTGTAGAATAATTCGCACATCCCCAAATATTGCATTATTAAAGACTTGTAATTCGTTCATTGTGTGATGTCCTTTCTACTTATAAAAAGTAATCAACTGTTACGCCGAAGAAATCGGCGATTTTTTTCAAACTAGCAAGGCTTGGCTTGTATTGGCCTTGTTTCCACGCTGTCATAGATGATGTTTTAAGGCCTAAAACCTTACACATTCTATAAGCCGTGATATTGTTTTCTTTTAATAATTTGTCGATTTTTTCATATTGCATTTACTCACCACCTTTATATGTGATACAATTAGTTAAGAAAAGTTAATTACTAAAAGCGTTTAGTTTTCTTAACGTTTCCTATGGCTATATAATAGCACAGAAAACTGTACGCACCTAGTAAACTTTTCGTAAATCTTTCTTAACTAATTTATAAAACAAGGTAAGGAAAATGTACGAAAGATTTAATAAATTGCTGCAAGAAAAAGGGCTGACTGCGTATAAAGTAGCGAAAGATACTGGCGTGTCGAGGTCTACCCTAGCAGCATGGAAAAAGAAAGAATACACGCCAAAACTTGATAAGCTGCAAAAGTTGGCCAATTATCTAGGGGTATCTGTCTATTATTTGACTGGCGAGGTTAGCGATTATGACAAAATGCGCCAACAAAAGATAGACTTTATACACCAATGCGGAGTTGATGTTGATTTCACGCCCTATGATGATGAGGCTATCGACGATTTATATGTCGCCTGCGCACTCAAAAAAGATGTGATCCATAACTTACCGCTGCCAGAAATTAAAAAAGCGCCCTCTACACTAATAAGCATAGAGAGCGCCGAGGGAGTTAATCTCAAAGCGGTGCTTGAAAAGGATAATATCCTATCTTATGGAAAGCATATAATTAATGACGAGGAACGTGCTACGATAAAAGCGTTAATTGAGGCTTATCTAAAAACAGAGTAAAAGGGAATATCAAGGGGAGTTTTGTATATGAAAAAATTAATTATTGCTGCACTATTGGCTTTGTGTATTATGCCAGCGCAAGCTATCACTTTGCCAGAATTGGTAAATTATAATAACTATATAGAGTTACCTAATGCTATGCATGAAAAGCAGTTTATGCCTATTGATGTGCAAGTTATCAATACAGGCAATAATACGCTAGAAATCATAACGCCAATTTATAGCTATCTGCCATATTATAAGAATTTCATTATTACAGAGTTTATAAAACACTATAAATATGATTTCAATACTCGTAGTATTGTGTTAGAAATTGCCGAAACAAACTTTATCGACGGCCGCAACGGTAAAACATTAAGGCGTGGCAAAAATAACCCACCTAAACGAGTTGAGCTACAACCAAATACATATGGTTATTTAGAGGCTATGATAGCACTAGGGAACGCCCAACGCATAGGCAAGTTTACGCCACCAGCAGCCAAATAAAAAAAGAGCCCCTATCAAGGGGCTTTATTTCTACCTAAAATAAAATAACCGCCATAGATAGCGGCCTAGGCGGTTATTTAAGAGTATGCATTTTATTATGATTACTAAATTAATTATATCATTAAAAGGAACATTACACAATGACAAAAGACTTACAAACAGGCGTTATATACGCCAGATATTCAAGCGATAAACAAAGAGATGAGTCCATAGAGGGCCAAATAAGAGAGTGCACCGAGTACGCCCAGCGTGAGGGTATCTTAATCACTAAGATATATACAGATAGAGCCCTCTCTGCTCGTACCGATAACCGCCCAGAGTTTCTACAGATGATACGAGATAGTGCCAATCAATCATTTAATTATGTGATCGTTTATCAGCTCGATAGGTTCAGCCGTAGCCGTGAGGATAGCGCCAAGTACAAGGGCATATTGCGCCGTAATGGTGTTAGAGTATTAAGCGCAAAGGAACATATCACCAATGAGCCAGCAGGCATTATCCTAGAGAGCATGCTCGAAGGTATGGCCGAGTATTATTCTGTAGAATTATCTCAAAAGGTACGCCGTGGCATGACTGAAAACGCATTAAAAGGTAAGATGAACGGCTCGGCGGTTCCGCTCGGCTATGACTTAACAGAAAGCCACCATTTGGCCGTGAATGCTCATGAAGCTAAGGCGGTAAGGTTAATATATGACTTATATCTAAAACAGCACTCTATAGCCAAAATTAGCGATATTTTGCACAGTAAGGGCTATCTAACAAAGCGAGGCCGTAAGATTTCGCCTAGTGTGATAAAAACTATCCTATCTAACGAAAAATATATAGGCGTGTACTCATGGGGCGATATTCGTATCAAGGACTCTATACCGCCTATTATCTCGAGAAAGGTATTTGATGAGGTACAAGCTATAATGCCTACACGAATTAAAAATAAAGGCCGACGCTCTGAAATGTATAATCTCTGTGGCAAGCTCATTTGTGGTGAATGTGGCGGCCACTATGCAGGATCTACGGCTACATCAAGAAATAAAGAAAAGCACCATTATTACGTATGCACTAATCGCCGTAAATATCACACATGCACAGCGCCAAATATTCGCAGGGATGAGCTCGAGGATTTAGTGATTAATAGAACGCTTGAAATTCTAAATCAGCCCTCAAATATCGCTCGTATAGTCGATTTAGTTATGTCTGGGTATAATAACACTACCCAAGAGGCAAAAGTCGCTATACAGGGCATAAATAACAAAATTAAGGCTATTGATACAGAATTAAATAACTGTATGAATGCAATTAAGCAAGGTTTTATTACGGAACGCTTAAAAGGTGAAATAGAAAACCTCGAGAGTGAGCGCAATAACCTAATCGAGCAAAAAGCGAACCATGAGAGCGCCCTTATACCTATAAAATTTACTGCGGATCATATCGAGTATTTCCTCGAAAGAATGGCAAAAGAAAACCCTACCACTAAAGCAGGCCGCTCTCGTATTCTTGATACATTTATTAAGAGCGTTACTATCTATAGTGATAGGGTTGAAATCGTATTTAATTATAAGAATGAATTGCCAGCATTTAATACTCAATATGCAAGCGGTTCGCATTTCAAAGTATTGGTGGGCCCACCTGGGTTCGAACCAGGGACCGACCGGTTATGAGCCGGTTGCTCTACCCCTGAGCTATAGGC
>ERZ773008.264-NODE-264-length-36857-cov-12.578474_pt1 | contig 36857 bp, 34 predicted proteins | sample MGYA00580664_ERZ773008 | MGnify/ENA primary metagenome ERZ773008 (study PRJEB29015, sample SAMEA2738016) | human oral metagenome | biome: human oral; feature: human-associated habitat; material: dental | place: China | collected 2048 ...
AAGTGTTCGTGAACCGCGGCGGACGCATTCCCGCGCCGGTGCAGTCGATGAAGAACTGACGGGGTGCAGGCTGCTTTTTCAGACGGCCTGAAAATGCAGCCTGCACGATACGGAACAAAAATGCACGACCTATTTTACTGCAAACTTGCGGGCGACGATGCCGAACGCTGCCTTGCCCTTGCCGCCGCGCTCCAGAATGCGCCTGACTTTGTGTTGCTAGAACAAGTTTTCGCGCCCGAAGCCGATATTTTCTGCTTCACATTCCTGCCCGTGCAGAAATCCTTCCGCTTCAAATGCGATTTTGTTTATGGGCAGACCATCAGCAGCAGTGAAAACTGGACAGCGAACGAAACCGAGCAACTGAAAAACGCCGTCAATCAAATTGCAGGCTGGCTGTTTCAAACGAAATGAAAACGGCATACGGCAATATCCAAAAGCAGCCTGCACCCAACCGACTGCCCAAACCGTGCTTGGTACATGAAATGCCTGCAGTGGCTCACGCGCCGAGATTTGGCGCACATTCGGCAGCCGTGTACAATGACGAAATTGAAATCTGGCATTTTGCCGATGTGCAGGCTGCCTGCAACCTCCCCCACCGCAGCAAAAGGCTGTATGATGGCGACAGCGATGGCAAAAGCGAAACCTATCCAGTCGAGCTTTCCATAAAACGCCCGTCGCCTAACATTGCCATTGTGGAATATACCCGCGAAACCCTTTTCCAGCGCAAAGGCCGCAGCGTGGAAATCACCATCAAACGATACGCCCCTTAAACCTGTCGGGCATCCGGCATATTCAGCTTCCAACAAACCGCGCCCTGCTGCGCGAAGATTACCGCAAATCAGCCGGCTTTCCGTGTAAGGCAAACCCATGCCCCAACGAAAGCGGTGCTGATGCGCAATGCGGCGTTTGCCGTGCAACCCCTGCCGTTAATAAGCGGCATTTCAACTTAAAGGAAACATAATGAAAAAAAACCTGTTACTGATCGCATTGGCCGTATTGGCGCCCGCGGCATTCGCCAAAGACCCAAGCTTTGCCGATTTAAAACCTCTGGAAAGCATTGACGGCTATTCGCTGTACGGCACGCCTGCCGAAGATGCCGACCAAGCCTATATCTTCATCGACGGCGGCGCACGCGAAGGGAAAATCGCGTCCATTCATGTGGTCAGCGTATTCCGAGGTGCATCAGGATTTGCCGTAGTTCCAGGCAAAACGCTGGCCGAATATCTGCGCAACGGCGATCGTTCCACCAAGTTCTACACCGTGCAATGCGCCAACAAAACCATACGCGAAGCCAATCTGCAAGCCAATACCCAGGGCACGCCCGTGCCATTTAACCGCCTGCGCGGCGTGTCCAAAGTGGCGGCTGACGTGGTGTGTAATGTGGAAGCAAGCGGCAAGGCAGCCAGCCAACGTCGCAACGGCAATTAAGCCCGTCCGCCTTATCCTTTAAATTAAACGTGCAGGCTGCTTTTAAACCATTGCCAAAAGCAGCCTGCACTTTATATATAGTTGTTTTTATTAGCATCAATTTATGAACGATACGCACACCGAACCCGCTGACACCCAACACGAATATTTCTCCGACAACCCGCAATTCCCCGCCAAAACCATTGTCGCCACCCTGTCTATCGGCGCATTTTTCGGCTATTTGAACGATACGCTGCTCAATGTCGCGCTCACGCCCATCATGAAGGATTTCGGGGTGGACAAAACCACCGTGCAGTGGCTGACTACGGGCTTTCTGCTGGTGATGGGCGCGTTCACCCCCATCACCGCCAACCTGATTCAATGGTTGGACACCAAAAAAATGCTGCTGCTCACGCAGGCCACCTTCCTGCTGGGCTCGCTGATTTGCGCGTTTGCGCCCGTGTTTTCGCTACTGATTGCGGGGCGCATGGTGCAGGCGGTGTCGGCCGCGTTCTTCGTCCCGCTGCTGTTCAACGGCATTATGGCGATTTACCCGCCGCAAAAACGCGGCACGGCCATGGGTGTGATTACCATGATGTTCACCGTCCCCCCGCGCTGGGGCCCACGCTGTCGGGCATTATCATCGACCACACCCATTGGCGGTTCCTATTCGGCTTCACCATTCCGTTCATGCTGGTGGCCATGCTGCTGACAGGCAAATACCTGAATGTGAATTTAACCACCGTCACGCGCCCGAAAATCGATATTTTGTCGTCTGTATTGTCCGTGCTCGGACTTGGCATGCTGGTATATGCGTGCAGCAATTTCGCCACGATGCCGCTGCCTGCGTTTATCGCCCTGCTGGCCGTATCGCTGGTGCTGACCGCTTGGTTTGTCCGCCGCCAGTTCCACATCGCCACGCCGCTTTTGAACCTGCACGCGTTCCAATACGCACAATTCCGTTACAGCGTAATGATTTTGGCCATTGCCTCGTTTCTGTTTTTGGGCTTGGAACTGCTCATGCCCATGTACACCCAGCAAGTCCTGCTGCTCACCGGCACGGCCACTGGGCTGATTCTGATGCCGGCCAGCATTGCCCAAGCCGTTGCCGCGCCCCTGTTCGGCAGGCTGCTGGATAAAAAAGGTGGGCGTTTTGTCGTGCTGCCGGCTTCGTGCCTGATGGTGGGTGCGCTGGCCATCTTGTGGGCATTCTTGTGTATTGATACGCAGACCGTTGTTTTGTCGGCCATGTTCGCTTTGATGGCGGTCTCCGTCTCCGCCGCGATTACCGGCGAAACGCACGGACTGAACGCGCTGCCCAAACGCCTGAATGCGCACGGTGCTGCCATCATCACCACGCTGAACCCGATTGCGGGCGCGGTGGGCGCGGCGTTTTTTGTCGGCACCACCCAAATCGGCGAAAAATTATCCTCCGCCGCCACGCCGCAGCAGGCGATGGGCAGCGCGCTGCTGCTGGGCGGGTTGATGGTGTTTTTTGCCACGAAGCTGCGCGCGCATTCGGCGGTATGATAAAAAAGCAGCCTGCACTCTAAAAACAAAGTGCAGGCTGCTTTTTCAACGCTAAAATTACTGTTTGTGCGCCAGAGCCGCTTTCACAAACGCTTCAAACAATTTGTGTCCTCTGCGCGGATTGGACGTGAATTCCGGATGGAACTGGCAGGCGAAGAACCACGGGTGGTTCGGAATTTCAATCGTTTCCACCAGCCGTTCGCGTCCTGACGACACGCCGCCAATGATCAAGCCGGCCGCTTCAAGCTGCGGCACGTAATGGTTGTTCACTTCGTAACGGTGGCGGTGGCGTTCGCGGATTTGCGTTGCACCGTAGATTTTGGCGGCAAGGCTGTCGGGTTTCAGTTCCACTTCCTGCGCGCCCAGCCGCATGGTGCCGCCCAAATCGGCATTTTCGTCGCGCGTTTCCACACTGCCGTCTTCCGTCTGCCATTCGTCAATCAGGGCGACCACGGGGTGCGGCGATTTCAAATCGAACTCGGTGGAATTGGCGCCTTCCAGGCCGGCCACATGGCGCGCGTATTCAATCAGTGCAATCTGCATGCCCAGGCAAATGCCCAAATAGGGAATGCCGTTCTCGCGGGCAAACTGCGCCGCCTTGATTTTGCCTTCCACGCCGCGCGAACCGAAGCCGCCGGGCACCAGCACCGCGTCAAAGTCTTTCAGGCAGCCTGCACCGTCTTTTTCGATGTTTTCGCTGTCGATATAGGTAATCTGCACATCGGTCTGCGTGTGGATGCCCGCGTGTTTTAAGGCTTCGGTGAGCGATTTGTAAGACTCGGTCAAATCGACATATTTGCCCACCATCGCAATTCTGGCGATGTGTTTCGGGTTTTGAATCGCGTGGACGATTTTTTTCCACTCGGTTAAGTCGGCCTGCTTCACGTTCAGTTGCAACTGCTCGCAGATAATCGTGTCGATGCCTTGGTTGTGCAGCATTTCGGGGCATTCGTAGATGCTGTCCACATCGTAGCTGCCCACGATGGCGCGCTCTTCCACGTTGCAGAACAGGGCGATTTTGCGGCGTTCGTCTTCCGGCAGGATGCGGTCCATGCGGCAAATCAAAATATCGGGTTGCAGGCCGATGCTCAGCATTTCCTTCACGGTGTGCTGCGTGGGCTTGGTTTTGATTTCGCCCGCTGCGGCAATGTAGGGCACATAGCTCAAATGGGCAAACAGTGTGTTGGCACGGCCGAGCTGGCTGCGCATTTGGCGGATGGCTTCCAGAAACGGCAGCGATTCGATGTCGCCCACCGTGCCGCCGATTTCCACAATCGCCACGTCATAACCCGCCGCGCCTTCGTGAATGCGGCGTTTGATTTCGTCGGTGATGTGCGGAATCACCTGCACCGTGCCGCCCAGGTAATCGCCGCGCCGCTCTTTGGCAATCACGTTTTCATACACCTGCCCCGCGCTGAAGCTGTTTTTGCGCGTCATGGTGGCGTTGATGAAGCGTTCGTAGTGCCCCAAATCCAAATCGGTTTCCGCGCCATCGTCGGTCACAAACACTTCGCCGTGCTGGAACGGGCTCATCGTGCCGGGGTCCACATTGATATACGGGTCGAGTTTGAGCATGGTAACGTTCAGACCGCGTGATTCGAGGATGGCGGCAATGGAAGCGGCGGCAATGCCTTTACCAAGTGAGGAGACAACGCCGCCGGTTACGAAAATAAATTTTGTCATGATCATTTACCTGAAATGGAATGCGCGATTTTAACGCAATTTGCGTCAAATGCAAACCTGTGTAAACCGACAAAAGCAGCCTGCACCCTTTGCGCCGGTGCAGGCTGCTTGAAACCAAGCGCCGCCGTATGGCAGAATCGGGGTTTTACCCTTTGCCTTGCGTGCATTGACTATGGAAAACCTGCTCTCCGTCGCCATGATTTTATCGCCCATGCTGCTGGGCTTTGCCATACGCCTGCCCAAAACCGCCCTGCGCCTGTTGGATAAGGCGCTGGACGGCTTGGTGTATGCCATTTTGTGGCTCATCGGCATCGGGTTGTCGCAAGTGGACAACTTGGTCGCGCAACTGGACGACATCCTGTTCTACAGCCTGCTGCTGTTCGTGCTGACCATGGCCTGCAACCTTGCAGTGTTGATGCTGTTCGACCGCAGGCGGCCTTTCCCGTTGGCGCCGCACAAAGCAGCCTGCACCGCTTCGGGCACAAGCGGCAGCTTCAAGCAGTTGCTGATTGTGATGGCGGGCGTTGCATACGGCATTGCGCTGCCCAAACATTATCTGCCGCCCACGCAATGGAGCACATACGTGCTGATGCTGCTCATGCTGGTGGTGGGCCTGCAAGTGCGCGGCAACGGCATTACCCTGCGCCAAATCTTGCTCAATCCGCGCGGTATCCAGATTGCCGTCCTGTTCATCCTGTCCTGTCTGTGTGCAGGCTGCTTTTTCGCCCTGCTGCTGCCTGACGTTTCCTTAATGCAAGGCATGGCCATGGCATCGGGCTACGGCTGGTATTCGCTCTCCGGCATCGTCATGACGCAGGCCTACGGCGCCACTTGGGGCAGTATCGCCCTGCTGAACGATTTGTGCCGCGAATTTTTCGCCCTCGTAACCATTCCGCTGCTCATGCGCCGCTCGCCCAGTGCCGCCGTGGGTGCAGGCGGGGCAACCAGCATGGATTTCACCCTGCCCGTGCTCCAGCATTCGGGCGGCATCCGCATCGTCCCTATTGCCATCAGCTTCGGCTTCATCACCAATATCGCCTCGCCGCTGCTCATGGTGTTTTTCTCATCTTGGCGATAACGCCGGCGCAGAGATTCGGCTATACCCACGCCCGAGTTTTTGCTATGATAAGCACTCTTTACAGTTTTCCAAACACATTGAATATGAAAAAAACCCTTGTTTCTTTGGCCGTTATCGGCAGCTTTGCACTGGCAGCCTGCTCGCCTTCCAACAAAAACGACAACGCAGCCGCTTCTGCCGCATCCGCAGCCAATGCCGCCGCGTGCCAAAACCCGGCCTACACCACCGCCATACAAACCCAATTCAAACAAGCTCTTGCCACTGCACAGCAACAAGCCCTCAGAAGCAGCAACGGCGAATACATCGATGCGCAAAAACTGGCGGATTTGGACAAACAAATCGGCATCAGCCTGACCGAATCGGGTGCCACCGCTTCCGGCTGCCAAGCCAAAATCAGCATCAGCATCCCCAAAACCCTGCTGGAACAGGCGGAACATTACGCACCGCTGCTGCAAAGCGGCAAACCGGCCGACAGCATTGCCCAAAAACTGGTCGGCAGCAATATCCAGTTTAACGGCGAAACACTGACAATACCGTTCAATTTCACGGCCAACGGCGACAATATCAGCGGCAACAGCCAAACCTTGCCCCAAGTGGCGCAGATTCTGACCGACGTGCTGCTGCCGGCTTTCGTGAAAGGCAAATTGGAGATTGACGGCAAAACCCTGTCGCGCGACCAAGCGCTGAAACTGGTGCTGAATCCGACCAAACCCGAAGCGGCTTCCGAACCTGCGGCAAAGGCAGAGCCGGTCGAAGTGCCCACCATCAGCGAAAACACGGACGAAAACAGCAGCGACAGCGACACGCCGCCTGCCGCGCCGCAAAAACTCACACCGCCCGACAGCGGCAACAGCAAATCGCGTATCAGCCGCCAAGATTTGAACGCTGCGATTGACGCGCACAATCAGGCGAATGATTCAATCCGCAGCGCATGGCGCAACATCGACCCGACCATTCAGCAAGACCTGGTGGACGAGCAGCGCGACTGGGAGCGCCGCAAAGCCACATCGTGCGGTAACGCGGCCGCCAAAGGCAATTCTGCGGTGGAAAGCCAATATCTGCGGATGCAGTGCGACACACGTCTGACACGCGAGCGCGTACAGTATCTGAAAGGTTTCAGTATCGAGTAATTCATTGTTTTTATTGGGTGCAGGCTGCTTTCGTGAATTCAAAAAGCAGCCTGCACATTTAGAAAGCCCGCCATGACCGACATCCTTCGGAAAATCCTTGCCACCAAACGCGAAGAAATCGCCGCGCAAAAAGCCGCCGTCGATTTGGCGCACATGCAAAAACTGGCGCGACAAGCCCCCGCCGTGCGCGATTTCGTTGCCGCGCTGCGCCGCAAGCATGCGCAAAACCAGCCGGCGATCATTGCCGAAATCAAAAAAGCCAGCCCTTCCAAAGGCCTGATTCGCGCAGATTTCCAGCCCGCCGCCCATGCCGTTGCCTATCAAAACGCCGGTACAGCCTGCCTGTCCGTGCTGACCGACGAACCCTATTTCCAAGGTTCGCCCGATTATCTGCGCCAAGCGCGGGAAGCCGTGTCGCTGCCCGTGTTGCGCAAAGATTTCATGCTGGACGAATACCAAATCTATCAGGCGCGCGCCTGGGGGGCAGATGCGGTTTTGCTGATTGCCGCCGCGCTGGACGATGCAGAATTGCGCCATTTGGAACAGGTGGCGCACGATTTGGGCATGGCGGTTCTGCTGGAACTGCACGATGAAGCCGAAGCCGAACGCTGCGCGCCGCTCGCCACGCCTTTGCGCGGCGTGAACAACCGCAATTTGCGCACGTTCGAAGTGGATTTGCAGCAAACCATCCGCCTGCTGCCGTATTTGTCGGACGATGCGCTGGTGATTACCGAAAGCGGCATTACCGGCAAAGACGACATCCGCTTCATGCAGCAGCACGGCGTGAACAGCTTTTTGATTGGCGAAACGTTTATGCGCGCGCCCGATATTGAAGCCGCCGTCCGCCAACTGTTCTGACATTGACCATGAACGATATTTACCATCTCTGCCGCCGGGTAAGTGCAGGCTGCTTTGTCCTGCTTCTGGCGGCTTGTTCGCCCTCTTCCGATGCCGACCGGGCCTCCCAACCGGCGCAGGCTTCCACACCTGCCGCCAGCGCCGCCGCCAACCGCATTGCCGCCGAAGTGCTCAATGCCGCCAGCCAGGCCGATATTCTGCACACCAGCGCGTCCGAAGCCGCATCGCCCGACCCGCTGCCCGCGCCCGGCAATGCATTCCCGCACGCGCACACCGTGCCCATGCCGCTGGATACGCCTTTGAGCGCGTCCGAAATCGCCAAACTGCCGCCGCTGCCGGCCGAATGCGAACGGTATTACCGTCGTGTGGATGCCTGCTTCGCGCAGCAGGGCGAAGATGCCGAAGAGCTGCGCCGTCAAAATCAGGATGCGCGGCTGGAAGCCTTGCGCCAGCAGCCCGACCAGGCAGCCTGCATCGCCCTCAACCAAAGTTTCGACCAGTTGGCACCCCATCTTTCCTGCCAATAACCTTATGATGAAATTCGCTTTCTTGATTCTCCGCCTATTGGCCTGCCTGCCGCACGGCGTCATCCGCTTTTTGGCGCACATACTCGGTTGGCTGTGCTATTGGCTGGTGGCGCCGCGCCGCAAAATCGGTTTGCGCAATCTGCAACTGTGCTTTCCGGAGCTGACGGAGGCACAACGGCGCCGCATCCTGCACGAACATTTCTACCACATGTGCCTGCTGGTGCTGGAATACGGCCATTATTGGTATGGCAGCGCAAGCAGCCTGCACCGCCGCGTCCGTTATCAGGACAAGCATATTTTGGACGATGCGTTGGCGCGCGGCGACAAAGTGATTTTGCTGTATCCGCATTTCACCGCGTTTGAGGCGGCGGTGTATGCGCTCAATCAAGACGTGCCGCTCATCAGCGTGTATTCGCGGCAGAAAAATGCGGCATTGGACGCGCAGGTGCTGCACGGACGGCATCGTTATAACAACGTGTTCCTGGTGATGCGCACCGAAGGCTTGCGGGCGATTATCAAACAAATCCGCCACCAATCCGCACCGTTCCTGTATCTGCCCGACCAAGATTTCGGCGCGAAAGATTCGATTTTTGCCGACTTCATGGGCGTGCCGGCCGCCACGATTACCGGCTTGTCGCGCATTGCCAAAATGACGGGCGCCAAAGTCATCCCCGCCATTCCCACGCGCCAGAAAGACGGCAGCGTGGTGTTGCGCTTTTATCCCGAATGGCAGCATTTCCCCAGCGATGATGTGGCGGCCGATACGCAGCGCATGAACGATTTTATTGCCGAACGCGTCCGCGAGCAGCCTGCACAATATTATTGGCTGCACAAACGCTTTAAAACACGGCCGGAAGGAGAGCCGTCGGTTTATGGGTAAAGCACGGATTTTGGTGGTGGAAGACGAACTGCCGATTCAGACGCTGATTGCATTCAACCTGCAAGAGGCGGGTTTTGACGTGTGCTGTGCGCAAAACGTGCAGGCTGCTTCCGATATCCTGCACGCCCGCCTGCCCGATTTGATGGTACTGGACTGGATGCTGCCCGATTGCGACGGCGTATCGTGGATTGCCGAACTGCGCCGCCAAACCGCCACCGCCGTGCTGCCGATTATCCTGCTCACCGCACGCAGCGAAGATGCGGACAAAGAATTAGGCTTTGCGCAAGGCGCGGACGATTACCTGACCAAACCTTTTTCGCCGCGCGAATTGGTGGCGCGTATTCATGCGCGGCTGCGGCGTGTTCCGGCGGGCAATGCGTGGCATTCGGCCGGCAGGCTGCAACTGAATCCGGAAACCCAGCGGGTAACGGCAGACGGTGCGAATATCGAATGCAGCAGCAGCGAATTCAAATTGCTGCACTTTTTGATGACGCACCCCGAACGCGTGTTCAGCCGCCGCCAGCTGCTCGACCATGTGTGGGGCGAAGATGCCTGCGTTGAAGAACGCACGGTGGACACGCAAATCGGGCGTTTGCGCCGCCTGCTCGAATCCGCAGGACTTTCCGACTACATCCAAACCGTACGCGGCAGCGGCTACCGTTTCTCCGCGCCCGCACCGTAACCGAGGTTGCCATGTCGCCGCTGTTTCTGCACATTTCCCTCTTCGGCCTGCTCCACATCCTGTTTTGCTGCGCGGCATACGCCTGGGGCGGCACGCAGGGCGCTCTGTATGCCTGGGCGCTGGGCTGCACCGTGTGGCTGCTATGGCATTTTTACCGCATGGCGCAGTTCGGCAGGACGCTGGAACGCAGCATCGACCAAGAGCAGCCTGCACCGCCGCCGTATGATTTGTGGGGGCGGCTGTTTTACCGCATTATCCAACGCGAACGCCTGCACCACCGCAAACGCCGCCGCCTGCACCGCACCGTGCAGCGTTTTCAGTCCGCCGCAGAATCCATGCCGGAAGGCATCGTCCTGTTAAACAAAAATGGGAAAATCGACTGGTTCAACCATTTGGCGGCGCAACACTTTTCCTTTTCGCCCGAACACGTGCTCGGCAGCCCGCTGCACAAACACATCCAACACCCCGACTGCCGCGCCTTTTTGCAGGCTGCTTCCGACGGTTCGCCGCAGGAAATGCGCTTTTCGCTGCGGCAGGACAACGGCCTGTTGCGCCACCTGCGCCTTATCCGCATCGGCTTCACGCGCAACACCGAACTCATCATCAGCGAAGACATCAGCCGCGCCGAGCAACTGCAAGCCTCGCGCACGGCTTTTGTTGCCAATGTATCGCACGAACTGCGCACGCCGCTGACCGTGATTCACGGCTTTCTGGAAACACTGGCCGAACACCCGAACCTGCCGCCGGAACAGCAGCAGCAGTTCATCCGCCTGATGCAGCACGACTGCGCACGGATGCGCCATTTGGTGGACGATTTGATGACGCTGACCACATTGGAAGACCCGCAGCAACAAAACGCGCCGAAAGCAGCCTGCAACTTGAGCCGCATGGCTGAACAAATCGTGCAGGATACACGGCACTTGTCCGCCGGGCGGCACACGGTGGCGGCGGATATTGCGCCCGATATTTGGGTGGCGGGGCGCGAAAGCGAGCTGTATCAGGCATTGTCCAATCTGGCGTTTAACGCGGTGCGCCACAATCCCGAACCGTGCGCCGTCCACATCATCCTGCGGCAGGTGGACAATCCGAACCCCTACAAAATGCCGCTGGCCGAATTCAGCGTGCGCGACGAAGGCAAAGGCATTGCCGCCGAACACCTGCCGTATCTGACCGACCGCTTTTACCGTGTCGATGCCGGCCGCAGCCGCGAAAACGGCGGCACCGGTTTGGGGCTGGCCATCGCCAAACACGCATTGGCCAACCATCAGGCCAGCCTGCACATTGAAAGCAGCCTGCACCACGGCAGCCAATTTACCGCCCAAATCCCCACCATCGCCCCGGATTTGCCATGAATTATATCGGACGTTTTGCCCCCAGCCCCACCGGCCTGCTGCACATCGGCTCCCTGCTCACCGCCGCCGCTTCGTATGCCGATGCGCGCGCCCACGGCGGCCGATGGCTGGTGCGCATGGAAGACCTCGACCCGCCGCGCGAAATGCCCGGTGCGGCCGGCCACATCTTGAATACATTGGAACAGTTCGGCTTCGAATGGGACGGCGAAGTGGCGTACCAAAGCCGCCGCCACGCACTCTATCGCGACGCATTGGACGACTTGGTGGCGCGCGGATTGGCCTATCCCTGCACCTGCAGCCGCAAAGATTGGCACGCCGCCGCACGTTTGGGCGTGGACGGGTTTGTGTACGACGGAACATGCGCCCGCAAAAAGCAGCCTGCACTTTCGCCGTTGGCCGACCATACCGCATGGCGGATACGCGTACCCGATGAAACCGTCGCCTTCCATGACCGGATTGTGGGCGCTTATGGGCAGAATCTGGCGCAGGACATCGGCGATTTCGTGCTGCTGCGCGCCGACGGCTTTTGGGCCTACCAGCTTGCCGTGGTGGTGGACGACGGCGAACAAGGCATCACCCACATCGTGCGCGGGCAGGATTTGCTGGTTTCCACGCCGCGCCAAATTTACCTGCAAAGCAGCCTGCACCTGCCCACGCCGCACTACGCCCACCTGCCCCTGCTCACCAACCGCCACGGGCAGAAATGGAGCAAGCAGACCCGTGCCGAACCGCTGGATATACACCGCCGCGAAGCCCTGCTGCGCCAAGTGCTGCATTATCTGGGGCTGCCCGATGCGCCCGACGTGGACAAACCACGCGACTTACTGGCATGGGCGGCGCAACACTGGCGGATTGACCGCGTGCCGCCCGAAGCCGTCTGCACCGAAACCGAATAACCCATCCGAGAAAACACTATGGAATTGACCGAAACCCTCATCAGCACCACCCCCATCGAACACAACAGCTTCCTGCGCATTGACCGCGACCAAATCCGCCTGCCCAACGGCAACGAACACGCACGCATCGTGGTGCGCCACCCCGGTGCAGCCTGCATTTTGGCCGTAACCGACGACGACAAAGTCGTGCTGGTACGCCAATGGCGCCACGCCGCAGGACGCGCCCTGCTGGAAATCCCCGCCGGCAAACTGGACGAGGGCGAAGACCCTGCGCAATGCGCCCTGCGCGAACTGGGCGAAGAAACGCCTTACACCGCCGAACGCATGGAAAAAATCTTCGCGTTTTATTCCGCGCCCGGCTTCTGCGACGAAATCCTCCACCTGTACCGCGCCGTGAACATCACGCCCACAAGCAGCCTGCACCCCGACCAAGACGAATTTGTCGAAACCGAACTTTGGACGCGCGACCAAGTCCGCCAAGCCATCCAATCGGGCGACATCTGCGATGCCAAAACCCTGCTGGCACTGCAACACTGGCTGATGGAATCCGCATGAACACACTGGATATCACCGCCATCCCCGCGCTGAGCGACAATTACGTCTGGCTGGTGCGGCACGGCCGACACGCATTGCTTATCGACCCTGGCGAAGCACAGCCCGTGCTGGACTATCTGCGCGCGCACCACCTTTCGCCCACGCAGATTTGGGTAACCCACCAGCACGGCGACCACATCGGCGGCATTGCCGAACTCCGACGGCATTATCCGGACTGCCGCGTGTTCGGTGCGGACAACATCGCCCTTGCCGATGAAACCGTGCGGGACGGCAGCTCAATGCACTGGCAGGACTTCCGCGCCGAAGCCTGGCACACGGCGGGGCACACGGCCGAACACCTCTGCTATCTGCTGCACGACGGCCGCCGCAGCCATTTCTTTTGCGGCGATACGCTCTTTTCCGCAGGCTGCGGCCGCATTTTCCCGCACAGCCGCGCCGAATGGCTGTTTCAAAGTTTCCAGCGCATCCGAACGCTAGCGGACGACACGCTGCTGTATCCCGCACACGAATACACCGCCGCCAACCTGCGTTTCGCGCAATACATCGAGCCGGACAATCCCGATATTGCCGCCGCAGCCGAAAAAGCAGCCTGCACCCCCACCCTGCCTGTTTCTTTGGCACACGAAAAACGCATCAACCCGTTTTTGCGCACGCACCTGCCCCAAGTCCGCCAACGCGCCGAAGCCCTGTGCGGCCACGCATTGCCGAGCGACGAAGCCGTGTTCGTTACCCTGCGCGAATTGAAAAACACCTTTGCCTGACATACCAAAAGCAGCCTGCACCATGAAAACGCCGCCGATTAACACCAAATTCATCAACAGCCTTCCCGTTTTGCTCAGCAGCAGCATTGCCTGCATTATTGTGTATGCTTACCACTGGAGCACGTATTTTTCGCCGCTATTTCTGGGCATTATCGCCGGCGGCCTGGTGGATTTGGACAACGGGCTGACCGGCAAACTCAAAAACCTCTGCTTTACCATCATCGCCTTCACCATCTCCTCGCTGTCGGTCCAGCTCACCTTCCAGCACCCGATCGGGATAACGCTCACCTTCACGCTGCTCGCCTTCGTGTTTACCTTTTTGGGCGCCGCCGGAACACGCTTCCGCACCATCGCCTTCGGCACGCTCGCCGTTGCCGTCTATACCACGCTCACGCACGACCCGAAGGCGCCGCTGTATATGAACAGCCTGCTGATTCTGTGCGGCACGCTGTTGTATAGCGGCGCCGCACTGCTCACCCACATCCTCTTCCCGCACCGCCCCGTACAGGACAGCATGGCCAATTCCTACACCGCGCTGGCCGCCTATCTGGACGCCAAAGCCGAATTTTTCGACCCCGACGAAGTCGAACATCTGGAAGAGCGGCAAATCGCGCTGGCCATGAGCAACACACGCGTAATCGAAGCATTCAACCACACCCGCAGCGCCCTGTTCTACCGAATGCGCGGCCAGCACCGCCATCCACGCACCGCCAAAATGCTGCGCTATTATTTCACCGCGCAAGACATTCACGAACGCATCAGTTCCAGCCACGTGCATTACCAAGCCTTTGCCGAACAGATGAAGCACAGCGACCTGATTTTCCGCCTGCGCCGCCTGCTGCGCCTGCAAGCCCGCGCCTGCCGCGAATTTGCAGAATGCCTGCGCAAAAATACCGAATACCAAATCCCGCCCAAGCTGGAACGCGCCACCCAAGCCGCCGACCAATCGCTCGCCCACTATGCGCAACACAGCAGCGAGCACAGCATCGCCCCCTACCGCATCCAACGCCTGCTGGACAACATTACCCACGTCAGCATGCAGCTTGCGCACTTGGGCAACCCCACGCTGGAAAATTTGGAAAACAACGACAACACGCGCATCCAATCGGCAGAAAGCGGCGGCTTCAAAGGCGCATGGCGCAGCATGAAAAGCCAAAGCAGCCTGCACTCCCCCGTGTTCCGCCACGCCGTGCGCATGGCGCTGATTGCCTCCAGCTGCTGCCTGCTGATTGAGCTCATCGCCAAAGAACACATTCAGGACAACGATTTAAGCTTGGGTTACTGGATTTTGCTCACCGCCGTCTTTGTTTGCCAGCCCAACTATTCCGCCACCAAAAAACGCCTGATTCAGCGCATTTTGGGCACCGTGGCCGGCGTGCTGGTCGGCTCCGCCCTGCCCACCTTCAACCTGAATCTGGAAACCGAACTGGCCATTGCCGCCGTCAGCGTTACCCTGTTTTTCCTGTTCCGCACCAACAAACACAGCTTTTCCACCTTTTTCATTACCATTCAGGCCATTATGGGCTTTTCCATCATGGGCATGGACGTGACCGGATTTTTCATTCCGCGCGTGCTGGATACGCTTTCCGGCTGCCTGATTGCAGGCTGCGCCGTGTATTTCCTGTGGCCGGACTGGAAATACCTGTCACTGGACAAAACCGCGGCCGCCGCCATCAGCAGCAACGCGGGCTACCTGACCGCCGTACTGCACGAGCTGCACGACGGCATCAGCGACAACGTGCAATACCGCGTGGCGCGCCGCGTCAGCCACGACAAAGCCGCCGCCCTGTCCAGCACCTTGTCCGATATGTCGGGTGAGCCCGAAAAACACGGCAGCCGCCTGGCCGACGGCTTCCAGCTGCTGAAAATCAACTATTCCATCATCAGCTACATTTCCGCCCTGGGCGCATACCGTAACAAAATCCAGCAGGATACGCCGCAGGCGCAAGAATTTCTGGCGCAGTTTTACCCCGCTGCAGAGCAGGCTGCACGGATATTGCAGCACGCCGCCTCGTGGCAGGAGGAAGAATTCGAACGCGAATGGAAAGATTTGCAAAGCCGCTTGGAAAACCTGCGCCAAAAAGCAGACTGCGACACGCAAAGCCAAGTATTGTGGCAACAGCTGGTGATGCTGGCGGATTTGCTGCAACCGTGTTACCATGCCCTGCATCCGTTGGCAGCCGAGGCAACGGCATGATGCAGATAGAATCCGCCACCAAAATACAAGGAAACGCTATGCTCCCCACCTTTGAAACCCACTATCCGCCAAGCGATATCCGCTCCGTACCTCTGCAGGCAGCCGAACAATATCAAGGCACACTCCCTGCCGAAATCCTATATTTGTGGCAAACATACGGCTGGGGTAAATACGGCGATGGACTGATAGAACTCGTCAATCCGCAAGATTATTCCGACAATCTAAGGCAATGGCTCGGCAGTGAAAAACCGCATTACACCCCGTTTGCCATCACCGCATTCGGCGAACTGTTCTACCACCGCAAACTCAGTGCAGAGGGCGATGAAGACATCTGCCTGCTGGACATTCAATACAGTAGCTGCAAAGTTCTGGACTGGAACACGCGGGATTTTTTTGAAAACACGCTGTGTGATGCAGAATTTCGCCAAACCTTTCTGCGCGAGGGGCTTTTCCGCCGAGCCGTGCAACAGCAGGGCAGCCTGCACAACGGCGAAGCCTTCCTGTTCCAGCCCATTTTGGCGCTCGGCGGCTTGGATAATGAAGACAACCAACTCGAACGTTTGGGCAAAGGCAATGCGGCCGTGTACCAAACCCTTGTTTTCGAACTTACTTCGTAAAACGGAAAATGCCAAGCGATAGACTCTGACGATTTCAAATAACTTATTAAATCAATCCAATAAACCAATAAAAAAGCAGCCTGCACATTAAAAAAACAAGTGCAGGCTGCTTTTTGGCTATGTTTTATTCGCGCTATGCGATATTCAGCAGCTCTTGTGCTAAAAAACCGCCTTTCTGTACGCCTGGCAGCGTGAAGAAATAACCGCCGCCGAAGGGGCTGATGTATTCTTCCAGTGGCTCCAAATTCAGCAGGTTTTGCACGAAGATAAAGCCGTCGGTCAAATTGGCCTGATAGCAGATAAACACCAGCCCCACGTCCAACTGCCCGTTTTTGGCCAGTCCGCGCGAATAATCGAACGGGCGGCGGTACAGCAGGTGTTTTTTCATAAATTCGCCGTCGCGCGGGTTCGCCAGCCGCATGTGGCTGTCTTTGGGCACGGCTTTGCCGTCCGGATCTTTGGCGTAATCGGGCTGGTCGTGTTCGTTCTTCATGCCCAGCGGCGCGCCGGAATATTTGTCGCGACCAAAGATGGCTTCCTGTTCCTGCAAGGGCGTCCTGTCCCAAAATTCGACAAAATGGCGAATCAGGCGGATGGCCTGGTAGCTGCCGTTTTTGGTCCACGCAGGTTCGTCGCGGCTGTTTTCGGCCACGCCCGTCCACAAAACCTGATCGGCAATTTTGGGGTCGGAAACGTCGGGATTGCCGGTGCCGTCGCGGAAGCCGAACAAGTTGCGCGCGGCGGTATTGGGTTCGGTTTTGGGCAGAAAGCCGTCAATGCTCCAGCGCGGCACGGCAAATGCGCTGGTGTGCTTGATGATGTCGCGCAGGGCGTTTTGGCAGGTTTCGGGTGAAAAGGCGCAAAATTGGATGCTGACGTCGCCGTCGCACCAGGCAGCCTGCAATTTGTCGTTCGGAAAATCGCGCATTTCCTGCAAATGTTTGGGTTTCTGCGCTGCCAGTCCGAAGCGTTGGTCGAACAGGCTGCTGCCCACGGACACGGTAACAGTGAGTCCGTCGGGCAGCACGGTTTTGCCCAAAATGCCGCTACCGGCGGGCGGAAGGCTGCGGTCGCCATCTTTCAGTTCGCCGCCCTGCGTCAGAAATTCGATGCGCTCGGTCAATATGCGGAAATAGTTGCCCAGTTGCGAGCGGTCGCGCGCGGTCAAATCGAAAGCGCAGGTGATGCCGAAGCTTTGATGCGGCTCGACAATGCCGGCCTGATGGATACCGTAGCACGGATAACTTTTGCTGCTGTGCCCTTCGCCGCAGGCACCGCTATCGGCAGATGCAGGCTGCTTTTGGTCGGGCGCGCCGGTTTTACCGCACGCCGTCAGCGCACCGACGGCAACGGCCGCACCCGATAACGAGGCAGCCTGCATGAAGCGGCGGCGGGATGTGTTGATGGATTCGTGGGAATGGCTCATTGTATTCTCCTTATTTGGATATGGGGTTGTCCCGTGCAAGCCGGGCAATAGGAAAAGCAGCCTGCACTCCGGAAAACCAGCGTTGTCCGAGTGCAGGCTGCTTTCACCGTCAGTTCAAGCCCAATGTGCCGCGCAGTTTCGCCAAATCTTCCGCCAGCGCGTTAATCGGCGCCTGCAATGCTTTGCGGTCAGTTTCGCTCAGTTTGTCATAGGTTTGGAAGCCTTTGCCGTCGCGATATTTCGCCAGCACTTCATGCACCTGCTTCATATTGGTGTCGATTTTGTCCAGCAGCGCCTTGTTTTTCTCGGCAATCAGCGGACGGAACAAATCGACAATCTTCTGCGCGCCGTCCATATTCGCTTGGAAATCGCTCAAATCGGTGTGGCTGTAGCGGTCTTCCTCGCCGCTGATTTTGCTGCCGGCCACTTCTTCAACCAGCACGGCCGCGCCGCCCACCACTTTGCTGGGTGGGAAGTTAAGCACGTCGATTTCCGCTTTCAGTTTTTCCACGTCGGCTTTCAAACGGTCGGCAACGGCACCCACATTGTCCACCGATTTTTCAACCCACAGAGCGTATTCCAAGCGGTGGAAGCCCGTGAACAATTCGTCTTTCGGGCCGTTTTTGAAATCGTCTTCGCGCGCATCGATGGCCGGGTCGAGTTCGTTAAACAATTCGGCAATCGGCTCGATACGTTCGTAATGCGAACGCACGTCGGCGAACATGGCTTTGGCCTCGTCTTGTTTACCCGCTTTCACCGCCGCCACGAATGCGTTGGTTTTGCGAACCAGTTCCGCAGCTTCCGCCTGAACGTATTTTTTGTATGCCGCCAAAGGCTCGGCCAGTTTCAGCATATCCGCCTCGCCACCTGCGGATTTAAAGCCGCTGTCGGTCACGGTCAGTTTGCCGTGCGGGTTGTTCAAAAGGCCGCAGGTCATGGCGTATTCGCCCGGCAGCAGCGTTACCGTCATTTTGTCGCGCAGGCCGGGGGCGATGTTTTCACGTTCGTCCACCACCATCACGCCGTCCAAAATCTCCCATTCCAGTTTGCGCGTGCTGTTGTTTTGGATTTGGAATTCCACTTGTCCGCTCGGCACGGTCAGTTCCATCGGTTCGCAGGCTTTGTCGTTCACGGCGATTTGCACGGCTCCGCCAGCCGCCGCGCCCGATGCTGCGGCTGTGCCCGATGCCGCACCGGAAGCCGATGCTTCAGGCGCGGTCGGTTTGTCCGCGGCGGGCGGCTGGCAGGCAGTCAGCGCCAACAATGTTGAAAGGGCGATAGTACTTAATGCAATGGTTTTCATGAAATGATTTCCTTTGTATCGAGTGATTAACGGGAAGCTTGCGCCTTGTTACCGCCTTGGCGCAAAAATAAAAACAAAACGGGGATTAAATAGGCAAAATACAGGATGAAATCGGACAGGACGGGGTGGTCTGTATAGCCGAAAAAGCCGCCGAGCAGCACGCCCAAGGGGCTGTCTTCGTGCAGCGTGCCCGACCAATCGAGCGGCATGGAAGACTGCCAGTCCAGCGGATTGACCTGCCACAAATTCCAAACGCCTGCCTCGTGCAATGCGCGGAACGCTCCGGCAAACAAACCGGCGGCAACAAAAATCAGGAAAATGCCGGTGATGCGGAAAAACCGTCCCAAATTGATACGGATACCGCCTTGGTACACCAAAAAACCGATGATAACGGCCAACACCAAACCCGCCACCGCACCGATGGGCATGCGCGGATTCGGGCTTTGCTCGAACACAGCAATCAGGAAAAACACGGTTTCCAAGCCTTCGCGGATAACGGCCAGAAACGCCATCAACACCAGCGCCCAGCCTTGCCCACCGCCTTTGTTCAGCGCACTTTGCACCGACTGTTGCAGGCTGCTTTTGATGGATTTGGCGGCTTTCTGCATCCATAAAATCATATAGGTCAGCATGCCCACGGCCACCAAGCCCAATACGCCGACCACGAATTCCTGCTGCTTCTGCGGAATTTCGCCGGTGGTACGATGAATGGCGTAACCCGCGCCCACGCACAGCAGCGCGGCCAAAATCACACCCAGCCACACTTTCGGCATTAAATGAGAATAACCCGACTGGCGCAAAAACCCGGCCACAATACCGACAATCAGCGCCGCCTCAATGCCTTCGCGCAATGTGATAAACAATGCAACCCACATAAAATACGTCCAAAATCCATGATGAATAAGTTAAATTATCCTTTACTCCGTAAATAAACGCAAATTATTTTTATTTATAAATGACACATTGCAGGCTGCCATGCCGTCCCGCACCCAAAAGCAGCCTGCACCCAAACCCGCCCAATTCGCTTATAATACACAGGCGTATTTCCGCCAACAGAGACACAGAATCATGAAAATCTCCACCCAATTTGATGCCGGCTCGATTATCGTGCGCGATTTGGCCAATCCCGAACACATCCGCCTGGCGCTGCGTCCCGATAACGCCTCGCACTTCAAACAATGGTTTTACTTCCGCCTGCAAGGCGCTGCCTACACGCCCTGCCGCATGCACATCGAAGACGCGCACGAATCCGCCTATCCCGAAGGCTGGGACAACTATCAGGCAGTGGCTTCATACGACCGCCAAAACTGGTTCCGCGTGCCCACGCATTATGAAAACGGCGAACTCGTCATCACCCACACGCCGTTGTCGAACAGCATTTATTACGCGTATTTCGAGCCGTACTCGCACGAACAGCACCTGAACCTGCTGGGCGAAGCGCAAGGCAGCGGCCTGTGCCAAATCGACGATTTAGGCAGCACGGTGCAAGGGCGCGACATCAACCTGCTCACCATCGGCAACCAAGTGGACAGCGATTTGAAAATCTGGGTCATCGCCCGCCAGCACCCCGGCGAAACCATGGCCGAATGGTTTATGGAAGGCTTTTTGTCGCGCCTGCTGGATTATCAAGACCCGACCGCGCGCAGCCTGCTGGACAAAGCCACGTTTTACCTCGTGCCCAACATGAATCCGGACGGCGCGTTTTTGGGCAACCTGCGCACCAATGCCGCCGGTGCGAACCTGAACCGCGAATGGCTCTCGCCCACGCCCGAACACAGCCCCGAAGTCTATTTCGTACGCGAGAAAATGCACGAAACCGGCGTGGACATCTTCCTCGACATCCACGGCGACGAATCCATTCCCTATATTTTCGTGGCCGGCACCGAAGGCGTGCCCCATTACAGCGAACGCACCGCGCAGCTTGAAACGCAGTTCAAAGCCGCATTGCAGGCTGCATCGCCCGATTTCCAAGACATGCACGGATACGCCAAAGACGCGCCCGGCCAGGCCGATTTGTCGCTGGCCACCAATTATGTCGGCAACACCTTCCGCTGCCTGGCCTACACGCTGGAAATGCCGTTTAAAGACAACGATAACCTGCCCGACGACGATTTCGGCTGGAACGGGCAACGCTCGCTGCGGCTGGGCGAAAGCATGCTCACCGCCCTGCTCTCCGTCTGCCGCACGCTGCACCGCGAAAAAACCGCGGCATAACCCAGCACCATCAAGTGCAGGCTGCTTTTCAGTCGGCAGGAAAAGCAGCCTGCACTTCATCCGTTTTGTATAGTGAATTAAAATCGCAATAATACGTCGTTGGCACGTCTTGACGTACTACTTGTACGCCTTGCGGCTCTCCGCCTTGTCTCATTTTTATTTTAATCCACTATATTTTCAAACATTTCACGGCACATCATGACCGACACTCCGAAAAATTACCTCACCCCCGCCGGCCACCGCCGCCTGCAAGACGAACTCTACCAACTTGTCCACAAAGAACGCCCCGACATCGTGCAAGTGGTGAACTGGGCCGCCGGCAACGGCGACCGCAGCGAAAACGGCGATTATCTGTACGGCAAACGCCGCATGCGCGAAATCGACCGCCGCATCCGCTTCCTGACCCAGCGGCTGGCCAACGCCTGCGTGGTCAATCCTGAAACGCGTGAAGCCACCGACCAAGTCTTCTTCGCCGCCACCGTTACATTGGAACGCGGCGACGGCAGCGAACAGGTCGTCCGCATTGTCGGCGAAGACGAAATCGATTCAGCAAAAGGCAAAATTTCTTGGAAATCGCCGCTGGCACGCGCCCTCATCAAAGCGCGCGACGGCGACATCGTCCGTCTGAACACGCCCGAAGGCACGGAAACGATTGAAATCCTGGCCGTCGAATACACCGCCATCGATTAACGCCACCCTTATCCTGCAAAAATCTCACCTGTTTCTACCTATTTCCTATTTCGATGTGCAGGCTGCTTTTTGCAGATACAAACCTCCCCCAAAAGCAGCCTGCACCCCCATCCGCCATGCTCACCGAACTCGAAAAAAACGCCATCCGCGACCATTACCGCGCCCTTTCCGAAAACCTGCCGAACTTCCGCCCCCGCACCGCGCAGCGCGAAATGATTGCCGCCATCGCCAATGCCTTTTCCCGCACCCAAACGCAAAAAAAAGGCGAAGAAGCCCCAAAGCGCGAAGGCGAAAGCATCGTCGTGATTGAAGGCCCCACCGGCGTGGGCAAAAGCCTGGCATACCTGCTGGCCGGCGGCATCATGGCGCAAACGCGCGGCAAACGGCTGATTGTGTCCAGCGCCACCGTTGCCCTGCAAGAGCAGCTGGTGGGGCGCGATTTGCCGTTCGTGGTGGAAAAAAGCGGCTTGGAACTGAGCTTTGCTATTGCTAAAGGGCGCGGCCGCTATCTCTGCCCCTACAAACTCTACCAACTCACGCAAACCCACGCGCAGCAAAGCCTAACGGGTTTCGAGCAGCCTGCACTTTTGTGGGACAGCAAACCGAAAAAAGAAGAACTCGACACGCTGCACCAAATGGCCGACCGCTTTTCCCGCCGCCAATTCGACGGCGACCGCGACACATGGCAAGAAAAAATCGACGATTCATTGTGGAAAAAAGTGGCCAACGACCCGCACAGCTGCCTGAAATCCGCCTGCCCGAACCGACCCGAATGCCCGTTCTTCCTTGCGCGCGACACGCTGGACACCGTGGACGTGGTGGTGTGCAACCACGATTTGCTGATGGTCGATATCGGCATGGGCGGCGGTGTCATCCTGCCGCTGCCGGAGCACAGCTTCTACTGCATTGACGAAGCGCACCACCTTGCCAAAAAAGCCTTGAACCAGCTGGCGGCGGAACATTCCTGGCTGCAAGCCATGTGGACGCTGGAAAAGCTGCCTGCACAAACCGCCAAAATCGCCATGTTGTGCGACAAAGCAGAATTGGCCAACCTGGCGGACGAAGCCGCTGCGGCCCTGCTCGACTGCATGAACGAATGGCAGTTCCATTTGCAGGACGAACCCAGTTTCCAAGAAGCCGACAGCACCCATGAAAGCGTTTGGCTGTGGGACAACGGCGAAATTCCCGAAGAGCTGACCGCGCTGGTACACAACTGCCACATTTCCGCGCAAAGCCTGCTGAAGCATTTATACAGCCTGCGCGATGCCCTTTCCGCCGCGCGGCGCGACAAAGACCAAAACAGCGTGCAAATCGACCGTACCGCTGCCGATTTCGGTTTGTTTGTCGGACGCGGCGAAGAAATGGCCGATTTGTGGCAGCTGATGTCCGCCACACGCCAAAACGAACAGGAAGAGCCGCTGGCCAAATGGATCAGCCGCCGCATGACCGATAACAAAACCGATTGGCAGTTCCACGCCAGCCCCATCAGCAGCGCACAACAGCTTGCCAACCGTTTTTGGCGGCGGGCGGCGGGCGTGGTGCTCACTTCCGCCACCTTGCAGAGTTTGGGCAATTTCAACCTGCTGCTGCGCCAAACGGGGCTGAACTGGCTGCCGGAAACCAGTACGCTGGCCTTGCAAAGCCCGTTCGATTTCACCGCGCAGGGCGAGCTTTATCTGCCGCCCGTGTCGGCCAGCCCGAAAGACAGCGCCGCGCACACTGCGGAAATCGCCGAATGGCTGCCGCGCCTGATTAGTGACAGCGAACCGATTGGCACGCTGGTGCTGTTCAGTTCGCGCAAACAAATGCAGGAAGTCGCCCTGCGCCTGCCCGCCGCCTATCTGCCGCTGCTGCTGATTCAGGGCGAACAGTCGAAAAGCAGGCTGTTGCAGCAACACCACGATGCCATCGCCGCGGGCAGGCCGAGCATTATTTTCGGGCTGGACAGCTTTGCCGAGGGCTTGGATTTACCCGGCAATGCCTGCGTGCACGTCATCATTGCCAAGCTGCCGTTTTCCATGCCCGACAACCCTATCGAAAAAACCCAGAGCAACTGGATTAAGCAGCGCGGCGGTAATCCGTTTATGGAGATTACCGTGCCGGAAGCCGCCATCAAGCTGGTGCAGGCGGTGGGGCGCTTAATCCGCACCGAGCAGGATTACGGCCGCATAACGATTTTGGACAACCGCATCCAAACGCAACGCTACGGACAGCAACTGCTGGCAGGGCTGCCGCCGTTCAAACGGATTGGCTGAAAGCAGCCTGCACACGGAAATTTAACGTGCAGGCTGCTTTCGGAAGAATAAAAAGGCAGCCTGCACATTGACACGAAAATCTGTTTCCTACCATGTGCAGGCTGCTTTTGGCGCACAAGGCTTTCGGATTGGCATAAAACACGATAAAATGCCACTTTTCCCCGACAGAAAGACAATTCCCATGACGCACTTCAAAAAAATCCTGCTGGTATCCATGGTGTCCGCCGCACTGAACGGCTGTATGGCATTGGGTGTGTTGGGGCTGGGCGCAGTGGGTGCAAGCTCCATCGCTGACCGCCGCAGCACAGGTGCGCAAACCGACGACCAAATCATGGAACTGCGCGTGAAAAACAACGCGATGACGGCGATTAAACAAGCCAATCCGCAATCCAATACCACGCTCTCCATCATCAGCTACAACCGCAAAATCCTGCTGGTGGGCCAGGCCGACAACGAAAACGACAAAGCCCTTGCCGAACAGGCCGCGCGCTCCGAAACCAATCAAGAACGCGTGTATAACTACATTACCGTATCGCCCGTCCAACGCACTATATCCGACATCAACCACGACACTTGGATTACTTCGAAAGTCCGCAGCCGTGTGATTAACGTTCCGGGCGTATATGCAGGGCATATCAAAGTCGTTACCTTCAATAACATCACCTACCTGATGGGCATGCTGACCCCCGAACAGCAAGCCGCCGTGGTCGAGCGCGTCCGCACCACCTCAGGCGTTCAGCAAATCGTTACCCTGTTTGAAGATTACCAACCCGCACAACCGGCACAGCAACCCGCCCCAGTGCAAACCACCGTCCAATAAACCGATTCCGAAATGTTCATGTTAAACGCAAACCGCCGATTCAAAGCCGCTGCCTTGGGAAAAATCACCTTCGGCAACATTCTCATGACCCTGCTGTGCTTGGGCACATTTGCCGTGGCAGGCCTCATGTATATGATGTACCAACAGGTCATCAGCACGCCGGAAACCACCGCCGCCAGCTACCAGCGCGACCAAAATGCCGCCGCATCCAACCCCGAACTGATGCTGCCCAATGGCAAAACCGCACAACAAGGCGCTTCCGCCCCGACTGCGCAAATGCCACCCGCACGGGTTGTGCAGGCTGCTTCCGAAGCGCAAACCGCGATAGACGAAACACCGCAGCCCGTGGAAACCGCACCGCGCCGCCACACACCGCGCAAACCGGCCGCCACTGCCGAAAAACCTGTCGAACCGGCGGAAACACAGGCCGTTGAACTGAAACCGACCAATCTTTCCCCGCAGCCGCGCCAAGAACGCGTGATTGCACCGACCAACCAAGCTGCCGAGCGCCCCTTGAAGCCGGAAAGCACCCCGCCAAGACGCGAACGCCAGCGCCCTGCCCGCGAATCGAACGACGCGACCGACTATTTGTTTTAAATAAGGCTTGCATTTATTCGGGCATTGCCCTATAATGCGCGCTTTCGGGTCGTTAGCTCAGTCGGTAGAGCAGCGGACTTTTAATCCGTTGGTCGAGCGTTCGAATCGCTCACGACCCACCAAAGTTTGTTCATGCAAAAGCAGCCTGCATTTTAAAAGTGCAGGCTGCTTTTGTGCCTTAAAAATCAATACGCCGCTAAAACCGCTTTTCCCATTCCAACCACACATTGCGCTGCCTGCGGTCGGCCCAATCATGCGTGCTGTCGATGCGGTTTTCCTGCCACACCAACTTCGGCACAGCGCCCCACACGCGCCATTTCGGATACGACAGCGCCACCGTCAGTGAACGTTCGTTGTTGCGCTGCGGCCGCCGCAAAAACGCCGTGTCCAATGCCAAACCGCGATAGCGCCGCTGCGTATATTGCCCGCGGATTTCCGTGTTCAGGTTGCCCAAAGCCGTCCATTGCGCCAGCCAGCCGGCCTGCACGCTATGCCGCACATAGCCCGAAGAATTGGCGCGGCCGCCCACCGTGCCGTTGCCCGGGTGCAGGCTGCCCCAACCGTAGCCCGCGAACAAGAGGTGCTGCGGACGGATGCGGTACGACAGCGAGGCAAACGCATTCCACACCGTCCCGTTTTGATGACGCGCACGTTCCGCCTCGCGGAAATCCTGCCGCATTCCTTCCAGCGATACGAAGCCTGTCCATTTCGGCGCGAGCTGCCGTTCAAAAGCAGCCTGCACCCCGACGGCATGCCCCAACATATATGGCAACACGCGCTTTTGCCGCAGCGCTTTGTCGGGGAACTGGCGGCTGCCCGAAAATTGCGCCTGATAAAACGGCAGAATTTCCAGCGATTGCCGCACATTTTGGAACCGGTAGCCCAGCGACGCACGCGCCAACGCATAATCATACGCGCTGCGTTGCGACAGATAATACGTCGTCCCAGACGCATTCATGCGGAACAGCAGGTTGTGATGGCCGCGAATCGGCGTGTTTTTTTCGGCATACACGCGGTAGCGCAGCCCCCACGCATTTTCCTGCCGTTCGCGCACGCAGCCCAAAGGCGTGCAATAGGCCTGCGGCGCGTCATTGATGTTCTTGTCGTACGACAACTGCACGCCGCCCTGAACCTGCCATTGCGCATTTTGGCGGATTCCGTTGCGGTACAGGCGAATGTTTTCCGCCACCGTGTCGGGCAGTTCGGGCGTTTGCGCCGCTTGGGCAAACAATGTCTCTGCCTCGCGCCATTGTCGGTCTTCCGCCAGCGTTGCCGCCGTGTCCAACTGCAAACGCACATCGTCCGGATATTGCCGCTGTACGGCCTGATAATGCGCCGTAGCAGTGGGATAATCGCCGCGCAGCCGTGCCAGTTCGGCTTGCGCATGCTGCCGAAGTTTCGCGTCCTGCTGCTCTTGCGGCAACGTCAAATAGGTAGGCAGCAGCGCGCCGAGCAAAGGTTCGTGGCGCGCATCCACCGCCTGCCGCAGCATGGCCGCCAACAGTTCTGGGTGTTCGCGCAAATCCTGATTGCGCACCACGACAGGCGCAGCGCCTTTCCGTTCAGGTGCAGGCTGCTTTTCGCCCGCGCCGTCCGCCTCCAAAGATTGCAGCCACGGTTGCTGTTGCAGCGATTCGCCCGCCTGTTCTGCGGCTGTTTGCGGCAAAGGTTCCGCCACCGCGCCCACCGATATACCCAATACCAATCCTGAAATAATTTTACGAATAGTTTTCACTTATTAAAATAATTTAAAAATAAATGTTCATTATAACGATTATTTGCAGTATAATCTTTCAGAAATCGATAATTGTTATTATTCTTTGTTTCATTGTTGAATTTATTTGGTTTGCAAACCGCAAACACAGGAAAGATACGCCATGAACCTCCCATCATCCGCATTATCATTGCTCGCGCTGGCCACATTGGCCGCCTGCGCCGGTGGCAGCGCCATCAACGAACCGCTGACCGCTGCACCGATTCCCGTTTTGAAGGCTGTTGATACGACATCGCCCAATGTTGTGGCAGACACCAGCGCCGACCGTGAGCAGCGCACGTTCGCCACGCAGGGTGGCTCGGTCAAACCGTTTACCATCACCAAGCCCAGCCCCTATATTCCCGGCCTGATGCTGACCAATCAGGAAATCCTGTATCAGGCACCGGACGGCAAATATTACGATTTCGGCACATACAACACGCTGATTATGCCCTCTTCCAGCACTTCGGCGCGCGTCCTGCCCAACAGCCACCCCATGCAGCCGTTGGACAGCGGCGGAAAAATGATTGCCTGCTGCACCAACCAAACATCCACCGGCATGAATGCGCTGCGCTTGAAAAGCATGCAATTCGGCGCATGGATGTCGCCCAGCAAAACCGTCAGCCTTTTTGCTGGCGGCACACCTGCACCGACAGACACACTGCAGGGCGTTGATACCGCCGGCCGCCCCACCGGCAAGGCAACGTATGAAGTCATCGGCCTGCGCGTGAAAAACGACCGTGCCGTCACTTCCAGCTACGAAACGCGTTATTCGCCGTACAACACTGGGCAAGTCGTTACCGGCTCGTTCTTAACGGTAAACTTCAACACGGGCAAACTGGGCGGTACGATTGTCGGCAATTCCGACTTCGGCGATTCGATTGAAATGCGCGATGTGAACGTGAACGGCAACCAGTTCAGCGGCACTGCCAGTTCAGGCGGGTATACCGGCCAAGTCAACGGCGGATTGTTCGCCAAAGAAGAACGCTTTTACAGCGGTACGTTGGAGCATCCTTCCGGCGGCGAAATCGGCGGCACGGTGAACTTCGGCAGCAACAGCCCGCTGAATGCGTCTTTCGGCGGCACACGGCGCGAATATAACGCGGCAGACACCAGCACGGATACCTCGCATTTGGTCAGCCCGTAAGTAAAAAGCAGCCTGCAACACAGTCGGCAAACACGGCACGCATACGGTTTTATGGTGCCGTTTTATACCGCCTTTGCCCTCCCAAAAGCAGCCTGCACATTAATTTTTCCATACTCATCAAATATATAAAAAATGAACACATCTTTCAAACTCTGCATTCTGCCCATGCTCATTTCCGCAGCGTTTCCCACATGGGCCGCAGAACCCGACAAAGGCACAGAATTAGAAAACGTTAAAGTTATCGGCACGCGCCAACCGCCGCAAAAACTGGGCGAACGCCGCACCACCCGTAGAATGATGGACGAACACATGGTGCAGGATATGCGCGACATGGTGCGTTACGACCCCGCAGTGACCGTCGTTGAAGGCGGACGCGGCAGCAGCAACGGCTTCACCATCCGCGGCGTGGACAAAGACCGCGTCGCCATCACCATTGACGGCCTGGCACAAGCGGAAAGCCGCTCTTCCGAAGGCTTCCAAGAACTGTTCGGCGCATACGGCAACTACAACGCCAACCGCAATGCCAACGAATTGGAAAACATTTCCGAAGTCACCATCCGCAAAGGCGCAGACTCGCTCACATCCGGCAGCGGTGCCTTGGGCGGCGCAGTGGCCTATCAGACCAAATCGCCGCGCGACGTGGTCGATGCCGACAAACCGTATTACTTCGCCGTGAAAGGCGGCCGCGCCAGCCGCGACAACAGCACCTTCGGCAGCGTGGATGCTGCAGGCTACCTGAAAGGCTTCGACGCGCGCTTCGTGTTCACCAAACGTTCCGGCCACGAAGTCAAAAACAAAAACGACGGCTCCGTAAAAGAGTACCGCAACACGCGCCGCGAAGGCCTGTTCGACCCAAGCCGCGCCAACAACCACATTTCCGATTGGGGCTCCTTCGGCAAAATGCGCGCGTTTGCCGACCCGCAGGAATACACCTCCAAGTCCACCCTGCTCAAACTGGGCTACCACTTCAACGAGCGGCATTATCTGAACTGGATGTATGAAGATTACCGCATGGACCGTGAAACCGAAGAGTTGTCCAACCTCTTTGCCGCCGACTTCACCGGCAGCCCGCTCACCACCCAGCGCAACCGCAACGACGTTTCCTACATCAAACGCACCGGCGTGCAATACGAACACACAGCCAACAGCGGATTGTGGGACAAACTGACGTTGAACTACAACCGCCAAAACATCCAGATGAGCACGATGACGTGGGATTTGCCCAACGATTTTGCCCAACAGGGCATGAATGCGCAAGTGTATTACTCGCTGCGCCGCATTGTGCAAAGAACCCAACAAATAGACGCGCGTGCCGAAAAAAGCATCGACCTCGGCCGCTGGAAATGGAATGTGAACTACGGTTTGGGTTGGAGCAAAGCCACCAACGAAAACGACAACTACACGCGCTGGGTACGCGCCTACAACACCCGCGTGACCACGTCCGCGCTCAATGCGGAAGAGCTGTTTATGGAAGCGGAAAGCCGCAAACGGCACGTTTACTGGAACAACCAATTCCAACTGGGCGATTCCCTTCGCCTGGCCGTGGGCGCGCGCCACGACTGGATTCACAACCGCACGCTGCCCAGCGAAAAAGTCATCACGTCCATGCGGCAGGCCGGTTTGGAAAACGCATCGCCGAAATTCAGCGCCACCAGTTACAGCTTAGGCATTGACTGGAAATTCCTGCCCAATTGGACCGTGATGGCCAAATGGAGCACCGCCTTCCGCGCGCCCACCACCGACGAAATGTGGTTTAACTTCCCGCATCCCGACTTCACCGTGGAAGCCAACCCAAACCTGAAAGCCGAAACCGCCCGCAATCTGGAACTGGGCATTTCCGGCAAAGGCCGCTTGGGCAACATCATGCTGTCCGGCTTTAAAACCGATTACGACAACTTCATCGACTTTGCCTACATCGGCGTGAAACAAAGCAGCTACTACAATCCGGCCACCGGCGCGACCCAAGCCCGCGATTACCATGCGCCCACTTGGAAAAATGTGAACCGCGATGCCGCGCAAATCAAAGGTTTGGAATTGTCCGGCGAATGGAAGATGGACAGCATCGGCCTGCCCAAAGGCATGGTGACCACCTTCACCGCCAGCTATCTGAAAGGGCATTCCGTTCAGGAAACCGGCCGCAAAACACCGATTAACGCTCTCGCCCCGTTCAGCGCGGTGCTGGGTGTCGGCTATACGCGTCCGGGCGGCGACTGGGGCATTAAGGCCAATTTGAGCTACACCCAGCGCAAACGCCCCAGCGAAACCGTCCACAGCTACGAAGATCTGGACAACCCTTGGCCGTATGCCAAATACGGGCGCAATTACTATGTGCTCGATTTAATCGGCCATTACCGAATCGGCAAACACTTCACCATCCGCGCCGGCGTGTTCAACGTGCTCGATAAGCAATACTACACATGGGACAGCCTGCGCAGCATCCGCGAGTTCGGCATGGTGAACCGTATCGACAACAGCACGGGCGCGGGCATCCAGCGCTTTTCCGCACCCGGCCGCAACTATATGCTGAACCTCGAAGCCAAATGGTAATGCCTCATGCAGGCTGCTTTCCGAATCTCCCTTTCAAAGCAACCTGCACTTGAATCCCCAACGTGCAGGCTGCTTTTTGTAGCCGTTCGGAATGCCCGTAACGTAATGCCATCATCGTGAAAAGCAGCCTGCACCCACTGATTTGAAACCGATTTACCCCCAAGCAACCACCCACAGGAGAAAACAATGAACACCGGAAACTTCACTTTAAAAGCCTTGGCCATTGCGTGCAGCCTGGCACTGACCGCTTGCGGCGGCGGTGGCGGCGGCGGACAACCGAGCACCCAGTCCCGCCCGACCGTGCCGTCCACACCGAGCGCAGCCAAAACTGCCGCAGATAACGCCATTGCCGATATCGCCGCCAAAGCCCAAGCCGTGCAGGCTGCTTTGACGCGCAACCACGATACCGACAATGACGGCAAAATCTCTGCCACAGAAGCCGCCGCGGCCAACCAAGCCATCAACAATGCCAAAGCTGCATTGCAGGCTGCCATTGCTAATGCAGAAACCAAAGCCCAAGATGCTGCCTTGTCGCCAGCCGAGAAAACACAGGCCGCCGCTGCATTGAACACTGCGAAAAACAGCACCGACGTCCGTAACGCGCAGGCTGCTTCCGCCAACGTGCAACCCACTCCAGCACCCGCACCGCAACCACAGCCGCAACCGCCCCAACCAAGCGCAGCCACAGGCTTCGGCCAAGACAACAACGGCCGCATGAAACCGAATTCCGGCGGCGTTTCCGGCGGCGTGCTCAGTACCGATGCCATGCGCCAATCCGATGAAAGCTCATACGGCAGCATTCAAAACCCCGAAGGCCGCAGCAAAAACGAAGTGGTGCTGAACGGCGTGAAAATCGCCACTGCCACCATCGGCCAAAAACGCTACGAAACCGAAGAGTCCAATAACCAAACCGCAAAATCCATCCACAGTAGCGACATTCTGCCCGACGTGCGCTATGGCGCGGTGGTCGATACTTCTTCCGGCGTGATGGCCATCCGCCAAGGCCTGTTCGTGCAAGGCACGGCAGCAGGCGCGGACACAGTGGCCGTGAAAACTGGCACGGTGGAATACAACGGTACCGGCCTGCATTTCGGCAAACCGAGCAGCGACGCCACTGCCGGCCTGCCGTTCATGACCGCCGACCCGTCATGGGGTGTGAATGCGCCCAACACGGAGGATTTGTACACCAGCAGCCGCGCCACTAAAGTGAAAGCCAGCGTGAACTTCGACAATAAAACCATCGGTATCGACATCAGCGATCCGGGCAGCCGTACCCAAGGTCGTCCGAATGCGTCCGAACTGGCCGGTGCGCCCATTCATTTTGACGGCGTGATTCAAGGCAATTCGTTCACCAACGCGGCAGGGCAAGAAAAAACCTTTGCTGGCGGCTTCTTCGGTGCGGCGGCCGACCAGTTGGCCGGTATGTACCGCCTGAACGCGCAAAAAGCCAACGAATCGAGCGGTGTATTCGGTGCGCAGGCAAGCAAAGGCGGCAATACCCCCGCCCCTGCACCCACTCCTTCACCTGCGCCAACCCCAACGCCGACTCCGCCAAGCAGCGGCGCAGTAACAGAATCGACTTATTACAAACTGCCTGAGCAACAGCAACTGACCGATGCGAAACTGCCGATGGCCGAAACCAACCAAGCCATCAGCAAAGGCATCCAAACTTTGGTGGTGGACGGCATTTCCATCGCCCTGCCCGCCGCCAACCAAGGCTTCGAGAAAGGCATGAATTATTATGCGTTCAACAATGCGGGCAATGTGATTGCGGGTGCGGCGCAGATTATGTCGGGCGGCAAAGACCAAGGCCTGCTGTTCGTGCAGGGCAACCTGACGCCGCAAGACCAAATCCCGACCGGCACGGCCAATTACAGCGGCAAAGTGTTGCACTTCCGCGAGCGCGTGGTGCGACATGAAAACGGCAATTTGGTGAATGTCGATCCGGGCTATGTATTTACTCGAGGCAGCTTCACCGCGCAGGCCGATTTTGCCAACCGCAACCTGTCGGTAACGATTAATTCGGGCGACAACAACTATATGCGCTCGAAAATATTCACCGCCGACATCAACGGTAATACGTTCTCCGGCACCGGCTCCGACCGCAGCATTGAAGGCGGCTTCTATGGCGCGGGCGCAGCCGCAATTGCCGGCAAATACCAATATTCGGACGGCAGCACCAGCAAATGGAGCGACAGCGGCTTCGGCGTGTTCAGCGGCAACAAGCAATAATGTTCCGCTCTATCCGCTGTGCTATAATCGCACCGTTTAATTGAGTACCCGAACCTGCTTGCCCCATCGCGGCAGGCAGGTTTTGTATTACCCGCAACCACCCCAAACCAACGCTTTATGAACATCCGCCCTATTTTCTGGCTCCTACCCGCCCTATTCGCCGCACAAGTGCAGGCTGCCCCGTTGCCACCCAAAGTGGAACAGTCGCTCACCGCACCGGAAGAGCACTTCGACAAACAGCCGCCCGCAGACGTGCCCGCACCACCCGAACCACCGAAACAAAGCGAATCCGGCAGCCTGACCATTTCCTCCGAAGAGCTGCAAAAGCAGCCTGCACTTTTGAAACAGGCGTTTTATTCAGCCATCGCCGCCAACAACACGCCCGCCGTGCGCCTGCTGCTGCCCTTGTACCGCCGCCTGCCCGACGGCAACGAAGAAGTGCCGATTGCATTGTCCGAAGCCATGATTGCGCGCGCGGACGGCCATTATGCCCAAGCCATCGAAAAATTCCGCTTTGCCTTGGACAAGCAGCCCGATATGCCCGTGGCGCAAATATCGCTGGCGCAAACCCTGCACAGCGACTACCGCTACCCGTCCGCCGCCAAAGCATTTGAAGAAATCGCGCAGCGCACCGATTTGCCGCCCGAATTCCACCAAGTCGCCCAAACCTACCTGAACAGCATCAAAGCGCGGGAAGACTGGAAATTCCAAGTGAACGGCAATTATCTGGACGACAAAAACGTGGGCAACACGCCCGACCGCTACATTATCGGCGCATGGTCGCTCAATCCGCCCGAATCCGCACACGGCATCTCGTATTACGGCAGCGTGTCACGCGAAAAATGGCTGGCCGACCACTTCACCCTGCGTTACGGCGCCGACCTATACGGCAAAACCTATTGGGACAACCACCGTTTCGACGATTTGGCCGTGCGCGTGAAAGCCGGATTCGGTTATCAGACAGGCCGTTCCGAAACCGTGGTGCAGCCCTATTTCGAGCGCCGCTGGTTCGGCAGCGACGGCTATTCGCGCGAGCTGGGTATCGGCATCGACTGGTCGTATTGGCTAACCGCGCGCAACCAGCTCCTGCTTTCCGCCGCGCACGCCACGCAGAATTATGACGACCGCCGCTATTTGGAAGGCCGCCTGCGCAACGCGTCCGCCACTTGGCTGTTTGTGCCCAGCGGCACGCAATATTGGACGCTCGGCACTGATTGGACGCGCAAAACCGCGCAAGACGCCAGCGACGCCTACCGCCGCCAAGCCGTCCGTATCGGCTGGACGCAGCAATGGCCGGCACAGTTCGGCACATCGGTGAATCTGTCGTGGGCGAAACGCACCTACGACCGCCCGAATTTCCCGTTCAACTACATCCGCATCGACCACGAACGTTCCGCCGCCGTGTCGCTTTGGAACCGCAAAGTCCAATGGTGGGGCATCATGCCGCGCCTGGTGTGGCGTTGGCAGCAAACGCGCAGCAACCACCCGTTTTACGGCGATTACACCAAACGCGATGTGTTTATCCAGTTGAACAAGGCGTTTTAATCATGTCATCAACGAAAAAAGCAGCCTGCACTTCAGTGTCCCAAAGTGCAGGCTGCTTTTTTGTGTGCAGCGGTGATTTAAGCGAGCCAGCCTTTCACCATGGCCATACCGGCCTCTGAAAACAGATAGCGCGACAAGCCGAAATACCCGATGGCGCCGCCCACGGAAATAATCAGATTGGCCGCCATGCTGCCGGAGAAACGGTTCACCAGCTCAAAAATCACCACCAGATAAACATACAGCAAGCCCCAAATCGTCAGCAACTGGCTGTCGAATTCGGGCATGCCGCTCCATTCCATCAATGCCTTAGTGGCAATCGCAATAATAATGATGACCAACGACTCGCTCAAAGACTTCATATCGCGGTTGGCCGACCAAATGCCCCAAAAACCGACCGCAAAAGCAATCAACATATACGGACCGGAACCCTGCCCGGCCACTGGAATCGAACCCATAACCATACTCCTAAACAATTAATTTCAATTCATCACACACGCCGCACGGAATGCTGCGGGCATCCGCGCACCGCTGCGGCAAAATCGCGTTATTGTATAGCGATTGCACCGATTAAGCTACACGTTCCGCGTTTTTGCGGCAATACGGCTCGCATGAATGGGAAATATGCCACACAACCGCCCAAAAGCAGCCTGCACTTTATCGGCCAAAACCGTCTATAATATCCGTTTTACTTTGCCGATACCGCCATGCACATTTCCGAATTCGATTTCCACCTGCCCGAACACCTGATTGCCCAAAACCCGCCCGCCGTGCGCGGCAGCAGCCGCCTGTTGGTGGCGCAACACAACCGGCTGATTGAAGACCGGCATTTTCCCGATTTGCCGAACTATATTGCAACGGGCGACGTGCTGGTGTTCAACAACACCAAAGTAATGAAGGCGCGTCTGTTCGGGCAGAAGGCCACGGGCGGCAAAATCGAAGCCTTGATTGAGCGCGTGCTGGACGAACACACCGCGCTGGCGCATATCCGCTCGTCCAAATCGCCCAAAGCCGGCACCGAGCTAATATTTGAAGGCAGCCTGCACGCCACCATGACCGAGCGTGTCGGCGAACTGTTCAAGCTGCAATTCCACCACCGGCACAATGTTTATACGCTGCTGGAAGAATACGGCGCGCTGCCGCTGCCGCCCTACATCGTGCGCCCCGCCGACGACAACGACGACGCGCGCTACCAAACCGTGTATGCCAAATATCAGGGCGCTGTGGCCGCCCCCACCGCAGGGCTGCATTTCACCCACGAAATCTTGAGCGCATTGCAGCAAAAAGGTGTAGAATTTGCGGAGGTTACGCTGCATGTCGGCGCAGGCACGTTCCAGCCCGTGCGCGTGGACAATATCGCCGAACACAAAATGCACAGCGAATGGTTTGACGTGCCCGAAGCCACCGTTGCCAAAATCCAAGCCGCCAAAGCACGCGGCAACCGCGTTTGGTCGGTGGGCACCACATCGTTGCGCGCCATCGAATCGGCGGCACGTTCGGGCAGCCTGCACGCCGGGCAGGGCGACACGGATATTTTCATCACGCCGGGCTACACGTTCCGCGTGATTGACGGCCTGATAACCAATTTCCACCTGCCCAAATCCACGCTGCTGATGCTGGTGTCCGCCTTTGCCGGCAGCGAGCGCATCCGCGAAATTTACCGGCACGCCATCGAACAGGAATACCGCTTTTTCAGCTATGGCGACGCCATGTTGCTGCACCGCGCTTAAACCCAAAAGCAGCCTGCACATCACACCAACCCAACCAAAGGAGCCGTATCGTGAAAAAAATAGAAGCCATCATCAAGCCGTTCAAACTGGACGACGTGCGCGAAGCCTTAACCGAACTGGGCATCACAGGCATGACGGTGAGTGAAGTCAAAGGCTTCGGCCGCCAGCGCGGGCACACAGAAGTGTATCGCGGTGCGGAATACGCGGTGGATTTCCTGCCCAAAGTCAAAATCGAAGTGGTGCTGCCCGACGACCAAATCGAGCGCACCGTGGAAGCGATTATCGAAGCCGCGCGCTCCGGCAAAATCGGCGACGGCAAAATTTTCGTGCTGCCAGTGGAAGAAGTCATCCGCATCCGCACGGGCGAAACCGGCGAAACGGCCATTTAAATTATTTAGGGGCTGTACTAGATTAGCAGATATGTTACCCTCGAAATATGAAGATAACA
>ERZ773008.265-NODE-265-length-36838-cov-20.569828_pt1 | contig 36838 bp, 52 predicted proteins | sample MGYA00580664_ERZ773008 | MGnify/ENA primary metagenome ERZ773008 (study PRJEB29015, sample SAMEA2738016) | human oral metagenome | biome: human oral; feature: human-associated habitat; material: dental | place: China | collected 2048 ...
GTGGCACGTTGGTATACATGTGCGAGATAGCTAACTTGCGATACTGAGTCGCTTTCTTCTTGAGGAATTGTTGACAGTCTCGTCTGGCTTCTTGCTCGATGTCTGTTTGCTTACTCATTTGCTTCACGCTCCTCGTATTCGCGTAGGCGTTGGATACAATAGGACGCTTTGTCCAGGTCTTCTGTTCCGTTCTTATCCTGGTAACGGTGAAGATACTTGGCGATGTGAGACTTCATAATCGCTCTGAACTCATTGAACGGATAGGTCAGATACCAAGTTTCAAACAAATCTGTCTTACCTTGGCGGTAGTGGTTAGGTTGGACGGGGTCAGTGTCGGGTGTGTCGGCAGGTACTAATGACTCCGGCTCCTCAGCATAGATGACTGGAGACTCTTCCTCGAACGGGTCCTCGATAGGTTCAAATACAATCTTCCCTTTCTTACCGCACTCTTTACATGTCTTGCGGTAGTTGCCACCTCTGACCTTTTGAAACTCATCCAATGGTTTGTCCTGTCCGCACTTCTCGCACACCTTGTGGTCCACAACCTTGGTTACGACAGCGTCAGCACTTACTGGTAATCTAATTCCTTTATCAGTCACGATAACCATTGTCTTACCTAACTTATTAACACACTCGCCCTCAACCGTATCGACGCGATACCGTTGACCTATCTCCATATCCTCTGGCTTTACTGTATGCTCTACCATCTTCACTCACCATCCCACATCGCTAGACGAACCAAAGCAGGCACGCTATGACCGGACCACGCAGACTCAAAGTCATTGATAGACACCACAGGTAATTGTTGGTAACCATGCTCTTGAATCAAATTCAAAGCAGCAGCATCCACTGTCACATCGATGTAGTTGAACTGGATGTCTTTTGCTTTGAGGTAAGCTTTCGTTAAGTCGCAATGCGGACATCCTGGCTTACCGTAGACTGTAATATTCTTTTTCATAATTGATACACCTCTCAAAACTCAAATAATTCGATTCTAAGACGTTTTAAGCTAAAGACAAGTATTTATATTACTTTAATCTTAAAACCCCTAGATTCTAGCAAATTTTTAGTTATCCTTGACGAATACGCCATTGACTACTTTACCCGTCCGGTTCTTAATCTCTTCGTAAGCCGATGCCAGGCATTGCTCCAAGGTCAGACCACGTTGCAAGCAGTACCCGATTAACACGACGGTGATGTCACCAATCGCATCCACTTCAGCACCGAAGTCATTCACTATACGGGCTTCAGCCAGCTCATAAACTTCTTCGTGAAGTTTCTGCAGCTGACCTAGTCCATCGCCAAAGGCTAGGTTGCGGTCTTGGAACCAGTCGTTCACCAAAGGCACTAATTCATCTAATGTTTTGTTCATTGTTGTTTGTCTCCTTGTACTGATTTATTTTCGAGGGCTTCCACACGCTCCAGAAGCTCTATCATACCTTCCGCCAGGTCAGTACTTGTCTGACCTAAGATAGCAATGCTCCGCTCAATCTTCGTACGGTCTTGCTTGCGTCTGATCACATGACACACGATACGGTCTAAGCCGACCGCAGCTAATAGAATGAGTGCCACGATTGTGGCGATTAAAAATACGTCTAACATGTTTTAGTCTCCTAACTCTAACCCAATAATTTTCGCCATGGTCTCTTTTCTCGCCTTCCGCTTATAGAACGGATAGGTATAACCATGATGGTGTTTGTAGTTCTCGTTGATTAAGTGAGCACTTGCTTCACTCTCCGTCTTAAATGCTTGACCATCCACCGTAGGCCATTCAGCACCAGTGTCGTAACGGTCGATGTAAAGAATTGTGTATAGTTTCATCGCTTATTCTCCTCATACATTTTTCCAAACACAATCCATCTAGTCTTGCCTCTTTGGTCTCCAAACAATGGCTTGATAGGTAACTCGTTTAGCACTTCATTGATATTAGCTTGGACATCGGCCCACTTGAACACCAGTGTTCCATTAGGCTTCAAGACTCTCATGCACTCGGTGAAGCCTTTTATTAAGTCCTCTTTCCAAGTTTTCTTGTCGAGTTGTCCATATTGTGCTTTCATGATTGATTTGGGTCCAGCCCATAGTAAGTGTGGCGGGTCAAAGACTACCAGGTCAAACTCACCGTCACTAAATGGCATGTCTCTAAAATCTCCAATGACATCCGGCTTAACGTTTACCTTTTTACCATGGATTTCAAACTGTTCCTGTCTTTTGTCCATAAATGTTGTATGTGGCTCATCCTTTTGGAACCAAAACATTTTGGATCCGCAGCAGCAATCTAGTATCTTCATCACTAACTCTCCTCTAACATTAGTTCTATGCCTTTCATCTTTCGTTTTTCAATCTTGAGTTCATAGACACTTACTTTAACATCTTTCTGGCGCTTAGCGTTTCTAACCAGTAGCTTTACCAAATCTAGGTCGCGATAAGTTTTTCTAATAACCTCACCTGGCTTGCCATTAATCCGAATTTCTAACATGTACTCAATGGTATACCTAGGTGTCATTCCACTACCTCCATTTCCATGATTGCAGCCATAGTGAATACTCTATCTCCATACTTGCAATACTCATACTCGTTATGGATTGTAGCTTCCCTTTCTTTCGAGAACCCTTCAGATAACAACCATTTATGCGCCGATTCGCGAGTATTGAATACCTTGCAGTATACATCGTAATCGGAATCATCTTGACCTTCGGTGCTGTACCATTTGATAGCATACATTTTTTTATTCATCAGAACGGCACCTCGCTTGTTTCAACTTTCCACTTCAAATCAGCAATGCGCCGATTAAGCATTTTATTGTCACTTTTCAGTTGCATCAGTTCATCTTTCAGCTTGGACCTTTGATAGTGCAGGCTATTTACCTGTAATTTGAGTTCCTCGTTTTCTGCCAATAATTTTTCTGGATCTAGCACTGGCTTAAATTCTGGAAAGCCGGCAACCGGTCTTAATTCCTTGCCCTCTTCCACTAATTCATACCGATGTTCAAACATTTCCAGTGGTACGGCCCAAACACTATCTTTTAACATACCTTTATCAACATAAACGACAACTTTCCGAAAGGTGGCCTCTTCTACAGCTATCCCTACAGGCATTATCACATTGCCGGAATTTACATGCCTGTAGTGTTGGCCTGGTTGTAATTCGTTCATCACTCATCGCCCTCCTCATCATAATGACCAAACTGTTTAGCATTTACGATTATCTGGCAGCAAATTGAATCAAAGTTATCTGGCGTTATACCTTCACGGCAATTTTCAAACCACATTAACACTTTTTTTATTTCATCAGACAATTCTTCCGGATTGTAAAACGCATTAATGATTTCGAAATAAGCCTCACTTAAAGATTTTCCCTTGATCCATTCTGAAACGAATTTTGGAAATACCGGCTTCAACGACTTGAGATACTCAATCTCTTTAATAGCCTTATCAAACAACACCTGACCGCCTAATGTAGACAGCGTATAGAACTCACTTTTGATAATGTCATCAAGCTTCATCATTCATCATCCTCCCAATTCTCACCAATCGTTAGCTCGGTTTCTTGCTCTGTTAGAGTAACAATTCTTTGGTCCGCCATTATTCTCATCTGAAAATTTATTTGTTGCGTTCCGATAGCTACCACTGTAAGCATCCCGGCACTGTCTGGTAATTCAATGATTACTTTTTTCATTCTCTCGTCCCTTTCCTACGATTGCGTCAATGCTGCTTGTTACACCTTCAATGGCTTTTTCCATATCTTTTCCAATCGCTCGCCAATCTTCAGCTATTGCTTTAGCGTTGCGTCTGCGCCACTCTTCAGTAACTCTCTTTTTCTCTTCCAGGTGCTCCTTATACAAGATAACTCCCAGACCTATCCACGATCCTAGCGCTATCAGTAGCGCAACTATCAAAATTAACTCACTCATTACTTTCACCTCTTAAAATTCTAGATCTCATCCGGCTATAGTCACGTTTGCTATTCAAGACTAAGCCAAACTTTTCTTTCAACCTATCTGCCACATCCGTAGCTACGACCGTTTTATCTTTTACCATGGTTGGGTACCAGGTTCTCGACAAACCTGTCAGTTTTGCAAACTCAGCATAAGAGAGTTTGTGCTTGCGTAAAAACTTGTTGATGGCATCGATGTTCTCTTTCACCAACTTCATCCGCATCTCTTGCACCTGCTCTTTAATTTTCGGAGAGCTCTCTCCCCTGGTCTCTTTACCCCAGAAGTACCTGCCTAGTTGCTTGAGTTCTTTCTCCTCAGCATCTGTTATCTCAATGGCTCGACCTTGGCTATCTGTTTTCGACAGTGCCAAAACTCTTTCCCAACCGTCGGGCCAATCGCGTGAGTTCATGTAAGATCACCACCGTTCACTAATCGAATCGCATCTTCCACACTTCTAGCAATACCTGCGATAGCGCCTCTTGATTGCATCAGCTTAATAAATTTCTTCTGCGCTGGCCTTACTGCTCCGGTTGCTGTCTTCACTTCGATAAAAAACATCTTGCCGTCCACAAATCTGAATCCGAATAGATCGCTGAATCCGGTTGGCAACCCGGTATCGAATATCCGGCCATCCGCCATGCGGACTTTGCCTACGTTACCTCGAAAGCAGATGCCGAATTTTGACACTGCCTCTCGAATCTGATTTTGAATCACTGTTTCTGGATTTGACATATCGTCACCTCGATTTAATAAGAATAAATATAATGTGTGACGCATTTGCGACGGATGTGATGGATTTTACCCCCTTCTGGGTTTTCTCTTATATATATATATATTATTTTTTTTACATATAGAGAAAGGTATAAAAAATGCGTCACATCCGTCACACGATTCTGTGAAGCCTTGGCGCTCTAAGGCTCGCGAGTGTGACGCATTTTTAAAAATCCATCACGCATCCGTCACATCCGTCACAAAATCCGTCACGCGACCAAATTATCTAGCCAAATTCGACCACGTTATCGAACATGTGCTGCGCTCTTAGTTCTCTTCCTGATTCATCGTCTAACCGAATACCAACATACACGACGCCTGCGCGCGTCTTGCTCTTTTGGAATTTCTTAGCCATTTCCATGTGGAAACGCTTGGCGGTGAATCCGGAATACTCATTCGATTTCTTGATCCATGATTGAAATGCTTGCCATAGTTCGGAGCCTTTGGTCTCGACGGTGTTGTCTTGAGTGAAGCACTCTTCCTCTACGAATCGTTGGATCGTGTCCATCTCGCTCCGGTAGTCGTGTCGGTTGGCTTTGATGATAGATGGTTCATCGTCTAAGCCACGTTCTTTCCATTTCTTGTAACCTTCAATGCACCAGTTTAGTATGCCGGGACACTCGTTTTTGAGTTTGAATTCGAGCTTCTTGTCTTTCTTCTCGGCCGTAACCTGGTATTCGAATGGGATCACGACGATTCGCCGCCAGATACCTTCATCGGTACCGCTGATGATTGGCTTGTAGTTTGTGGCCATCCATACTTTGAACTCTGGTCTGAACTCAAACTCTTTACCATACAGGAACCGAGCAGTGACCGTATCGCCACCGGTGATTTGCTTAACCACACCTTCGTCTAACTGCATGCCACGGTTAGGCTCTGTGGTGGATACGAATCGTGCGCCTTGCAAACGAGCCACATCGGAGTTGGCAGCAGAACCGCCAGACTTAACCGCAATCGTGGACGGCTGAATGTTCATCGCATACGTTCCGAACACCTCGCTTAGCGTATTTAGCAACACTGATTTACCGTTCTGACCGTTACCAAGCAGGATAAACATCACTTGCTCGCTCGTGTCCGCAGATAGCGAATAGCCGATTGCTCGTTGGATGTAGTCGATTAGCTCTGCATCGCCTAAAAAAATCTCGTCTAAGAATTTAAGCCATAGCGGGCATTCGGCCTCTGGTGTAAAGGATGTGTACGATATCCGCGTGAAGTATTTTTCCTTGGATGTCTCGTGGCTCATTAGATGCGCATTGTTCAAATCGATGTAACCACTGTGTGTATTAAACAGTGTCGGATTGGCATCGAATTGCGACGGCTTAACTGCCACATGGTGCTGCACATCCTTCAGCATATTTTCCTTACCTCGGAATGACCGCGTGTATTTTGCGTGTTGCAAGAGCGACTTCTTAGCCTGCTTGACTAATTTCTCATCGTCCTTGTCCGCCACATAGATTGGTTCTTTGCGGACATTTTCTGCCACGAAGTCGGCCATCTCATGTAGCTTACCTAGCTCGTCGATTGTCCAGTATTTGCCGTTGAAGTAATACCAAATTTTGTTGGTATATGAGTAGAGCACGTTCTCTCTAAAGGCGTATAAGAACCGTCCGGAGTTTCCCATGTCATCATAGGTGAAGGCCTTTTGGTTAACCTTTGGCTTCTTAGAACCGCCTTTAAGTGCTTCCTCGCTGATGTTGAGCGTGAAGTCCGATACCGGTTGATACACATCGTTGCATTCGTTGATTGCCTTGGTCAGTGTGATTTGGCCGTAAGTGGAATTTTCACGCTTGGTGTCCCACTTGTCTCTCATCATGCCTGACCGTCTAAAGATGGCATCCATCTTATCGAAGTCTCGCGCACACCAGAAAGCCAGGTCATTAGCGAATGACATATCAGCTTCGGATTGGCTTGGATAGAATTGCTTCCACTGTCCAGACATGAAAGCCTGGAATCTCAATCCGTTGGCAGAATCGAGCGCTGCATCGATGATGTCTTCGATGTCTAGGTCGTTACCATCGATTCTGACAGCCGATAGGTCGGTGACCTTGATGTCGTTCTCGCCAATGTACTTGTGGTGCAAGAAGTTGATTTTGCCGACGCCAGTGTCATCGAAGATACCTAGGTACGGCCCGATGCGTTTGCCTGTCATGGTGAAGAATCGTCCGTGATCATACATCTCGATATCGCCTTTGCGTCTGCCACCTGGTGGTAACTCACCGCGACAGATGATGTGGACGCCTGTTCCGGATGGCGAAATTTCAGCGTAGCTAGTTAGCGTGTCGATGAAATCAGCCACGATGTTATCATCAAATTCGCCGTTTTGATAACGAATGACTGCCGACTCGACATTGTCCAGGTCCACGCCGTAATAACCTTCGTGGAAAAAGAATCCGATGCCGTCCCAGTTTGGCGCGTGTGATTCTGCATCATCGAACGACACCCAAGTCTGAGGGTCGTTCGATTTAGCAGGTTGTCCAGTCAGTGGGTTGAATGGAACCTTGGTGAACTTTTGTCGTTCTGGCATCCAAGCTTTCTTGAACACGCACCACTGGTCTAACTCGACCAGTTCGGTTGGTATGTTGTCGTAAAGATTCAGTGTAGGTTCCATGTTGTCACCTCACTTCTTAGAATGGCAGGTCATCTGGATTGATATCGATTGGGTGACCTTCGTTTACGAAGGCGTTGGCATCGCTTTGCTCTTTAACCTTCCATACGTGCTGAACGTTAGGGAAACCTGTTTCTTTCATGCCTTTGACATTAAGATTTTCGTAAGTCTTGCCTTGATACTCGGATGTTTCGTTTTTAACTCGCACTTGAAGCGGTTTGCCTTGCAGGTCAGCTAAGACTTCATCAAGTGATTTGTATTGCTTTGTAGCGTCCATTTTTGCTGCCTTACCTAGCGTGTTGATGGCGGTTAGATTGTACTTGCCTGTGTCTTTCTTCTTCCAAATCTTGTGGAAAATCAAAGCGTTCTTTCCGTTTTGTGGCACATCGTTACGAACCACCATCGGAATGTCGATGTACTCCGCACCGTTTTGTGTTGCCGATTCAGTTGCTGATTGGATTACAACCTCGTACCAGCCATCTGCTAAGCCGTCTGTGTATGTGTCGTTGTAGTCAAATTGGAATACCATAATTAGTTACCTCTTTCTGTTGTAAATTGATTTTGTCTAGTTAGCCGAACCAGTTATCTAAATTAGTTTGGCTAGGTGATTTTGATAGGTACCGATAAACCCAGTTCGGTGCATCGGTCAGTTTTAACTCGGCCGCCTTGAATGCAGCCCACGATGGCTTGTAGCCTCTCGCTTTGCCAATGTCCAATAACTCTTTATAGGACTTTGCTTTCTTCCAGTTCTTTCGAGCCAATCGAGCAAGCCGTAATTCCTCTGCTTTCGCTTCAACTAGCTCTGCGTCTTCGTCAATTTTCTTGTTGGTTTCCTTAACCTCATTGACGTGGCCACACAGTGGACATTTATCTTCAGTGGATGGATATGCACATAAGCACTCGTCGCACACGGTGATTGGATAAGACTCTTCGTCTTTTTCGCCTCGTTTGCGCTTCTCTCGCTTAGGCGGATTCAATTCCCACTCTCGCACTTCATCCGGCAAACCGTGGACGATTGAGTTGCCCACATGGTCGATAATGACCGCTTGCTTATTCGGCTTATATCGCATGGATCTCATGGACTGCTGAATGTGAAGCGACAATGACGCGGTCGGTCTGAGCAATATAACGGTGCTGCAGTCCGGCACATCGAACCCCTCGCCGATTAAATCGACATTGGTTAGGACGGTTATCTCGCCGTCTCGAAACGCTTGGATAATGGCATCTCGTTCATGCTTAGGTGTTTTAGCATCAATGTGTCTTGCGGTGATTCCTTCATCGTTGAATCGGTCGGCGGTCATCTTACTAAACTCGATACTGTGGCAGTACACGATAGTTCTCGTGCCTGGCGCTAGTCGGTTGTAGTGTTTGATAACATCACCGAAAATCGTCGTGCCAAGTGCATCGTCTATCGACTGATTAGAAAACTCTTTGACACTGTTCAGCTTCAGCTTCGACCGGTCGATTAGGTTCGGTATGAAACATTTAAACGGTGCTAATCGGTTGTTCTCGATTAGCCAAGGAACATTGACCTCTTCTAGCAAGATGTCGTTGATGTCTCCTAGGCCGTCTCCGTTTAATCTAACCGGTGTAGCGGTGAAGCCGATAACTCGTGTGTTGAAGTGGTCGAGTATCTTCCGGTATGAGTTGGCTAGGACGTGGTGATTTTCGTCTACCACGATCAAATCGAATGGTGGATAATCATTTAGCCGCCTAACCACCGTCATAACCATTCCGAGTGTGACATAGTTCATGTCGCAGTCGTTGGCTTCAAGTGTGCCACGTATCTGCTCGATTAACTCTCGCCTGTGGACTAAGAATAAGACGCGATGTTTATTCTGCGTGGTTAACCTAACAATTTCGGCAATCATGACTGATTTGCCTGGCACCACACGGAGCTACAATGCATGGTGCTCGATAGCCGTCGGCGTATGCCTTCCTCGCTTTATCTACCAGCTTTTGCTGATAGTCGTATAGCTTAATCGCCATCAGCATCACCACCGCTAGGAATTAGTTCTTCCACAAGGCATCCTCGACGGTCATCAAGTCGATTCTTAGCGAACACTGACTGTGTTGGTTGTAGGATGAATCCTCGCTTAACTTTGCCGTCTTCTTCCTCGGTTACCGTCAGTCGAGCGATTACATCGCATAGACCTAGGAAGTTCGTTAGGATTGATTTCCGGATATCTGGCATCGCTCGGTTAAATGATTGGCCGTTCGATTCAGTCCATGTGTCAGATGTCTCCCAGGCTGTAAATACGATGCGTTTGCCTGTTTTCTTCAAGGCGCGAAGACTGTCCATAATCGTGAAGTCCACGCGCTGATAATCCGCCATAGATGGAACTCGGTTGTTCTTTCCAACACGGCCTAGATTAGCTAAGCACGCTCGGAATAACTCGCTGATGTTATCCACGACAATGGTGTCGTATGGTTTGGCGGCACCGCCGATAAGTTGCTTAACGGTCTCCATCCACTGGTCCCACATGTCATGCGTATCGATTATTGCGATATCGATGTCTGGCTCACCTCGTAAGACTGCCGATGATTTGTCGATATCCAATACCAGTGTCTTGCCTGGAAAGAATTTTAGTGCGGTTGTTTTACCCATTCCTGGTCCTGCATATAACAGGAAAGTCGATGTGTCGTGACCGATGTCACTGGCCGATATAATTTTCATTGTCATTTACTCCCTCTCTATTTAATCCGCAAGGTTGTTCCGGTGCTAAACTCGCACCCTTTGAATACCTCGCCGGTTTGTTTGAAGTAATTCTTTAGCGCTGTTTTGTCCGGCTTATCCGGTTGTGGAATACGGTACTGCTCCGGAATCTCTGAGATATCGAACACCGTTACCGATAGTGGCGTCTGTGCCACTGAGATAGTAAATAGCTGTCCGTTGACTCTCGTTTTATCCGCAGTGATCATAGAATCTTTGACGTAGTCCTTGATGTACTTGATTTTGTTATCGATTGTTTTTCGCCGGTTGTTTAACCGCTCTTCTTCCGCCTTGACTGCTGCCGATTCTGATTCGAGTTCTCGAACAAACTTAATCATGTTCTCGACCTTATCATCAAAGCCTACCTCGATGTCGGTTAGCATGGCGGACGCTTCAGCAAATTCTTCTTCCGTTTCAGCTCGATTCAGCATGTCTTGCACTGCTAAATAATCAGCTGTGTATTCATATAGTTTCATTCATTGTCACCTGCTTTCTTATAGCTCGCCTTTAAGCCAAGCTTCATACATGTGGTAGGTCTGCATCGACTCGCCATAATGTTTCGCCATAAATCGGCGAAGGTCTGATTCGTCTTCCGGATCTAATACGAAGCCGTATTCGGTACTGAAGTATCGGTCACCGTCATCGCTATAAATTGGCTCTCCTCGCCAATCGTGGGCTATCAGTTCGGTGATTAACTCGCCAGGTGATTGTTTATTATTAGGATTCATGTTATAATCTCCTTATCCATGGTTTGGCCTTTTAAAGGGTCTTTTCCAATATCCTCGCGAATTCCACGATGTCCTTAATATGCGTGTGTTCGCGAGTTTTTTTGTACTCTCTTATCGATTGCTCCAACTGCTCTAGCGCTGTCTCATGTCGCTTCTCCCGGATGCAGGTCATGATTAGACCTTCCTCGGTGTAGCGATAGTCATAGACGCTATAGCCGTTTGGAACCTGCTTAATCGCGTTAAGCTTTGCGAATCGTGGCAAATCATCATAATGCACTATTCTTTACTCCTTCCTCATATAGTCCTGTCGCAATACCACCGATTATCATTGCTATGATGATGACCCCGTTAGCCACTGGATCTCCACCAGGCTGACATCCGTTGCACCACCAGGCCCAGATAGCGGTAAAGAAGCACATTACGTATAGAAATACGCAGGCATAGATATGGATGTTTCTCATCGATAATTTCATATTCTCACCACCTTTCAATAGCGAACAATTGTCTTAGCAGGATTGTTTGCCCACCAGTCGCGGAACCTGCGCTTAAATATCCTGTAGCGACCGCTCTGTGTGCTTGGATAGATGCACCATCCACTAGATGGATTGCTCTCAGCATCGATTTCAGGTCGGTTTTGTGCTAGGATTTTTAAGAAGGTTGTGCGGCCGATGGAGATGAACTCAACTGCTTCAAGTAAAGATATCTCTTCTCTATCATCTACTATTAGGCTTTCTAGCCTCTCTAGCCGTTCTTCGATTGTCATGTAACACCTCGATTCTTAAATAAATATCTTATCTAACATATTTTTCTTGACGCCTTTCCACAGGTCTAGCTGTTTCTGCTCTGCCTGTATCCAGGCGTCATATTTAGTTAACTTGTCGGCTATCTTTTTTTGCTCCTCAAAACTGTGGAGTGGTATGTTGAGGAATTTGAGATTTTCAAACTGTAGGTTGATTCCGGTTTGCCATTGTGCACAAAACTCTGGCATCTCCATTTGAATGACGTTCCACAAGTAGTACGGAACACATTCAATAGTCGGCTGCACTACCGCATACCGTGCGTCTACCTCTCCTTCTTCCATTTGAAGCAGGCACTGTCCACGCGACGCAGATAATTGAATTAAGATTACCCCGGCAGGGTATATCTTGCCCTTCTTTGCTCGTTCTATATGAGCGATGTCTGTTAACTTTTCTCTTTTCATCAAAACAACTCCATTTGCTTATAAACTTCCTGACGATGTTCAATGAGTTCCTCAAACTTCGCAACAGATTCTTCGTGTTGTCTTTGTTGCTCTGGTGTGGTCCCAACCAACTGCCGCATGAAATTTAATAACTCTAACTCGGTTGTCTGTATCTCCCGTTCCGTTTGAATCAAACTGTCCAAGAGTTCTTGCATCGGAACAATGGGCTCTGGCTCGAACGTATCAACGTAACGCGGGATATTGAGGTTATAGTCATTGGCCTCAACTTCCTGTGGTTTTGCTAAATTACTAAATTTATCAATGTTGCGTCTGAGTCGGTAAGCAGTGAGGATATTGTCGACGTGTTCGTCGCTCAGGTTGTTCTGGGCCTTACCTTTGATGAACTCCTTTGATGCGTCAATGAAGTATATGTCTTCATCTTCCCTTTTTTTCTTGAAAATCAGGAGAGCGACCGGAATGCTTGTATTAAGGAACAGGTTATCAGGTAGGCCTATAACTGTTTCTAGTTGTTGTCGTTTAATTAGCTCGGTTCTTATTTCCCCTTCAGCTTGTCCCCGGAACAGTACCCCATGTGGCAGAATGGCCACTAATGTACCTGTTTCTTTTAGAATTGCTAGTCCGTGTAAGATAAAGGCGTAATCAGCTTTGGACTTAGGTGCGACACCGTACCCAGAGAAACGAGGGTCATTTATTAGGCTCTTATCACCTGACCAAGTTAACGAGTAAGGAGGATTCATAATGACCGCATCGAAGAGTGTTCGCTCAGTCCGTTCTGATACTTTTTCAACAGTGCTAAATCTATCGCCTGGTATTAGTCGATAGATACCAAACACTTCTTGAGTCAGCGCGTCGCAGTGGACTATTTCTGCATCTATATTTCGGATGGCGATATTAAAAATCAGGATAGGAATTGCACGGCTAGCAAATTCTTCCATGTAGTAGAAGCACTCAGTATCTCGCTGCTCATTCCATTTCTTGATTGTCAGACCGCCAGTACCTGCACAGATGTCAGCGACCGATGTTGCTGGCCCGCTAATTGAGTTGACTAGGTGGGCCACCTCTTTGGGTGTAAAGTCTTGTTTCAACTTATCTCGGTCACCGTGTTCTTGTTGGAAGTAGTCAGTGAACCAGTCGAAGCTTAGGTCTTGCTCTAGTTCTAAGAACTGATTAAAGATGTTCTCTCTCTGATCGCTTAGCATTAAGTCAAGTAACTTACTAGGCAACTCGTAGTTCTCTGCTATACCGATTATTTTATTTACGTCCTCTGCTTTCATGATTACCGTCCATAGTGCAAGTCGCCGTATCGGTCTTCGTATTCAAACCAATGATCAGAAATATTTGGTCCGTCTACTCTTACTTTTCTTGTCGCGTGACATAATTCCGATGTCCCTAAACAAGTTTCAAAACGCATATCGAATGGCGTATTACATCTGTCACCCATATAGTAAGTAAATGGGTAAGGGCCATTTTCGATTCTTTCTTTAACGTTCAAAATCTCGGTTTCCATTTCAACCTTGTCATTTAGCAAAACAAGTTCCATATATATTCCCCCTTCATAAAGTTTATGTTTTTTCTACTTAACAGTTAAAAAAAATTCGCTAACTTCTTCACCGTACGCGTTAATCAACTTGCGAACTTCTTCCATAGTGAAGTCTGCACCTGTACCGTTCAATCGATGACTAAGCGTAGAATCGCTTAACGAAAGCAATTCAATGATGTCTTTTCGACTGACCTGGTTCACCACCATCCACGCAATGAACTCACGGTAAGGCGGTCTCTTTCTGGTTGTAGTCATATATTTCACTCCTCTCTTGGTTTATGTTTTTTCAACCATGACCATATCATACACCCAAGTTTTTGCATTGTCAACAAGAAAATCGAAAAAAGATAAACTTTTTTAGTTTTTCGGTTGTTTCTTTATCTACTTAGGTGTATAATGAAGTCGTCGATTAAGGAAGAAAGGCGGAATTGGCATGAGTTTTGCAACGACAATTAAGGAGATAAGGCTTAGCCACAGGATGAGCCAGGAAGAGTTTGCTGAAGCTTTAAATCGCTTCGCCAGTAATTCCGAACAGTCATATCCTAATGGATTTAATAAGACGAACATCTCTAAATGGGAAAACGGAAAATCTGAACCGCGTATGGATACGGTCCGGTTGATTGCTGCCACATTTAATGTGTCGCCAAACTATCTTATGGGCTTAGAAGAAAAGCCATACTATGAACTGACCGAACGCGAAAAGTTAGACATCGGAACTGAAGTAGACCGACTGCTAGACGGACTTGCCACTGATGCTGAAGTTAATTTCTACGGTGAACCAATGACCGATGAAGCCAAAGCATCGTTAAAGGCAGCCATCCAAATGGCTATGGAATTAAACAAACAAAAAGCGAAGAAGAACTTCACACCTAAGAAATATAGAAACTAACCTATAAGAGGAGTTGACGCGATGACCGTTAGCGACGAAATTAAAAAACTGTATCGTGCGCATGCAACGTACGACGCACGTCGCATTGCAAAAGAAAGAAAGATAGACATACTGACAGTTCCGCTCGATGATTTAACCTGTGGGCTGACAGTCAGGAACAACCGATACAGCACAATCATATTAAACGAAACGATAGCTGAGAACTTACAAGAATACACACTCTGCCACGAGCTAGGCCATTGCATCCTGCATAAACAGGCAAGCACGCCGTTCATGCGTACAGTTGGCACAAGTGCTCAGATATCGAAAATGGAAGCTGAAGCGCATCGCTTTGCGTTTGAACTTCTAAAGCATCAGCACGAAGAACTAACTGACATGTCCAAAGAGTCTGTATTGAATTATTACGGACTAGATGGATGGATGTCAGACTACCTATAACACCACACAGAAAGGAACCTACCCATGGGCTTATTCAATAAAAAAGACGACAAGAACCAAAAACTACAATCATACCTCGAAGAACGGGGCCTCGAAACTATCTATCAACGTCACTCTGGATCCTTAGATTATATCTTCGGTGTCGTGGATAGTGTATCGATGAAACTAACCGCTGCGAACGTAGCGCAATCCGCATACCTACAATCCATCATCGAACAGAACTGGATTACCATGCGCCAAAACGAGGAGATTATTAGCCTGCTCAAACAAATCGCAGACAAATAAAAAAATCCCCACCGACCCGTCGCCAAACAGTTATCGGTGGAGCGAACGAAAACAACCCAAATAGGGCTATTTCCTATGCCCTATTTTATCATAGAATAGGAGTGATTACCACATGGCCAGCATAACCAAACGTGGCAAATACTGGGCTTACCGTATCGTTCGTGTGGACAGCAACGGTGAGCGAATTGATATTAGCAAATCTGGATTCAGGACCAAGACAGAAGCACTCTCTGCGTCTAAGATGGTCGAAACCGACTTACTATATGGATACGACCTAGAAAGCGCCAGAACGCAATTTAAGCGGTATTTTCGAAAGTGGTACGAAACCACGCGTGAACCGTATATCACAGAACGCACCCAGGTAAACTATAAGGCCACCATGGATGCGGTGGACAAATATTATGGTGATGCCTCAATAGGTGACATAACCGCTGCTGACTATCAACGAATCGTAGCAGATTACGGCAAGACTCACGCGCACGAAACGACTCGTAAATTTCACCACCACATGAAAGCTTGCTTCGACTATGCCTTTCGAAATGGCGTCATTAAAAAGGACCCTACATACTCAGCTAAGGTTACTGGTAAACAGTCAGAGAAGAAAGTTAAATACCTGTCTGAGTCCGATATGAAAAAACTCATGCGCCACATATTCAGCACAACCACCATAGAGAACACGGTAAACTACATGCTAATCCTAGCAAACGCGACAGGTATGCGTGTGGGCGAAATACTCGGCCTAACATTCGATGCGGTCGATTTAGAGCATCGCGTCATCCATGTTCGCCAGGCTTATGACTATGTTATCACCCACAAAGCCAAGGCAACCAAAACGGAGTCTAGCGTCCGAGAGATTGCAATCGATAAGATGACCGCTAAATACCTATCCGACATCGTTGCGGATCGTATGGAACTCAGCCGACAGTCCGGTCGAAACGCAGACGGGTATATCTTCGTCAATCGTGGTACGCTCAAGCCAATCTCGTGGGCTATGGTGAATAAGGTACTGACTCGTCACTGCGAGCAGGTTGGAGTGCCGCGCATTACATCCCACGCGTTTAGACACACGCACATTAGCTACCTGCTCAACAACGATATATACGAGCAGTACGTATCCGAGCGCGTTGGCCACGCAGACACTACAATGATTCGCCGAGTCTACGGCCACGTTCTGGACGAACTCAAGACTAAATCAGATAGCAAGGTCATCCACCTTGTGGACAAACAAATAAGCTCCGCCGGTCAATAGACTAGCGGAGCATTTTAATTAGCTGACTGTGTAATTTTTGTGTAAGATGAATTACACACGTATAATCACGTATAAACGAAAAGCCCGTAAATTCGGGCTTTTTGATTACGTATAATCACGTATAATCATGTCCATACATCGCCGGAGGGAATCGAACCCCCATTACAAGAACCGGAATCTTGTGTGATATCCTTTACACTACGGCGACAGTACTTGATTATCTTACCACAGAAGGTGGTTTTTGGCAAGGTCTTTCCCTGGAATTTTGGCATAAGAAGAGCCCGGACGAGGCTTGGCCCCATCCGGACTGAATCATCTTATTCCTTAGTTGTGCTGAAGAAAACAGGGTCGTTAAGGTTGAAGGAGACCCTATAATCACTATCTTTTGGGACCATAATCGCAATATAGCCTTCATGTTCAACACCAGGAAAGAGACTATATTCTAAAAACATGCGCTCTTTTGGAATGTTTGGAAAGACCTCTTGCTTAATTTCCTTACCCTTAAGATCAAAAACTCTTGGAAACATTTCGATAGTGTCTAAAGGATAATCTTCGTCGCCTTTTTCATAGACTAACTTGACCTTAATTAGATGATATTCATACTTACTATCCAACTTGTCAATGTCAGCTTGATTTGAATCATCAAATTCTAGTAATTTATCTTGTGCTTCTTTACCCTTAAGAACTTCTAGAACTGTAAGTTTAACGGTGATTGTCTTCCTTTGGTCACCAAAAAATTCCTTGTAAGTCATTGCCTTTTCTTGTCCTAGAGGAACAGGGCTGTCAAGCTTGCCCCACTTGTCTTTATCGGCTTCTGAATGAGTTTTCTTCTGGCTGGAAGATTCTGTTGAGCTAGAGGAAGTAGCTTCGCTAGAAGTGCTAGAAGAACTTGAAGAGCTTTCAGCTGCCACCGAGAATGTTGGGGCCACAGCACCTACTAGGCTTAAAGCCAAAACTACTGATAGGAGTCGTTTTTTCATTCCATAACCACCTTTACATCTTAATAAATTGATGATAGCTTCTTGCCAATTGCCTGACAATAATGCCTTGACTGTCAATCATAAAGCCCGGCTCAGGATCTTGCCCTAGCCGGACTTGTCTGCGTCTATTACTTAGTCGTGCTGAAGAAAACAGGCTTGCCTAAGTCATAGGAAATTGAATAGTCGCCACCTTTAGGAACAGCTACTACCACATACCCTTCATGGTCACTACCTGGATAGAGTTCAATATCGGAGAACTTCTTCTCGTTTGGCACATCCGCATAGAAATCCACCTTAACTTCCTTACCTTTGGCATCAAATACTTTTGGTCGGTAAGGCGTTTTTAAAGGCTCATCTTCGTCGCCCTTTTCATAAACAAATTTGAGTTTAATCAAGTTTAACTCATAATTACTATCCAATTTTTTGATGGCTTCTTTGTTATAGCTTTCAAACTCTAATAGTTTAGCTTCAGCTTCTTTGCCCTTGAGAACTTCTAAGACAGAAAGCTTAGCCTTTACATCAACCTTTTTACCTCCAATATAGTCTTTATATTGAACTTCCTTTTCTTCACCTAAAGGAACTGGTGTGCTGCGCTTACCCCAGTTAGCCTTGTCCGCTTCTGAATGAGATTTTTTCTTGCTTGAAGTTTCTTCTGAGCTAGAGGAAGCAGCCTCGCTAGAAGCGCTGGAGGAACTTGATGAACTTTCTGCTGTTACCAAGAGGGTTGGAGCTAGGGCGCCAACTAAACTTAAGGCAAAAGCTGCAGATAGGAGTAGTTTTTTCATTCAATGACCACCTTTACATGTTGATAATTTAATTATATCTTATTGAGAATCATAATACAAGATGGGATTCATAGAAAAGGCTAGGGCCTCTGCCCTAGCCTTGTTTTGCTTATTTTTGTCCGTAGTAGGCATTGGCCCCGTGTTTACGGAAATAATGTTTATCCAGCACATATTGTGGTAAAGGCTGAATGTCTGGGTTAAGGGCTTCTGTTTCCAGGGCCATATGGCAGACTTCATCCAATACCAAGCTGTTCTCGATGGCCTTTTGAATACTTGGCCCCCAAGTGAAAGGTCCATGTCCTTGAACCAAGACACCTGGTACTGCCAAAGGATCCAAGTTGCGTTCCTTGAAGGTGTCCGCAATGACCACCCCAGTATTGACTTCGTAGGCTTCCGCCACTTCTGTCTCAGTCAAATGCCGGGTTAAGGGCACTGGACCATAGAAGGTATCGGCATGTGTGGTCCCGTAGCAAGGCAAATCGCGCCCAGCTTGAGCCCAACAAACCGCATACTTACTGTGGGTGTGTACCACGGCATTGATGCCAGGAAAGGCCTTATAAAGCACCACATGGGTTGGCAGGTCAGAGGATGGGCGATAGCTATCGGCCTCCAGTGGCTTGCCGTCTAAGTCGGTCACAACCATTTGGTCAGGTGTCATCTGCTTGTAGTCAACACCACTTGGCTTGATGACAATAACACCTAAGTCGCGGTTAACTTCAGAGGCATTCCCCCAAGTTAATTGGACCAAGCCCCATTCAGGCAATTGTAAGTTGGCATTGAAGACGCGTTCTTTCATTTTAGCAATGATTTCTTCACGATTCATTAGTATCCTGCCTCCTCAAAGATTGGTTTTAGGAAGGCTTGTGCTTCCTTAATACGTTCAGCTGGCTGATCGTCGGTCTCACTCCACATTTCGAAGAGGAAGGTGCCTTCATAGCCTAAGCGCTTAAGGGTCTTAAGGCAGCCTAAGAAGTCGACGTCGCCCTCACCCCATGGCACACACTTGAATTGGCCTGGGAAGTCTGGCGTCACATTCTTGGTGTCCTTGACATGGACGGCCACAATGTGGTCAATGCCCTTCTCCAGTTCGTAACCTGGGTTGTTTTCTGGCCAAGCAGACAAGTTACCCAAGTCAGGATAGGCTTGCAGCCATGGTGACTTGATTTGTTGCTTGATTTCCATGAATTTAGACAGGGAGTTAATGAAGGGGTCATCCATGATCTCAATGGACAGCATGACTTGTTTGGCTGCTGCCATCTTAACCGCCTTGTCTAGGTTCTCGATAAAGCGTTCGCGCGACAGCACAGTCTTGTCTTCATAGTAGACATCATAGCCGGCCAATTGGATATTGCGGACGCCAAGCTTAACGGCTAAATCCACACACTCCTGCATCATTTCCAAGGCCTTTTGGCGCTTAGCGGGATCAGCCGACCCAAATGGATAACGGCGATGGCCTGATAAGCAGATAGAATAGATGCGGACGCCCGTAGAGCGTTGGGCTTGGTTGACGGCCTCAATCTCTTGATCGGTCCATTGCAGGCGAGCCAGACGTTCGTCGGTCTCGTCAATGGACATTTCAACGAAGTCGAAGCCCAGAGAAGCCGCTAGCTCTAGCCGCTCCTGCCAGGAAATACCCTTAGGTAGGGCCTTCTCATAAATACCAAATGTTGTCATAGCCTAACCCCAAATCTCGCGGATCTTGTCCTTGAACTCGCGGGCTGCGGCAGCAGGATCTGCTGCTTCCGTAATGCCACGACCGGCGATGAAGGTGTAGACATCAACGCCACGGAAGAGTTCCAAGGTGTCCACGTTGAGCCCACCGGTTACAGAGACCCGGAAGCCCATTTCGATTAATTTCTTAACCTTGCTCAGGTCGCGCTCACCCCAGGTTTCACCTGCTAGGATGGCATCACGGCTTTGGTGGTAGATGGCTTGGCTGATGCCGGCGTCTAGCCATTGTTGAGCCTGCTCATAAGTCCAGTCACCGTAAAGTTCGACTTGGATTTCTTTGACTTCTTTGGCTGCGGCCTTCATGGTTGGAATGGTGGCGCAACAGATACAGGTCATCCAGTCAGCCCCGTACTTAGCCACGTTCTTAGCGACCGTCCCACCCGCGTCGGCACACTTGGTGTCAGCGACAATGATTTTGTCAGGGAAGATGTTACGCAGGGTTTGCACTACTTCGCCACCTACTTCCAGTAAGAGGACGGTCCCTGCTTCGATAATGTCGACTTCATGGCCAACTGATACGGCAGCCGCTACGGCATCAGGACGATTAGAATGGTCTAAGGCAACTTGTAAATTAGGAATTCCCATGGTCAACCTCCTTAGGCCCCAATGCCGTTTTCAGCTAATTTCTCAGTGATTTCTTTTTCAGATAAGAGGTTTTGTAAACCAATGACTTTGGTGTTTGGTAAGTCTAAGCCATCGAACACGTCGATTAAGGCTTTGGAGCAGATAACCACATCATAGCCCTTAGCCAAGGATTTTGCTTCGGCAATCGCACAGTGATGAATTTCCAAAGGCACTCCGATTTTGCGGAAGACGTTGGTAATCTTCATCTTAATAATTTGGCTTGAACCCATCCCTGAACCACATGCTGCTAATACTTTCATTTTTTATTCGCTCCTTTTTCATTCTTAAATTGGTATGGCTTGACCGGTGTAAGCGCAGTCAAGCCATCCACGTTTTTATTATACTACGATTAAGCTTCTTTTGCTTCTAAATAGGCTTCGTAATCTTCTGCGATGGTGAAGTAGTGTTCCTTGTTCTTGAGGTATTGCAATTGAGGAATTGCCAAGAGGATTACTAATACGACGCCCAAACCTACATAGTGTAAGTTTTGCATTAAGAAACCGAACCCAACCCAGACAGTGTCCCAGTCGAAGTTACCGTGCCAACCGCCGAATTTAGCTAAGCCGAAGGCACCTGCTGCCAAGGCCCCACCCAATACTTGGATGACCCCAGAAGCGAAGGTTAAGATAGAAGCGGCGCGTAAGCCACCCTTGTGGTTAGCATAGACAGCGAAGGTCGCGTTGTCGAAGAAGACTGGCACGAACCCAGTGATGATGAAGACAGGGCTCTTGAAGACAATCAAACCGATGATAGCCACTAATTGACCTAATACCCCGAAGAGGAAGCCGATGGTCACGGCGTTTGGTGAGCCAAAACCGTAGACAGCCGCACAGTCAACCGCTGGCATAGAACCTGGCAAGAGTTTGTTAGAGATCCCTTGGAAGGCTTCAGACAATTCAGCCACGAACATGCGCACCCCAAGTTGCAAGACTTGGATGTAAACGGTGAAGGTTAAGGCAACCTTCATGATGTAGAAGAAGAAGTCGTCTGTTTCTTTGAGAGTGGTCATCTTGAGCTTGAGAATTTCTTGCCCGTTGACGCTGACTAAGTAGTCTTTACCTAAGATTAAGAGGATAGCACCGAAGAAGACAATCATCAAGATAGAAGTTGCCACGATGGATTCTTTGAAGATAGACAAGAAACCAGGCAATTCCAAATCTTCGATCTTGCGGTCGTTCTTACCAGAGAGTTTTGGAGCCAATTTGTCAGTTAACCAAACACCAAACATTTGTTGGTGACCGATAGCGAAGCCCCCACCTTGAGTGAGTTCTTGGGTAGGTTCCACGGTAAGGTTAGAAGCCACTGCCCAGTACACCCCAAGCACGATCCCTAACACTACCACGAATTGTAATTGGTTAACGTCATTGCCCAATGCCAAAGCTAGGAGCCAGGTAGCCGTTGCAGATTGTTGGACCATGATGTGACCAGTAATGAAGACGGTACGCACCTTGGTAAAACGACGGAAGATGACTAAGGCTAAGTTAGCCAAGAAGGCTACTAAGAGCACTTGCACGGTCAAACCCGTCGCGTGACCTGCTTCTTTCAAGGCTGCTTCAGCCGCAGCTTGCCCGAAGTATGGGTCGATAACCGCTGCTTGTAATTGGAAACGGTCAGCCAAAGCGACCAAGATTGGACGGAAGTTAGAAACCAAACCGCCGGCTGCCACGTTCAAGATCATATAACCGACCACGGCTTTGATGAAGCCAGCTAGGGCATCATACCATTTGCGGCCCAAGAGTAAATAACCAACTAAGACAATCAGCCCGACAAAGTATTCAGGCTTGGTAAAGATGTTGGCATAGAAAAATTGCCAGAAACCGAATAAAAATTCCATATTATTCACCTAATCCCTCTAAAATAGATTGTAAGTCTTCCTTGCTGCGGGCCTTAACAAAGGCCTCAACCACGTCTTCTGAATCGAGCAAGGTCACGAGTTCAGAGAGGTTTTCCAAGTGCTTCTCATTGTCTGTAGATGCCAAGACGAAGAAAAGGCGAGGATGGAAATCAGCACTAGGACCGAAGTCCACAGGCTTTTCTGTATTCATAAAGGCAACGGCGGTTTCATTCACCCCTCTTCCCTCTTGGGCATGGGGAATGCAGATGTCCGGCGCAATCACGATGTAAGGTCCAAATTCGTGGACGTTAGCAATGATATAGCCTGGATATTCTGGCTCAATCACGCCCTGAGCCACTAGGGGCTCACAGGCAGCGCGAATGGCATCTTCCCAGGAATCGTAGCCAGCCTGGAAGCTGAAACGATTACTGTCAATAATTTCTCTTAACATTAGTCAGTCTCCTCTAGTTCAGTCTTATAAGAAGGATGGGAATGGCACGTCGTTTTCCTTGCTGAAGGCATCGTCGAAGCCACGGTAGAAGTTGAATTCTAACTTGTTCAAGTCTTGTGGGTAGTTGTATTGACCCCCTACTTGCCAGATAAATGGTTGGAAGTCATATTGCAGGCGGTCTTTCTTCATGTTCCAGAGGGCTAAGATTTCATCGGTGTCAGCCATGAAGTTAGTCCAGATGTCGTGGTGAACTGGGATGACTACGCGTGCGTTCAAGCATTCAGCCATACGCAAGATGTCAACAGAGGTCATCTTGTCGGTAATCCCACGAGGGTTTTCACCAAAGGCCCCTAAGCAGACATCAATCTTGTGTTCGTTACCGTGTTTAGCAAACATGTTAGAGAAGTGAGAGTCGCCGGCATGGTAGATGTTACCACCTGAAGTTTTGAAGAGGTAGTTAACGGCGATTAGGTCCATGTCTTGTGGCATTTTACCCTTGAGTTCATATTCAGGGTCACCATCCCAAGTTACCAAGGCGGTCCGGTCGAAGGCTTCTAAGGCCACGACTTCGATGTCTTTGATCTTAACGGATTCGTTAGGACGCACTACCACGGTACGTTCTGCTGGGACACCCCATTTGAGCCAGGTATCGACCACAGCTTTAGGACCCACGAATTTAGCTTCTGGACAGTTCTTAGCCACAGCCGCGGCGGTGTTAATGTCTAAGTGGTCGGAGTGGATGTGAGTCACGACTAAAGCGTCCACGCCTTCGATTTCGAACGGATCCAGAACAAATGGTTGGTTACGTAAGTTTGGTTGGAGTTTTTCTACCCCGGACATACGCATCATTTGGTGGCCTTTCTTCATGTTGCCAGCCCCATGACTGCGTTTACCTGTACCGGTCCAGAGATCGCAAAGGATGTTAGTGCCTTGATCGGATTTAATCCAAATCCCGGTACAGCCTAACCACCACATAGCGAAAGAATTTGGCTCTACTTGTTTGTCACGAATTTCTTCGTTGAGCCAAGTCCCCCACTCTGGGAAGGTCTCGCGCAACCAAGTATCCTTTGTTACATCTTGGATTGTTCTCATCATTATTACCTCCATTGTTTTGTTCATCTGATGTTTACATATTCATGATAACGCAATCAGTGACCGCTTACAAGTTGTTTTTATGTTCGTTTTAACATTAAATGTTCTTTTATTGTGTTCGATGTTTGTTTTATGCTTGTTTTGTGGTAAGATAGGATTAGAAATTACTAGAAAGAAGTGTCCCCTATGAAACGTTCCGTCCAAGATGTTCGTCAACGGCGTGACTTGATGATTCAGGCCCTCAACCAATCCCCTAGCAAGAGTCTAACCGTCGAAAGCCTAGCCCAATTGGCCAAGGTGTCGACTATGACGGTGCGGCGCGACTTAAACCTCCTGGCTAAGATGGGCATTATCGAACGCCACCATGGTTATGCCATCCTCAATGAGGTGCCCTTTTTCGAAGGCGACACCCAAAATCCCCATATCGAACAAATCAAACAGGCCATCGCCGAAAAAGCCGCGACTTATATAGAAGAAAAAATGACCATTTATATGAACACCTCCACCACCGCCATGCATGTCATGGACTATCTTAAGGAGACGCCGGTCACCGTGGTCACCAACAACCTGCGCATGAGCGAACAGGAAATGCACCCAAGTTCAACCATTATCCTGTCAGGGGGCGAAATTCATTTTCCTAAGGCGGCCCTGGTCGGCGAACTGGCGGCCGACTCCCTGCGCCATATCAATGCCAATATCTGCATTATGGGCTGCTCCGGCATTAACGCCCAGGTCGGCATTACCACCGGTGACTTCCGCGAGTCCAAGGTCAACCAACTCATGGTTCAGAACTCCCACGGCCTGGTCATCGTGGTGGCTGACTACCGCAAGATTGGCGTCACCTCCAACTTTCAGGTGGCCGGCATTCAAAAGATCGACATCCTCATTACCGACACCTATGGCGACCCTGCCCGCCTCAAGGAAATCGAAGAGGCCGGCGTGACCGTCATTCAAATTGATGAAGCCATCTAAAGTCCAAGCCCCACTTGCCAGTCTTAAGCAAGTGGGGCTTGAAATTTCTATAGCAAAAGGGAGCAAGCTCAGAGGCCGGCTCCCTTTTCTTGTCTTATTTCTTGTCTAATGATGGCTTCTAGGCAAGCTGAGAAACGATCCCGGTCCTGGCGACCAAAGGGCTTGGGCCCCTTGCCCCCGTAGCGTCCCGTCTTGCGCCGGCTGACCTGGCCCATATAGCGTTGGGTCAGGAGCTGGTCCATGGCTTCTGGCCGGTAGCGCCAGCCCATGTGATGTAAGACAATGGCCTTGTTAAGGAGAATGGTCGCCAGCCCATAGTCCTGGGTGACCACAATATCGCCTGGCCGGACCAAGGCCACAATCTTATAGTCGGCCTGGTCGGCGCCCCGCTCCACATAAACCGTCTGGACATGGGCCGGATAGTCGCTCTTGCTGACATGGTTATAGGAGGCCACGATAATAACGGGCAGGTCCCATTTGGCTGCTAGGCTAATGGCCTCAGCCTTAACGGGACAGGCATCCCCATCCAGCAGAAGTCGCATCTACTTGTCCTCCTGGGCGGCCAACTTGGCTGCCACATAAGCATCTTGGAAATGCGTCGCCCAGTAAACCCACATAATCATAGCCATAAAGGCAATGCCTAGTCCAGTTAGGACATGGGCCGGGTTACCCGTCACAAAACCTACTAGAACGGCCACCACGGTCGGCCAGCCGAAGCAGTTGAGGCAGACCCGGAAGGCCTGGCCATAAGACTTAATGGAGAAGATATCCGTGAATTTCATAAAGGACAGGAAGCCCGCCACACCAAAGAGCATGATCAGGAAGCTGACCGCCACCAAAAGCCAGGAGTTAATGAAGATGGTCAGAATAATGGCCAGGCGATTATTTTGGAACCACTGGCCAGATAGGAGACGGTTGAGACTGTCGGCGCTAGTGGTAGTTCTAAAGTCCGCCTCTGGCTCATAGGCTTGGGACAAGAAGCGGTTGCCCGCTGTTGTCACCACGAAGCGCTCAGGGGTAAAGGCTACTCCAGCCTTGCCTGACAGGCTGGCTTCTAGCTGCTGGCTATCATCTTGAGCCAGCAGCACGACGCGCCCTTGGTCATCGTCACGCAGGCTGGTGTCTTGGCTAGGCATGACCAACTGGCCATTAGGCCCAGTCGCATAATGAGCCAACTGCTCCGCTACTTGGTCGTCTAGCAGGGCCATAGACTGGGAAGCAAATTGTTCTAGGCTGACAATCTTGAGCTGGCCAATCTTAACCGCAATGGGCAGAATCATGACGCTGATAATCAAGAGAATGACAGCCAGGGTCTGTCTGAATTTGAGGGGTTGCCGCTCCTTGAAGGCTGACACGGGCCCTGCCATGGCAGCAAAGTAATTAAGGGGAAATGCTTTTGTGGACATCCGGGTTCCTACTTTCATTGAATTCTACCTCTCTAGTATACCATAAAGGCACCCGCTGGAAAACCAGGCCGAGAGGTCATGAGGAGAGCCTCCCCTCCCCAAACAAAAAGGACAGGAAAAACTTCCTGCCCCATAAAGTGCTAAGATTAGCCCTTGGTCCCCCCGTTGACCAAACCGGTCACGAAGTTCTTCTGTAACATGAAGAAGAGGGCTGAGATTGGCACGGCGATTAAGATAGCACCGGCCGCGAAGAGCGCAACCCGTTGGTTACGTTGGTCCGCAATCAGAGTTTGCAGACCGGCTGCGACAGTATAGGACTCTTCCTTACGCAGCAAGAACTTAGCCAAGAGGTAGTCCCCGAATGGTCCCATGAAGGCCCAGAGAGCTTGAACCGCGATCATTGGACGGACCAATGGCAAGACGATTTGCCAGAAGATCCGGAAGTGGCCTGCCCCGTCAAGGTTAGCAGATTCATCCAAGTCGTAAGGCACGGTATCGAAGTAACCCTTCATCAACCAGGTGTTCATTGGAATCCCACCGCCGATGTAGATCAGAGAGAGGAACCAGAATTGGTTGAGGGCGTTGAGTAAGACAGCCATAACATAGAAGGCAGTCAAGGCAGCCATGGTTGGCACCATTTGCACGATTAAGAAGAAGAGCAAGGATTTCTTACGGCCCATGAAGTTGTAACGGCTGTAAGCATAACCTGCCAAGGTGACAACGAAGACTTGCACTACCATGGTAGTCGTCGCAACGAACAAGGTGTTACGGTACCAAGATAGGTACTTGGTCTCGTTGAAGAGACGGGTGAAGTTGTCCAAGGACCATTGCATCCCCAAGTCTAAGGAGAAGGCGGTCACGTTCCCTGCCTTAAAGGCCGAACTCACGGTAATTAAGAGCGGGTAAATGATGATGATGGAGAGGACAACCATGTAGAAGTAGGTCAGGAATTGGCCTACAAAACGGGAAAATTTCGCTGATTTAGTCAAATTTTTCATGATTAGGCCTCCTCAATGTTAAAGGCGTTGGTCTTCTTGAAGACGAATAAGGATACCGAGATGATGATCAAGGAGATAATCAAGGTCAAGGCCGCCGCAATGGAGAACTGTGGTGATTGACCAGTGGTAATCTTATAGATCCAAGAAATCAAGATGTCGGTTGACCCGGCACCGCCCCCAACAGAACCCGGACCCCCATCGTTGAAGAGGTAGATCATGGAGAAGTTGTTGAAGTTGAAGGTGTATTGGGTCATGAAGATTGGTGCTGCCACCGACAAGATAACCGGTAAGGTAATGGCGGTGAAGCGTTTGACAGCCCCTGCCCCATCAATTTTCGCTGCCTCATAGAGGGTTTCAGGAATAGACTGAAGGATCGAAGTGGTCATGACATAGACATATGGGAAACCTAACCAAGCTTGAATCATGATGATGGCTACCTTGGTCCAGTTTGGATCGGTCTTCCAAGCCAAGGTTGGCAGATCCACAAATGGAATCAAGTGGTTCAAGAATGGAATAACCTGAGTGTTAATGGCCCCGATAGAGTCATTGAACATGTTAGAGAAGGTCATGATCGTGATGAAGGCTGGTACCGCCCAAGGCAAGAGGAAGATAACCCCGAAGATACGTTTCCCCTTGATAAAAGGCTGGTGAGCCACAATCGCGGTGAAGACCCCGATGACGATTTGTAAGGTGGTCGCACAGATGGTCCAAATCAAGGTCCAAGTGAAGACCGCCATGAAGGCATCACGGAAGGTTGAGAGGTTGAAGATATTCCAGAAGTTTTCTAGCCCTACCCAGTCTAAGAGTTTAGCAGGTGGTGTGTGTTTGAAGTCATAGTTAATAAAGGCTGTACATACGGTCACCAATACTGGGAAGACAATGGCAAAGGCCATAAAGATATAAGACGGAATAATTAAGAGATATGGGAAACCATCCGCATAGATGTTGTGGAGCATTTCCTTCAAGGTCTTGGAGATTTTCTCGCCCTTGTTGATTTTACGAGCGATTGAACGCGCGTCTATGATGTTAGCCCCATAGAAGGCTAAGAAGATAATGGTAATGATGATTTGCAAGCTCCCGCGAATTAAGAGGAAGAGGGAGTGGTCATGCTTAGGAACAGTCCCGAGGGTCACAAAGCCTACGAGGGCGCCATAACCGAAGGTAAACATTTCAAAAATAAAGAGTGCAGTCAAAGCCAGGAAGATAATCCCTTTGAGGGCTTGGCCATTATAGAATTGTCCCAGACCTGGAATCAGAGACAAGCTCATGGCTTTACGCTCATCATGACGCGGAGCAACCGTGTCTGCCATAATAATACCTCCATTTCAATATTTTAATAGTCGGTCTCCTCTTGCAAAAAGACCTGGTAGCCGAAGGCTACCAGATCATTCAGCTTGAGTAGTTGTCAGCTTATTCGCCGTGTTTTTGTTCGATCGCTTGTTTGATCAATTCTACCGCTGCGTCAGCTGCTTCTTTAGCAGACTTGTTACCTGAAGCTGCGTCGAAGATTAAGTTTTCAGCACCTGGCCATACTTCAGCCATTTCTGGGATGTTTGGCATTGGAACTGCGTTAGCGAAGGTGTCGATTACCGCTTTGGTAATTTCGTTACCGTCTTTAGCTGCTGCTTCACGTGCTACGTGGTTAGCAGGAACTTCGCCGAAGCCTTTGTACAATTTGTTTTGTTGTTCTTCAGAAGATGCCCAGTCTAAGAATTTTTGAGCCAATTCTTTGTTTTCTGAGTATTCTGAGATAACCCATGCTTTACCGCCGGCAAATGGTTTGTACTCGTTACCGCCAGGTAATGAAGGTAATTTAGCAGCACCTAAGTTCACTTTAGCATCTTTGAAGGCTTTAGCTTCCCATGGACCTGCGATGACTGCAGCAGTCTTACCATCGATGAAGGATTGTTTCAAGAAGTCGTAAGAAGACTTAACGTCTAACATGCCTTTTGGCCATACATTCTTGTACCAGTCGCTGATGTAGTTGATCGCTTCAACAGATTTGTCGTTGTTCAAACCGATGTCTTTAGGATCAGTACCGTTTTTACCGAATACATAACCGCCGTAACCAGATAAGATACCATAGCTGTAGTAGAAGTTAGTCAATTGACCGAGGAAGGCAACGTTCTTACCTTCTTCACCTTCAAACTTGTACTTGTCGTCTTTAGATAAAGCCATTAAGTCATCGAAAGATTTTGGTGCTTCTTTCAATAAGTCTTTGTTGTAGTACATGATGATGGATTCGATAACAGATGGTGCACCGTATACTTTACCGTCGATGGATACCCCTTGTTTGTCTTTGTCATCGTACTTAGCGTCGTCTAATAATTTCACTTCTGATAAGTGACCAGCTTTTGCTAAAGCACCTACACGGTCGTTAGGTGCGATATAAACGTCTGCACCGTTCCCAGCAGGGCCGTCTAAAGCTAAAGCATCTAACATACCGAACATGTCAGTATTGTCAGAGATTTCAACTTTCACGTTGTTTTTCTCTTCGAAGTCTTTGATGTTTGCTTTGAGGTAGTCAGTTAAGCCCCCACCAGAGATCACCAATTTAGCTTCTTGGGCAGTTGCAACTTTCACTGCGCCGAATGGGAATGCTGCTAAAGCCATGGCTGCAGACATAGTCCCGATTGCAAGTTTTTTCCAGTTAAATTTCATTACGAAATCCTCCTTAAAGATAGTATGTTGACGCTTTCGTCAAACGTTACAAGTTTATTATGCAACAAAACGAAACGGCTTTCAAGTTAAAGTTTGGTGTTACCGATAACAATAGTTGCGTGCGTTCTCATTCCCTTATTATCCTCCTATTTCCTAGCCCTTTTAACACTAATAGACCGCTAAAAAAAGAAAAGGCACTGATAAATCAGTGCCTTCAACGGATTATAAACAAATAACAAACGGTTGGGCGGCGTATCCAACATCTCAGTTACCTCTAGGAGGTGCGTCAGGTGCCTTTCTGACCTCGTTGTTATTCTACACTATTATATTTACACTCAAAGAGGTAACTTGTCAATTCTATTAACTCGAATCTTTCCTATTATAAGATAATCACAATTGGATCAGCAGCAACTGTCAGCTTGCCCTCCTTGACGGTGACAGGACTTGAAGTCAAGGCATTGACATAGTCCCCGTCTGGCAGCTCAACCGCTAGCTTGCCTGACTTGCCTTTAAGCGATACTGCCGCTAACAGAGCTAGGTCTTGGGAGCCTGGATGCTTGTAGGCGATTTGCACTAAGTCTAGGTCACGGTCTCCTGATAAGTCATAAGCCCCTTGGACTGGCAGGGCCGACTTCTTGATGTCAATCAGGCGACTTAGGCAGGCGCTTAAGTCTTCCTGCCCTCCTTGCCAGTCAATGGGATCCCGGTCGAAGAGATTAGGCAGATGGCTGGCGCCAATTTCCTGACCGTTATAGATCAGGCTAGTCCCCCGCTGCATCAAGCTGAAGGTCAACCAGTGGCGCAGCGACGCTCCTTGTGGCATGACGCTAGCAAAGCGTGGCTGGTCATGGTTCTCCAGGTTACGCAACTTAACATAGTTGTCAGGATAAATCATGTCCTGTAGGGACAGACGCTCCAGATACCAGTCCAGCGGAATTTCCCCGCGGACATAGCGCTCATAGGCGGTCCAAATATCATAATCATAGGTCAGGTCAAAGGCCTCATAGAGTTGGCTGTCGCTAGCCGCGTCTACCCCTTCCTGGCGCAGGGCCTTAACAAATTCCGCATGAACGGACTCAGCCAACCAAACAAAGTCCTCCTTGACTTGAGCCACCGCCTTGCGAGCCTCCCGCCAAAAGTCCACGGGTACCATGGAGGCCACATCACACCGGTAGCCGTCCACGTAATGAGCCCAGTATTTCAGGCTTTCAATTTGATAGTCCCAGAGCCCCCGGTCTTGGTAGTCCAAGTCCACGATGTCGGTCCACTCCCCTACCCGGTTGCCCCGCTTGCCATCTGGCTTATAGTAGAACCACTCGGGATGGGTCTTAACCAAGACAGAGTCGGGTGAGGTGTGGTTGTAGACCACGTCAATCATAACCTTCATGCCCCGCGCATGGATGGCCTGGCAGAGTTCCTCGAAGTCCTCTAGCGTCCCATACTCAGGATTGACTGCCCGGTAGTCTTGAATGGCATAAGGCGAGCCTAGCTTGCCCTTGCGCTTATCCACCCCCAGCGGATGAATAGGTAGCAGCCAAATATAGTCCACACCTAGGGCCTTAAGCCGGTCCAGGTGGGGAATCACCCCCGCAAAGGTCCCTTCTTGGCTGAAGTTGCGAACATAGACGCAGTAAATAACGCTGCGACGTAAATCATAGCTTGTATCAAGTGCCATTATATTTCCTCCTCATAGATGATGAGACCATCAGGTCCCAGGCAGTTGTCTTGGTAGGCATTAGCCAGACAGAGAGTAGCCGGTTGGTCGAATTTTAGACTGCCTTCATGGTTGAAGTAGGCCACCAAACGTGTGCCTTGGTGGGTCAGACTAATCTTGACCCCATTGTCTAGGGCCTCATAGTCAATTTGTCCCTGAATAATCCAGTCATTGTAGCGGTGACGTAAGGCAATCAGAGCCTTAGCAAAGGCATGCATGTCTTGGTCCTGTTGGGCAGGATCCCATGGCATGACCTTGCGGCAGCCTGGATCGTGGTCGCCATCTAAGCCGTACTCGGTCCCGTAATAGAGGCAGGGACTGCCCAACTGCAAGAAGTTGAAGGCCAGGGCCGCCTTGACCCGGTCCTTATTACCCTTGGCTAGACTTAGAATGCGCCAGGTATCATGGGAATCCAAGAGGTTGAACATGACCTCATTGTGCTGACGACGGTAGAGCATTTGCTGGCTCAAGACCGCGTCCACTAATTTCTGGGCAGAACCGCGATGTTCCAGGAAATACCGGGTGGTCTGGGTGGTGCCCAAGTAGTTCATGACCGCATCAAATTGGTCGCCTGCCAACCATGGCTGGGAGTTATGCCAGATTTCGCCTAGGATATAGAGATCTGGCTTGATGCCTCGCACTTGCTTGGCAAAGGCCCGCCAGAATTCATGGTCAATTTCATTGGCCACATCCAGGCGCCAACCGTCAATGTCAAACTCGCGAATCCAGTAGCTGGCAATGTCTAAGAGATAAGACTGCACTTCTGGATTCTGGGTGTTAAGCTTTGGCATGCGACCTTCAAAGGCAAACATCTCATAGCTCAAGCCCTGAGCCCGGTGGATCTCCTTAGGTGTTAGGGGATCCACTACAGGGAATTTGTGGATGTGGAACCAGTCTGTGTAAGGAGAATCCGCCCCTCGCTCCCTGACATCCTGCCATTGCTTGGAGTGTGCTCCGATATGGTTGAAGACGGCGTCTAACATGACCCGAATACCACGAGCATGGCAGCCTTGGACCAGGCGTTTGAAGGTTTCCTTATCGCCAAAATGCGGGTCCACGCTGAGATAGTCGATGGTGTCATACTTGTGGTTGGTCGGCGCCTCGAAGATAGGACAGAGATAGAGGCCCGTAATGCCCAAGTCAGCCAGATAATCCAGCTCCTGAATGATGCCCTCTAAGTCACCGCCGAAGAAATCCTCAGAGGTCGGTCTGATCTTAGCATCCCAAGGCTGGGTCTGTTCAGGACTGAGTTCAGGTCGCCCATTCTTGAAGCGTTCTGGGAAAATCTGATACCAGACGGTAGACTTGACCCATGCCGGCACCTTGGCCCGCTCGCTCTCATGCAGATAAGGCAGACGGAAGAAGGAATCAAAGTTAATATCCTGATCAGACTCCGATTCATGGAAGCCATCGTCGCCGTAGACCATGGTCTGACCCTGGCTGTCTTCCAAGACAAAGTAATACATAAGACGACGGTAAGGCACCGTCACTTGGACCTGCCAGAAATCAAAGATGGAAGTCTTAGCCACTCGAGTCATTTGGGCCTCATCCTGATCAGTTAGGAAGGGATCCTGAAAGACCACTCGCACCTTACTTAGGTCGCCTCTTTTACTGCGCAAACGCAGGTGAATGTGTTCCTGGTCGTAGAGATAGGCAAACTCCGACTCAGGACGATGATAAATACTGCTTAATTCCATAAAGTCACTCCTTGTCACTCTCATGCTAGCAGAATTGAGGTTCGTTTACAAGAGTAAAGAAAGCGGTTACCGGTATCAAGTCGAGCTTACCCTAATGGGGGTTGCCCAAGAAAAAAACGCCCTTTCCAGGGCGTTTAGATGGCTTAAGCCTAGTTCGCGTCAATTCGTGCACGAATCTCGGCAAAGACTTGCTCATGGTCTAGCCGAATATCCGTCTGAGCGGCAAGTCGGTCAGCTTCATCCAAGGCAGCTTGAATAGGAGCGCTCTCCTTAAGTAAGTCATCTTGTCGCTTCATGGTCTTCACTCCTTTAAGGCCAATCTACCATAAATAGGCATCCTAAAACAAGTCATTTCAAGAAAAAAAGCAGGGACCGCGTCCCTGCTTGCTCATGCTATTAAAATTAGTCGTCCTTGCGATCGTCTTCTACGCCAACTACTTGGCCAGTTTGGGCATCTACCTTGACTTCAACGTCGACGTCACCGTTCTTGTAGGTCAGGGTCCATACGGTTGCTTCCCCATCACGGTCTAAGTCCCAATGATCTAACTTCAAGTCCTTAACATCGGCCCCTGCTTCAGCAGCAGCTTTGATGTCCTTGAATTCCTTCATCTTCTCTAAGTTAAGACCTTCCTCGCGACGTTCTACGCCCCCTTGTTTAGCCTTAACCAAGCTTTGTTCAGACTTAGCAACTTCTGCGCCTGTGCCAGCGTTAATCTTGAGTTCGTATTCATTTTCGTCATCGACTGCTTCGAATTCTACCACATAGAACTTCAAGTCATCATCATACTTCAATTCAACAGTGGTTAAATCTTGCTTAGGATGTGCCTCACGGTAGAATTTGATGAATTCTTCTGCAGTTTTAGTTACTTGGTCATAAGTCGTTGCATTTTGCTTAGTGGTCTCATTGCTGCTAGCATTGGCTGCTGTTGAGCTAGAATCTGAGCTAGAACTTGAGGATTGAGCCAAAACGCTCGGAGCTAGGCTAGCAGTTAGGGAGAGGGCCACCAAGGCTGTTGTCAATTTTTTCTTCAGTGTCATAGTAAAGACCTCCTATACTTTTAACTTGTCTTTATGATAACACGACAATTGTAGAATGTCAACCTATAAACCAATTATTCTTCTGAAACTAACTTCTCAACCCACTCGGCATTGACCATGAGTTGTAGGTTGGACTCGTGCTGGGTCATGCGGTCACCCCAACGCTCTAAGATTAAATCATAGTGGTCTGGGTCGAAGGCAATGAAGGCTACAATGTCATCCTCATGCATGAGAATGAATTGCTTCTGCCCTGTCTCCCTATCCACATAGAACTGGACCCGCTCCACCTGGGCAGTCGGATACTGCTCTAGGAAGGTGGCCTGAAGGTAGTATTTCAAGAGCTCGATTACCCGGTCATCCAGGCCCGCCTCGAAAATAAAAATCTTCTCCCACAAATCACGCAATTCCGGCACAATGCGGAAGCGATAGCCCGCCTTACGTTGGACATAGCCTTCCTCACGGAAATAAATGGTCCGCAAGTCATGGGCAATCTGGACATGCTTTTCAGGTTGAGGTTCATAGTAGACCATGAAGACATGCTTAGGATCATGGTAGAGATAGCCATAGTTGACGAAAGTGTCGTAGCCACAGTTGTCACAGTGGAAAGCCAAGAGATCGGTCGACATGACTAGGGGCTTGAGTTCAGGGTTGGCGCTAATATTGATGCTGTCATAGGCCAGGAAATCTTGTGTATGGCTGCAGTTAGGACAAATCATGGGATAGGTATGGTGTCGGGTCATAAGGTCACTCCTTTATTTTTTCTTCCTATATATACCAAAAGATTCAGTTGCAAGCAACTGAATCTTAATGTTGACTTAACGGCCATTGGCAACATTGCCGTAGGTTTCAGTCAGAACAAACTCAGGGTTGCCTGCCTGATCTTCGACTGCAATGAGGCCTGCTTTTGGTGCGTAGTAGAGGTAGATCGTGCCACTTGGCAATTCACGCGACACCTTAATGGTGTTCTCGTAACGCTTGCCATTGATGACATAGGTCATAGGATTGGCCACCACCGTGTTCTTAACCGACTTATCATAGCCGGTATAGTAGACCTTGCCCACCGTCAAATCCGCTGGCAGAATCAAAGCCTGCTTGTCATCCTTGGCTGCATCTGTGGTCCGCTTGTCTTCCACATCGCTATAGGTGTCAAAGTGCGCGAGTTCGTAGAGACCATCCTGTCTAATCTGGTAGATATAACAGTTAGAGCTGGTCCCTTCCAGGACAGAGATTTGGAAAATCCCGTTAGCATCTGGCGAATATTCCATAATGACATCCCGGGCGCCGCCCGCTACTCCATTGCCCACATAGTGGTAATTGACGAAATGAATATAGGGAGCACTCTCAGACCAGTCAGGTTTGGCATAGACTGGCTGCCCCATTCCTAATAGGAATACGGCTAGCAGGCCCAACAAGACCCAGCCACGACGCGCTATGGATTGCTTCTTCCGCATCGTATTTCCCCCTTTTCGACAGACTTACTACTTTACTCTCTTATTCTAACATAAATTCCGCCAAACGGAAGGAGTTTAGCAAGAATAAACTATGAATTTTTAATGAATGACAAAAACAAGAGCCTGGGACCAGGTCCCAAGCTCTTGTCAGTCTGTCAGGTAGACAGATTCTATTTGGTTTGGCCTTGATGAGATTAGCTCAATGGCTCTTCTTCATCCTTGCGTTTGCCGGAGGCAACTAGACCTAGACCTGCTAATACAGCAAGGGCTGCTGCAGAGAAGAAGGACTGGTTGCTGGTCTCCCCGGTTGCTGGCAAGAGGCCTTGTTGCTTAGTATCGCAATCTGGACATGGCACATAGCTTGGCGCAGGGTTAACGGCGGCGATATCAGCTAGGGCTTGGTCCAGCAGAGCTTGAACTTGAGCCTGGCTAGTGGCTTGGTCGATGGCATCCTTGGCTTTCTGAGCCAATTCTTCAACCTCCGCGATGGCCTTGGCCTTGTCAGCGTCATTCAAATCAGTGCGCGCCTTGAGTGCATCAATCTTAGCCTTAGCGGCTGCATCGATGGCATCCTCGGCATCGGACTTGGTGTCAGAACTTGGGTTGAAGTCATTCATCCCGTCTAAACCAAGCTTAGTGGCTGCATCGACTTCAGCGTTGGTGGTTGCGGCGTCGATGGCATCCTTGGCCTTGCTTGCGTCTTTTGCTAGCTTAGCCTTGGCCGCATCCTTCTCTTCTTGCGTCAAGTCGGTGCGAGCATCAATGGCGTCTGACTTAGCCTTAAGGGCTGCGTCAATGGCTGCCTTGGCTGTCGTCTTCTTGTCGGCACTTGGGGTGAAGCTGTCAATGCTGTCATTGCCAAGCTTGCTTGCAGCATCAACTTCCGCGTTGGTGGTTGCGGCATCAATGGCATCCTTAGCCTTGCTTGCAACTTCCGCCAACTTAGCCTTAGCTGCATCCTTCTCTTCTTGCGTCAAGTCGGTGCGAGCATCGATAGCGTCTGACTTAGCCTTAAGGGCTGCGTCAATGGCTGCCTTGGCTGTCGTCTTCT
>ERZ773008.267-NODE-267-length-36760-cov-7.696799_pt1 | contig 36760 bp, 41 predicted proteins | sample MGYA00580664_ERZ773008 | MGnify/ENA primary metagenome ERZ773008 (study PRJEB29015, sample SAMEA2738016) | human oral metagenome | biome: human oral; feature: human-associated habitat; material: dental | place: China | collected 2048 ...
GTAAAATCACACAATATAACACCTCCTCCCCGTTGCGGTTTGGAGTTTAGCAACGCAAATATTATACCATGAAAAAAGCTCCTTGCCGGAGCGTTTTCTTATGTTTATTTGGTTTTCTTTATGCTCGTTTTGGAAGGGAAAATAACCAGTCCTTTCGGATCGGACGTATCACACTTGAAATCCGGGTAAATTTTTTGGACAGATGCAAGATGTTTTTTGAATTTGATTCTATTATTTCTTTGCATCCGGATCCGGGTAACCTCTTCCTTTGTTCATCTCCTCAAAATTAAGAGCTTTATCACTTATTTTTTTAAAACTATTATTTCCATAATCAGCACTTGCACGCAGATCTCCGGCGTTGTCTATATAAAAATATCCGCCCTGTGTCCATTCCAATTTATCTTTATCCACTGTTAAATTTTGAATTTCTTTTGTAGCATCTTTTGTAAAAACCTTTTTATTTTGTGTCCAATCTTGATGTGGCAAATTTGATAAATGATATTTGGTTAAAATATAAGAATCTGAATTTTTATTTTTCTCAATAATTAAATATGTCTCAAATTGGTCATCCCCTTTATTCCATGTTCCCACAAATTTATCTCCCGGTGAGCTTCCGCAGCCGGCAAGAACAACTGTAAATGAAATAAAAAACAGTGCTAATACCTTCAATACGATTTTCTTCATCTTTCCGCTCCTTATAATTCACTAATTGCCTTTTCTACTAATATTCTAAATTTTTTGAAACTTTCATGATTAACTTCGTATGAAATATTACCACCGCTCCTCTTGTCATTAATAAATACTTTTTTTAATCCACCGGGAGATACAACACCTTTAAATTCAAATAAGAATGAATTTTCCTCACATAATTTTTTGAAATCTTCTTCTGTAACTTCTTCCGTGACCACGCTATTCTCTGTCTGTTTTTCGAGAAATTGGAAAACGGCTTCCTGTGTTTTTCTCAAATCTGCTTCTTGCTGCTTCTTTGCTTCAGCTTTCCTTCTTTCAATTTCTGAAAGCCTTGCTGCTTCTGCTTTCACATCCTCTAATGTAGAATATGTTTTGTGGCAAGCAGCTGTTTTATAGTCCTTATGCCCATAAAAACAATGGTCAGTTGAGCAAATATATTGTAATTCTTTGTGACAATGGGGACAGAGAATTACTTCCGCTTCCTGAACCGGTGATTCCTGCTCCGGTTCAACATCTATCACTTTACCGGTAGTATCTGATACTTGTGGTTTGAAGGTAAATTCAAAATATTTTATCAATCGTCCCTCTTTTATTTTGTTAATTTGAAAATCTTCAAAATAAAGAGGCAGCTCTTTATTAATTGGGGTAAAAACTTTATTGTTTATTTTCCTCATATCATAAGATTCTGGAATATCCATCAGCCTTCTGAACTCTTCCACTGATACCCGATATACTCCTGTGCTTTTATATTGCTTTAAGAAACGAAAAAGATTTTTTGAATAAGTAGATTTTAAACTGGAAAATTCCTGTAACTCAAAAACTGTAAAATTTTTAGTTATCTCGTTCAAAATATAAGAGAATTTTGAATTTACGGCAACTTTTAAAACTTTTTTATTTGGATCTATTTCAAAAGTGGGGAATAAAACAAAATCTACCAACTTACCGTCTTTTGTGGTAAAACCACAAGTGAATTTTAAAAACTTCCGGTTTGTTGTGCGTAATGTTTTTATAAATTCTTCTTCTTTTCTAAAAACAGATCCGGTTACGGTTTTAATATCTTGGAAGGAAATTTCTACATCTTTAATACCTTCATCCCGCATGATAGAACACATTGTTAAAAAAATATTCATTTCCCGTGCCGTAAAATCTTTTAGTGTTACCAGATTTAAATTATTGTGATATTTAATCATGGTATGGTTCCTCACTGCTGGTAAATTCTTCATTCTTTACTTACTATATGTACCCATAGTATAATAGTATGGTACATATAATCTCCTTTCTTTGAATTTTTCATTGAAACCTTTCTTGAATCTTTCATCGAAACCTTTCTTGAATCTTTCATTGAATACTTTATTGAATACTTAATTTGCCAAAATTTAGTATAGATTATATGTACCCTAAATGTCAAACACGGGAACGCAAGTACCCGTGTTTTTTTTATGGGTACATATTTTTTATCACTCCTTTCTGTTTTTTTCTCTAAATTTGTATACATATTCTCGAAATGTTGGTACATATTCTCGAAAATGGGGTACATATCCTCGAAAATGGGGTACATATCCCTCGAAAATGGGGTACATATCCCTCGAAAATGGGGTACATATGGGTCTGAAACACCCTGATTTTATCGGCGTTCCCAGACCCCTAAAAGTATTTAAAAAGAAATACTAAAAAACAAAAAATAAAAAAATAAATAAATTAATATTATTTATGCGTTTCTGCTCAAATAGCAAAATTATTTTTTATTATTTTTATTTGAATTGAAAAATTGATTTTAAGGTCGTTTTTAGCGGTTTGTGTCACTGTATAAGGAATTTCTACCTTTAACCGCCTATAACTCAAATTTAGTGGCAAATTCCATCAAATTTAACGATTTTAAAGAGACAGCCTCATTAGCTATCTCTTTTTGTTTTATCTTGGCAGTTCCGGAAGTCTTACTTTCTTCATTCGTTCTGCTGTTTCCGGATTATTGTCTGTTGTTATTTGTGTCTGCTGCATTTTCCCGGCTATTTCTGCTACATTGTTTTCTGCCGTTTCTGCTGCTTCCTGCGTTATTTCTCCCAGTAAGATTTGGTTATTTACTAAAGCTTGTGAATTTTTAGACTGGACAAGCATGCTTTTCAAAAGCAAATTTTTCTGTTGTTCGCTAATCACGCCGGAGGAATAATCTGACATAATTTTAGCGGTTTCATCTGCAATAGTTTCATTGACTTGCCCGATCTGGTTAGAACGGGTAAGGGTAGATTCCTGTTCTGCTGTTTCACGTTGCCGGATGTAGAGAGAATAATCTTTTAATGATGTGGCTGGATGTTCAACAATAAAACTGGGGGAATAGAGCTTTTCAATTTCTTTTTTTGCCTGTTTTGGGGTATCTAAAATACCGCCGGCAGCGTTTCTTAATCCTCGAAGGCTGCCTAATGTGTCTTGGACGGCTATTTTGATTTCTTGCAGTTCTTTAAATGTTTCATTGTATTGTTTCCCATAGTCAGCAATATTTTTTAATTCTTGGGCAATATCGCTTTCTTTTATTTTTAGGGCTATTTGTTTAATTTCATTTGATACGTCAATAACATTTCCGCCATGAAAATGCCAACGTCCAAAAACCGTTGTATTTGCCCCAAGAAGGGCTATGGAAAAAACGATTGATAAAATACCTATTTTTTTCTTCCAGTGTGTCTGCATGGCCAAATTCACCTCAATTTAGAATGGAATGGAACAAAGTCCTCATTTTCCCGGACTGTTGTGTCAAAAAAACGGAAAGAATGGAAAAGAGGGTAACAAAACCTATCAAACCGGATAAACTATCTCCCGGAATTGGGGAAATGGTGGAGAGGTAATTAAGTAAGAGGGAAAAAAGGAAACAGGTAATAATCAAATCCAGAACGGAAGAGAAAACAGAACTGAAGAAAGTTTTCCCGTCACGTTCCATATGGGGGATAAAAGTAATCGGAATACCTAAAATCCCGAAAACACAGATAATATAAAAATTCAAAATTTTTGTCATCATCCACAAGCAAAGGGAAAGCGTGATCAGAAGAATGACAATCACACAAATATTTTCAAAAATAAAATAAAGAAACTCCGGGGAGATTTTTCCAACTATATCAACAACGCTTACTTTAGGATGGATGAAATTGGCAATAATTTTGACAACAGAAGAAAACAGCACGTCAAAATGAAGAAAGGTATTTTCTGAAAATTCTGTGCCGGCAAAGGTGCTGCCGACTTCTTCAAAGAAGGGGATAAACACATTTTTCACGAGCGTTTCCCAAGATTTAAACATAAACAGATAAAAACCGTACCGGATAAATCGGGGAACGAGAGAGGCAAGATCAAATTCATTTGTAGACAATGCTTTACATAAAAGCCAGCCTAAATCAAGAACGAACAAAGCAAGCAGCAATTCCAGCAAGGCGTCTTCGAGCTTGCCGAAAAGAAGAGTGAGAAGAGCAATGATTTTATTAAAAAGTGTCATTAATATTTCTGAAGGGGAGAAATAATTGGTATAGTCGAAGTCTATTTCAATCATTCTCTTAACAGCCTGATAGGCACCGCCGAGAATATCATAAATTTCACCGGAATAATCGCCGATATTCCATTTAGAAGCATAATAGGGGAGGGGATCCGATGAATCAGCCCATGTTCCGCCTACTCTTCGTTCTGCGTGTAAATGTGCGCCGGTGCCAATCCCTGTATTACCGGAATAAGCAACTAATTGATCTGCCGATACATAATCACCTTCATTAACCACAATGCTGTCAAGGTGTGCATAATTCCAGGCGACCCCTTCGCTGTCTACAATAGAAACGAAATTTCCATATCCGTCACACCAGCCGGCATACCCGATATATCCGCTTGTTATGGCGGGAACCGGCGTTCCGATAGGAACACCAATATCTATACCGTCATGTCGCCGAACTTCACCGGTTACGGGATGCGCACGGGCACCCGACCAAGGAGAAGTTAACGGCCCGGAGATGGGCGGGGCATATTCAACGGCAAAAGACGGAAAACAAAGCATTACAAAAGAGAGTAATGTAACGATGAAATGTAAAATAGAATGATTTAGATATTTCATCAGTGTCTCGATCCTTGAAAAGATACTTAAAAAATTAATGGTAATGGTTTCGATGTTGTTTTACATTATCCCAAGTATCGGAAAATGTCCGGTATTTTCCGGAATTTTTATATGCCTGTTGGCGTAATTTCCCCACGCCCCATCCGGCAGCGTTTCTTGTTGCTCCGGCTGCCATGCCCATTCCGGATTCTGCTAAATTTCTGCTGCTAATGGTTAAGCCGTTCGTCATTGCCCCGGCAAATTCCACCGCTTGCCCAAAGAGATAGGCAATAAACAGCATGGAAATAGTGCTCCCGAATAAGTTTGGGAGAAGTTTTTTTAAACCATCATTATCTATACTTGTTAGGGTTCCAATATTAAATGAACTATCTATAAAAGTGGAAAGAAGGGCGACCATGAAAGAAGCGACCATCACTTTTACGGCACAAGTAAGAAGGATCCCCCATGTTTTTTCACTGATGGATTTTGTCCAATTCAAGACGCCGAAGGGGAGAAGGACGATTGAGAGCCCGCCAATAATGACAAACTCCATATTTGTGATGAAAAGTGTATAGGCAATTTTTGTAAAAGCATAAAGGGCAATCAAAATACAAAGAATGGCAAGCAGCCAAACCAAGATGGCATTTAAACTAATGGAAGCGCCATTATACACTTTAGCTAAGAAAGAAAAGACAACGCCTAAGCCTTTTAAGACCAAGGTTCCGCTGGTCATTGTTTCTTCTGCGCCCCCGGCAAAAAGACCTAATTGTTCTCCGGACTGCTTAATCATTGTGAAAAACATGCCCCAATTACGGATCAGGAAAGCAAAAAAACCAATTTGAATAATTTTTACAAATAGATTTCCAAAATTGAAAGAACCGGAAAAATACATTTCCCAATTTGAAGCGATAGAGATTATCCCCAGCACGATAAGAAGGTCAATGAGGGGATCTGTTAAATTTAGGATCCCTGATGCCACGGCTCTCTCTATCGTTGCCGAGAGATCATCAAAAAGTTTTAATAGAGAAGTTGCAGTTGCTTCCATTATCTCCACCCGACCTTTTCAAATTCCCGGTATAGTGTAGGTGTTTGTGTTTTTATTCCTTTTTGTGCTTTTGCGGTAGAAAGCATATCTTCCGCTGCATTTGAAAAGTCGCTGCTTGCTTTTTCCATGATTGCTTTCCCGCCGTCCTTTTCGAGTTTTTCACCGGTTGCCTTAATAGCTTGCTGCTTGGCCTGCAATGCAGTGATTTCATTTGTTATATTTTGAGAGTTTATTGTTTCAGCCTGTAAAATGTTCTGGAGCTGTGCCAGATCTTTTGCGCCTTTTGCATTAGCAATTTCGGCCGTGGTTTTCTTTATTAATTCTTGCGAAGCCGCTAATTTTTCCTGATTTTTATTTATCATTTCCGTAATCTGGATATTACTTTCTTCCAGTTTTTCACGGTTTGCATTGATTTTGGAATTAATACTGGCAAATGTGGTATTTCTATAATCTAAATTGGTAAGATCCTGAAAATTTTGTTTATAGGCATCTTTGGCTGATATAACACCGGAAATTAAACTATTCATGCTTTTTTTCACGTTGTTATATTCGTTGTTAATTACAGCGATTTCATTTAAAACGGGATCAATATTATCTCTTTTCAGATTTTGCAAGTTCTGTATCTGATTATTGATCTGCTGCTTTAGATGATTGATTTGTTCCGTTGCCTTCTTGATCTGCTGCACGATTTGAGCGTAAACCCTTGAATCATGTACCGGGTAGACCGCAAGAGCTTTAGAGCTTGCAGCCGTCACCGCCAGCAGCAGCGACAAGCCTAAAAGAATTTTCTTTTGTTTTCCTGCTAAATTCATCATGATACCCCCTTTACTTTTTTCCACTCACGGATAAATTCTGCCGGTTTCAGATCGGCCAATAAACCGGCCTTCTGTTGGTCAATACGATTAGTCGATGCAATAAACGCCAATTCCACCGGGGAGAGGTTTAAATCAAATACACGGCTGCCCAGCTGCGATTTATAGTAATATTCCTTCCTGCTTTTCAGTGACTTCACTATTTCTAACTCCCGGTCATTCAGACCAAATTCCCGGTACAATTTTTCAGAGAGTGGGGTCATTCCTTCATTAGCCAAGAAGATTTTAGTAAGCATATTTTCTGAAATTACCGGTTTTAAGTCATCGGTTATATCGGATAAATTCTGCGTTGCCATGATAACGGCAGCGTTCTTTTTTCGTAAATCTTTGATATATTCAGCGATTTTTTTCCTGAAGGCATCGTTCCGGAGAAAAAGCCAGCACTCATCCATAATGATCAAAGCAGGCACTTTGGATAGTTGTGATTCGATTCGATGGAAAAGATAATCCAATGTTGGGGCAAGGATAGATTCATTTTCCATAATCTTTTCCATTTCAAATGCTTGCCAGTTCCCGTGTCCAAATTTATCTTCATCGTTGTCAAAAAGTCGGCCGTAAGTACCACCGGATCCATCCGAACCGATAAGAGAAGAAAGGATAGAACGCCATAATTCGCTTTGTACTGATGTGGAGAGCAGCGTGATTGTCCGTAAGTGCTTAGGTGTTCCGGCAAGAGATTTTAGAGCTGTTAAAAGCAACGATTCTTCATCTGTGGTTATTTCCACATTCCGAGAAGAAGCGTATCTTTTTAGCCATTCAAATACCCAAATTAATTCATTGGCATCATCAATATTGGCCAACGGCTGGAAAGCGATACTGTCATCTACAAGAAGATTATAGAAATTACCGCCCATGGCCTGTGTCAATACACGGGAAGAAGCGGATTTATCAAAAATAAAGATTTTAGCGTCTTTATATTTCAGGAAATTACAGGTAATTGCGTTTAAAAGAACGGATTTACCTGTTCCGGTAACGCCGGCAATGAAGGTGTGTCCCACTTCATCTACATGAAGATTTAAGTAAAAGGGAAATTGTTCCGGTGTTTGACATTTTAAAAGGGGCATAGACTGCAAGCCTAACTTTTCAAAGTGTTCATTTTTTTTTTGACCTTCCCAGCGTGCAGAAAGAGGCGCACATGCTGCGAAAGTTAAAGAATGTACAAGAAAACGGCGTACATTCAGTTCATAAACGGAAGGGATCGTGGAAAGCCAAGCAGACGTGGCATTATCTTTTTCCACTGTGGCAATAAAGCCCATATCATTTACAATTGTTTTCAGTTCTTTCAATTCCATCAAAAGGACATCCGGGTCTTCATTCATAAGCACAATATTTGTCGTTAAGTAACCAAGACTGATTAGATCCTGCTCCTGTTCCATCAAAAGATCCTGTGCTTCTTCTTCATCCCGGAGTGCAGCGGGATCCACTTTCCCGCTGTCTTTATTCTGCAAAGCTTCATAAAGCATGGTAAAAGGTGTTTTGGCACGCTGCCGGTGCTGCTGCTGTATCTTCAGGTTTTCTTTTTTAGCATCCTCTTTTGATAAAGCAATCCACCGGGTAGACCATCTAAATTCACTCTTGAGAGAATTTAATTTATCAAACATAAACGCATGGCAAGTGGCCGGAAGATCTTTTATACCGACCGTCCCAATATACTTATTCCCCAATTTAGGCTGCCGTCCCGTGATTAAAGGGCTATCAGATAAATTCTGCACGATATATGCCCTGTAATTGGCCTTTATGGCGTGCCGGCTGTCGCTGATCGTGGAATGAAGGTAAGTTAATGTTTCTTCTGTCGTGAGCGGGCGGATATTTGAAAAATGCCTATTCAAAAGGGAAACAATTTCTTCTACATTATCCAGAAAGTCTGCTTCCGCTTTTGCCATAAATTCCCCATTCTTCATCATTTCATTGTCCATTTCCTGCTGATTGGCACGGATATTGAAAACGTTGATAAAGTCCTTTACGGCCTGTTTTACTTCCTTTAAGACCGTTTTATTGTCTTTATCTACCACGTTTTCAAAACGCTGGAGAAAATCGGAAGGCTGCCTGTACACGAAAGTCAGAAAATACCGCATACGGTAATTATTTTTTCCGGTAAGATTTTTCTCCCGGATCGTGTCCAGTTCTGCGGTCAACGGATTTTCTATTGATTTATCCATATATTCCATGTCTTTCGTTTTTTGCGCTTCCAGATAAACAATGAAACCGCTTTTCAGACGTTTGAACGCTTCATTGATATGGTCAATATAAAGCTCTTGATCCGCATCTGTCATGCGGTAAGAGTCTTTCCCTTCAAAAATGAAGGTTTTCTGGATAGTCCGGTTATTGTTAAAAATAACAGCGTTATTCGTCATCACTAACCATGTAACAATGTCGGAAAAGGTCCCTGTCTTGAGTGCCATAATAGCTCCTTTGGTATATTTTATTGATATGTATTTAATATATAATTGATATATTAAGCATATCGAAAAAATATTTATTTAATATGTAAATACTATACTCTCTTTAGTCAGGGAAATAGGCATCCTTATACTTTAGATTTTCCTGCAAGATCGGTAAAATCTTATAGTCAATGCGCATAAGAAGAACAAGAAGAGCATATAGCGCAATAATCGGTAAAATGCCCCGCCATGACTGGAAAAGAATAATACTAAGCATGGATAAAAGAATGATGAAGATCATCATGTTGCGGGGAACACCACCCCACAACATTGGCTTAAATAAACTCTTATAGGTTGGAATTTCCATTTTACATACCATCCGCAATCCATTGAACGATTGTTGGGGCAAATAAAGCGATGGAGATAGCAAAAAGAATAATTAGAAAACGGCGCATACCATCTCCTGCGTTACCTGCAAACAGACCAATAGCAGCCACGACAATCCCTAATATGCCCAGTGTCATTGGCAGCGGGCCGGTCAGTTCATCCTTAATATCATTTAAAATACCTGTCCACGGCCATGTCCTGGCGGCGAAAGTATGAAATGCCGGAGTAAAAGCAAGCATGCTTCCGTAAACGGCGGCTACTAACTTTGCCGGCTTTGCCGTTACAAACGTTTTCTTAACAGAATTTACCAATTTCATTTTTTCTTCCCCCTTAGGAAAATAACTATATCAAGCATTTTTTACATGCTTGTAAACAAAACCATTAGTAAGTGGATCATAACGGTCAACGAGGATTATATCCTCAATTAGCCGTTTTGTTCCTTTTTGGGTGACTTTTTTTTGGATGCTTATAATGGCATCCACGGAAGCCCCGATAATAGATCTGATCGTTGGGGTTTCGCTTGCTTGAGATGATTCACGGATAAGTAATTCCAACCGGCTAAAGGCATCCACCGTACTATCTGCGTGAATAGTACAGAATCCCCCGGAGTGTCCGGTATTCCACGCTTTTAGCACGTCATAAGCACTTTTATCACGGACTTCGCCGATAATGATTCTGTCCGGTGATAAACGCAAAGAAACGAAAACTAAATCCTGAAGAGTAACTTTTGTTTCTTTATTGCCGGATGTTGTCATCCGCTCTACATCTGGGGATGAATACTGTAATTCTCTTGTGTCTTCTAAGATCAAAAGCCTATGTTCCGGTACAAGTTCAGACAACTTTTTCAGAATAGCGTTTAAAAAAGTTGTCTTTCCTGATCCCGTAGAGCCAACAACGATTACATTTTTTCTGTTTCGGATAAGATCCAGAATACAATCATAATAGGCAGCGGAAAGACTGCCATTTTCCTTATAATCTTCCAGCGAAAAAATCGTTTGAGGAAGTTTTCTAAGGAAAAATACCGGGGCTTTAACGACCGGAGGATACATAATCTGCGCCCTGATCATAAGTGCATCCAATTCAACGCCTAACAGCGGTTTTTTATCGCTTATGATTTGATCGTTATAGCCAGAAATACTTTCACAAATACGGCGGATATGAGCCTCATCAATACGAATATTTGTATTTTTTCGGCCATAGATTGTATCTATACGGAGAAATCTATCGTCATTTACATAAATTTCATTGACCGTATCATCTGATAAAAATCTTAAAATATCTTCACCGAAGCTATTTTCAATAAATTCAGCCTGCCGGCGTTTTTTTTCACCGACAGCATTTTTACCTGTATCAGGCATAAACACTCCTTACCGCTGCGAAAAGTTGAAAACGGAAACAATAATTTGGATCTTTGCGAACCTATCTATTTATAACGGGCTTCTGTTTAATTTCAATCCATGCTTCAGGCTACCCGATGTGAAAAGCCATCGTGTGCCATTCCGCAGAGATTGAAACTACGCCCGAAAGATACGTTCTCTGTTATTCCTCATCAATACCGTCACTATCTTCTTCTTTAGAAGAAACTGTTCCGGTATCAATCGCTTCTAACGTGTCTTCGCCCAACTTAATACATTCGTTTTCAATACCGTCTTTGCGTGCCTTTGTTACTGCGCCAACGATTAGATAAAGATCCTTATAGCCAAGACCAAGTTTATTCAATTCATAAAACAAGCCTTTTGCTTCTTTAATAGAAACCTTATTTTGGCGTTCTTGAATCCTCTTTAGTCTAATCTGGACGCTTTCTTTCAATCGATCAATTGTTTCTTTGTCTTTGTTCAATTTTTCTAAATCAATTCTCATAAAAAACCTCCTTAAAGGATAAATACAAAATAAATATCAAATAGATATGTTTAATATATTTTTAAAATATAAAATAAATATAATCTATTTCAATATTGGATGCTATTTCCGTTGCAGCCGTTCCGGACGAAAACCAATCTTTTTATCCAGATCAGCAGCTTTACCCTGATCCATTTTGAAAACCATATCATCAGAAATAAACCATTTGTTTTTAGGAGATTTTATTGTTTCACCGTCAAAAAGCATAACAACATCATTTCCCAATTTCATTGTTTCGCCGGCTGTTAAAAGCGGACGGGCTTTTTCTATTTTTGTTATATTGGCCGTGGTGAATAGCCCTGCACTACGGCTTTCCTGTTTAACAATTTCTGTTGCATTATCGAAAAGTTTTGATAAATGCTCCGGGGTAATTTTATCTTTTGGGGACATATAAATTTGTACATGACAGTTAGTTAGAATTTCATAGTTTTTATACGTTGTGTTGATCTGCTCCAATCCTTGTACAACAAACAAAATTTTAATTCCATAACTTGCTACATACCCGGAAGAACGGATAAAATTCTGCATTCTGCCGAATGCGGGAAATTCATCCATTAAAATTAGGCATTTATGCTGCTTCTGCGCTTTCGCTTCATTCTCTAAAGCTCTCTGTACGATAAATTCCACGATGATTTTAAAGAGTTTTCCTGCACGTTCCACGTCATTAGGGGGCATAACAAGAAATAAATCCGTTGGCTTTTCTTTGCACCGGAGATCTCCAAGAATAAAATCGGAAGTGGACGTATTATCTGAAATGTTTTTTTCTGCAAAAATATTAAGACTTGTTATGGCAGTAGAAAGTATAGATCCGGCTTCTTTATCCGGCTTTGACATAAAGCTGCTAAACTTGCTCATAACAACAGGATGTTGTTCCGGGTGGTTTCTTGCTTCTTCCGTGAAAATCGTGATTTCTTTTGCCTTATCTTCTGTAATATCCATTAACAGATACGGTAAATCACTTGTCTTGTTCGGAATATATATTTCCGCCGGGAAATGGCAGCTGCTATTGTGCATTTCAGCGTCAAGCTGTTCTTGAAAAGAACAAATTTCATCGTCCGCATCCACGGGCTTTGTCATAAATTCCAAAACGTGGGCAAAATTGGTTTCGATATACCCGGGCATTCCCGGAGATAATCCACGAAGCATATTTAATCTGGCATGTTTATATTTCAGATGGGTAATAACACCAATCGTTATATCCCTGGCATTATTTGACCAATGGGGATCTTTCCCTTCTTCAATTAAGATAGAAACCAAATTTTCCACATCACGGCCTTCATTTTTCGTTCCCCAGCGTATTTCATTGAGTGGGTTAAACCTAAATGTTGGCCTGTCATCAGTAGGCGCAAATTCTATTACTTCGTGGCCTAATACATTTTTCCTGTAACTTCCCGTCTTTGCGAGATTTTCCCGCTTCAAATCGGAAACGATAACAGAATCTTTGTAATAAAGGAGTGTAGGAATAATAATCCCTATACCTTTCCCGGCACGGGAGGGAGCACAAAGGAACGTATGCGCCGGCAGCGTGTCAATGATATATTCCCGTTTTGTTAAATTGAGGGCTTCAAAAACAGAAAGAATATAAAACGTTCTTTTCTGATTTTTGCCGGTTAAATTATGGATGAAGTTATACAACTTTTCATAATTTATACCGCTGTACCAAACACCGCATATCACCCCGTTTCCTTGTTTTTGTTTATACGGTGATACCAGATTTTTCACAATATCTTTTCTTTTAGCCCAATGAGCGGAGCCGGAAGACGTCAACATTTCTTCTGTAAAACATTTTTTTATAAGAAATAACGCGCCCAGACTAAACAAAAAGCCAACGAGAGAAATGATTAATGACGGCTTTATAATAGTAGGGATTAAATGCCCGTAATTAACAGCTGCCTTAAAAAAGGCAAGCGGAGAGAAAATATAAGTATTCCCGCTATGGAAAAGTGCCATGTTTGTAAAAATAGGCATATAATTTACGGCTTTTACCAATTTCAGCATTGCGAAATTCTGAAAGATTATATTTATCAGTAAAAATGTACCGATATAAGCAAAAGCCTTCATCTTAACCTCATTTCTTAATTAGACCTTATGGCCGTCCACAAAAATTGGATTTTTTACACCATGCTCGATAAGGTAATTAATTACCTCCCGCAGCCGTTCTTGTCCGGTCGTGGAATTAGAAGATACTAATTTAATAGGCTTTTCAGGCGTTGATTTTGCAGCGGAAACTATTTTATCCAACAAAGCAGTATTTAAATCATTTGATATACCCTTTTTTTCTTCCGGGACTACTTTTTTAGGAGTAGTGGACGTAGCTTTTTTTTGGATAATGTAACTTTTTTGTATATGGGTATGACTATCAAGATTACCCTTTTCGTCAACGTTAGCAAATGTGGAGAAGCTACTTGCTGTCAATAATAACCCAACGATTACTGCTAAAATTTTTTTCTTTTTCATGTCTTCTATCTCTTTCCATATGGTTTAATCCTAATATCCGTATGAAGGAGGATATTAAATTGGAAACCTTCCCGGATTACGCCGGTTGGTGTGACACTATTAGCATCTTTTGTGGCTATATCAGAAATTCCTTGTAAAATCTCCGTTACAGCTCCTTTCATGGCACTGTCTGTTGCACTTTCATTATTACTATTAGAAGAGGATGAAGATTTTGTGCTGGCACTTACGCCGCCTGCAAGAATAGCACCGGTCAACACAGAGCGAACTTTTACCCAAGAATGCTTAGTGTATTTATCCTTCAAACCGGCCTGTCCAATCCCGTCTATGGCTTCATAATTCGGAATCTGTACACTATGGCCGTTAGGGAAGATTATCCGGTGAAAACTGATATTAATTCTGCTTCCCGTCATCTGGATAGGCTCCCCAATCAAGCGGGAACCAGCCGGGATTAAAACGTTTTCACCGGTCACGGAATCATACACACTTTGACGAACAACGGCAATAACAACACTTGCCATATTGTCACTTGTTAATTTTGTTACCAGCGTTGCCGGAATAATCGTTCCTGCTTGTAATACTTCATTCGAATTTGCAATTTCATACTGCGGAATATCATATGAAACACGATCTGAATAAATTGCCCAGGAAGAGATAGGGATACTGCATAATATCATTCCGGATAATACCGCTTTTTTAATATCCATTTCTTATACGCCCCCTGATTCTTCTGTCATCTTCTATTACCTGAATATACCCATCTCCCATTGATTGGGTATTATAATAGCCATTACGCTCTGTAGATCTTCTTCCCGGGGCGGATGTACTCTGTGTACCGGGTTCATTTTTTAGATTAAAGAAAACCCCCGATCGATTAGCTTCCAACATGGACTTTTCACGAGAATCACGAGCCTTTTCTTCTCTGTCAAATTCTTTTTGTCTCCGCTGTTGTTGTAATTTATCTTCCTGTGTTACGATTGTCGGAGCCGGTGCTTGCTGCTGTACAGTCTGGCTATTTCCGGAACGTGTATTTGCAGCATGTTCAGCATTGTTTTTAGCTTCAGCTTGCGCCTGCAGCCGTTGATATTGCTGCCTGCCAGTTTCCTGCCGTCTTTGCTGCTCTTCTAGTTCTTGCAACTTTGAATTATTGAGCTGTGTAGTTGCTGTTGTTTGCGTGTTTGGATCAATTTTCTTTTCTTTTTTACCACCGGAAAAGAAAGCATAACTGCAAGCAAGGATCAAGACAAAAATTACAAAGTAAATAATCGATTTATTTACTTTTTTAGGGGAATCTGTGTCCGGATCTAACTGTAAATGTTCGCCTTCAGCGGGCTTTTTCATCCATAATTTCATTTCTTAGCTCCTTCCCCGTAGTTTTCATCAATGAAACGTTGCACAGATTCAGAACTTCCATCTTCTGAATCTGGTGGAACATTCGGAGAACCTTGTAATTCTCCTTCGAGCTTTGCAATCATTTCATCTAAATCTTCATTAGATAATTCCTGTTGCTGCGTTTCTTTAATAAAATCTTTTGCTTCTTGCATTTTCACGTCTTTAATCCGTTCTTTCAACGGAATGTAGAACGATTCAACAGGCAAAAGTTTTTCGGAATTGGATAGAGAATTATATAAACTGTTTACATCTATTCCGTCAGAAATGTTTATTTTTCCGGGAGAAGGAATATCATTATCCACATCCTTCTTGCTGATTAATAAGTAAGAATTTTGTGAATAAACCAACTTGATATTGTGCATTACTTTATCAATTTCAAGATAATTTCCTCTTAAACGGTAATTCACAAGCTGGAGCTTGCCTTTATCCCATTCATCGAAATAATAAACAACCGGCATATTTTCCCGGTTTTCTTCCGGTAACTCTATATATGTTTTCTCCCCGTTATCAAAAATAGAAAGTGGTAAATAAGAGCGTTTTACATTTTTATTTTTAGTTACCTTGTAATTGTTATTATGTTTTTCAGAAACGAGCTTATTGTAACGATTAACTCCGTCCTGAAGATCCTTTAAGGCAGCTGCTTTTTCCTGTTGTGCTTCTTCAAAATCATCTTTTGGATAAGTCCATAAAACGACATATTCCATTTCTTGCCCGGCATTAACTATTAGTCTATAGCTTCTGCGGTCAGTATTTATAATCAAATTTGTTTTCAATCCGTCAACTGTCGGTTTGATGTACACATGTTGAGTGCCAGAAACAAAATCGGTATCAACAAGCCATTGTACGGAATCACCGGTGGCAATTTTTGTAACTTTTTCATTTTGTCTAAGCTGAATATCAGTGACAAAGCCAACAACTGTATTTATTTCGTACTGACTATAGGGTTCATATGTATATACATTGGCCGTTCCGTCAGAATAATCAGGAGTATAGACAAAAGGAGAATTTGTTGCAGATGCAACGGAAACCGTCAAACATAAAGTAGACAATAATGCAAAAATCTTATTTCTTGTTCTCATTTCCGACTCCTTCTTCTGAAATTGAAAAATCTTTTATGATTAATCCTAACGGATTGGAAACAAGTAATTCTTTATCATCTAATCTTTCCTGTACCATATTAAAAGTACCAGTGTATGTTTTTGTGATTGATGTAGTCCCTCCAACAGGAATAAATACTTCATTCCATCGTACTTGATACGTATCTTTCATATTTGCAATTGGATTTACCGATAATATATTAATTCTATTAATGCCGGTACCAATCTTTTTTGTAAATTCATCTAAATACAAATTCTTAAATTTAGTTGCACTTTCTGGACTTAAGTAGTTAGTAGCTCTTTTGATATTTTTTTGTAAAACCGAAGTATCTAAAGGGATCTCTCTTACATTTTCAATAAAGCGGGAAAGAAAATAATTTACTTCTGCCGGCGTTACATCGTGATTAACTTCTTTTAAACTGCCGAGACTTGTAACATACCCGGTTTTTTCATCAACGGATATAACATACGGAATAAAAGTAGATCTGGTTGATACAAAAATTAATCCAGCGACAGAGATTGCCGTTATTATAGAAGACATAAAAGTCATTCTCTGCCATTTCATAATTTGGAGATCTTTCATTGAAAGAATGTTCGAATAAATATTCTTTCCTTCATCGCCAACTTCCCGATAAGTCTTCTCTTCAGCCATTCATTTACGCTCCTTTGAAAAATTTTTTATTGTGGTGGGCAAATTTATTTGCCCACCACAAAGAGGTTCCTCTTTGCAAAACGGTGAGATCTCAAAAAGGAGATCTATTTATGCGCTTATATTTTATCATCAATTTGTAATAAATACAAATTTCATTCAAAAAGGGATGCTTGCCATCCCCCCACATAGTTATGGTACAATGGATTAAATTAAAGTAACTTTAGAGGTCGCAAGACCTCTTCAAAAATAGTAGAATGCCCACTTACACATATAATAAAATATTTCCTCAAAAATCCTTGATTTTATCGTTCATTTCATTATATGTAGCGGGCTTGCTGCGCAAGGGCTAAAAACAAAGACCCCTACGGTAGAAAAAAGAAGTAAAGAGAGCTTAACAATGGCAACATATCATTGCAATATTAAAGTTGGAAAATGTGGAAAAACCATCCCCCATTTCGGCTATATTATGCGGAAAGGTAAATATGAAGAACGGAAAGATCTACAATATGCAGAATCTGGAAATATGCCGGAATGGGCAGAAACACCGGAAGATTTTTGGCGTGCCTGTGCTGCCAATGAAAGAGAAAGAGCCTATAGAGAAATAGAATTTGCTATTCCTAATGAATTAGAACGAGAAGAACAAATAGAGCTTGTGCAGGAATATATAAAAGAAATTATTCCTGAAAATGCCTATTCTTATGCAATTCATGAAGTAGATAGTGCTATCCATGGACAGAAAAATACCCATGTTCACTTGATGTTTTCTGAAAGGATCATGGATGAAGCGGCACTACTTATGGATAAAGAAACATTCTTTAAAAAGCATGGTAGAAGCAAAAGTGGAATTGAATATGGCGGATCCATTAAAGATAGGAGCTGGTCAGGCCGCGGAAAATATACCGGCACGGAGAAGTTTATTGATGTACGTCAAAAGCTGGCCGATAAAATCAATAAATACTACGAAAAAAATAATCTCCCTTATAAGATTTCTGCCGACACTTTGAAAAATCAAAATAAAAAAATTATTTACAGTGGAAATATTGAAAAAAGAAAACCATATACAGACCGAATTGTTCGTATTGATGAAACAACATTTAGGTCATATCTTCCTGTTATTCGTTCTGAAATACATAAAGATAACCCTATTGAGAATATCGAAAATAAAGCTATTGTACAGCGGATTTATCAAGACCGGGAACGGCTGCTGTACAAGAATATTCAGAAGGCCGTAGATGATCATAATGCAAGGCTTATTCCTACCGAAAAAGAGCAATACAAAGCCTTGATATTTGCAAATAAAGAATTTGAAAATTTGCGAAAATTCTATAATAGTCCCTTCAAAACAGTTAAGAATAAATTCAAGCCAAGCACCGATGAACACTATGATCCCCTTTCCCCGGATTATCGTGTTCTTGTGGCCTGCATAAATCAGTCAGAAACAATGGAAAAAGAATTTGTTGCAGATCTTATAACTGAAAAGATTACTCAAATTATCCCGGAAGAACGGTTATTTAAATATAGAGAAACATCTCCGGATAAATACCTTTTAACATTCCTCAATGAAAAGAGTAAAGGTACTTATAATGCTATTCATCAGAAGATCAGAAGTAAACAAAACCTTTTGAAATATCTGGAAACTAAAAATCAACCGGAAGAAGTGATGAAATTGCAGGAAGAAATAAACTTCTTGCAGAAAGAAAAGCGAACGATATATCAAAGCACAATGACCCCGGAAGGACAAAAGGAATTAGAAGATATAAAACGCTGCCTTCTCTCCCCTATTGAAAAGATTGATGATATGTTGGAGCGGAGAAATAAACTTTTTTCACAAAAAGATGATCTTGAAAAGAAAATTGCTAAATTGCGAAATATTAATACAAAGAAACTATCTATTAAACTGATAAATAGCCGCTTCAATAACCATTTTGAAGATATAAAACAGGAAATTAACAGAAAAGAATTTAATCTTGACAGATTGAAAATCAAAGCAGGACGGATGCCTTCCAAAGAGCAGCAAAAAGTTATCAGTTTTTTAGAAAAAGACATTCAAGACAAAAAGACAAACTACATCAAAGAGCTGCAAGCAGCCATCAACGATCCGGAGAATAAAGAATATATCAAGAAATATATTAATTCTATCCGACAAGAACTGAAGGAAGCAAAAGTTACCCTGGCATTTGTAAATCAATCTATTGATAAAGCTACATCTCCCCAAGAGAAAACTGTAGCAGATCTTATTTTTAACCGAGAGCAGCTGGAAAGCAAAATAAAAAGCTATAAATTTATTCGGGATGAAGATCTTACTACAAATTTATTAAATCAAAAAACCAATGGCCTATATCGGGAAATTCTCCAAACTATTGAAAGCAAAAAAACACTGCTAAAATTTGTTAGTAAGGATCCGGAAAAGAAAGCTGCTCTTTATGAAGAATTAACTGCTCTTCGGGAAGAAAAAGAATTTATTATATACGAGCATTTAACAGCGGACGACAAAAAGACTATCAATGCTGCAAAAGTGGAATTGAATAAAAAGATCAATTCCACGGAAAAAGCGATTGATAAACTAAAAGAAATAGAAAAAATAGCTGCAAAAGAGCTTCCGGTTGAAAGATGGCAACGGGTAAGGGAAAGAGTGACACAAATTAAACGAATCCAACAAAAACACGATGCATGGCAGAAACAAATAAAGAAAAAGGATAGTGAAAGAATAGAAAACATACAGGAAGCATTAGATTTTTATAACAATGCGGATAAACCGCTGGATTATTTTCTGAATAGGGCTATTAACGAAGAAACAGACGGCGAACTGGATAAATTGAAGGTAAAAATCAATGAAAAGCGGGAAAAAATTCAGACGGAACGAGCTGCAAAAAGACCAGTTGAGCATTTATATAAAGAACTTGATCAACTTAACACAAAGGCAAGAGAGCTACGGCTAAAATATCTTCCTATTGCCCGGGAGAAAGCTACAAAGATGAAAGAGAAATTTAAAACAAATAAAGGTAAATATCCCTTTAAAAAACTATCTTCTACCTATCATCGGATTGCAAACAGAACAAGGATCCCTGACAAGCTCAAAAATGCTTTTGAAAAGGCTAATCGGGGTACCAGCGCAAGCCGAGTAGATATCAAAGATGCATCTAAAATAGAAAATATGAACGAATTATAGAAAAAGAGGTGAGAAAAAATGGATAATGAGTTTAAAATAATTCCGGAAACAAGCCCTAAGCATTATATTTCAGGATGGGAGGCATTAAATACACCTACTGAAGATAGAACAACGGCAGACTGGCATCCTTATGTTTATTGGTTAGCTACAAAAAAACATAAGGAAATCCCATTATATCAAAACACGATGCTTGGCGATGAGGGAATAGAGTACCGCCCTATTATATGGTCGGGTGGAAAATCGGTTTATATTGCTTCCTTTGCAAGAGCAATAGCAGATATTTTATTTACCTTTCCTAAAGATCATCCACGAGTGTTAGAACTATATGGTTCCAGAGAATCTTTAATGACTCCGGAGATTGAAAAAAAGTTGTTTTTCTATCTATTACAGTTGCCAGATAAAGAAAAAGCATTATATTTCATCCTACATATTATTCCAACATTTTATAAGGAGTGGAAAAATGTACAAATTAAACATTGATGAAACGCAATTAAAACCGTGGCAAAAAGAAAGATTGGATGTAATTGGAAAAATACTTCCAAAATTTGGAGATAATTACATCTTAAAAGGGGGAACAGCATTATTATTCTTTTATGGTTTAGACCGTTATTCAGAAGATATTGATCTTGATTCCAAAAGAAAATATATGAATATCGAGAATAAGCTAAAGAAAATCTGTTCAGAAAATGGATGGACAAGCCACATAAAGAAAAATACCCCCACTACATTCAGAATGATGATCGATTATGGTGGAATTAGTGAAAAAGGGCTTTATCCTTTAAAGATTGAAATTTCCGGGCGAAATATTGATTTAATCGAAAAAAGCCCTTATAAAAAGATTGATGGTATAAATGTCTATGATATTAGTACCCTTGCACGAATGAAGAAAAATTCATTCGGAAATAGAGACGCAATCAGAGATCTTTATGATTTAGGTTATATCATTAAGACATCACCAAAAGCATTAACGGATGAGCAGTATATTGATATTAAAGAAACATTTAATTATAAAGATTTGATAGAAGTAGCCGTTAACTTAGAGCATGAACAGGAAATGAATCATACTTTTATATCTAAAACATTTAATCCATTATCCTATGTTCAAGAAATGGAGAAGAATATTGAAAAACAAATAAAAAGAATTATAAAGAAGGAAAACGATTTATCCCGATAAAATCAGGATAAATTTAAAGCAAAAACGGTGATTTTTTACAGAAAAGGAGATTTATTATGCAAGTGTACATCACAGAAAAACCAAGCGTAGCAAGAGCCTTAGTCGATTTTTTTAACCGACATGGTGGAAATTTCAAGAAAGTAGACAAATATTTTATTGATGAAAAGGCCTCCGCCGTTGTTACGTGGGCGTATGGCCATTTAATGTATTTAAAAGCACCAAAGGAATATAATCCAGCGTGGGCAGCGTGGAAAATAGACACATTGCCTATTCAACCGGATCATTTTAATTTTAAAAAGGGTATTAGATCAGAGGCTAAGAAGCAATATCAGACAATAAAATCTCTTTTAAAAGACGCAACAACAGTCATTCACGCCGGGGATCCCGATCGGGAAGGACAAGTCTTGATAGATGAGCTACTGGAAGGCTTTAAAGGAGACGTACAACGCATTTTATTAAATGCACTGGACGATACATCTATAAAAAGGGCATTAGATTCCCTATCTTCCAACAAGAAATATAAAGGATTGTACGAAGCCGGGAACGGCAGAGCCTATATTGATTGGCTTGTTGGTATGAATTTTACGAGATTCTTCACGATAAAAGCCCGGTACGGCGGATATACAAATACAATGAGAACTGGCCGTGTAAAATCCCCTACCCTCAATCTCATTGTGCAGAGGTGGAACGAGGTACAAAATTTCAAATCTAAAACATTTTGGGCAGCTATTCCAGTAGTTGAAATAAATGGAGATCACATCCTGGCCAAGCTGCATCCGGCTACCTGTTTTGATAACGAAACAGACGCTTTAATGATCCGTAATAAGCTATTAGGACAAGAAGCCACCGTTACTTCTTTAAAAAATAAAGTTGTAACGGAAGAAATTAAAGACCTTTACAGCTTAGATACTCTACAAATTGAGGCAAATAAGCATTTAGGATTAAGTGCAAAAGAAACCTTAGATTTTCTCCAAGATCTTTATGAAAAGAAATATGTCACCTATCCGAGATCGGACTGTAAATATTTACCAAAAAGCCAATTTTCAGAAAGTAAGGATATAATCAATGCCCTTAATGAAAAAAAGGTTATCCCCTTCCCCATTCCTGATCCGGGAAGCGATATGCCCAAGCCGTTTAATGACGAGAAAATATCCGCACACCACGCCATTATACCGACAGCGGTAATTCCTGATCCGGCCGGCGTGAATGATAAACAATATGATTTATATAGGTTAATCGTGAAAAAATATGCAAGTATGTTCTTCCCGGCCTATTCCTATAAAAAAATCACGCTGGAAATGACCGCCTGTGATTTAAATCTTGTGGTCACGGCAAAAGAAGACATTGAAAAAGGCTTTAAAGTCCTTGTAAGAAAGACGGAAAAGGACACAGAAAAGACAATATCTATCAACACAGAAAATATCGAGAAAGGAGCATTACTTAAAATAAATAGTGTTGATATACAAAAAGGACAAACTACCCCCCCAGAACTATACACCGAAGGCAGCTTGATAAAAGCCATGAGCGGTATATCTTCCGAGAATAAAGAACTTGCAGCGAAGCTTAAAGAAGTGAAAGGAATTGGCACCCCTGCTACCCGGGCCAATATTATTGCAGAACTTTTACAAGAAGAACTGATTATTTTAAAGAAAAAGTCCGTTATTCCCACGGATGCCGGAATACAACTAATTAATATCTTGCCGGATGAAATTAAGAGCGCCGATTATACGGCGGAGATGGAAGGAAAATTAGATGAAGTACAAGCCGGGAAACTACAGCTTGACAGCGTACTTTCTGATACAATGGGCTTTATTTCAAAAGTTTTAGATCAAAACAAGGCCTTAACCGTCGTGAATAAAGAATACCCCTGCCCCGTATGCAAAGTTGGCTTTTTACACTATAAATATTACAAGGATAAAGACACCGGGGAAGAAAACAAATATTATGCTTGCAATAATAAATCTTGCAAACAAAAATATTTCCCTGTAGGCAGAGGAAATAAGCCTAAAATCGTGCAATGCCCGAAGTGTAATAAAGGATACTTTAAAACTATAAAGTCAAAAACCGGAGATATATTCTATGCTTGTTCTAACTATCCGAAGTGTAGAACAACAATGAACGCCGATGATTTCGCAGAAATTGACAAGGTAAGCAAGAAGAAGGAGAAATAAAAATGGATGGCGAAGATGAAGAACTCATAGAGGGAATGGATAATGCCCCGGAAGAAGCTGCTGATACCGTAAATGATTTAGAACAAAAAGAAGAAAAAGAGGTGGAAAATACACCGGAAGATTATAAATTCCTTTTTGAAATACAAAATCAACGGCTAAGAAGCATTGAAAAGAAGCTGGATGATCTTTTAAAGTCACGAGAGGGAAAAGACAACGAAAAGAAAAGTCTTATCAATCCAATTAACATCGTAGAAGATCAGAAAAAGCTGATGGCAAAGAAGATTTCTGCAATCATTGAGCTATCCCAATCCCAAGATTTTGAAATAGCTTTAGAAAAGATAGAAGATGAGGCACAAGAGATTCTTAAAATATTAACCAATCAGGATAATGACGAAAAGAGCGGAAAATGCGAAGAAAAATAATCTTATTTTTTGTGATTTCTCTATTACTTGCAAGTAGGAATGCAGCTGCTGAAACATTAGAAGATTATATAAGACAATACAATCAAAACGAGGCTAAACTCATTGCCCGGGAAATTACACACGCCGGAAGGAAATATGGAATAGATCCCCTATTCCTTTCCGCCGTTTTCCGGATCGAGAGTGCTTATAATAATTCTGCTATTTCTTCTGCTGGGGCAATAGGTATATCTCAACTTATGCCGGAAACGGCTAATGAAATTGGTGCCAATCCCTACAATATACAAAGTAATATTGATGGTGGCAGCCGGTATCTTAGACAGATGATAAACGCCCATAAAAACAAGGGAATTTATCAATATAATTATGCCCTTGCAAGCTATAATGCAGGCTTAGGGCAAGCCGGAGATCATATCCCCTCTTTCACTTATCAATACATCCAAGATGTACAGGATGAATATTATAAGCAAAAGAAAATCATTAGTGACAGTGGGTATTATGATCAGGAAGATTACTATCTACAGAAAAAGCGAGGTGAGCAGAAAAAACTTTTACAGAAACTAAAGCAACTAAGAGAGTTGCGAAACAAAAAAACGGTGTGATCATTCTATTTAAAACGGTGTGATTTTTATAAAGGAGAATCTATCATGGAAAAGGACTATTTAACTATTCAAGAAGCAAAAGAGTTAGGTATTGATGTTGAAAATATCAGTAATGACGACGAATTAGAACATGTTTTAGATAAAGAAGGAAAAGAAGTTCTTCCGGAAAGCGAGGGTTAAACGATGAATAGCAAAGTAATCGAATCCCGGAAAGAGCTTATTGATTTTATCGTAGATAAAATTGAACATGGAAACACGGTTCCATGGCATGATCCCTGCTTTTCCAAGTTACCGATAAATCCTGTGTCCGGAACGCAATATAGTGGTTTAAACAACTTAAGATTAGCCGTTGCTTCTATGAGAAATAACTTTAACGATCCCCGGTGGGTAACGTTTAAACAAGCGAAAGAAAAGGGTTATCATCTAAATAAAGGCAGCAAAGGAACATGGATTGAATATTACGAGTATCACGATAAAGAGGATCTAACAGAAGCAGATATAAAAAGATTAAAAGAGCAGGAAAAGACTGATAAACAGATTGAACAAATGCAACAAGAATATGTAATTGTTAAATCCTATGTTGTTTTTAATGCCTCTCAATTTTCAAATTTTCCGGAACTTTCTAAGAATTTTGATATAGAAAATGAGATAGACAAGCATAAAGAATTAGAAACAATCATTAAAAATTCAGAAGCTCCAATCTCATATGATGCTAAAGATTCAAATTATTATTCCCCCTCAAAAGATAAAATTCATTTAAGAAAAAGAGAAGACTTTAAGTCTGTAAATGATTTTTATAGTACCGCTATTCATGAAATCGGACATAGCACAGGACATAAAAGCCGGCTTAATCGACTGCCGGAGATTAGAACAAAAGAATCTTATGCAAGGGAAGAATTAGTAGCAGAATTTAACAGTGTTTTCTTGAATCAAAAATACAATATTGGCTTTTCTCAAAGTCAGCTCGAAAATAATACTACTTATATTCAAGAATGGGCTAAATACATTAAAGATGACCCCAATTTCTTATTCAAGGCAATATCCGATGCAGACAAATCAGTTAAGTATATTGAAAGCCGGATGTTGCAAAAAGAAATTCTAAAAACAGAAGACAAAACAACTCCAGTACCATTACTTAGTGACAAAAAAGGCGTTATGTGGGAAGGAGAAGAAGTAAGAACCAGTAAAGAACCTAAAGAAGAAAAAGCTGCCAAGAAAGAGATGATCGAACCTATCATTAAAGGATATAGAAAAGCAAAAGAAAATGCTTTACCTCCTGAAAAATTGGAAATGGATCTTGTTAAAATCCGCTACACCATGGGCTTTTTAGCAAAGAACCCTGCTATCACAAAGGGCGATATGGAGAAAACAGCATTACCGCTTAAAAACGGCGATATGAAAGCATTTAAACAGCTATCTAACGCCGTGAAGAAAAAAGCGCAAGAATTAAGCGCCGGAATGGAACGATAATTTCCACAAAAAGAGAAGCACGGCAGTAATACCGTGCTTTTTTATTTCATAAAAGTAACCTTTTCGGGCTATAAAAAGACTATAAGAAATGTCTTCTAAAAGTATGCTAAAATGACTTTATAAACATTCATAAAGTCATTTTATTATTTACGAATAAAAATAAGGGGTATATTTTGAAACTCGGATATGGAAGGGTAAGTACAAAAGACCAACACGAAGAACGGCAAAAAAAGGCTTTAATGGAACTGGGTATAGAAGAAAGATTCATCTTTCTTGATAAGGCATCCGGGCGAAATTTCAATAGGGAAAAATACGCCCTTTTAAAGTTAATGGCAAGACCCGGCGATACTATATATATATATGAATTAGACCGTTTGGGACGAAATAAGACAGAGGTCCTGAAGGAACTTGAATATTTCCGCAGCGCAGGAATAGAATTAAAAATTCTGGATATTCCTACGACAATGATGGATTTATCACAATATGGGGAAATGGCTGCTAATATTGTGAAAATGGTAAATGCCCTTCTAGTTGAAGTCATGGCCACTTTTGCAGAACAGGAACTTAAAAAATTGGATAAAAGAAGATCCGAAGGAATCGCTGCTGCTAAATTGAAAGGTGTTAAATTTGGACGGCCACGGATCCCATTAACTGATGAATTTAAATTTGCTTATGAGGAATGGAGAGATAAAAACATTCCGGCTGTAAAATTAATGGAACGGCTGCATTTAAAACCTGGTGTGTTTTATAAATTAGCAAAAGAATATGAAACAACATTGCCGATGGAAAAACGGCGAAAAAAGAAACGATGAGAATACATAAAAAGGGGGCTTATTATAGCCCCCTTTTTACACTATTAGGTTCATTTTGATTTTTCTTCATTATATTTTTCAATATATTCATTTAAAAGTTGCCGGAAAAATACATTTCCGGGTATAGCGGTTTCTGCTTTGAGACGTTTTAAAAATTGATGCTGTTCCTGTGTTATTTGAATTACTTTATTCACCATAACCGGTTTACCGGTTCTTTTTTCTTGAGTAACCACCTGTGGAGCCTCTTCTACAAAATCTGCTGCTAATGTCTTCACTCTTTGTAATTTAGATGCCATTATATTTTCTCCTTCCTATCTTTAAAATGCTTTTTATTTCTTTTACCAAATTCCGAATCTCTTCACTGGCCAAAGAATTTTTATTTTTTTCTACTACGCTCTTTCCTTCAGCGAAAGCATCCTTAAATAATTTTCTTGTTCCTATTGTTGTTTTGAAAAGATTTAATTTAAATTCGTTCTTAATTAACTCTTTGCATGCAGCAATATCTTTGATACTGCGCATTGAAATATCATTCAATAAAACAAAATCTTTGCTTTTATCTATTTTGGATTTATCCAAAATATTATAAAAATTTTCAAGACCAAGCAATTCTACTTGGGAAATTCCAACTGGTGTAATAATAAGGTCAGACATTAATACAGCAATTCGGTGCAAATCATTATCCATTCCCCCGGAATCAATAATGATGTGCTTTTTAGGATTTTCTGCATACTCATCAAGCAAATCTAAATCTTTTTCTGTTTTTCCCGGATAAACAACTAATGCCGGTTTCTTATTATTTTTCCGTAATTCATTGAAATAATAAGAAGACTTTTGAATGTCGAGGTCAAAAATAGGCACATTCATGATGACTGCTAAATTAGTGGCAATAGTAGATTTTCCTACTCCACCTTTTGTGTGAGCAACATTAATTACCATTCTTTCTTCCTTCCTATAATATATTTATTTCATATCTATTATATACTAAATAAACATAAAATCAATAGGTTTTATATATTTTAAATATATTTATTTAGTACTTTTATGGTATAATATATTTACAAAAAATGGTGATTTTTAGAGAGGGAAATTTATTATGAAAAAAGAATATTTAGATGATTTAGTAGTCAGAATGGCTCACCATAGTACCGCTATCGAAGGAAATACTTTAACGCAAGGGGAAACAAAAAGCATTTTGATTGATGATATAATTCCCCGCCAGATGGGAAATAGAGAATACTATGAAGTGTTCAATTATAGAAAATTCATGAAGTGGCTTGGTGAAAATTATAAGGAACCGATGTCAATAGAAAAAATAAAAGAAATACATAAAATACTTTTAGAAAATATCAGGGATGATAATGGAAAATTCAAGAAAATAAAAAATATTGTCCTTGGTGCATCATTCACGCCAACACCGCCTTATATGGTTATTGAGAGTTTAGGAAATTGGATAGAAAACTTAGAATTTGCACTGAAAGAAGCAAATTCTAAGGAAGAAAAGATAGATGTTATCATGGAAAGTCACTTACGCTTTGAACATATCCACCCATTTTCAGATGGAAATGGCCGTGTTGGAAGGGCTTTAATTGTGCTTTACTGCCTAAAAGAAAGTATTCCCCCGGTTGTTATTGAAAAGGGACAAAGAGAACGTTATATTGCTGCCTTAAATAATGAGGATAAAAAAGAATTAAAGCTCTTAGGTATTGAATTGAGTGAAAAAGAGAAATCCCGGCAAAAATTAATAAAAGACATGCTTCGAGAAAAAAGAAGCGGAGAGATTGAAAGATAATAAAAAGGACGAACTTAAATTCCGTCCTTTTTATTATTCCGAAAATCGTATTTAATTTATATATTTTGTCATAGCATGAATTTTGGGACTATATCGTTCAATTTTTTCTCTATTTCTTCTTGTCCGGATCCGGGTAACCTCCTTTTGTGTGAGCAACATTGATTACCATTCTTTCTTCCTTCCTATAATATATTTATTCCATATCTATTATATATCAAATAAACATAAAATCAATAGATTTTAAATATTCTTTATATATCTATTTTATATTTTTATTAAATCAACAAGAAAACAAGAAAAAAGGAAGCAGCTTGATCGATCCGAAAGCTGCTTTTTTAAACGCATTTTTTGCTTTTTTAGCGTACATAGGACGGGAATAAATGCAAGGGCTGCCCTACGGCGTATCGTTCCTTGTCCCTTGCATCTTTTCCCTCTGCCGCCTATGTTTTTCCGCTGCCAGCAAAAAAAGCTTGCGAGAGCATAGAGCAAATAGAGTGATTACCGATTGGGTCATTCCGTGCTGTTTACCGAAAGGAGAAGTTAAAAATGACAGAAGCCGCAATTACTGCAAAAGAAATCAAAAAGGTTTTAAGGCATAAATTCCCGGGAGTTAAATTCCGGGTTACATCTGAAAATTTTAGCAATGGAAATTCTGTCCGAGTTCAATGGACAGATGGTCCTGATAAAAGTTTAGTAAATAAAATTGTCAGTGGTTATAAAACTTTATCTTATAACATTGAAGCGGATTATTGGGAATATACGGCAATTTCGATGGATAAAAATTGCCCCGGTGTTAATTATATAGATACATCAAGAAATTATTCCCCTGCGTTTATAGAAAAAATAGAAATCCTTTTCGAAAAATATCATCATGAAAAATGGGATTCCACAAGCGAATTAGGCCGATATTATCACTCCTTGCCTAATTGGCTCAGTAAACATCCTGAAATGTGGGAGCACCCATTATTCAAAACTATTTAACGTAAAAGACTGCTTATCAGCCTTTCTCCTTGTGATGAGAAAAGCTGATAAGTAACTATTTTTAATTTAGAAGAGGAGAAACTAAAAAATGAACGATAACAACCAATTTGTACATAATCAAGAAGCCTTTAAATTATACAAAGCAAAAGGCTATACTAAACCTTACCATGAAAATGAATATGGCTGGTTCGACTTAAGTGTTGAAGACATAAAGAAAGAAACCATCTATGAAAAAGGTAGTGATGAAATTACAATTTCTATCGTCCATTTACCAAATGATAAATGGATAGCAACTTCAACGGTTATATTTCATATTTACGGTTATTCCTCTTCTCCCTGCATTTATGATAAAGAATTTTCTACAAGATATGATGCAATCAAACATGAAATAAATCATATTTTAAATTTTTTGTCCTATAATAATGCTAATAATAAAATAATTTCAATTGTAAAAAAATTTCTATTTACCTCGTCTGAAGCTGAAATGTCTTTATTTTCATTTCTTGACTGTCAATAACCAATTTAGCTATTATTTAATCAAAGGAGAATGTAATGCCTATTATTGCTAAATTTTATGGCTTGGTTATAAAAATGTATTTCCGTCAATCTGAACATAATCCGCCACATTTCCACGCTTTTTATGGCGATTATGTTGGTGTTTTCAATATTACAACGCTTACAATGATGGAAGGAAATTTACCATTCAGAGCTCAAAATCTTGTAAAAGAATGGGCAACAATACATCAATCTGAATTAATGACAATATGGAAAACACAAATATTTTCACGGTTACCACCGTTAAAATGAAAAGAGGTATTATTCATGTTTCACCGAATAAAAGAAGCCACTCCTATAATTAATTATCAGATTTTGGTTCACTTTTTTGATGGAGAAAATAAACTTTATAATATGAAACCACTTTTGCAAAAAAATATATTTAGCCCATTAAAAGATATTAATCTTTTTACTAAGCTAAATATTGATCCAGGCGGTTACGGTATTTCTTGGACAGAAGATATTGATATTTCTTGTGACGAATTATATGAAAATGGAAGACAAATTTAGATAATCATATAAAGAGAAAAAACTATTTTTATACCTGACTCGAGCAGGAACACATGATTTATTTTAAAAATTCCGGATGAGATTACTATCCGGAATTTTTAAAAGCAAATATAGGGTATACCTTTATTTATTTCTTAATTTTATTAAATATGAAATCATATGCCAATTTATTTGATAAAATTATTTAACATTTTAGATTCTATATTTGTTTTTCTCCAATGATTTTGATAAAATTAATAGAGCATCAAATATGCTATAATTCATCTATGAGATAGTCAGATAAACGGCTTTCCCCTCTTACTTTGAGGGGGTGATACTATGAGCGTATTTGAAACGTTATCTATCATGATAGCTTTCGGAACCTTAATAGCTATCATGATGCATAAATAATTTTATGCATTGAAAAAAGCCATTCCCAATGGCTTGAGAAGGCTTTCTTCAAACAATTATCGTTGAGAGAGCCGTTCCTTGACCGGGATATTTATCGGCTATCTCATTTCTATTTGCATTATACCACAAAAATACTTTGTAAAAAATACTTTGTGAAAAGAAGGGATATTGTGGAAGATAAAGAATATATTATACAACATGAACCAATTGATAAAGGTTATTTAGAGCTGCATCTTCCTATCTATCTCCAAAAAGATATCGATGCTTTAAAGAAAGGAATGGCTGAAAATAGTAGGCATCTTGATTGTTTGGTTGATGAAGTTGACGGCTCAATCAATTCTGCCTACTGGGATCAAACCATCACAGAAGAACAAGCTAATTATCTGCGTAAAAAATATTTAGGTTTATGAAAGGGAAAAATGGATAAATATATCGACTTTACAGATTGCCTCGTTGATCCATATAAGGGATTTAGGGGTGCAAAGGGTAAAAAGATTTCTATTATATATAATAATGAAAAATATATGTTGAAATTTCAAACTCCTTATCTTGGAAAACCCACCAATTCTAATGTGTGTGAATATTTGGGCTGCCATATTTTTGATAGTTTAGGAATTCCTGCGCAAAAAACTATATTGGGATCCTATAAAGATATGCCTGTTGTTGCCTGTAAAGACTTTGAAACGGACGGTCGGCATCTTCTTGAATTTGCCATGCTGAAAAATTCAATTATCACCAGTTCCGAGGAAGGATATGGAACAGAATTAACAGATATCATGACTACAATTAAAGAGCAGGAAATATATCCGGTACAAAAATTGAAAGAACATTTTTGGAATATGTACATCGCTGATACATTAATCGGAAACTTTGACCGTCACAATGGAAATTGGGGATTATTAACCAGTATGAATCCCCCGAAAGCAGAGCTTGCGCCTATATATGATTGTGCTTCTTCTCTATATTCTCGACAAACAAAAGAAACTATGGAATCTATTTTATCTTCTCCGGAAGAAATCGATCATCGAATATATGTGTTCCCTACTGCTGCGATGAAGATCCAGAATGAAAAGGTAAATTATTTTACATATACATCTTCTCTTGTTAATCCAGATTGCACCACTGCTTTAAAGCGAATTTATTCCCGAATTAATATGGAAAAAATTAATGCAATCATAGATAATACTCCTCACTTATCATCTGTTGAACGTTCTTTTTATAAAGAAATGCTCCATCAAAGAAAGACAAAAATTCTTGATTTTTCTATAGAAAAGCTAAAAGAAAAAGAGCGTTCAAGAAAATTGTGTTATAAAGGATTATCACGATGAATATTGCTTATATCAGAGTATCTACGATTGAACAAAATACAACACGGCAATATGAAGATCTCAAAAAATTCAAAATAAATAAATTTTTTGAAGAAAAAGCTTCAGGGAAAAGTACCAACCGCCCTATCTTAAAAGAAATGCTCCAATTCGTCCGAGATGGTGATACGCTTTATATAGAATCTTTTTCCCGACTTGCCAGAAACACCAAGGATTTACTTGATATCATAGAACAGCTGAAAAAAAAGAATGTAAAAATTGTCAGTGAAAAAGAAAAATTGGATTCTGATACTCCAGCGGGAAAAATGATGATTACGATGATCGGTGCCATCGCAACATTTGAAAGAGAATTAATCCTTGAGCGCCAGCGTGAAGGAATTGCCCTCGCAAAAGCAGCCGGTAAATATAAAGGGCGGAAAAAAATCCTTCCGCCTGCAAATTTTGAAACTCTTTATTCCCTTTATTTAAACAGACAAATTCCAACAAAAAAAGAGTTTGCTAAAAAATGTAATGTAAGCCTTCCGGTACTCGAACGCTTCATCAAAGAATTTAATCAATACAAAAACGAAAAACAAATATAATATAATTTTTTATACTATATTATATTTGTTTTTAGATAAATGACGTATAGAATTAGAAAAGCCAGGGACTGGAACTCCCTGGCCTTTTCGTGTTACATTGAACAATTATTCTTCGTTCGCCTGTGTGTATTATACCATGGTTTCATAGAAACAAAAAATATCCAAAAAGCTTCTAAAAAAATAAAATCAAATAAAAAAGAAGGTATAAAAGTATTTCCCCCTCTTTTAAAAGGCCTAAAAAGAGCAATTTTAGCAATCAAAAAAAGTTGTTCCGGATCAAAAAACATCTGGAACAACTTTTAAAATAAAAAACAAGAAAAAGACTATTCTCCGTAATGTGTCCAAAGGCTGATAATCTTAATTATTTTTTCTGATTCAAATACTTCATAAACTAATCTGTGCCGGATGTTGATCCTGCGAGAATATAACCCTTCTAAATCACCTACTAATTTTTCATACCGTGGGGACTTTTGATATGGATTTTCTTTAATTATTTCAATTAAAGTTTTTGCTTTAATGTCTAAATGAGCAGCTTTCAGTTTTGGAATATCTTTCACAGCTGCTTTTGTATATACAATTTTATACATTACCAATGAACCTCATCTTCCGGAACACAATCAGAAATAGGTTCATTTTTTCCATTTATTAAATTTTCTTTTATTGTAGGTATTGATGTTAAATATAATGTTTCCATTAACCCTAAATAATCATCTTCACTTAAAATAACGGCGTTGCCGTCTTTTGTGCTAATATTTAACGGTTCATTATATTTAATTGTTTGGTTCAAATATTCAAAAATATTTTTTCTGAAATTTGTAATATTTACTGTAGACATAATAATTCACCCCTTCATGTACATTATAACGTACATGACAAAAAATAACAATAATTTTCTAAATATAATAATCTCAATCAAAAAAATAGACCTATCAACATATTTAAATCCCCTTTCTTATGTCGATAAGTCTATTTTCAATGTACAGATTATTTAAAAGCACCTATTCAAGCTCCTACATGTTCCGGAGATGTAAAACATCTTTCCTACACATTCGGACTTGAATAAGTGCAATGTAACTAAATATGACTAAATATAACTATTATATATTATCTTATAATACATAATATTGTTTTTTAGCACTGATATATCAGTGCTTTTTTTATTGAATCACCAGGTAAATCACTTTGCTTGATTTAATTATAAAATATTATAAAATAATATTTTATAATTGCTTTTCGTTGTGATGTAGTGTATAATAAAGATAGTAAAAATGGTAGTTTTAAATGAAAGGATAAATTGATATGGTAATTTGGAAAGATACTCCGGGAATTGAGATTCCGTCTTATGAAAAAATTGAAGATAGTTATCTGATTTGAGAGGTAAAAAATGATTATTAATGTTGCACACACGAAAGGGGGAGTAGGGAAAACAACGATAGCGGTTAATCTTGCTATCGAAATGAATTCTGATCTCTTTGATTTAGATAATCAAAATTCATCTTATAATTTTTCCTTGCTTTCGAATATTGACCGCCCTATTAATTTTTGGAAAGACCGGGATATGCTGAAGGACATCATCAAAACTTACCGAGATAATCCGGATAAGAATATTATTATTGACAGTGGCGGGTATGATTCTAACGTTAGTCGTGAAATTATTTTAAACAGCAATTTAATTATCACGCCTATAACCGTTAGTCAAACTGAAGTGGACGGCTTGCAAAAATTCTATTCTGAAAATGTAGAAATTGCTTTAAAAGCAAATCCATATATCAAACCGTATATTCTTTTAAATAGAATTAATTACTATGATCAAAAAGATGCGGAAGATCTAATTACATTTATTAAATCGGAAATACCAGACTACAAAGTCTTATCTACAGCACTTGGTGCAAGAAAAGACTTTAAAAAGGCGTTTTCTGAGGGTAAATCAGTTGTGGAATATAATAAATCAAGTCCTGCATCTCAAGAAATTACAGGACTTGTAGAAGAAATCTATACTATCATTCAAAATATTAAGGAGAAAAAATTATGAAATTCACAAAAAAAGATACCCTTGCAGAACAAGAAAGAGAAAAATATATAAAAGCTGCTCCGCTGGAAGAAAAGAAAAAAGTAAGAAACATTTCGGTTATTTTAAATTCAATAGAAAATGAAACTTTGGAAAGTTTCCTGGAACAGTTAAAAGACGAAAACGGGAGAAAAGTCTCCCGAAGTAACTTTGTCAGAACTGCTATTTTTGATACTATCCGTCGAGCGGAAAACCAAGAAATACCTGATGAGTGGTTAGGTGAACCTTTAACAGTAAAAGAAGCTGCTGAACGATATAAATTAAGCGAATCAACCATAAGAAGTGCTTTACAAGCAAACCGTTTCTCTGATAGAGAAACAAAAAGAATTGATGATAAACTTATTATCGTCACTGTAGCAGGCATGAACAGACTGTTCGGCAACAGAATAAAGTAATCCCATTACAATTTAAAACAAACATATAATACTATAAAATAATATTATATGTTTGTTTTAAAGAATAGAAAGGGTGTTTTATGTGGCTTTTAATCGATTTTATCTTAAATCTCTTGATTAATATGATTATTATCTTCCCTGTTTTTGCTATTGCTAAAGAATTATTTCCTGTACCTGGAATAGATGCTTTTTGGACTTCCACTTTACCTCTGCTTCATATCCCTATAAATAAAAATAGTATTTTTATTGCGGAATTAGCTTCCCTTATATTATTGGTTTGTTTTCTTTGGGGATTTGTTTTTCCTTATTTCCCTGTCACGAGATTTTTCCAAAGAAAACTTCGAGGGCAAAGCAAGCCTATTCCACTCGAACAGGAAAAAATTAATGCTATTACAAACTATATAGAAGAAAAAGGAATTGATACAACAAAATATAAATACTTTGTTTCTTCATGTTCTGAAATTAACGCTTTCGCATCCGGCGCAAAAGATATTACAATTACTCAACCAATGCTTTCCGCTTTTTCTGTTAAAGAATTGGCAGGAATTATTGCCCATGAAATGGGCCATCATCACAATGGAGATATCCATTTTTTTAATTTATCGTATGGGGTTAGTATTCTTAATATTTTCTGCATAAAAATATTATGTTTAATAATATTTTTACTGAATATATTTCGTTTTTTTCCAATTATACAAATTTTTACAATTTTAATAGCCTTCATAATTAGTATTTTTTTAAATATTTATACTTTCCTTATATATTATCCTTCAAGATTACTTTCAAATTTTTTTAGTCGTAAAATTGAATCAAAAGCCGATGCTTATGCCATAAAAATAGGCTTGGGTGATGAACTGATTAACGGTTTATACAGACTTTATCACTTTTATGGAAATGATCCTTGGTGGGTAATTCCATTTTCAGACCATCCCCGTCTGATGAGTAGAATAAAAAAAATACAAAAGCGAATAGAAAAAATAACTCAAGATTCTTGTACCGTATAGAGGAAAAAGGCTGTAATGAAATATTTCTGAGTTTCATTATAGCTTTTTTATTTCTTTTGACACTCCCCACACCTAAAGGCAGGGGATTCTTTAGTCTGGTCTCAACGCTAATAAATTACCTTTTAAACTTTCCCCAAATATTCGGTATCTTCCCGCTTCCTTTTCCAGCAACCTTTCGTTCCTCTGCAGAAAGCTTGGAACATCCGCTCTTATTTATTTCAGCATTATTGTTTTTCCTTCAAAATATACATCCATCAAAAAAGCACCTATCCAGGCTCCTTATGGACATTGGATAAGTGCTAAAGTGTATTATTTTTTATTATTATATGTTATTAAATATTATTTTTCAGTATTGATTATTCAATACTTTTTATTTATTAAGGAGAAAATGAAGCTGCCTTCCGGATCAAGAAAGGCAG